>Ga0163215_101457_pt1 | contig 13644 bp, 11 predicted proteins | sample SynspAceP_FD_185934 | JGI IMG/M metagenome (GOLD analysis project Ga0163215, IMG submission 185934) | Saline lake microbial communities from Ace Lake in Antarctica - Synechococcus sp. Ace-P (Hybrid Assembly) | ecosystem: Environmental > Aquatic > Non-marine Saline and Alkaline > Saline | place... | reverse complement strand
CTTCGCGAAGCTGCTGGTGCAGGCAGGCATCGACACCATCTCGGTGACGCCCGACAGTTTCGTCGCGGTGAAGGAAAACGTGGCGGAGGCAGAAAAAACCGGGCAATAATCGGCCCGCGACTGGCCAACGGGTGGGGAGTGCCCACCTTGGGCCTGTTGCGTCACCCTGCCCGATGAGCGCCTACTCGATGAGCGATGGTCTGCCCCATGTCTGACATTTTGACAATTACGCTCAATCCGGCCTTTGACGTGTCGACCTCAGTCGGCACGGTCGAACCCGGCCCCAAATTGCGCTGTGACCAACCCCGCTATGACCCTGGCGGCGGCGGCGTCAATGTCTCGCGTGCCATATCGCGGCTTGGCGGTGTGTCCGCGGCCTTCGTCGCACTGGGCGGACAGACCGGGGCTATGTTCCATTCTCTGCTCGACGCCGAGGATTTTGAGGTGACGCAGTTCGAAATCGAAGGCAACACCCGGCAGTCACTGGCCGTTCTCGAGAACTCGACCAAGAAGCAGTACCGCTTTCAACTGCCTGGACCTGTCTGGTCGCCCGCACAGACGGCGAGCATGCTTAAGCATTTGCGCCAGCATCTCAGCCCCGGCCGCGTCGTGGTGATGTCAGGCAGCCTGCCTCCCGGCATGCAAGCCGATATAGCCTCGACCGTTAACCGGTTGGCGGTGGAAAGCGGATCCCTCCTGATGCTCGACACCTCGGGCGCAGCCCTCACTGCCGCCTCCAAAAATCCCGGCCCACCCTTCGCACTGCTACGGATGGACGGCGCAGAAGCCACCGAAGTCTCAGGCCGAACGTTCGCCTCGCCCGCAGACCTGGCCGATTACGGCCTTGAGCTCATCCGTGAAGGTGTCGCCAACCAGCTGGTCATGTCGATGGGTTCGACCGGCACTGTCGGCGTTTCCGCCAACGAGCGGTTTTTCTGTCAGCCACCGAAGATTGAAACACTCAGCGCTATCGGCGCCGGCGACAGCATGGTCGCCGCAATCGCTCTTGAGCTGTCGCGCGGCGCAAGCCTGAAGGGCGCCGTCCGTCACGGCGTCGCCGCCGCCGGATCAGCCGTCCTGACCCCGGCCACGGAATTGTGCTCCAAGACGGTGGCGGACGAGATATTGGAGAAGGTGGTGACGGCTGAGATTTGAGGTTACCTCAAAAACTCAGCTTCGACGTATACTCCGAAATCACCTCAGCGCTGCGTTTCAGCGCCGCGCGCTCGCCTTCATCCAGATCCGGCATCAGGGTAGCGATGACCCCCTCACGGCCCACGATGCGCGGTAGCGACAGAGCGATATCCTTGACGCCTTCGATCTCGTCGGACACCTGGGAAACACTCAGCACCGTGCGCTCGTCATCTGTGATCGAGCGGACAATACGGGCAAGACCGGCACCAATACCGTACCAAGTTCCGCCCTTGCCTTCAATGATGGTATAGGCAGCGCCACGCACCTGATCGGCAATCCGCATCCGCGCATCCGCATCGAGCGGACGGCCGATCTGCTCGGCAAATGAAACAATCGGTACACTGCCGGCCATGGCGCTCGACCAGACCGCCACTTCGCTGTCGCCATGCTCGCCCAGCACATAGGCATGCACCGAATTCGGTGCGATGCCCAGGTGATCGCCGAGCAGACTTCTGAGCCGCGCAGTGTCAAGAATGGTGCCGGAACCGATCACCCGTTCCGGCGGTAGGCCGGAGATGCGCTGCGCTGCAAACGTCATCACATCGAGTGGATTGGTGGCAATCAGCAGGATCGCGTCGGGCGCGGCCTTCATGACGCCGGCGATCACCGAACGGAATACCTCAACATTGCGTCCAAGTAACGCCAGCCGGCTTTCGCCGGGTTTCTGGCTGACACCGGCGGCGATGATTACCACCGCAGCATTCTTGAGGTCGGCATACTCGCCCGCACGAATGGCCACAGTGGTGGCGAACGGCGTGGCGTGAGCAATGTCCTGCGCCTGGGCAAGCGCTAATGCCGGATTGGCGTCAACCAGCACGATTTCAGTGCCAACGCCGAGTAACGCCATAGCGTAACCCGCCGCACTACCAACCATCCCGGTTCCGACGATTCCGATTTTCATGTGGTTCTTGCTCCAGCTTTCAGGGGCGCAAAGGACGAGCACCCGACCCTATTCTAGCAAGAACAATCGGTCTGCATCGTGACAGAAGTCAACCGGCGGCTCATTCTCCTCCCACCGCCTCTGGCAATGGCGTGCGGCAATGAATCGGCCTCATTGGACAGACACCACGGAATAGCTTCCAGATCGGGGCTTAGACCCCGTTCTTGAAAAAAAAGAGCCGCATCGTTTCCGACGCGGCTCGCATATTGGATCAGGAGGTTCGAGGTATCAGGACGTCCGTTCTGCCTCGGTGGCGTCGATCGCCTTGCGCAGATAGCTGTCGCGGTTATAGACATCAGCGAAATACTCGACGGTGCCGTTGTCATCCGGCCACGCGGTAAAGTAGGCAACGTGAACCGGAATTTTCTGCGACAAGTTCACCTGCTTGTTCTGGCCGCCGGCAATGTGGCTGCCGATATCATCAACCGTTGTTCCCAGCACCTTGGCGGCCATTGCGCGCGGATCCTGCAATCGGATGCAGCCATGGCTTAACGCCCGTGTGTCGCGCTTGAACAGCGATTTTGACGGCGTATCGTGCATATAGATGGCATGGCTGTTGGGGAACAGGATCTTCAACTCGCCCAAGGCATTGCCGTTGCTCGGCGGCTGACGCACGCCGATATTGCTGCCACGACCCACGCTCGACCAGTTGATGTTGCTCGACGACACCCGCTTGCCACCGGCCGTCACTTCATAGCCGAGGCGATCGAGATAGGACGGATCGGCGCGCAGCTTGGGCACCATCTCGTTGAAGATGATTGACTGCGGCACACCCCAGTAAGGATTGAATTCGACCAGTTCGATCTCGTCATCGAAAAAGTTGGTCTGATTGGACCTTTTTCCGACCACGACCCGCATCGACAGGTTGGCTTTGCCAGCCGCGTAATAGGTCGCAAAATAGGATGGCTGATTGATGAACACACGTTTCGCCGCCAGCACACCTGGCAACCAGCGCGCCCGCTCCATGGCAAGCCGAACCTTCTCGATCTTGTCCTCATTGGTGATGCCGACAAGCGCGCGGCGCGTCGCAGGTCCAACAACGCCATCAGGCTTCAGACCAGCTTCTTTCTGGAAACCTTTGACCAGCGAGACAATTTCGTCGTCATACTCCGATTTGCCGGCATAGCTGGCAAACAACAAGGCATTATCAACCTTGAGCGCATCGCTGGCCTTCATCTCGATTGCCGCCATCACATTGGCAAGTTCCGGATTGGACTGGCCTGGCTTCAGCAACAAATCCTTCGCGATGTCGATGCGCTTGCCTTCGTCGAGATCCTGCAATCTTTTCAGCTCGGCCTTCAGAGCTTCGAAATGCGCGCCTTGCGGGCTCTGGGCGAGCAATGCCGCAGCCGGATCGGCAGCCTTGGAAAGCGCTTCGAGCTGCTTGGCCAAGTTGGGGCTCTTGCGCTTGAAGTCATGGTATCCAGAGATCCGGTTGGGATCGACCCGGCCGCGCGTGGCGTCCAGCATGTAGTTGGTGACGGCCGCCGACAGCTTCATCTCGAAAGCCATCAGTTCCTTCTGGCGCTCGGTGCCGCGGGTCACATCAAAAGCATCAGCGGGCGCATCAACCTTGTAGTCAGCGGCCGACAATCCGACAGCATCGGCGGCCTCCAGCACGTCGAGCACTGCACGGGCACGGTCTGTAATGGCGCTTCCCGCAACCCAGATATAGTCCGGATGGGCGGAGTAATAATCAACAACAGCGTTTGCAGCATCCGGCAGCGCCCGCACCGACAAATCAGTCAATGCCGGACGGCCCTCCGCAAACGGATCAATCCCCAGCGGGGCAAGCCCCATATCGTCAATACCGCCAGTCACCACCGGATCGGCGATCTTGCCGAAATCCACCTTGACCAGAGTATCGGGCTTGTATTTGCGGTAGCTCGGACCACTGATGCGAACCGGCTTCACCGGCTTTGGAGCCGCAGCCTCCTGCCGTGCCTGCTCGCGGGCAAGCTTTTCGCGTTTCCGCTGGCCCGGGCTTTTGAAAAGCGCCTCAAGCAAGCCCTGCGCCTGGACAGGTGGCGCTGACGCGACCACGCCCGTGAAAGTAACCGAGATGGCGATAAACGCCACGCCTGCACGCATCTTGAAACTCATGCCCAACCCAGATCGTTATGCGAAGCTTTGCAGCCCACGCGTTTGCATCAAATCGCCCAGTGAGATTTGACCCTAACAAATGATGGTTACCAAGGGAAGAATACACGGCAGATTTCAATCCGCGGATTTGTCACCCTTTCGTGACCAACAACGAAGAACCAAGCGCAGCAGCGGGCGCTGCGGTTTGAGCCAGGATGACGTTCGTCACGTCCGTCGGGTTGATGCCGGAGAAGCCCCCAGCCGGTATCCGGGCATGGGTGATAGCGGGCTTAGTCCGAGGTCTTTGCCAGCTTTCGCCGCGACAATGCAGGCGCCAACTCGTACCAGCCCTTCGACCGGTTGACGACCCAGACCAGCGACAGCATGACAGGAACTTCGATCAGGACACCAACCACGGTGGCAAGCGCCGCACCGGAATTGAAGCCGAACAGGCTGATCGCAACAGCAACGGCCAGCTCAAAGAAATTGCTGGCCCCGATCAGCGCGGAAGGCCCGGCGATGACATGGGTCTCGCCGACCACCCGGTTGGCAAAATATCCGATGCCGAAAATCAAGTAAGTCTGAATGACAATCGGCACCGACAGCAGGACGATGATCATAGGCTGGGCGAGAATCGCCTGTCCCTGAAAAGCAAACAGAACAATGAGCGTTGCCAAAAGCGCCAAGATCGACAGCGGCTGAAGTTTGGCAAGCAGCCCCTGAAGCCCAGCCTCTCCCCGAGTTGCCAGAACGCGGTTGCGCAAAACCTGGGCGATGATCACCGGCACCACAATATACAGCACCACCGAAAGAAGCAGCGTCTGCCACGGCACTGTGATCGCCGAAATACCCAAGAGCAACGCAACGATCGGGGCAAAGGCCACCACCATCACCAGATCATTCACCGTGACCTGGCTCAAGGTGAACAGCGGATCTCCCTTGGTGAGATTGCTCCAGACGAACACCATGGCAGTGCAAGGTGCTGCCCCAAGCAGGATCAGGCCTGCGATATAGCTATTGATCTGGTCACCGGGCAGATATGGCAGGAAAAGCCAACCGATGAAGAACCAGGCCATGAGCGCCATGGTGAATGGCTTGATCGCCCAGTTGACGATCAGCGTTACCGAGATGCCGCGCCAGTGCTTGCTGACCTGCCCCAACGAAGCAAAGTCGATCTTGACCAGCATCGGAATGATCATCAGCCAGATCAGCACCGCGACAGGCAAATTGACATTGGCGATTTCGGCAGACCCGATCGCCTGAAAGAAGGACGGGAAGACATATCCAAGCCCGATACCCGCAGCAATGCAAAGGGCGACCCAGAGTGTCAGGTAGCGCTCGAATGTGGACATGTCATACTCCTGTTCAACAATGACGGCAGCTTACCACCAGAGCAGTGATGTTGGCGGCCAGATTTCTGTGGCAACGATTTAAAATCGATAAATCATGATATATGGAAATATTCAAGAGCACTCTCACCCTTGCGACCTATGCCGCAATTGCAATTGAACCTCCTTCATCCTAAGACCGCAACTTCCAGCAAGCGACGAACTAGCGACCCGAAAGGTATCCCGTGGCAAACGATCTCTTCCCACTTGGACCAGACACCACACCTTGGAAAAAGCTGACCGACAAATACGTCGGTATCGACAATTTCAAGGGGCAAGAAATCCTCACGGTCGAAACCGAGGGGCTACGGCTTCTCTCCGAGGCGGCTTTTGGTGACATCAATCACCTGCTTCGCCCGGCACACCTCAAGCAACTGGCTGCGATCCTTGATGATCCCGAAGCTACCCAAAACGACCGCTTTGTCGCACTCGATCTTCTCAAGAACGCCAATATCGCAGCAGGCGGCGTGCTGCCGATGTGTCAGGACACCGGCACCGCGATCATCATGGCCAAAAAGGGTCGCAAGGCCTGGACCGAGGGTGGCGATTACGAAGCATTGGCTGGCGGCGTTCTCGACGCCTATGAGCGCCGCAACCTGCGCTATTCGCAACTCGCGCCGCTCTCCATGTTCGAGGAGAAGAACACGAAGACCAACCTCCCCGCCCAGATCGATATCTATGAAGAAGGCGAAGACAGCTACGACTTCCTTTTTGTCGCCAAGGGCGGTGGATCGGCCAACAAGACCTTCCTCTTCCAGGGCACACCCTCGCTGCTGACCCATGACCGGATGATCGAGTTTTTGAGCGAAAAAATCCTCACACTCGGCACCGCAGCCTGCCCACCCTATCATCTGGCCATTGTCATTGGCGGCACCTCGGCGGAGATGAACCTCAAGACAGTCAAGCTGGCTTCGACCAAGTACCTCGATGAACTCCCGACCAAGGGATCAGACTCAGGTCATGCGTTCCGTGACCTGGAGATGGAAGCCGAAGTTCACAAGCTGACCCAGCAGATGGGCGTTGGCGCGCAGTTCGGCGGCAAATATTTCTGCCACGATGTCCGCGTCATACGGCTGCCGCGTCATGGCGCATCCCTGCCGATCGGGCTCGGGGTGTCATGCTCTGCAGACCGCCAGGCCAAGGGCAAAATCACCAAGGATGGTATCTTCCTTGAGCAGTTGGAAGTTGATCCGTCGAAATACCTGCCGGAGATCAACGAGGAAAAGCTCTCTGAACATGTGGTCAAGATCGACCTCAATCGTCCAATGAACGAAATCCTGGCGGAGCTGTCACAGCATCCGATCAGGACGCAATTGTCGTTGACCGGCTCGATCATCGTCGCTCGCGATCTGGCACATTCCAAGATCCGCGACAGACTGGAAGCAGGCGAACCCATGCCCGACTACCTCAAGAACCACCCGGTCTATTACGCCGGCCCGGCCAAGACCCCGGAAGGCTATGCATCAGGCTCTTTCGGTCCGACCACCGCAGGGCGCATGGATTCCTATGTCGATCAGTTCCAGTCCTTTGGTGGCTCGATGGTCATGCTCGCCAAGGGCAACCGCTCGCGATCGGTTCGTGAAGCTTGCGCACGTCATGGCGGCTTTTATCTCGGCTCCATCGGCGGGCCGGCAGCACGACTGGCTCAGGACTGCATCAAGAAAGTCGAAGTCGTCGAGTATGCCGAATTGGGCATGGAAGCGATCTGGCGGATCGAAGTCGAGAATTTCCCTGCTTTCATCGTGATCGACGACAAGGGGAATGATTTTTTCAAGGAACTGAACCTCGGCTAAGAAATACCAGTACTATTTAAGTAAGATACGATGCACGCTGGGATAGAACGAGGCAGTAAACCCCGTTGCTATTAACAATTCCCAAACATTTAACCCGTAATAGTACCCCTCGAAAGTGCTATAAAAGCCACGCTGGGGACGAAAAATGACGGCAGGAGCTTCGAACAAGGTCCAGACGATGGACACCGCCACCTTGGTGCTCGCCACCATGCGTCGGCGGGGTATTGCTGGGTTACCGCGCAATTATGAGCTGGTCTACGAAGCTCTCAATGCGTCCAATCCGGCCTTGACGAAACGCTTCGAGGAACTCGGGCGAAATCCGGCACAGGATGAACTGGATGCCTTGGGCAAGAAGATATTTCCCCATCACCATCGTACCAATGTAGTTGAAGGCGCCCACGACAAGATCACCGGAGAGCTTGAGGGAATGCTGCGTCTGCTCAAGCAGGAACAATCGTCGATGGAGAGCTACTCCAAGCTTCTCGGCGAAGCCTACCATCGTATTTCCAGCAAAAGCATGGCAAGCACGGAAATTCTCAACAACGTCATTGGCGTCTTGAGCAATGCGACCGGCGACAGCATGGAAAAAGGCAAGGTCGTGGTCGAGCATATGGTCGAACGCGCTCGCGAGATGGAGCAGGTCAAGCTTGAGCTCGATGAATACAAGCGGATCGCCAACACCGATCCCCTGACCCGCCTGGCCAACCGTCGCGCATTCGATGAAGTTCTGTCCAACATTTACAACGAAAAACGCAACGCCATGTATTATGCGTTGATCGTGGCGGATATTGATCACTTCAAGAAATTCAACGACACCTACGGCCATCCGGTCGGCGACCGGGTTCTGGGCGTTGTTGCAGCGGTGATGAAAAGCACATTGCGCAAGGATGTGTTCATCTCGCGCACCGGTGGCGAAGAGTTCGCCGTGGTGCTGCAAGGGACAAGCCTCGAGATCACCATTGAAATTGCCGAGCGGCTCCGAAAATCAGTCGAATCAACGCCTCTGAGAAACCAGAAAACCGGCGTTAATTACGGCCCGATCACGCTGTCGGTAGGTGTTTGCATGGCAACCGACGCTGACAGCGCTGAAGAACTCTACAACAAAGCCGACGTCGCGCTTTATACAGCCAAGCACAGCGGCCGAAACAGATCACAGCTTTACAAGCCGGAACTCAACAAGGAGTTCGAAAAGAACTGGGCTATATACAAAAGCTGATACCGAGCTCATGGAAACTGGCGCTTCGCAGCCTCAAGCTGCATAATACGAGGCGACAAACACTATCGCCAACCGGCACCAAGCTGGACACGTTGTGGCGAAGCAGTTACCCATAACAATTGAGGGTCGGGACAGGTCAACGGACCGGAGCTGGCCTAAATGCCTAAATTCGCCCCGCCCTATTTCAACGACAGCCCCGGATCGTGACATGAAACGCCTGATTTCCACCGCATTTCTCGCACTCTGCCTGATGGCGCCTGCCGCTGTGCAAGCCCAGCCGGCTGGATCATCCTCTGCCGAGTCAAAATCGCTGCTGCAGATTCTGTTTCCACCATCAAAGAACTACAACAAGTTCCGCCGCTCGGACAAATCGCCGATCAAACGCAAGGTGATCTCGTTCAAGGAAAGCCATGCGGTTGGCACCATCATCATCGATACGTCGGACCGCAGGCTCTATCATGTGGTAAAAAGTGGCAAGGCGATGGTTTACGGAATCGGCGTCGGTCGTGATGGATTCACCTGGCAGGGGCAGAAGCGTATCACCCGCAAGGCGGAATGGCCGGGTTGGACACCGCCGCAGGTCATGCGGGATCGGGTCAAGCGCCAGGAAGGCCGCGTTCTCCCTGCTTACATGAAGGGCGGTCCCGACAATCCGCTCGGCGCTCGCGCGATGTATATCGGCTCAACCATTTACCGTATCCACGGCACCAATCAGCCCTGGACCATCGGCAAGGCAATGTCTTCGGGATGCATTCGCATGGCCAATGAGGACGTTGAGCACCTTTACGAGCAGGTCAAAGTCGGCACCAAGGTGATCGTGCGCAAATAGGGCTTTGCTGCAGACCGAATTCGAGAAAACCGGCCCAACTGGCCGGTTTTTTGTCACCACAGGCTGGCTTTCGCCCTTTCGGGCCATTCCCTGTCATAGGTTTTGCTGTCGAAATCCTGCTTGAGCTCGCTCATCAAGCTACCCGGCGTTGGCAGCGTGCTTGCATCGGGCCATGCCACCTGATCCCAGAGCTTCGCCCGCATCAGCGCCCTGGCGCACTGGAAATAGATCTCGCCGATTGTGATGACGATTGCCGAACGTGGCAGTTTGCCTTCGATCGCAAAGCTCTGCAGCAGATCCACATCGACTGAAATGACAGCTGTGCCATTCACCCTGAGGGTGCTGCTGGATCCGGGGATCAGGAACAAAAGCCCGACCCGCCCATCGCGCACGATATTGCGCAGGGAATCAATCCGGTTGTTGCCCCGCCTGTCAGGCAGGATCAGTGTGCGCTCATCCTTGATGGTCATCACCTGCCCGGGGTCGCCGCGCGGTGAACAATCCAGTCCCTCCGGTCCGGCCGTTGCGAGCGCCATGACCGGCGAAGCCTCAATCAGCTTACGATAGCCTTCGGTGAGGCGATTGCTCACCTTGATCAATGACGCCTCCGAAGGCTCTCCGTAAATCGCTTCAAGTTCAGAAATCGATGAGATGATGGTCATGCAAGTCTCCGGGGTCTCCCGTTCACGCTGGCTTTCAACTTATTGGTTTCACTCGAACATGGAAGAGGCAGTTCAACACATTCAGCTTTGTCGGCCTTGCCGCGAACAAACTCCGCCACAGCTTTTACCACCGGTTCAGCGGATACGATGCGGCGGTGACCGAAACCATTTGCCTTCATCAGCCTAACATGTGGTCCAAGGTCGGCGATTGTCTCCGCATTGGAGAACGCCACCTCCTTGTCATCCTCAGCATGAATGACGAGTATTGGAACCCGGACATCATGCATCATCCGGTCTGCCCGGAGCTCCGACAATGGCCGCCCCGCAAACCGCAGCACCTGACGTTCAAAGGCACTTTGCGCATCAGCCCCAAGTCCCATGATCCTGCCGACCCAGCGGAACACATCAGCCATGTCAGAGGGGGCAGCGATGGTGACAATGCGATCCGGCAGGCGCGGGGGAACGTGCAGGATAGATCCCGCAGCCGCAGCCATCACCGACGGGCCACCAAACGAATGCCCGACAAAAGTGTCAAACCGGCCATGCTGACGCCAGGCCGCATCGATTGCTTCCACCGCTTTGCCCAGATGCAACGTCCGGCCGGTGGACGCACCGTGCCCGGGAAGATCAAGGCAAACGACGGTGTGCCCTGCCGCGACGAGCTCGTCGGCCATCGCCACCATGTGATCGCTGCGCGACCGATAGCCGTGAACCAGCAGCACCTGCTGACCACTCGCCTTGCCGGGTTCCGGCCGAAATACATGGGTGGCGACAACGCTTCCGGGAATCACCAGACGCACGGTTTGGCTCTCAGTCATGCGCGCCTCGGCGAGTGCGATTGCCTGGCGCTCCTTCTCGCTCTGCGGCTTGGTCGAGCGTGTCCGCGTGAACAATCGGAACGCCAGTTCACCAGCTTTTTCAGGCGATTGCGCAGCAACCAATCGAAGTCCTGCACGGGTGACCTTTTCAACAAGAGATGCCATAGTGATTTTCCAGATTGGTTCAACTATGAACAGAATTGTACAACTATGAACAAAAATCAAGCCCTCCCCTGGGACAACCCTCGTTTTCACAACTGGATTGCTGTTGCCCGCGCCTGTCAGGTGATGGGATTGACCCTGGCCCGCGCGCTTCAGCCGCTCGACATCAAGCCGCCGCATCTCGACATTCTCGTCAATTTGTTCCGCACACCGGGGATGACCCAGCAGAACCTGGCAGACAAATTGCTGGTTGGCCGCTCCAACCTGTCGATGTTGCTACCGCAACTGGAAAAGCGTGGACTTCTGATCAGGCGCAGCGATCCACAGGATCGCCGGGTGTTGAGGCTGGAACTGACACCTGAGGGGACGACACTGACCGAGAAAGCCATCGCCATTCAATTTGCCCTGATTGAACGCACAATGAAAACCGCGAGCGCCGACGAATGCAATCTGGTGGGTGAAGTCATGACCCGCATCATCAGCGAATTGACTGCCTCAGGCGATGCGGAACCGTCCGACGCGGCGGAGCACAATCAGCAAACAGCCTAAAACATCAATTGCTGCGTCCGGGACATCCCCCTGTCCGCCAACTCCGCCAGATACTCGGCCCAGCGCTGATCTTTCTCAGCGCCCAGCTCGGACAGGAAGGCCCAGGTGAAAATGCCGGTATCGTGACCATCATCAAATGCCAGACGCACAGCGTAATTGCCGACGGGCAGCACCTTGGAGATACACACATCCACCTTGCCGCCAACCGTCACCCTTTGCGCAGGTGAGTGCCCCTGCACTTCCGCTGAGGGTGAGCGGACCCGCAGCAATTCTGCTTCGATGGAATAGGACCGTTCATCGGTAAAACTGATTTTCAGCACCTTGCGATCAGGAGATACCCGCAGTTCTTTTGGCCAAGCCGTTTCATGATCGCTCATCGGTCACTGTCCTTGATCTCATCACAATTGATGGCTGATCTAGAACCGATCCAGCGGCTTCACAAGACACAGACTTCAAAACGTGATCTGCACAGTGCCAGTCACTTTAACGCGACCCGCTGACGCGCCCCCTTGACGCGACATCAGCGGACGACGACATTGAGCAGAACAAAATGAAGGATCATCCACGATGGAAGACACCCCTGCCCCGACAATGATCGACCCATTCGGCCGGGCGGTGAACTATCTCCGGGTATCGGTGACAGACCGCTGTGATTTCCGCTGCACCTATTGCATGGCGGAAAACATGACATTTCTGCCCAAAAAAGACCTTCTCACACTTGAAGAGCTTGACCGGATTTGCACGGTTTTTGTTGAAAAGGGCGTGCGCAGGATCCGCCTGACCGGCGGCGAACCATTGGTGCGCAAGAACATCATGGAGTTTGTCCGTCAGGTTGGGCGTCACATCGACGCCGGCCGGATGGATGAACTGACGCTGACCACAAACGGCTCGCAGCTCTCGCGATTTTCGTCCGAGCTTTATGACTGCGGCGTTCGCCGCATCAATGTCTCGATTGATACCCTCGATCCGGACAAGTTCCGCAAGATCACCCGCTGGGGCGAATTGGGCAAGGTGCTGGAAGGTGTTCGCTCCGCTCAGGCTGCCGGTCTTCAGATCAAGATCAATGCCGTGGCGCTCAAGGGCTTCAACGACACAGAAATCCCCGAAATGCTCAAGTGGGCTCATGGCCAGGGCATCGACATGACGGTGATCGAGACCATGCCCATGGGCGAAATCGACGAAGACCGGACCGATCAATACATGCCGCTTTCGTTGCTGCGGAGCAATCTCGCCAAACAGTTTACGCTTGAGGATATTCCGTTCCGCACCGGTGGCCCTGCCCGCTATGTGACGGTCAAGGAAACCGGCGGCAAGCTTGGCTTCATCACCCCGATGACCCACAATTTTTGCGAAAGCTGCAACCGTGTCCGCCTGACCTGCACCGGCACGCTCTATATGTGTCTCGGCCAGAACGATGCGGCAGATTTGCGCTCGCCGCTGCGTGCCTCCGAGGGCAACGAACTGTTGTCCGATGCAATCGATGAAGCCATCGGCCGCAAGCCCAAGGGCCACGACTTCATCATTGACCGGACCACCAAACAGCCAGCTGTCTCCCGCCACATGAGCGTAACCGGCGGCTGAACTCTTCACGGGGCACCAAAACAATGCGCGTTGCAGTCATTGGCGGCGGGATCGCCGGATTATCCACGGCTTGGGCCCTGACCAAATCCGGCGTCGAAACAACGCTGTTCGAGCGAGGAGCAATTCCCAACCCGCTTGGCGCATCAGGTGATCATCACCGCATCATCCGCCGCGCCTATGGCAGCCAGGGCGGCTACCAGCGCCGCATCACCGAAGCCTATGATGCCTGGGCCGAGATGTGGGACGATATCGGCCAGAACCATCTCGTCGCCAACGGCTTTCTGCTGGTCTCGCTTTATGCCGGCGACATGGGTGACCAGATGCGGCAGGGCCTTGCCGATCAAGGCGACCCGCATGAAACCCTGCCCACCGAGGAAGCGCTCAAGCGCTATCCCTATCTTGATGCGGCAAGCATCTCCCAAGTCACGTT
>Ga0163215_101455_pt1 | contig 13672 bp, 20 predicted proteins | sample SynspAceP_FD_185934 | JGI IMG/M metagenome (GOLD analysis project Ga0163215, IMG submission 185934) | Saline lake microbial communities from Ace Lake in Antarctica - Synechococcus sp. Ace-P (Hybrid Assembly) | ecosystem: Environmental > Aquatic > Non-marine Saline and Alkaline > Saline | place... | reverse complement strand
CGACATGGACAGCCGACTGGTTATCCAGGCCGGTGGTTTGCCGATCAAGATCGGCGGCGCATTGGTTGGTGGCATCGGTGTTGGTGGCGCGCCATCTGGTGCAATTGACGAGACATGCGCGCGCGCCGGCCTTGATGCCATCGCAGCGGAATAAATCAGACGTGGCCCGCCCTGCACTGGACGGGCCATTATTTTTTGAAAGGTGATCCCATGCTTCGCACTCTCATCGTTACCGCCTCCTTGGTGCTATCCGGTTTGGCTCATGCACAGACTGCGCCATCAGCGTCCGACATCGCAAACTATACCGGCTTGCATCTTGCCGCCCATGAGGGACAGGTAGAGGAGATCAACCGCCTCATCGCATCAGGTGCCGACCTCAACGCGCGCGACCAGGTTGGCCGGACCCCTGCACATGTTGCAGCATTCGCCTCGCATGACGATGCGGTGAGCGCCCTCGCCAAAGGCGGTGCTGACATGAACGCACTGGAAAACCGCGTCTATGACGTGCTGACAATCGCAGCTGTCGCGAACGATCCCGACATGGTGTCTCTGGCCATGGCACTTGGCAATGACGCAAACCTGATCACCAGCACCTACGATGGCACGGCACTGATTGCCGCAGCCCACCTTGGACATCATGAAGTGGTGGCACTGCTTGTTGCAGGAGGCGCACCGCTTGATCACGTCAACAACCTCGGATGGACGGCGTTGATAGAGGCGGTGGTTCTGGGCGACGGCGGGGCTGATCACATCAAAACGGTTCAAATACTTGTAGATGCCGGCGCGGACAAATCCATTCCCGATCGCGATGGCGTCACCCCGCTCCAGCACGCGACATCGCGCGGCTATGCAGAGATGATTGGCATTCTTGAGTGATTTTTTCTCAGGAGCCAGTGGTGTCGGGCAAGTGGTGGTGTCATGTTACCGTGTCTCGTGGAAAGAACCGCCGGGCTATCCCGGCGGGTTTTCCATCTGCGAGCAGGCGCGATGCCCTACAAATTTTATGATTTCCACCGTTGCAAATTCAAGAAAATGTAGTTTCTATTCATCCAAAGCCACCGTCAATTTCAGCGGTAGCTTTCGACACTCGTCCCGGCCAGAGCCGCCATGTTCAGCAAACCGCGCACTGTGATTGAAGGCGTTGCGATATGGGCGCGATTGCCCATACCCATCAAAATCGGACCAACTTCAATTCCATCGGCAACCGACTTCAGTATGTTGCGGGTTGCCCCGGCAGCATCCGTATTTGCGTAGACCAGAACATTCGCCTTCCCGGTAAGTCGCCCGCCAGGGAACAGGCGTTCGCGCAACACCGGATCCAAAGCGGCATCGGTATGTGTGGCTTGGCACTTAATGAGGTTCTTCCTCACTTTGTGTGGTTCATTCGCTGTTAGCGATGGCTTCGCTATGGGTGGGCATGAGAACGAAATCGAAATGGTCGCCCGGCCCAGGGGTCAAAATATTGGGTGTCGCGCTCACTGATGATGACAGATGGGTTGTTTCAGCCGCTGGACCCGCGATCGGCGTTTGCCCCGATTGCGGGCGGCGAAGCCGAAGTCGGCACGGCTGGTCCATCCGCAGCCTTCAGGATCTCCCGGTCCATGGGATTGTCCTTGTAATGGAATGAATCTGATGACGTCGGAAGGCTGAGCGGGACCGGCCGGGAGAAAAGCCGGCCCCGCTTCAGATGGGGTCTTAGCGAGCGAAAACCGGCGAGCCGTCATTGCCGGCACGGTCATAGGTGATCTGATCATTTGACACGCCACCCATGGAGCCAGTGGCTGTGTAGTCGATGCCGCCCTGCGGTGCTGCGAAGCTCGGTGAGCCGTCATTGCCAGCGCGGTTATAGCTGACCAGGTCATTGCTGACGCCAACGGCGAAATTGGCGGAGCCGTGGCTGGCCGGAGCCTGATAGGCGTCGAGCGCGGAAGACTGGGCAAATGCGCCGGTGGTAGCTACGAGTGTCAGGCCGAAGGTGATGAGGATCTTGTTCATGGGATTGTCCTTGTAATGGAATGAATCTGATGACGTCGGGAGGCTGAGCGGGACCGGCCGGGAGAAAAGCCGGCCCCGCTTCAGATGGGGTCTTAGCGAGTGAAAACCGGCGAGCCGTCATTGCCAGCGCGGCTGTAGCTGACCTGATCATTTGACACGCCACCCATTGAGCCAGTGGCTGTATAGTCGATGCCGCCCTGCGGTGCTGCGAAGCTCGGTGAGCCGTCATTGTCAGCGCGGCTGTAGCTGACCAAGTCATTGCTGACGCCAACGGCAAAATTGGCGGAGCCGTGGCCGGTCGGAGCCTGATAGGCGTCGAGCGCGGAAGACTGGGCAAATGCGCCGGTGGTGGCTGCGAGTGTCAGGCCGAAGGTGATGAGGATCTTGTTCATGGGATGGTCCTTTCTGGGACGTTGGATTGGATAACTTGTTACTCATGTCCGGCTGACCGGACACAGCTCCGCCAATGACAGAAAATGAGGAAAATCGACCACAGGGGCGATACCGCGCATTCTGTCCTGCTTAACTGCAACATGAGTCTTAGATCAGTCGGGATTGCACCGATGTCATGAGCGGTCCAGGTTCGAGGTTGAACCGCTCAGATGCGCCCTATTTCAGTTCGATGACCGTCAGCTTGCCCTCGACCCGGTCGGCAACGAATTCGACGTTTGCGCCTTGCTTCAGTTTGGCCAGGAGCGTTTCATCCTTGATACGGAACACCATGGTCATGGCTGGCATATCGAGATTTTTCAGTTCCTCATGGATGAGCGTGACCTTCTTGGCCTTGGTGTCGACCTTCTTGACCACGCCCTTTGTGTACTCCACTGCCAGCGCGCCCGAGGCGAGGCCGAAGGTCAGGATGGCGGCGGAAGCGAGTTTCAGAATAGTTTTCATGTCTGTTTTCCTTAGGAAGGTTGCGTTTGTCGGAATGCTTGAGTCGCGGATGTTACTTCTGGGCAACAATGACGTTGCCATGCATTCCAGATTCGTAATGACCGGGAATGAGACAGGCGATCTTGAACGCGCCGTCATTGGTGAACTTCCAGACAATCTCGCCGGACTTGCCTGGCGTCAGACGAATGGCATTGGGATCGTCATGTTCCATCTCCGGAAACTTTGCCATCATGGCTTTGTGCTCCATGACCTTGTCTTCCTGGTCAAGCACGAATTCGTGCTCCAGTTCGCCTTTATTCTTGATGGCAAAGACGATGGTCTGGCCTTTCCGAACTTTGAAATCGCTCGGAGTGAAAATCATTTGGCCGTCATCTGTCTCTTTCATGGTGACCCGGATCGACTGGGTGGCTTTGGCCTTCTTGCCAGGTTCACCAATGGCCATGGCGTCAGCATGTCCATCTGAATGAGTCCCTCCGGCGAGCGCCGGAGAGGCAAGAGCTGCGAAGAGAAGTGCGAGTGTTACAATCTTCATTGTTTGATCCTTTGGTACTTGGGATGTAGATCTACCGTGCTTTAACGGCTTGGGTGCTATGTGCGTCGTCGCATCGGCGGCCAGAAGCTGTACGGGAGTTTGCCCGAACCACTGATTTCAGAAGACAATGCGGCTGCGCATCCGCTCACAATGAGCGGCACTGCAAACATCAGAAATGTGAATTTCATGATGTGATTCGAGTAGGAGACATCAGCGGCGCAATGAGCAGACGGTGCTCAAATACGCACGATCAGACCCGCAGAACGGGCGATCCTACTTAGATTTTGGGAGGGCGGTGAAGGCCAGGGATTTCGCCGGTAATGCCGTGTTCGTCTATGAACTCGCGAGCGGCCAATACGACTGGTCCGCTTGTGTCATTCCGGCATGTCACGAGCGCGAAGCCAACGCAGGAGTCATAGCAGCAGTCCTGCTTTGCAAGCTTCGAACCTTGGTCAACCTTCGAATAGTCGCGATGGCTATCGTCCGGCGCCATTTGTGCATCCACATGATCCATCAACTGGAATACACTTACCTGATCGTCGGCAGGTGGAGCGCTGTGTGTAGCCGCCGCAGCAATTGACAGCGAGTAGCCGGCCAGCGACACGATGATCGCCAACCTGATGAGAACCTGCAGCTTCCTGCAAATGATTCGATACATCGCACACATGTCCAACACTTAGACTCAAATTGAGTCGACTTCAAGACGTTGATATTATTTCTTTTTCTTAACTTTTTGTTAACGCTGAGGATCTTCCCGCGCCATTAAAACGAGTGTTCTTGGGGCGGAATTGGCTACAGAAAACTGTCATTTCTGTGGCACTTCAAAAAACAAAGAGACAACTTGGGGAATTGCATGACGCGCAGCGTTCGTGGCAGCGCCGACACACCGGGGTGGCATTGGAGTTGACGCAGGGACCGGCCATTACGGGAAAGCTCAAAGCTTTGATCAATCGTTATCGTGATCGCTCTCATTGACGGGATTGCGCGCGAGAAAAATCCGCTCGAACAGAAACACCAGCGCCATGCCGATGAGTCCAAGAACGACGATCAGAGGATCGGATTGCCATTTCATCGCCGCGAATGCAATCAGGACCACTGCGTCGAGCACGATAGCCGTCAACAGAACCCAACCCCGCGCACCGATGTCGTGGCGGAGATTTCTGTAGACGCCCCAGTGAATGATGATGTCCATCACAAGATAAAAGAATGCTCCAAGCGAGGCGATGCGGCTGAGATTAAAGAACACAGTCAGAAAACCCGCGATCACGACGGTGTAGACCAACGTGTGGTCCCTTATCGTGCCTGCCATCCCGAAATGGCTGTGCGGGATCATCTTCATCTCGGTCAGCATGGCCAGCATTCGCGAAACCGCGAAGACGCTTGCGATCAGCCCTGAGGCCGTGGCTACAAGGGCAAGTGCGACCGTGAGGTAAAAGCCTGCCTTCCCGAGCGCGGGCTCGGCTGCCTCGGCGAGGGCGTAGTCCTTCGCCGCCACGATTCGGTCGAGCGGCAGGCTCGAGCCTACGGAGAAGGCGACAAGCAGATAGACGACGACGCAGATTGCAATGGACAGGACAATGGCCCGGCCCACGTTGCGATGGGGATCGGTGACCTCAGCACCGCTGTTTGTGATCGTTGTAAACCCCTTGAACGCCAGAATCGAAAGTGCGACAGATGCCACGAAGCCACTTGCGCCTGCATCCCCGCCGGTCGCTTGAAATGTGAACCCACTCGCCCAGAGGCCTGCCGCCCCGAACAGAGCAATGCCGCCGACCTTGAGCGCGGCCATGATGATTGACAAAAATCCGACAGAACGGTTTCCCGAAACGTTCACGAAATATGCGATGACGATCAGCGCCACGCCGAGTATCGGGATGAGAACGCTTTCCGGATCGCCGCCAAAAGCCCGCAGCGTGTAGGTTCCGAAGGTGCGCGCGACGAGACTTTCGCTGATGACCATCGACAGCACCATAAGCAGCGCAGCACCTGCCGCGACCGTCGTCGGCCCGTAAGCTTTCTTCAGGATCATTCCGACACCGCCAGCGGACGGAAAGGCGTTCGACATCTTGATGTAGGTGTAGGCGCTGAACGCAGTCACGAAAGCGCCCACGACGAACGAGAGCGGAAAGAGAGGTCCGGCAAGTTCCGCAATCTGTCCAGTCAGGGCAAAAATGCCCGCTCCGATCATTACACCGGTGCCCATAGCAACCGCACCTTGCAGTGTGATGCTGTCTTTCGTGTAGTTTTCCGCCATCAGGATTTTCTTTCAGTGTTGCGGCGAGTTGCAATCCACAGCAGGGGCAAGCCAGCTCAACAGAGGTGGCCGATTGCAGCTCAAGATTATTTCAGGTTCACAAGCGGAATGACTGCCAATGTCGCAACCGGCAGCATCGGACAGGACCACTCGTTTCCCAAGCAAACTGGCGAGAGAAGCTCAGCTGACTGTAAACTGGCCCATCATGCCTGCATCCTCGTGTTCGAGAATGTGGCAGTGAAACATGAACGGGGTTTCCTTGCTGGCCGGATGCTCAAACCGGGCGAGGATTTCAGTCTCACCGGGCACGAGAACTGTATCTTTCCATCCGGAATTTTCGGGACGCGGCGGCGATCCGTCCTCACTGAGAACACGAAACTGCACGCCATGAACGTGGAAAGGATGCGCGACCATCGAACTGCTGACAATCCAGCGCTCCACCGAACCCAGCGCGACATTGAAGTCGATACGATCCATATCGAAGGGATTGCCATTGATGGCAAAACCACCGCCACCCATCATCATGCCCATTCCCATATCCATCGAAATTCTACGCGTCTGAGTGTCCAACCCGGTCAGTTCTTCAAGTGGACTTTCAATCTTGTCTGGAAGGCTTGTAATCCGCGCTGACAGAGTTTCATCCAGGGCAAATTCGAGCACACCATAGGCCTGGCCGGGATCGCTCATAAGCACCGGTGCGACTGCACTCGAGAAATCCACGAGAATTTCAGCCCGCTCTCCCGGGGCCAATTGGAACACTTTGAGCGCTACCGGCTGCGGCAGGAAACCACCATCGGTTGCCACCAGATGGATAGGGCGACCGTCACTGAAAAACAGATTGTAGACGCGGGCGTTAGATCCATTGAGCAGGCGCAGCCGCACGATTCCCTTGGGAACCGCCGCGACCGCCCCCGATTGACCGTTGATGAGCATGCGGTTGCCGTGAAACCCATGCATCCGGTCCATCATCGAAGGATCATAAACCAGACGGCCCGCGCGGTCGAAGCTGCGGTCCTGCAGTACGAGTGTCAGATCATCGACGCCATAGGCCGATGGCAGGCCACGATCATCGTCCCTGCCGTCGGTGAGGTGAATAACGCCGGCTAAGCCGTTGTAAACTTGTTGCGCCGTGCGTTCGTGAATATGAGAATGATACCAGATGGTCGCGGGGTCCTGGTTCACCTGCATTTCCGGCTTCCAGAAGCTCCCCGGAAGCACCGGCTGATGGGGACCTCCGTCGTGGTTGCCAGCAATCTTCATTCCATGCCAATGGACACTGACGGGTTCGCCCAGAGTATTGCCGATTTCCGCAGCCAGCGGGCCGTTCTGCATGATCACTGTCGGACCTAGATACGCCTGACTGTAGCCGATGGTTGGGACAGCAGGCCCACCGAGAAAACCGCTGCTTCCCGCTTGCGCGGTCATGGCAAGCCGGCCGCTGGCACGGGTGTCGATGAGCGGAGGCATTTGCAATCGCAGCGGTGTTTCAGCAGCAAAGGCACCCCTCGCCCAAGTCGATCCGCCGCCTGCAACAACAAAGGCGGCGGCGGAAGTCAGGAAATCACGTCGTTTCATGTCGTACCTATGATCTGTCTTTTTCTCGGCAATTACGTGAATTGAAGCTACTTTAAGGTACCGGCCGATGAAACGGAAAGATCACGACCAGTACGCCGATACAACCAGACTAGTCAGAAAGCATTTTCTTCCGTTCATCGAATTCCTTGGAATCGATCTCGCCACGCGCATATCGCTCCTTGAGAATATCATGTGCTCGACCGGAAGATTGACCAGTTCCGGGCGCAAAGCCCGACCCCATCTGACGCATGAGATAAATAACGGCGGCAACGATTCCGACAAGTACCATAATCATGAAAATCGGACCGAGAACCATACCAAATCCTCCCCATTGATCGCCTCCCCACATCATTCCGCGGCCATACGGGTACGGAGCATTGCCGCCAGATATTTCACCGACTTGTGCAAGTGCGGCCGTCGCCGATATCGACACCAAAGCGACACTTTTGGTAAGTAGTGAGAACACATATTTTGTCATTTCACGTCTCCATTCGAAAGAGCGGATGCCCCAACAATTTCAATCTATCTTCGACAAAAAATAACTGCATTGATCTGTACCAATAATTACAGACGCTTTAAATCTGTTAAGATCGCTTTATACACCTCCTGTTGGGTTCAAACAAGATCGATGCAATCTTGAATTTTTGCAACTATTGAACGAAATTCAAATCCATATCGATATCTTTCAATGCTTGTTGCGGAAATCTCATGCTCTACGAAACCTTCCAGCTCTGGAAGGTTGTTAAATCAATACATGCGTTCAGTTCGAGATTCAAAATTTCCTACACCCGATTTTTGGTGATAATTGTAGTTTCAAGGGTCGTCATGTCTGGATCGATGTATCCGAACACTTACGCATGGGATCATGTTTTTCAGCGAAGCGTGCTGTTTTGAGCGCTTTGTCACTGTTTGAGCTAAACCATGAGACACCATTTTCCGGATGTGAGATTAGTGTTTCATTTTGACCTGAAACATCTGTCCCGAAAGAGGCCCTAAATGCGTTTGAAGGTATGCGCCGCATTGGTGTTCATTATCGCTCTGGCAGGTATCGCCGCTCCGGCCACGGAATTTGTTCAAGCGAGTAAAGAGGTAGTCGTCGCGCGGCAATTGGACATGAAATCGATGGCCGAGGCAGCGAAGCTGATCGACGGTATGTTCAAAGGCAGCCGTTCATACGATTCCGGGTTGTTCAAAGCAGCCGCAGAAACGATATATCAGAAGTCTGGCAGTGCCTTGGTAGCCCATTTCGGCGGCAATCCCGTCCTTGCCGGTTCAGGAGCCAGTTCGGCCATCATGACCGAGCGCGCAGAGTTCACCGCGTTGGCGAATGACCTTGGCGTGTACGCGAATTCTCTCTCTTCTGCTGCTGAAAACCATCCTGATGCGTTGACCCCGGACATGCGGATGGGAGCTGAGGACGCGATAGATCTCGGACCATTCGGGAAGAAAGTCGATCCCGCCACAGAGATTTCGTCGATGCCCGCCGAACACGCTTTTCACATGATGCTTCAAACTTGCACTTCCTGCCATGCAAAATTCCGCTTGAAAACCGAATGACACTTTCCAGACGAAGTAGGAGGTGCCAGGTTTGGACGGTGTCTGCGAGCCCATTTCCAGCATGGCCTTACTGAGGGATATAGAGGTTGGTCGTCACCAATTGCTCCGACTACGACAACACCAAAAACATGTTACGCCGGACCTACTCAGATTTGATGCGCGCCCATCCCGGTCGCTCGAACAGGAAGTGCCCGAAACCGGTCATGCCGATAGCAAGATAGAGTACGATCGGAGTTATCAGGGCTACCAGGAAGACCGCAAGGCTGAGCGGTCCGGTTTGCATGATCAGCCCGGTAGTCATCGCGATCTCGCGAAAGATCGACATGGGAATTGTAAAAGCAAGGTAGATGACAAGAGAGTGGCTGCCGATCCACCGCAACCAGCCTGTATATGGCCGATCCACCAAAACCACACTGAACGCGCAAAGCGCCACCGCGCCTGCAACACCAAGCAGCAAATGCAGCGGCGGAAACGCAGCGAATCCCATGCGAGTTTCGTCCGGAGGCAGTTCGAAACTCGGTAGAAACACCAAAAACCCGTTGACGATGAACCAGACAGCCAGCGCAGCAATTGCTTTCCCCCGGTTTTCGGCTACCCAGCCCGCCATCCGGAAAATCTGCGGAGCGAACGCATAGCCGATATAGAAAAACACGAAATAGGCCGAAAATTGCGTCACAATGTAACTTGAAACGTTGATCGAAGCGATCTGCAAACCCGTCGCAACAGCAATCACAAGCCAGTGTGGAATCCGGAATTGCCACAGCAGCTTTGCGGCAATGGCAAACACGCCGAGCATGTAGACAAACCACAACACGCCGTAGGGCTGGACAATGGCGCGGGCAAGATCCGCCACCATGGCAATCGGATCGCGAGCGAAAATGCCCACCTTCAAAGCGATCATGATGAAAGCCCACAATCCATAGAAATACATGTAATGCACAAAGCGGCGATCAGCATATCGCCGCCAGGGACGAGCGATCACCGTCGAAAGAAACAGGCCGGAAATGAGGAAGAACTCCGGCATGCGAAAAGGCGTCGCGAACGCGATCAAGTAATGGAGGAAACCAACACCACTGGTATGCCGACCTGTGTTGTAGACCGCATACATCATCACCACCAAGATGATCGACATGCCCTTTGCAATGTCCACCCAAGCCATCCGCTTCGAATGAGTCATTGCGACTCCAGGGCGTAGCGCGCATTCATCTCATCGTGGCCGGTGCGGATTTCGTCGGGCCATGTGCTCTTGATGTAGGAGAGTGCCGCGATGATTTCTGCATCGGTGAGCACGTCTTCGTAGACCGGCATTGCAGAAGTGTAGTTCTTCAGATTGGCGGCGGCTACAATTCCGTACTTTGTGATCTCGAAGAGAATTTCATCAGGGTGATGCCAAGTGTGGCCGGTCTCGTCATGGGGCGGTGCTGGCATCAGGCCGTCGGAACCCGGCGACCGCCAATCCTCGACTTGCCCCTCCAATTTCACACCATGGCAGGACGCGCAATTTGCGGCATACAGGGTTTCCCCCAACGCCAACACCCGCCGGTCCTCTGGTTTAAGAAGCCCCGCTCCGGCTTCATCCTGTTGCGCCATCACAACAATCGCGGCAACGACAAGCCCCGCGATTGAGGCAAAAGCCGTGACATACAACGTTTTTATTCGCATGGCGGTCTTACACCACGATAAGCCGGGAGCCCGAAGGCACGCGGTTGTAAAGGTCAATAATATCCTGATTCATCAACCGGACGCAGCCGCTTGAGACCGCCTTTCCAATGGTCCAGTACTCTGGGGAGCCATGAATACGGTAAAGTGTGTCTACACCATTCTGGAAGATGTAGAGCGCGCGCGCGCCCAAAGGATTGTCGAGTCCCGGTGGCATGCCGCCATTGTCCGCGCTCCATTGCTCCAGTTCCGGTTGCCGTTCGATCATCTCCGCAGGCGGCGTCCATTTTGGCCATGTCTGCTTCCATTGTATGCGGCCATCGCCCGACCATTCAAAGCCTTGCCGACCAAGGCCAACCCCATAACGCATGGCTTTGCCGCCTTACTGGACGAGATGAAGGAAGAAGGTGTTTGTATTGACCACGACAGTGCCAACCGGGTACGGCCCGGCGTAATCGACCTGCCTACGCCAGAGTTTTTCCGGTACTTTTGTCAAGTCGACTGCTGGAATGGGAAACCTTTCACCCGGCATCGGTCCGTACATGGCAAGATAGGATGGAGTTGGGCCTTGAGGCTCGGGAGGTGCCTGCAGTGTTTCAGTTGTCGAACATCCCTGCAGGGCGATAGCCGACAGGCTCCCCGCGCCCGTGATGAATTGGCGCCGGTTCATTGTTTGCCAGCCTCGAAGAAAACCGCAGGCGCCTCAACGGCTCGACCGGTGAACGCATAGACCGTGTAGTTTGCCTCTGGGGCATCGCCCATGCCGAGTGACCCCATCGGCATGCCCGGGGTCGACACTCCGCGAATATCCGGCCGCTCGGTCATCAGTTTTTTGACCGCCTCGATCGGCACATGGCCTTCAAGCACGTATTTGCGTTCGCCGCCAATCATCGCTGTGTGGCAGGCCTCAAGTTCGCCGGGGACGCCAGCCTGCATCTTGATCGGCGTAAGATCCTCAACGTCCTTTGTCTCGACGTCGTAGCCAGCCTGTTTCATGGCTTCAACCCAGGCCTGGCAGCACCCGCACCATGGCGTCTTGAACACCATGATCTGGTTGTCAGCATCCGGCGTTTCGGCAAGCGCAACCGTGGCTATTGTGGAAAGCCCCATGGCAAATGCCACGGCAAGTGAGGTGAGAATTTTGGTCATTTCAGATGTCTTTCTAACTGTTTGAGAGGCTGTTTATGGCAAGCATGGCCCGCGGTTTTGAGCATGAGGACCCGAACACCGGGGCATCGGTCCAAAGCAGCAAGCGTCGCAGCATTTCCACGTATGGCATTTCATTCAGCGTCGCCGAAAGGATCAGTCTGGCGCCCGCGACCATAGGCGGTCAGCGGGTGAGAATTATCCTTAGCGGGTTGCCCGAACCGGCCTTGCCGGCGTTGCATGCATTAATCGACGGACGCTGGAGCCGGGGGACACGGTGAGGGTTCGTGTGTTTGCTGATACATCACAACACCACCACCTGTGCACCGACAGGCACCCTTTCATAAAGGTCTTCGACATGTGCATTGATCATGCGAATACAGCCGTTGGAGACCGAGCGCCCGATGGACGAGGGCTGTGTCGTGCCGTGGATGCGGTAATATGTGTCGCGGCCGTTCCTGTAGAGATAAAGTGCACGCGATCCGAGCGGATTGCCTGGACCTCCGGGGACACCCTTGGCATATTTGGCGTACTTGCCGGGTTGGCGCCGGATCATATTTTTGGTCGGCGTCCAGCTCGGCCATTTCGCCTTGCGAGCTATATTGGCAGTCCCTTTAAAAGTAAGGCCCGCTTTGCCAACGCCCACGCCATAGCGGCGCGCCATTCCATTGCTCAACTGCAAATAGAGAAAGTGGTTGCGGGGGTCGACAATAACGGTACCGGGCGAATATCCCGAGAACGCCACTGATTGTGGCTCAAACTTCGGGTCCAACTTGAATGAATTTACATGCGCATGAGCCTGCGATGCCGGCATCAATGCCAAAGCCGCAAAGCCGAACATGAGTTTTCGTTTGGAAATCATAATTACCTCGTGACTGATCAAATTCAAGAAGCGCCTATTGGCGCGGCTATCCGTAATCAGGACACGATGGGGGGTCTCATGAGGCTGCCTTCAACCGAATAAGTCAGCGAAGCCGAATACGAACTTGCTTTAACGGAGATTGTTCGCGGAAAACCTGCAACCACATTTGGCGTAAGGTAATGGCAGTCCATGGCACAACTGGTGTGACCATGCCCCATCTTGCTGCCGGGAGTCTCACAGCAGTTAATCACGGCGGCATCGGGCAGGCCTTGTACGGTCATCATCTGGCCAACCGCATCCGCAGTTTGCGCACTCTGCGTAGAGGCCACGAGTGCGCCATTTGTAAACAGCAAGAAAACAATTGCGATGATGAGACTGCGCATACCAACCAAATTACCCGGAAAAGCTAAAACATTCCATAAGAAACCGGCCATCACGCAACCGTGAACCACGTCGTCATGCCGGCCGCCGCATGCTCCAGCATATGACAATGGTAGAGCCATTTCCCCGGATTGTCGGCGACAAAGGCTATTTCCGTCGTTTGTTCGGGCCCGATCATGAAGGTGTCGCGCCAAGGTTCGCCTTCCTCCACCTCGCTCCCCGACCGTGAGAGCACCCGGAAATGATGCCCATGCACATGCATTGCATGAACCCACGCGGTCCTGTTGACGGTTTCCAGGACGATGGTTTGCCCGCGTTCGGCGGCGAATAGGGGATCGTCGGCGAGGTTTGCGACACCGTTGAATGCCCAGGTCTGGCGAGTGCTCTGGATATCCTCCCGCTGAAGTTTCTTGCCCTGGTATGTGATCTCGACAAAGCCGCCCATGGCCCCGCCCTCCATGACGACTTTCACACGTCGCGCATTGGCGATGTCGGGCTCGGGAATGGCGTTGACGGTAAGAGCTGGTGCGGCCGCAGCGGCGGTTGCAACGCCCTCGACTTTGAATTCTGCCATCACGAAAGGATCGTTGCCCGACACCTCCTCCAGTGCGAAATGTTCCTGAGGGACAACCAGCAAATCCATGCGCTGTGCCGGGCCAAGCATCGCGGGCGCATAACCAAGGCTGATCGGCTCGGACAAAGCCTGGCCGTCATAGGCCAGCACCTTGGCAGTGAACCTGTTGGGGTCTATTTCGAAGACGCGGGCGTTGGCTGCATTGATCAGGCGCAACCGGTATGCTTCGCCGCGCTTGAGCGC
>Ga0163215_101454_pt1 | contig 13701 bp, 14 predicted proteins | sample SynspAceP_FD_185934 | JGI IMG/M metagenome (GOLD analysis project Ga0163215, IMG submission 185934) | Saline lake microbial communities from Ace Lake in Antarctica - Synechococcus sp. Ace-P (Hybrid Assembly) | ecosystem: Environmental > Aquatic > Non-marine Saline and Alkaline > Saline | place... | reverse complement strand
TCGTTTGTCTTTGAAAGCACTTCCGCCAAAGCTTTCTCGATCGCTTTCCGCTCGGCGGCGATACGTTTCAGTTCGCGTTCGAGATCCTTCTCCGCTTTTTGCTCTTCCTTGATTTGTTCTCGGATCCTGGAAAGCATAGGGACAGTGGAAAGCATAGGGAAAGCATAGGGAAAGCATAGGGAAAGCATAGGGAAAGCATAGGGACAGAGCACTTTTTCGGGTGGTGTAAATGCACCTATTTTGAGCCAGACCGGAGTTTCAGGGGCTTTCCGTCGCTTCAGGAGACGGCTCGACTGTCCCGAAGCTCGCTAAACACCCGAAAAGATGCTCTGTCCCCAGGACTCCCCCGTTCAGCTTGTAAGAATCGCTGCTCGCCTCATGTTTCGAGCGTGTCGTAACGTGCTGACTTGCGACATGAATTGGCCACACTGGCAGCATGTCGTCGCGGACGAAGCTGCCCGAAGTGGTCAGGCAATTTCTGTCGCGGAAGTTCATTCCGCTGTATTTGAGAATAGGATTGCTGCCGATTCCCTCGTTGAAGAGCTAGCCACCGCGTTCCTCGATCGAGGCTGTGATGGCGTCTTCCTCCCAGCGGTAACAAATCTTGGCGTGCGTCTGCCGCTGTCGGATCTCTTGGCAAGATTGAAAGCCAGCGGTCGGCTCCGTTTCGTTCTCGTTGATGCAGCTCAGAGTTTTTGCCAGCTACCCGAACCGTCACCCACAAAACACGTTGATGTGACGATCACAGGTTGTCACAAATGACTGGGAGGCGGGAACCCGCTTGGCGTAGCGATTTGCGGACGTCCGATTGTGACTGAACAGTTTCGCCAAATCCTTGACTCAAAACACAATCCTGAACTCGAAGATCCCTTACTTCGATTCTGCCTTCAGATCGGCGGAAATTCCGTGAGTCGATACTTGGAGACGGTGAATATCGCATCATTCTTCTCTGTGAACGCGGCAGTCCAAGAAGAACGAACGAAGCGCATACATCTCCAATCGCAATTCGACCAGCGGCAAAAAAATGTGGAAACCGTCAAGCAGGCAGTGAACGGTACGCCTTGGAATTTGTTGAACGTTGATGAGTCACTCCGTTCCGGGATCCTGTTGCTACAATCGCAAAGCCCGTTCCACCGGGAAACGGATTGCCAAACGCTTGGAGAGCGATTCCGGAATCAAGGCGTCGCATTTAGTAATTACCCTCAAGCGATCATCCGCATATCAACGCCGCATTCGCTGGTGTCGAACCACTCAAGACATGTGATGGAGCGAGCCTTTCATTGTGTTGCCTAGCCAGTACTTCCGCTGATTTGCCAGCGGGCTTTAATGCATGACAAAGGACGTTATTGTGCGTTAAAGTCCGAGAAGAGAAAAACCACTGTAAGCGATTCTTGACCGAGCCTGTGCGTCAACCGAATGCTCGTTCGACAGGGAATTGTTATTGACGGAGTGCAGTTGCATGGCAGATCAATCAACGAAAGATGGGACAGAAGTCTCGATCGTCGCTCAGACGAAACGTACCGACGTCGTGACAGCTGATGGAGCGGTCTTGCCGAGCTTGATTGCTTCTGCTGGCCCATCGGCTGCCTTTGCATGGGAAGAGTTCATTTTCGGCAAGATTCGCAACGCAAATACCCGCACTGCCTACGAGCGCGCGATCCGCCAATTTTTGAACCACTGCGACTCGCTCGGGCGTGAGTTGAGAACAATCTCGCCTGCCGACATCGGCAAATACCTTGATTCGTTGCCATACGCAGTTGCCACGAAGAAGCTCCATCTGTCCGCACTACGGCACGTTTTCGACTCGCTCGTGAATCGCCACGTCGTCGTGCTTAACCCGGCAGCTTCCGTCCGTGGCGAACGCTTGACCGTGGTCGAAGGCAAGACACCCGAAATTTCAATCCAGCAAGCACGCAAGCTGATGCAGAGCGTGGATACTTCAACCTGCGTTGGTCTCCGTGACAGGGCCATCTTTGGCATTCTGATTTACACCGCCGCGAGAGTCAGTGCGGTTTCCAAGCTTCGGCGGAAAGACTTTTACGACTTGGGCGATCAGCACTGCTTGCGGTTCTCAGAGAAAGGGAACAAATCACGCGAAATTCCCGTTCGTCACGATCTGCGAATGATGATCGCCGAATACCTCGCGGAGTCCAGCCTGGATTACGCCGACAAATCGACGCCGCTGTTTCGTACGACTTTGAAACGAACAGGCATACTTACTGCGAACGGAATGACTGCCGGTGACATTGCTCGAATGATGAAACGCAAATTGCGTTTGGCAGGGTTGCCAAACATCTATTCGCCTCATTCGTTCCGAGTGACAACGATCACCGATTTGCTGAGTCAGGGAGTGCCCCTGGAAGACGTGCAAAATTTGGCCGGCCACGCAGATCCGCGAACCACTCGGCTTTACGACAGACGAAAACGCAAGGTTACGCGTAATATCGTCGAACGCATCTCGGTTTGAACGTGAATGCTCCGCTTGTGACTTAAAGCCCTTTGATCTCGGTTTCGATAGTCGTCTTCGCCGTGACGCGGTTCTGAATTTCATTCGAAATCATGCTAAATAAATCGACTTTCGCATCGTTGGTAGATATTGTCACAATTAACGCATAGCGAGCTTGTTTCTCTACGACCGATTGATCACGCCGATATCGCCACCAACCAGTGACAGGATAAACGGCGATTAGGTTCGATGATGCCAGTCGGGCCGCTGTTCCGCTCCAGTAGTCGGAGTGAATCGAACCCCGCGTAACCAGCGACTCTTTCAATTCCCAGTTGCGATCGTCGCTCACGGTTTCCGGCGAATGTTTCTTTCCATTTTCACCAAGCGGCCACAAGGCGCGAGACAATCGTTGAGTCATTCGCGTTGGCGTCTCTTCAGGACGACGAACAGAAAATCGAAGAGCGTGCGATGCGTATTGATACTGAGCGACATAACCACGACGTGGTGGGTTGGGTTCGATGAAGTAGGAAAGCGTCACCCGCATTTTGATTTGCGTGCTACCCAAATCTTCAAGCACTTCTTTCGGTAACGGCAAGTCATGCAAGTGCATCTCGTTGCTCTCGTTTTTTGATGAACCGTGTTTGAACGGTTGCAAGCTGTCCTCAATCACCATCGTTGCAATTCCACGGGCCGAACGTCTCGCCCGCTCCAAATCCGGCACTCCCATTCCGTAGACCCGAACTCGATTCCGCCGTTCGCTCGTGGGAAACTCCTCCAGCATCTGCGGTGTCCACTGAGCCGAATGAACGATCAATCCCCGAATCGTTTCTGGCCAAAACGCTGGATACTCGGCCTGTAAAGTTGCGGCCATGTGGGCAGCTTGAGCGGTCGCCGCGCTCGTGTCGCGTGTCGTTCCAAGCAAAGCGTCCGAACTGGCTTCGGAACGCGTCGTCAGCACCTCAAGGTCATCCACGTTCGTGATGAATCCACTCAAATCCTTCGCGTAGTTGCCACCCTCGAAAACCACATCTGGCTTGTACGGCCACGATGATTCACCCCAACACATCGACGTTCGGCTTCCCGGCGAGAGTGTCCCCGGCTTGGCAATCGGTGCGTAACCTTCCAAACCTGTTTCTTGAACCCAAGCAAGTTCGGTGTAGGCTCCGACCGTCAACGCATTCCATGACTGCGACGGGTCTTCGATACTGGAGACGTAGTTCTCATGCGGGTAGTTTTTTCCGGTGTCTTCGCGGATGTTGCCAGTGGAAATGGCAATCAATCGACGAACGTCATCATTCGCACCGCTTGCCGCTTGATCAATCGCCGCTGACCAAAGCGTTGGCCGCCACTGGTCATCACCCGGAGCCGTGATCGCCATGCAGTAAACACGATTCGCATCGGGCGATACGATTTCAGCGAGCGCCATTGAGCCAACCGTGATCGGGCCATAATCAGGAGCGTCATTCGCGTTCTGCGGAGGGAGAATCTTTACCGATTCAAGACGGTGTTTCAGTTCGAGTTGCTCAGTACCGTACAGAGAATCACGAAGCGATCCGTACAAGCAAACGCCTGCCATCTCAGTCCCATGCCCCGCGTGATCACTGGCTCCCCATTCGGAATCCCATGCTTGCGTGTCGTCGGAGCTTAACGACTGTTCCAGCAGTGGGTGGCCACGATTAACACCCGTGTCGAGAATGCATATTCGCCCGTCGTTTGCCGAGGCGGTTGTCGTCCTGCCGATCAAATCATTGATGAACTCGGCTTGTCCTGACGGCGGCAGGCTCGTGAATTCCCCAGCGACGATGTTCGCCTTGCGTAGTTCGGCCAAATGGTTGAGCAGGCCCGAAAATTGACGCCATCCGTCGAAACTCGCGTAGCCAAGAATCACGACTCGATCCGGGAAAACAACTTGCTGCGAGCTAACATTGATCTTCAGCTTGTTCGCAGTCGCGCGAAACCATGCCGCAACATCCTCGTCGCTGGACGTCGTGTTGAGCCACACTTCCCACCACAACGATTGATCACTTGGCGGCAGCGTCTCCGAAGCATCCGTCCAATAATCTTCAAGCTCAGCGGCATCAATTTTAGAAATGCTCGACGCAAGCTTCTCGTTCAGTGGGGTCTGTTTCTTGGCGGTTTGCTTGTCCCGATAGTCCCTGAACTTGTCCGCAAACTTGCTGACTTCACTGTTGGGAACGGCGACAAGGTATTCCTTCTTTCCGTCTCGCTCCTTCGCACTGACGATTCGTGTACCGGGCGATGTATTTTCAAGTTGCTCGATTTCAAGATCGAAATCGGAGCTTTGGTCGAAAACCATCGGAATGAACTGCAACCCTTCCCTCGCTGGTTCCTTTGCCTGGCTGGCGGTCGCTTTCTTCTCAGCTTGTTCAAGCGATCTCAGAAGCTGGTCCGCGTGAGTCTTGCGTTCCGGTCGTGGAGGACCATTCTTCTTTGTGCCACCGCGTTGCGTAGAAGTGTAGTCGACCGCCTGTCGAGTGTCCTTGAGAACGAAATGAGGAGAGTTAGCCATGCGTCGTCTCGTTGCCTATTGAACAGCTTGTTTTCGTTTCCGGAGTGTCGCGATTGCATCGGACAAGTCATCGGGGCAAATGGTTCGTCGATCCGCTAGCACAGCGATCTTTGCGGCTTGGTCACACGCTCGGCACACCTCAGCATGGCTCAAGCCTTCGGCCATGCTCGACGACTCTTGGATGCTGAAATCATTGAGCGAGAACGCCGCCAGTCGATTCTTAATCAGCAATTCTAGCTCAGCGGCTTTGGGAAGTTCGTATCGAATGTAGTCATCGAACCTGCGGAACAAAGCATCATCCAAGATCCCTTCCAAGTTGGTTGCCGCAATGACGAGACTGTCTGACTCATCTTGCTCAAGGAACTGAAGAAACGAATTCAGCACTCGACGAATCTCGCCAACGTCATTGCTTCCTTTTCGCATCGAGCCAATTGCATCAAACTCGTCGAACAGGTAAACCCCGCGAGTGTGTCGCATTGACTCAAAGATGGCGAACAGCTTTGCCGCTGTTTCTCCCATGAATTTTGTGATCAACGAATGCAGTTGCACTGTGAAATGGGGCAGTTTTAACTCTCCGGCCAATGCCCATGAGGTCATTGTTTTCCCGACGCCCGGAGGCCCGACCAAAAGCAGTTTGCGACGTGCGGACAATCCATGTTCGCGAAGCTTGGCTTGCTGACGGTATTCGTGCAGCACAAGCTCCAGCGATTGTCGCTGCTCAGGAGCAAGCACTATTTCCGAAAGCTTAGTTCGCGGATAAGTTGCTGAAAGCAGCGAAGCTAGTTCACCGACCGGTCGAGAAATCGGGACTGAGCCGCCGACCTTTGCTTCTTTGTGTTTGACTTTGATGTCGTCGACGAGTCGCTTGATGTCGGTCGCCAGCCTACCTTTTCCTGCCTTCGCTTCGTGCGCAGCAATTTGCAACGCAACCGAAACGAACATTTCGCCATCGGCTTCGCTATAGCTTTGCAGCAGTGCTTTGAGTTGTTGTGCGGTTGCCATCTTGGCTTCACCCTCTCCGGTTTTCTACGCTTCGCAATCCTTGCGTGGCGTCTTCGATTAAAAGTGCAGCAACCTGCATGGGACTGACTCGGCGTGAATCCGTACTCACAGAGGCGGCAATCCGTTCCAACGTTCGCAGTGTCTCGTCGTTCATCGAGAGCTTTCGCTGAACTGTCCAAGACGGGTCACTTGGTCGCCCCGGACGTTCACCCTTGCTCGGCTCCAATCGTCCGCGAATCCGCTCACCTAGTTCGTTCACTTGGTCAGTACCGAAATTCAAAGCAATTGTCATGGAAAATTTCTCGAAAAGCGTTGTCTTTACTATAGTATCGGACTTTCGGCACCGAAAGTGAAGCCCGTGCGGCTAAACGAGGCCGACAAGCGGCCTCGCTTCGTTTGGCTAGTATTCGTTCGGCAAATGCAGCGTCCAACGATGACCGTCAAATGCTGCCCAAATATCGGCGGATCGGAGAGGAAAGTCGGTGGATTCGATCTCCTGAACGATTTCTCGTTCGTATCGACTTGGGCCGTCAGTTTCGCAGAATCGTCCGCACTGACAGTGAGTGTCCAGAAGTGGAGTTGTCCGATCCGGCGAAAAAAAGGGGGCAAAACTCTTTGTTTCGTTGGTCGGTTGAAATGGGCTTCTTTTTCTGGCGTTCGCGTGCTCGCAGCGTCGATTCGAGGTCCAGTCGACGGGCGATTGACTCCACCCAATTTGCTTGATCGAACGGACTGCCACGCCGGATCGACCAGCGAAGCGCATCGAGTTGCTTGACGTCGAGCGCCTCGTTGACACGGCGAATCCAGTTGGCCGAACGCGCCAACGTCCACGGCGACAATCGCCGTGGCAAAGGTTCGCTCGGCTGAACCCAACGGTACAGGGAACCCCACCGCCCATCCTCCGCACGCTCGACCAACTCGGCTCGCTGTGCATTGCGTTCGACGTACCGGCAGAGAACGTGGAAATTGCCATCATCCTGGACTGGGAAACTCTTGAATCGGCCTTGGTAAACATGTCCCTCGCCCGCTGTGTGGTAGTGGGCGTAGTACCGCATCGTCTGCGTCAGGTGACCCAACGCAAGAAATTGCTCATTCCTCCATCTTCGGTCGATTGGAGCACGAAGTGCCAATGATTCGGCATCAACTAATACGAAAGGATGCGGCATGGATAGCGAACAAGCCCTTCGGCAAGAATATTCTCAAACGCTTCGTAGTCGCCTTCCTTGTGGAAAATGACCGATCGGCCATTGCCACGGTTCAAGGCATGGTAAATCGCATTCTTCTCGTCGGCGCGTTTCGGACGGGGCATCCACAGAGTTTAGCCACCCCCAACCTCGCCGTAAAAAGTCCTGACCCCTTTTCTTCGTAAAACCCGTAAAAACGGCTTTCGGACTCCGGGAATTTGATAGCAACGACAGCTGGAGGTACGAAGTGCCCTGTCCCCGATTCCCCCCCGATTCCCCCTGTAGCGCGGCCAGCGGAGCCAGCAGCAGGACGAGGAGTCGTGTGAGGGGGTGATTCATGGTTCGACCTTCAATTCTTCAACTGGAATGACGGCAAGTTCCGCGCTGTTGTTGTTCCAGAGTTCACGCCCGGTTCCGATGCGGCCCGCGTTGCCTCCGTTGTTGGAGTAGCCAACGTAGAGCATGCCCTCATGCTCGATGGCGTATGGATAGGACAGCGTCGCTTTCGGATGAGACTCGCCGGGACCGTCCGGGAACACAGCGTCTCGGATGACAAAGACCTTACTAAACTGAGATTGCCCCGGTTGGGTGACGGCAACCGTCAATGGCGAGCGTCGCGCTCCGCTGTCGCTTGTGGTCGTACAGACGAGATAGCGTTGGCCAGTGCTCAACAGGCCAGCACACGGCTTGCTGGTGGCCATCGGCAGATTGCTGGGCAACATCTCGCTCCAGGTCTGTCCATCGTTCTGACTCACGGCGACGAGCGCCTTGGCCTCCGCTCCGAAACGGGAGATGTTCGTAACCTCATTTCCCTTCACGATGACCGTGGATTCACCCCACATCTTGAGACCACTCGCGACGGGGATGACCACGACTTCCCATTTCGTGAGATCATTGCCATGACTGATCGCCACAACCGCAGGATTGCCGCTGCCGACCTTCAGCCCCGCCATGATCCAGTTGGCATTCTCCATCCTGAGTGGCTGCTGCATGGGCCAAAAGCCTTCTTCGATCACTGTCCCTTTTGGTAGCCACTCGCCCGTCGTTTCATTCAACATATAAGCGCGAGTGTGAACCGATTTCATGATGCCACGATAAGCGCCGTGAAACGCCCAGAGCTGTCCGTTGTGCGATAGAAATGCACCGTGGCTGACCCCGATGTCCGGCTCAGCCCCTGCGTCAATGGTTCTCACCTCACTCCACGTCTGGCCGTCGTCTTCACTCACGCACCAACGCGCTTCTTCGGTGTCCGTATTCTCGCCGCCTTTGTTGTGTCCGAACGAGGCATAGAGTTTTCCTTTGTGGTAGCACAACGCGACTCCGTGAAGGAACCGATAGCCGTCTTTGGAAAATTCGTACGGCTTAATGACCGAGAACCGAGCGCCGGGAATCGTTGCAAGCCCAGCAACCGTGGGCACGGGATTTGACGCATCCCACAGTGGTAAATTGTGCTCATCGGCCGCATTTAGCGTGGCCAGCGGCACCAGCAGCAGGACGCTAAGAAGTGTGAGGTTGAGTTTCATCGCGTGGCAGCTTTCATTGTTTTGTCGGATTGTTGTTCCAGAAGCCTTGGAAGACCTTCAACGGGTCAGCAAGTCAGCAGGGGGACAGGGCACCTCGCGGACAAACGCACGCGAAACCGGCGAAGTGCCCTGTCCCCCTGCTGCCCTGTCCCCCTGCTGCCCTGTCCCCCTGCTGCCCTGTCCCCCTGCTGCCCCCCGCGAAGTGCCCTCTCCCCGTTTGCCCCATCCTTCGGCAACACGAAAGGGTCAGCCGCCCGTTCCCCAGATCGTCGTCACGTTGCGGATGCCATCGGGCAATAGTTGGTGGGTGGCACCATCCATCCATAGGCTCGGGTTTCGTTCACGCCGTTATTGTATGACGATCCCGTCATCCGTCCACCATCGTCGTAGGTGCGGGTATCGACCGTCGTGCTTGCGTAAGCGATCGTGGCCAATTGGCCGCGGTCGGTATACGTTCTTCCCACCGCCGTTCCATCAGGATAGGTGTAACCGGACACTTGGCCGGCCACGTCATAGGCGGTCGTGGTCGTGTAGGTCTGTCCGCCGATGGTCATCGCCTCGGTGCTCTTGCGACCGCCATCGTCGTAGCCGTAGGTGACCGTGTTGACGTATCGACCGCTGATTGCCGTCACTATCCGTCCGGCATCATCGTAGGTGTAGCTGGTGATCTGGCTTTCGGCATCGGTCAGGCCTAGCAGGCTGCCTGTCGGCGAGTACGCGAACGCGGTCAGAGCGCCCAGGCGATCGGTTTGGCTGACCTGACGGCCGCGGGCGTCAAACGCGTACGTGGTCGTCTCGCTCTTGGCATCGGTGTCGGCCAGCTTGGCGATCGCTGCGGTCAGTGAGACGGTGTTGCTACCGATCAGCAGTGCTGCTCCGCCGCTGCTGTCCAGTCCCACGCCGTCGGTCAGATCGTCGTCATAAAGAAATTGTTCGGTCAGGCCATCTGAGGTGGACACTCCGCCAAGACCGGCGATCGGCGGATCCGCCGCGTCGACCATGCCGCGGGCAACCAGCCACGTCGTGCGTGCGACGGGACGGCCCCGACCATCGTACTTCGTCGTCACTTCTCGCAGCGTCTTGGCGTTGACGGGATCGTCCAGCAAGGCAGCAGGGGGACTGGGCACCTCGCGGAGAAACGCACGCGAAACCGGCGAAGTGCCCTGTCCCCGTTTGCCCGGTCCCGATCATGGAGAGCGAAAGCAACGAAGGTAGAGCATGCCTTAAAGCTAAACACTCAATACAAAGCCTGACCCCGGCGAAGCCGTCCTCAAGTGGCTTTGGTGATGGCGACGTCGCCGGCCTTAGAGCAAAATCCCGAATGGACGAGCGCAAAGATGTGTCCAAGGTGTTCCGATACGAATGGCGAGTGGTTCGTTTCGGTCAGGTCGTCACTGTGGCAGGTTCTGGCTATGATCAAGAGATGTTCGCTTGTGTTGACACCCATTACACCGACAACTACTCACGTACGGCGTTGCTGTGGTTTGAATCATGGATTGATTCAAAGCCAAGCAGCGAGCTGGTTCACGAACATATCGGACTACAAGAACCCTATGTACCTGGGGAGTTTTTTCGACGCGAACTTCCTTGTATTGTCGAAGCTGTTGAATCCTATTTTCTTGACATTGAAACGATCGTTATCGATGGCCACGTCTGGTTGGATCAAAATCAAAACAAGGGGCTGGGAGCGATTTTGCACGACGCGTTAGGCTCATCGACAAACATTATAGGTGTTGCGAAGAATCGATTTCACACCGACTGCGGGATCGATGTCTTTCGTGGAGTGAGCAAGAAACCATTGATTGTGACTGCAGCAGGAATGAGCAACGCAGAAGCAGCCGGTATAGTGATTAGGATGCACGGGCAGCACCGCGTGCCAACACTTCTCAAGCGTGCCGATTTTCTCTCCAGGCATGGCCGGTCTTCCTAATTCACTACCGAATGCATCATTCCAGCAACTGTGGAGCTCGTTTGTCCACCTCGAACGTGCCGCAAAGTGCTTCGTCTTCCTTTGAACGCAAATTTTGTGCACTAAATATTTAGTATAAACGCGTCGGCGAGTCCTCTGCCAGGATGTTCCCCGGTTTAATGCTACGCCGACGCAATCCTATCTTTCGATCCGCGACCCAAATACCTCGAGCTCATCACCGGTTCCCGATGATCAACCGCAGTGCCGATCGCCATTGGCTTCGTGTCGGTTAACTTCCCGTCTCGTGTTACCTCTCGATCTGTAATTGCGAATCTAATTTAATCAGTCATAGTAGACTTCGTCACCCTTGAAATGCACAGGAACGGATGCGCCATAATCGCTGATCAATTCCATCATCCAGACTTCAGAATCTTTCGGCACAAAAATCTCTCCGAGTGACACCTTCTCGAGCGGATAGTTTCTCGGCGCTGCGGCTACGAGGTAGTAGGGGAGGTCGTGCAGGATCTCAAAGACCGTGGCTAGACAAGTCGGATCAGCTCCGTTCGATTCGCCCGACATGGTGATCAAAATACAGTCCATCAGCACAGAATTGTTGGATGTCTCTTCGAAAGCATGGATGAACGAAACGTCCTCCGTATATGCGGACCAATTCAATAGGTCGGGTTGATCTTTCCACAGATAGGGCTGGAATCTCAGTCCGCCTGGGAAAATATCCCGCAATCGTTCGAATACCCAATCACTGTACGGCTGGTTCGAGGAAGCCAGCAGTCGGCTCTCGAGCCAGCGTTTCTCTCCCACATAGACAACTCCGAGCGTTGATTCCAAATCGGTCAACCGATCGACTCGCTCGCGAATAGCGTGACTGGAAATTTCACCTTCGCCCACGAGTGACCCACCGGCAAGTTCAACCTTCAGGATTTTGTAAGCTTCCCACGGATAGAATCTTCGATCCGGAGTAGAAAATGTATTTGCGTTCATCACTGGGGCTGTTCGGGGACACGGCGCTTAACTTGTTTTGATGGCAACGATGTATCCGCATTCCCCGTCAGAGTTTGGGAACCACTTGGCCGGTAGGTGCGGAAAAAGCGGCGATAGCTCGCCGTAAATTTGATAGCAAGAATCGGATGGAGGTCCGACGTGCCCTGTCCCCGCTGGGCTCGCTTTCTACGCTTCAGCTTCGTATGCGTCCTCGATCATTTTTCGGTCCTCATCGGTCATCGCTAGTGATTCGCGATACTGCTCCGCTTCGGATTCCAGCGTGAACGGGCCAGCAGTGAATGGGATCGTGTGGGTCTCATCGTCTTTCAGTCCCTCAACAACCTCGACAATCTCCTCGATCGACACGCGGAAGAACTCCTTCCGGAGATTGACGCCGTTCATACGACGGTGATGAAAGACACGGTGAAGTGCAGCTTCCAGTGCCGGAGCATTCGAACTCTCCATCATCATGTGAACATCGAATGGGAACGGCACGGAAGCGTCGCCCAACTCTTTAGCGCGATCGAGTGGATTGAGTCGCCGCGACATGCCAATCTTGAAGACCGCCTCACCGAAGCTGCCAAAATTACTGATGACGTACACATGACCTGACTTCGTTTGTTGAGCGAGCGAAATGGCGCGTTGCCCGCTGGCTTCCGCCTCGGCCAATCGTCGTCTCAGCTCTTCGACTTCCGCCGAATGCTCGTCGTTTGTCTTTGAAAGCACTTCCGCCAAAGCTTTCTCGATCGCTTTCCGCTCGGCGGCGATACGTTTCAGTTCGCGTTCGAGATCCTTCTCCGCTTTTTGCTCTTCCTTGATTTGTTCTCGGATCCGAGCCTGCTCGGCTTTTTGAACTTCTTTCCGAACCGCCTCGGCGTAGTCCTCTTTTAGCTCCGACTTCACTGACTCGTAGATTTCACTATCGACGGGGTAGCCCTTCTTGCCACAGAGCTCGACCGCCTTTTCGTACGTTTCAAGCATCTTGTGATAGTTGTTCGAGTTTAGCTTCGACTTGATGCTCTTCCGAACCTCGGTCAAATATTTCGTGGCGATCGCCGCCGCTGCCTTCTCGTAAGATTCGATTTCTTCTTTTGCTTCATCCATCGCCGTTGAGACTTTGGCCTGAACCGCCGACAACTCGCTGGCCGCCAATGTTCGGTCAGACGCAGCTTCCGAGAGCATTTGAGCTTGTTGTTGCTGAATGGACGCCTTTTCTGCCTCGATCATATGCGCGAAATTCTGCTGCAGCCCATGAAGGTGCTGCACCATCGAAGTCTGGCGACTATGAAGTTCTTCGGCGCGTGTCCCGATGCCCTTGTAGGCTTGTCGCAGAGCATTTGCTTTGGATCCATGATCGAGCCAATACGCAACGCCTGCCAAGCCGATGACGAGCACGATGCTAGCGAAGACGAACATCGCGATCATAACGCCGGAGATCACTGCCCCAATGAAGCCGACAGCCAAACTGACGATCGCCAGCAAGACGATCAATTGAACCTTCGGCTGCGATAGCGGGTTTCCGTTCTCAACAAATAGTTCCAAATCGGACGGCAACTCTGGTCGCACCTTCAAGTAATCAACGAACAGAACTCGCGTCTTGCACTTGGGGCAAATTTGCGGCTTTGCGAACTGCGTCTCTGCTGCTGAGATTCGCGACTTGCATTCGGGGCAATACCGGGTGACTTTCGTGGTGTCGTTGTTCGCCATGGTTTGCAGATCAGATTTACGGGCTCGTTGAGGACGGTTAAAGAGGTAACAGTTTAGTCCCCCAGGGCTGAAATCCGGGGAAATTGGCCTTGGGCGAATTCTTGCTTTGCGGTTAAATTGCGTGAAACATGCACGAAGTTCACACACCCTATTCGTTTTACCCCCACAAGGACGACCCCTGTCCGAAGGCCCGCTGGTGCCCGCACGTAGGAGGCGTGGGCATCTCGACGCTCGTACTTCTGGCCAACGAGAATGACCAAGCACAAGACTATCTCCACGGCGAAGAAAAGCACTGTCATGGTCAAACTAGAAATTTACGATGCGCGCAGACCGATAGCGGCACTACCGATAGGGTAGTTTTTTTGGGACTCAAAGTCCAATGATTTGTTTGCCGCCGGCAC
>Ga0163215_101453_pt1 | contig 13703 bp, 12 predicted proteins | sample SynspAceP_FD_185934 | JGI IMG/M metagenome (GOLD analysis project Ga0163215, IMG submission 185934) | Saline lake microbial communities from Ace Lake in Antarctica - Synechococcus sp. Ace-P (Hybrid Assembly) | ecosystem: Environmental > Aquatic > Non-marine Saline and Alkaline > Saline | place... | reverse complement strand
CTCTGTTAATCGAGGCAAAATCACCTCGACCAACAGCACACACCCAACATCACAAAACGCGAAACAAATCCCGGTTCAGCACAACACCGACCACAAGCGCCCCTATCGCGAAGCGATTTAGTGCTTGAGCCCAAAGTGCATGTTGCTGTGGGGTTCATGAATGACCGGTCTTTCAAACAATTATTGAAAGACGTCAAATCCTTCTAGGAGATTCTATTCTCTTTTGTTTGCACTCCTGTGGTCTGTCACCAAAAATTCACAGAGCTGTTAAAGTGCTGTCGTGTCCACTTCTTACCGATTGGACTGTCAGGACCCGCTGCGGGTCCCAGCTAGAGGTAAGATATGTCCCAGATAAACTATGATGAATTGTCTTTTGATGATGAAGACGAACTGAAATTTCCGCGCCCGACCAAACAGGGCTTTGATGATGTCGTCGAGCGCGCCGTGTCGCGCCGTGGCTTTCTTGGTGGGGTGTTGGCGTTTGGGTCTGGCGCTGCGGTGATGGGTACGGGATTGCTGTCCAGCACTTCTGCGCAAGCGCAACAAACATCGCGTTTCGCTTTTGACCAACTTGCCCCACAGACCGATGGCACAGTGCATGTCCCGGACGGCTATGATTGGGATGTGCTTGTGCGCTGGGGTGACCCACTGTTTTCCGACGCACCCGCATTCGATCCTGCGACCGGAATTCCGACCGCAGGGTCTGATCGGGTCTTCGGCGAAAACACGGACGGCATGGAACTGTTTCTGGTCGGTGATACAGAACTTCTGGTCGTAAACTCCGAATATGTGAACGCTGGCATTAATCTGCCAACTGAGCAGGATGGTAAGCCGATTTCGGAAGATGACGTGGTGCGCCTTCAGAATTTCCAAGGTGTGACCGTGATGGAAGTAACCGAGGGCGATGCTGGCTGGGAGGTCGTTGTTGACAGCCCCTACAACCGCCGCATTCACCACCGCAGCGAAATGTTGATTGATGGCCCCGCCGCTGGCCATGATTTGCTGAAAACCAGTGCGGACCCAACAGGGACTATGTCCTTAGGTACGTTCAACAACTGCGGGTCCGGGCGCACGCCTTGGGGCACCTATCTGACCTGCGAAGAGAACTTTAACGGGTATTTCGGCACAACGACTGATCTGTTCCTTGATGAAACGACAGCCGCTGGGTTTGCACGCTATGGTGTGAACACCGAAGTGGATCCGGGCCGCTATAACTACCACGGTTTTGATCCGCGTTTCGATTTGTCCCAAAACCCGAACGAGCCGCACCGTGCGGGCTACATCGTTGAAATCGACCCCGCCGACCCGACATCCACGCCAATCAAACGCACAGCCCTTGGGCGTTTCAAGCATGAAAATGCAGCGTCAGTCGTTGCACCGGACGGACGCGTCGTCGTCTATATGGGCGATGATGAACGTGGCGAATATATGTACAAATGGGTCAGCCGCGACGTCTACGCACCTGGCGGTGACACATCCACATTGTTGAGTGAAGGTCAGCTGTTCGTTGCTAAATTCAACGACGATATGACCGGCACTTGGATCGCGTTGACCTCCGAAGACACCGGGATGTCGGAGGCGGAAATCGCCATCTTCACGCGCACGGCCGCCACGCAAGTCAGCGCCACGACAATGGACCGCCCCGAGTGGATCGCCGTCAATCCGACAGCGATCGAGGCGTATTGCTGCCTCACCAACAACTCGCGCCGCGGTGCTACGAATGATGATGGTTCAATCCGCACGAATGCTGCGGGCGAGCCTATGGTTGTAAACGCGCCCAACCCGCGTGAGATCAACAATTACGGTCAGATCGTACGCTGGCGCCCCTCAAACAGCGACCACGCCGCATCTACCTTCGAGTGGGACCTTTACGTTATGGCGGGCAATCCGACCGTCTATACCGATGGGCTTTATGCGGGCACTGCCAACATCAATGCGGGCAACCTGTTCAACTCTCCCGATGGGATGCAAATCGACAACACCGGCCTGATCTGGATCCAGACAGATGGAAACGATGACAACGAAGGCGATTTTCTCGGCATGGGCAATAACCAGATGTTGGCCGGTGACCCTGTGACTGGCGAAATCCGGCGCTTCCTGACAGGTCCGAACGGGTCTGAAGTTACGGGGCTTACGTGGTCTGCGGATCGTCGTACGATGTTTGTCGGCATTCAACACCCCGGCGCACCGTTTCCCGATGGGGAAGGCGCATTGCCGCGTTCCGCCATTGTGACGGTAAAGCGCAGGGATAACGCGCTGGTCGGTTGATTTGAAAGAATCTCAGGCGCTTATCAGCGCCTGAGATTTTGCGGTGTATACCGCTTGAGCCAAAAACTTGCTCAGCAAATATTTCGGGAAAGCAGCCATTGGCGCAGTTGCGGCGAATGGTTGCTTTGCCCCGCACAGCAGACTGCGGTGAAAAGCGCAGCGAATGACCGGTTCCCGCCGATTCTGTGGAAAAACAACGTGTTGCAGCCGCAGAAAGTGGCGCTCCAGATAGAACGCGAGCGCCTTTCTTATCAGGCGTTCCGCATTTGCTGCGGTGCAGGAAAGATCTTGGCCAGTTTGCGGAGGTTTTGGGCGGTTGCGGCGAGGAGGAATTCGTCATTTGCGCCGCATGGGCCACGTAATCGGAGCCGTCCCAATCCAAGGATGCGTTTGAGATGTGCGAAGAGCATCTCGACTTTCTTTCGCAGCCGCATCGAGATCGCATATTGCTTGGTCTGGGCAATATCACGGGCGACCTGCCGAGCATCTTCATGTTCTTCACGGGTGATCTTGCGTGCATCAGCTTTTGGGCAGCACTTCATCTTTGATGGGCATGCTTGGCAGGTGTGTTTCAGAGCCTGATACTTGGCAACGCCCTTGCCTGTGGGTTTACGGTTTGGATCAGAATAGTTGCGCCGGAATTGCTTGAGCGGTTCACCCTCGGGGCAGATGTACTGGTTGTTCTCAGGGTCCCATTCAAAGTCGGTGCGGGACCATGTGCCGTCTGTTCGCACTGCTTTGTCCAGCACGGGAATATGGGGTTTGATGTTGCGGCCCACGAGCCATCCAAGCATTGGGCCTGACCCGTAGGCCGCATCTGCGATGAGCCGTTCTGGATCAATATCATGCAGGTCCTTGATCCTATCCAACATAGTGCATACCGAACCAACCTCGGCCTGCCGGATCGATCTCGTGCCTTCGACGTCCACGATGACGCTGTGATCGGTGTCGATCAGATAGTTGGTCGAATAACTAAAGAATGCAGGGCCTTTACGGGCTGCAGTCCACTGACTTGCCGGATCAGAATGGGACGTGAACTTGGGTTCCACCTCAGATGCTGCGCCGAATGCCGCATCGTCCAAGGCGTCGAGGTATTCCTTCACAGCCCGTGGCGCAGCGTTTGGATCAATGGCGCTGCGATCCCAATCTTCCTTCGGTGTGGAGTTCTGCTTGTTGGCATCAGCCTCGATCAGGCTTGCATCAGCTGCAAGGCGTTGCCCGCTCACCAAACCATCTGCGATGCACCGCGCGACAGTCTTCTCGAACAGATGCCTCAGCAGTTTGCTTTCCCGAAAGCGCCCGTGTCGGTTCTTGGAGAATGTCGAATGGTTTGGCACTGGATCAGACAGATCAAGACGACAGAACCAACGATACGCAAGGTTCAAATGCACCTCTTCGCACAACCGGCGCTCTGACCGGATACCAGAACAATAGCCCACGAGTAGCATTCGGATCAGCAACTCAGGATCAATCGATGGACGGCCTGTGTGGCTGTAAAACTCGGCCAAATACTGACGGATGTCACTCAGATCAACGAACCGATCAATCGACCGCAGCAGGTGATCTTGGGGCACATGATCGTCAATCGAGAACTCGTAAAACAACGCGCCTTGTGCTTCTTGCTTCGGTCCTAACATCGTCAATCTCCCGCCTTTACAGGTAAATTGAATCAGCCACGGCGCATCTAATCAACAAGAGTTTTTCAACAGAATTCGCCGTTACTTCCAAAATATGCATAGCGCAGCATCGGTCACTTCAAGCTCGAAGCTTCCCTCCGCTTCCCTCCGCTGCTCTTCGCTGCGCCACGCACCAAGGTCCAGTTTGCAACGCCCTCACTCTCACCCTTCAACCTCCACAACGGACAGCGTCACTTCGCTTACGAGCGCTCGATGCTTGATCTCCACCCTGTCGGCATCGGCGCGCACCGCTGTCAAGAAATGCACCTTCGTGCCCATTGCGACAGGCTCACCAAGGCTCGATGACAATGTCAGCCTATGATCAAGGCCATCCTCCACGGCGGCGGTGATTGTCCGAAACCGCAGCGCGCCGGGCATCTCGATCATGATCTTTCGTCCGACGTATGCGGCCAGCGGCGCGATGGGGGCCACGCGCATTTGCGTCGAGCCCGAGGTCATGGCAGCGCGCAATTGCAGCTCGCCCCCCCAGGTTGGCAGCCAGAAGCTGGCTTGGCGACCGCGCAGAGACCAGAGCCAGCTGCGCAGCGCCCATCTCGCGGCGGGACCTTGTGCCTTTAGAGTGATCGCCTCACTGCGCTCAAACAGGTCGCGCAACGGCTCAACGATGACCGGCCCGAAGCCGTTGTCGACATACTCTACCGCGCGGCGCAGGCTGGCGGTGAGCGGGCTGCGCAGGAGGCTCGGGTCGATCTGGACGGGGCGACCGAGATACATCGGCAATGTCGGGGCAGCGAGATCGGGCGCGTCCCGCAGAAGAAAGCTGGCGCGCACCGTCCCGTCGCCTTGCCTGCGACGCACGATCTCAACGGCCGAAGTCAGCACGCCCGCGCGGACCGGGGCAACTGTGATCCGACGCGCCGCCACTGTCATAGCGGGCAGTTGCAGGGCCAGCGGCTCGGTGATGATTAAACGGTCCGCCTGAACGGCTGTGATCTCTACGAGGGCTGCATCGCCACCATCGACTGCGACGGCCGCCAGACCACCCGCCCGGAAGTCCGACACACTGGTATCGATCAGGATTTCATTGTCACCCTGTGCGAGGTCGGCGATTGGCTGCACCGCCATGTGCCAGAGCGGCACTAGCCATTCTCCAGCAAAGCCCGCTCGCGCCAGCTCCGCCGCCCGCGCCATGCTCAACGCATCACCGCGGTGCGAGAGGCTGATGATCTCGCGTGGGCGGGGACGCAGCGCAATGCGCTGCTCGCCAGCCCGCGCCTGGAGCACGTCGGTGCGCCATTCCAGAACTTCGCTGATTTCTTGTGCTGCCGGGAACGACCAGAGCGGCGGCTGATCATCGGGATCAGGCATTGATCGCCCCGCGGTTGCGGCGAATGACGTTCAGAATGGCGCGTTCGCCCGAGGGGGTGGCGAGGTAGTCGCCAACGACGGACGGATCGAGCACGTTGATGATCCGGGTGGACATTGCTGGGGCTGTAGACCCCGCACCCTCACCGTTCATCTCAACGCCGAGCCGACCACCCCGGCCGCGCCGGAGCGGTAGGATCGCCTCCGGTCCTGCCTCGCCCATGAGGCCAATGCCGCGCGCAAAAGGAAACACCGTTGGGCGTGAGACCACCCCGCCTGAGATAACACCACCGCTTGCAAAGGCTGTGATCTCGGCGGCCTGCCCAAAGGCTCCCCCGCGCGCGAAGGTGCTGCCCATCCCGAACAGACCTCCAAGGGCGCTGGTCAGTCCGCCAAAGAGGCCGCCGCCACCACCGCTGCCTGCGCCAGCCCCGGAGAAGGCGCGGAAAAGCGCGTCTTCAATCGGCTTGAAGGCAGTATCGATCAGGCGGTTGGCGAGGTTCTGGGCGATCCCCGATACAGCACCTGCAAAGCTCTGCCAGTTGAGCGCGCCTGACTTCAGCGCCTCCTTTATCGGTCCGGTGATATCTGCGGCCAAACCCTTTGCGATCTCCTTTGTGCGCTCAACCGCAGCGGTTGCCGCATCCCAAGACTGGCGCGCCACATCCGCCGCAGTTTGCATCGCCGCTCCGGCTCGCCCGGCGGCAGCCGTCGTTCCTTCAAGCGTGGCAGCGGGTCCTTCTGTCTCATCCCCACCCAAGGCTGCATTGAACCGACCTGCTGCGAGTGCTGCCCCGTCCAGGGCACCCTCTGCCTCAGGTCCAGCTGCTCGCATTGCTGCGCGCAACGCCTCCAAGGAGGCCAGCGGCTGCAGGGCTCCGTCGGCAAGGGTGGCAGCTGTCTGCCTCCAGGCCTCGGCAGAGGCGGCGGCGTCGTGAGCGGCTCCAGTCAGCCCCAGATCTGGAACTGTCAGCGGATTGTCCGCAAACGCGCTGGCGAATGCATCTTGTGCCGCACTGGCCGTCTGGCGCGCAGCACCCGCAAAGCGGTTCTCAAGTTCTCCCAGATCAAGATCGGCAATCAGACCAATCCGCCTGTCTACGCCAAGCGCCTCAAGCCCGGTGTTCAGCCCGCCGAGAAAGCCGTTGATGCGGGAAGTGACACCGTTGAGCATTGCCTCGACGCCAGAAACCAGACTGTTTGCTGCCTGAAACGCCAGATCGCCGATGGCAGCAGGCAACAGACCCAAGACGGCCTTGATGGCCGCAAACGCCCCCTCGAAACTGTTCACCGCGCCATTGGCAAATCCGACGACGCCTTCAAGCGCGCCTTGCATCGCGGTCACTGAGGCCGCCTCAACGCTGGCAAAAGCCGCCAATGCAGAGGCTGCAAAGCTGGCAGCCCCCAGTTTGATGCGGTCCCAAACCTCGGCTGCAACACCACCCAGAAGGGCCATGGCGTTCCCAAATCCACCTGCGCCGGAGACGAGACGCGTAAACTGATGGACCAGCTCGCCTGCGCCGACGACCAGCGCGCCTATTCCGGTGCGGATGAGGGCTGCGCGCATCACTACAAGTGCCATTGCAAGACCGCGCACAGACAGAGCGGCAACGGCCATGCCCGCAACCCAGCGCCCGGCCAGAAGGGCCGCGAGCGTGCCAGCATAAGTGATCAGACGGCCAATGTTGTCGAAGAGGCCGCGAATGGCGATCCCGAGCGGTCCGGTGCGATTGGCCACGGCCGCCATGGCATCAGCGACAGCTTCAAGCGCCGGGGCTGCAGCAACGGCCAGTTGGTTCGACAGGCCGCGCCAGATCAGGCCAAGCCGCGAGATCGCATCATTGGTGCGTTCGATCTGGGCGGCATCCTGATCGGAGACCACGACCCCGAAGGCGAGAACATCCTCGGTCGCCTGGCGCAAGGTTGCGGTATCGATCCGCGTGAACACCAAACCGGCCCGGTCCCCAAAGAGCTGAGAGGCAAGCGCTGCCCGCTCGGCTTCAGGGACAAACTCTGCCAGCCGGTCCTGGATCAGGGCGATGCGTTGATCCAGCGGGAGCGCTTGCAGTTCTGAGGCCGAGACCCGCAGCCGCTCCAGTGCATCGACCGCTGGTCCAGTGCCCGCTGCGGCTTGGCTGAGCCGCCGCGTCAGCTGCAGGGCTGCCTGTTCGACCTGCCCCATGGAGACGCCCGCCAGATCACCTGCGCGCTCCAGTGTCTGGATTGAGGCAACCGTGGTGGCGAGGGACGCAGCGAGCTTGGCCTGCGCATCGACCGTCTGAAGACCCGAGCGGACCATGGCGACACCGGCGGCCGCAGTCGCCGCCACTGCTGCGACAGCGGCAACGCGCACGCGCCGCGAGAATGCCGCAAGCCGTGCGTTAGCCGCCTCCATCTCCCGGCTGAGCCGTCCGAACCCGCGCGATCCGGCTTCGCCCACGCCTTCCAACTCGGCGCGCACTTGCCGTCCGCCGATGGCCGCAAGGCGGACAGAAACGCGCTTCTCAGCCATGGGAATGCTCCATCTGTTCGTTGAGTTTGGCCACCATCACCGCCTCAACGACGGGCAGCAGTTCGGCCATGACCAAGGGCGGGATATCAAGCGCGTCACCGAGCGCGAGTGCGGCCGACATGTCCCAACCGATCACGGCACCGGGCAGCATGCGCAGCTGGCCTCCAAGACGACCGACCAGATCCCAGATCTGCCAGCCCTCAAAGGTGACGGGGCGGTTCAGCCGCGCCGGGCAGTCCGGGCAGGCTTGCGCGCAGGCTTCGCAGTAGCGCTCGCCCCCGCCGAAGGACCATTCGGCAAGGGCGCGGAGACGTTTTTTTCCTGTTCCAGCAACAGGCCTTTGGAAACGTAAGTCAGCTGGAACGCCTCGAAGATGGGCCAGATGTCGAGAAGCGCGTCCATGGCCTCGGGGCTTGGATCGATGGGATTGCCGTCCGCATTGCCGATGCCCTCCCAAGCGAGAACGGCTCGCCGTCCCAGCGCCTTGGCAAAGGCAACGGCGCGCGCCTCGTCGGACGCGTCATCGGGCACAGCTTCCACAACCGGATCACTGCGGGTCGCCACCATGAGTGCTGTGGTCAGCGGTCGCAGCTGTACCCGGACCCCGGGTGCCAGATCATACCACCGGGGCGCGTTCGTCAGATCGAGCGTCAGCATCAGTAGGTCTCCACAGTGTTCACGAGGGTTGCGGTGCACATCCGGCCGAGGTTGCTATCGCGCGCGGCTTGCCAGTCGAAACTCGCCTGCACGCCCTGCGGTCCAGAAATCTCGATCCGGGGGCGCGGCAGATAGACGGCATGAACGGCGAAGGTGAAACTCTGACCTGATGGCAACACATAGGCAAACTCAAGCGCGCAAGGATCGCCGTTGATCGCTTGTGTCACCAGGCTCTGGTCTGCAAAGCGCACCTCAATAGAGCCCGTCAGTGCTGCGATGGACGGATCCGCGCCGTCGATACGTCCGTCAGAGCGGATGGTCTCAATCCGGTCGAGAGTGTTGGAATAGCTGATATCGACCGAGACCACATTGCCGAGCGCAGAGCCATTGCGGGTGATCGCCCCGTTGAAATGGCCAAAGCGCTGCAATGCCAGCTCGGAGGGCGGCGAGGCTGGATCGCCGAACGCGCTGGTGGTTGCGGCGACCGTCTCGCCTTGTGCCACCAGCCGCGCCGTTGCGGTCAGCAAGCCCGAGCGCTGCATCTGCCAGCTGATCTGATCGAGCATGCAGCCGGAATATATCGCATAACGCGGCACCTCGGGCATGGCAGTCTCGATGGACATACTCGGCAGGGTCCAAGCGCCCGACTGAAACTCGTGGGTCCAAGGACCGGTGCCGGTGGTGGCAGGCGCGCCGAACGCCGCCTTGAGCCAGAAGCCAAAGGCCTCGGCGTCTAGCGGCACCACCACATCACCATCGGCCGTCACCGCATCTTTGATCGGTGCGAGCGGATCGCGACCGTAGCCCAGAAGCTCCGAGTTCAGAAGCGGCTGCTCTGCGCCGAGCGAGGTGCTGGCAAAGGGCATCTTCGTAAAGCCGCTCGCGGGCGGCGTTCCATAGGTCGTCTCGAACGCAAGCGCCATCTGCGCCCGCGCCCCTTGGGCTCGTGCCATGGTGGGTTCTCCTCAGGTTGTCGGGATCAGGTGAGCGGGTCGGCCGTGGTGTAGTGCAGCACCACCGGGATGACGGCGGCCTTCAGGCTGGCCGCGCCCTCGACCGGCAGATCGACCGGGCGCGGCGCTTCCGCCTCAACCCAGTCGCACAGGCCGCCGAGCGTGCGGTCAGCAGCAATCGCCGCCCCGATGCTGGCGGTCAGTGTGTCGAAAGTGGCGTCACGGTCGGCGCCTTGCACGACCGCCTCGATCTCGGCGCGGTGCTGGTAGTGGTAGCGCAGCGGCGACAGCGTGACCTCCGGCTCCCCCGGCTCACCGTCGCGCAGGATCAGCAGGCCAAGGGCCGGCATGCGTTCGGGCAGGATCTCACCGCGCAAGGCGGTGGCGGGCAGCGTCTGCAGAAGGGTGTGCAGCGCGGTGAGGATAGTTTCGCGAGTGGTAGGCATTTTGGCTCAGTCTGCTTTCTGGCTCGCCATCTTCCTCTGCCGACGTTCTCGGAACGCAATGAAAAGGCCGGATGTGAATATGACTATCGCCCCAACAAATGTCAGGACATCTGGCAGCTCACCGAAGAACCATGCGCCCAATATCGTCGCCCAGATCAGCTTCAAGAAGTCGAAAGGCAGGACGGCGGTGGGATCGGATTCCTTGAGGGACTGGCTCAACGTAACCTGAGCGATGGAGCCGCATAAGCCTATGAATGCGAGCCATATCAGGTTCCACAGTGTAGGGGTCTGCCACACCCAGAGCGCCGGACCGATGGAGAACGCACATAAGAAGATGCCCATCCAAGCGACGATCGCAACGCTGCTGTCGGTCCTCGATAGAATTTTTATGATAATCATCGCTATCGCCCAAAGCGCTGCGGCCCCAGCGGCCAGCATAGCACCAAGTTCAACCTCGACGAGACCTGGTCGCAAGATGATCAACATGCCGAGAAACCCGACGATGATGGCCATCCAGCGATAGAGATGGAAACGCTCACCCAAGAAGAAAAAGCTAAGGACCGCCGCAAAAATTGGAGCCGTGAAGCTGAGAGCCGTGACCGTCGCCAGTGGAGTGATGGAGAGGGACGTAAAAAACATCAGCATTGCGCAGACGTTGATCAAACCGCGTAGTGCGTGCAGCCCGACGCGCTGGGTCCGCATTTGCGCGAAACCTGACCCGACCAGGAAAGGCACAAGAACTGCGAGACCAAAAAGGTTCCGAAAGAATGCGATCTGAAAGGGAGGAAGCTCAGCTGAAACGAAACGGACCGATGCATGCATTATCGCAAAGGCTACGGTTGAGGCGCACATCAACAGAATGCCCCGCGTCACAGGCGTTTGGGAATACCATGTCAGAAGGGCACGATGCATTCCTAAGGCGTACGGGTTCGCCACTCAATTTATCCCTTTGCAAAAAGGATACGGTCCTCAGCATAGTGAATGCGCTTCGGACAAAGGATCCTCGCCTTTGCCATAGCAGTCTTGGGCAAATGAAAGCCACCTGATTAGCCGCCGCTCGGTTTGCGCGCTTGGATCTGTTAGTTTGATCTTCTGCTGTTCGGTTCAAAGCGCCGTCGCCGCAGATACGCAGCGGGCTGCTCGCCTCCTTTCTGGCAATATGTTCGAACGCTCATTCGTGGCAATATTGATCACAGCCTCGCCTCCACCCACTTTGCCACGATCAGCCCCGGCACGCTGTCGAGCGCCCGGCCTGCATCCCTCGCCAGGTCCAGCCGCTTGGGCAGCTTCACCTGCGGTACCAACAGAAAGATCGGTGCGGTGACCATTCCGCGCCCGGTCTTCGAGCGCGACACCACGGCCTGACCCTTGGTGTTCAGCCGCCCCTCGGCCACCAGCAGGCTCGGCCCCGTTCGGCGATAGACGAAGCGCAGGCGCAGACCGCGCCGCCGCTCCCATTCTGCTGGAGTGATGCGTCTGCCACGCAACCCGCGCCCCGCGGCTTCAGTCGGGATCGCCAGCCAAAAGCCATTCTTTGATCGGATCAACGGACCGGTGTCATGCGCGCCAATAATCTCAGGGGCGTTCGACCAAACCAGTGCGGCGGCATTCAGACTGTCGCCGACTTTCGGATAGGTCTGGCTTCGGATGGAGTTCGCAAGCCGCCGCCCAAGTCCCGCGCCAGTGATCTGGCCGCGCCAGGCGGTCTTCAGCTCGGTCCCGGCCTCGCGCATGGCAGCGCTCACGGCGCGTTCGCCTGCCGCAACCTCTGCGGCCATCATGGCAACGATGTCGGGGGTGATATTGAGTTTCAGCTTCATGCAGGCCGCAGATCCACAGTCCAGACCAGCCGTTCCGTATCGCGCACGGGCTCTCCCTGAATAAGGAACTCCTCGCCGTCGACCTTAATGCGATCACCAGGGCGTGGGATTGGCACTTCTGCCACACGCAGGTCCAGTCGGGTGGTCTCAGACCAGAGCCTCGCACCGCCGAAGCTGGTCACATCGTCGGCGCGGCGCGTGACCACGCGGATGAGGCGAGGGGTGCCGCCGTCTGAGATGTAGACGGCATCTCGGGCGATATTGCTATCAGCGAAGAGTGCCGAAATCGCAGATGCAAAAGCGCTGGTCATAGTTATACTTTCCTCATGAAACAGAAACCTCTTTCCGGAAACTCGGTTCGAACTCGGTCGCTCTTCGCGCTTCGCGAAGCATTCCTCCGTCAGCGCCCCGACATCGCCCTAGATGCTAAGGGCTACGCGGCCGACTTTCGTGACACTCTTCTGCCGCTGGTGTTGGCGGAAGACTTTGAAGCCGATCTCAGTGCCGGCGACGGGAACGAGTTGCAGACCAAGTTTCGGGCAGCGCATTCGTCGTCTGCCCTAGCAGTGAACTGCTTCGCGCCATTTCGCAGTCGGACGGTCGATTTGACCCTGCCGGTGAACGGTCCGTTCGACCCGCTCAGGTTCGAGCAGAAATGCCCGACTGGCCTAAGAGGAGGCCGGGCCCCGAACCTTGATGTCTTGCTGACCGGCGCTGCTGGCGTCCTTGGAATTGAGTCCAAGCTGTTGGAATACCTCACGCCCCACCGTGCCAAGTTTTCACCTGCCTACGCTGAACAGATCCGTGACGGGCGACGCGAACAGGGCTATTTTCGCGAGATGCTGCGCCTAATGGACGATGCAGACAGCTATCGATGGCTGGATGCCGCGCAACTGATCAAGCATGCGTTCGGACTGGCGCACTGTTTTCGCGATCAGCCTGTGACCCTGCTTTATCTTTATTGGGAGCCTGCGAACCTGGATGCCAGCTCTTTGTTCGCGGATCACCGACAGGAGATCGCGGCCTTCGCCGATAGGGTCGGGGGATCGACACCAATGTTCAGGGCGATGAGCTATCCGGAACTCTGGTCTTCTTGGCAGGATGCCGGCCCAGCGGATTGGCTGGCCAGACACATAGAGCAACTGCGCTCCAGGTACGAAATTGCTCTCTGATCCTCTGCGGTGACTGCAGGTATGCACCATTACACGACCCAAAGTCTCAAGACGCACTGCCTCAGTTTGAGCTGTGCAGCCGGATCGCGAGGCGGGGACGCTTGTTGACCGGCAGGATTGATCCTTCCGTCATCAGGTCGATCCAGCGGCCCTTGGCGTCGATCATCTGACGGGCATAGAGCGGCAGGCCAATGGTGTTGGCGGTCTCAAGCAGGTTCGCGGGCCCGCCATAGGTGGTGAAGGTATCAAACGTGCCAAGCGGGAAGGCGATACCTTCGCCGGTCGGGATCAGCCGCTCGGATGTGCCGTCCGATAGAGTGACCGATCCGTTGTATTCCTCAAACAGGACGCCGGCGAAGGGGAAGGCGCGGCGCATGTCTTCGCGCAGCGGCTGGCCACCAGTGGCCGAGAAGAACTTATAGGCTTCTTCGGTCTTGGGATGGCTGATCAGCTTGTCGAAGAACTCGGAGCTGACCAGCGCATGCGCTGTGATCATGGTCTCGCCCAGCAGATTGTCCTCAATCGCGCGCAGGGTATTGCGAACCTTGGTTTGGACGTTCGTTCCTGCCGTGCCAAAAACGAAGTCGACCGAGATCTGCTCGAGGCCGAACTCGGTGAAGTAGTTGTAGAGCGTGGTGCCCGCGCCATCCTTTACGATGCCGCGCAGCGCATTCATCTCCATGTATTCTCGGGTCTGGGCATGCTTGCGGCGCATGAGGGTGAGTTTGCGGTTCATCACCTCGACCAGCGGATCGGTCGCGTCCGACATCCCCAGCGCGGGCATGCCTTGGATGTCGGCGGGCAGGATCACGTCGTCATGCGGGATCCATGGCAGTGCAAAGGAGCGCATCGAGCGGGTCTCGCGATTGCCGA
>Ga0163215_101451_pt1 | contig 13733 bp, 9 predicted proteins | sample SynspAceP_FD_185934 | JGI IMG/M metagenome (GOLD analysis project Ga0163215, IMG submission 185934) | Saline lake microbial communities from Ace Lake in Antarctica - Synechococcus sp. Ace-P (Hybrid Assembly) | ecosystem: Environmental > Aquatic > Non-marine Saline and Alkaline > Saline | place... | reverse complement strand
CTTTGAATACCCATAAAACAGCCTTGCTTTCGTTATCTATGGTAGCGTATCAGAGTGCTTTTCTTTACGACATGGCCGAAATAAACGCACTAGCTACAAAAAATGGGGCGCTTACACTTTGGGATTTAAGCCATGCCACAGGAGCTGTTCCCATAAAGCTGAATGAAACTGGCGCTGATCTAGCGGTTGGCTGCACCTACAAATATTTGAATGGCGGACCTGGTTCTCCGGCCTTTTTATATGTTCGGGAAGATCTGCAACAAAAGCTTTTTAGCCCAATTTGGGGTTGGTTTGGCCACGATAAACCCTTCGAATTCAGCGATGGATTTGTTCCTGCCCCCAATATTCAACGCTTTGGTGCAGGTACGCAAACAATTTTGTCTTTAGCAGGAATTGAAGCGGGCGCAGACTTATTGATAAAAGCAGGAATGCCAAACATTCGGAAGAAAAGCGTTGCGCTAAGTACGCTATTCTTAAAAGAGTTTGAAACCCGATTAGAGCCACTAGGCTTTGGCTTGGCAAGTCCTACAGATGAGCATATCCGAGGTTCCCACATTTCATTAACTCACGACGAATCATACCGAATTAACCGTGCATTAATTGAACCGCAAAAAGAAGGAGTTCCGAAAATTATCCCCGATTTCCGACCACCAAACCGTATCCGATTTGGGTTTACGCCACTTTATACATCATTTGAAGACGTTTATACCTGTGTTTTAAGGCTAGGGCAAATCGTTGAAACTAAAGAGTTTGAAGCCTTTGGTGAAGATCGACTTACGGTTACGTAAAGCACAGCTTCTTTATTACTTTAGTTGGAGACTAGTAGTAAAATATAGTTTGTTAATTACTCCGTTAAGATTTATGTTTGCCGATTGCGTAGTTCACAAAACAGCATATTTGAGCTTTAATTCACATCAATTTTGCATGTGTTGAGTTTTAAAGCTGTGCATGTAAAAGTTATGACCGTAGAAATTCAGTAACAGCTATTGCAGCTGTTAGCATGTAACTTTCGTTTACTGTTAGGCACTATACCTTCTTTAGATCTCACATCAAATATTGGCCTAATTAATTTAACCGTTCTTTCCCGTTAATTCTATTCTATTGACATGCCTAACAATCAAGAAAAGACAAGCAGGAAACGACCTGGCTTAACCCTCAAGAAGTTCAGAACGCTACATAGAACAATGGCAGCCTTCTTGTTTGTGTTTATCTTTATCGTAGCAGTTACAGGCTTGGCATTGGCGTGGAAAAAGCATTCAGGCAATATTATTATGCCTGCAACTCAAAAATCTATCCCAATTGAACTAAGCCAATGGAAAGATATTGCTATTTTAGAGGAGTTAGCTGTAGATACCTTGGCAAATCTCTTGAATAGTAAGCAAGCAGGAAGCCCCATTTCTGTATTTGTTGATAGAATTGACATCAGAAAAAATAAAGGTGTTGCGAAATTTTTATTTACTGAAGGCTTTTGGGAAGTTCAATTATCAGGCAGTACCGGAGAGGTTTTATCTGTGGGAAGAAGACACTCTGAGTGGATTGAAAATCTGCATGATGGCAGCATTTTGGATGATCTAATTGGCGCACCAAATGATCTATTCAAATTACTGTTTTCCAATATTGCTGGCATAGGCTTATTACTATTCACCGTCACGGGTTTTTGGATGTGGTACGGCCCAAAACGTATGCGAAAAAAATAATATTAGATTGGGATTAACCAACATTTAAAATATAATCCAAATCCAAAATCACCCAATTAATACCCCAATATCTTCAACATAGATTTATAGCTTTGCTCTTTAGCAAATAGCTTAGTGGTATAATTACCATCAGGTGTTTTATCAATTATGATGTATTTAGGCGCAGGAATTAAGCAATGTTGAATACCGCCATATCCTCCAACCGTATCTTGGTAGGCTCCTGTATTGAAAAAACCAATGTGTAAGGGTGTTTCATCGTCATATTTTGGCAAAAATATGGCGTTTGTATGCTGCTCGGAATTGTAATAATCATCGCTATCGCAAGTCAAACCACCCAATAATACCCGCTCATAACTTTCTTCCCACCTATTAATGGGTAACATCACAAATTTCTTGGAAAGCGCCCAACTATCTGGTAATGTTGTCATAAACGAGCTGTTTATCATATTCCAATTTTCCCGATCATTCTGCTTCTTTTGATTTAAAACCGTGTACAATAGTCCACCACTTTCACCAACAGTAAATGAGCCAAATTCCGTATATAAATGTGGTTCCGGAATTCCCGCAGCATCACATTCCGTTTTGATCTGTTCTACAATCATTTCAATGATATATTCATAATCGTATTCAAAAGCCAACGAGTTTTTTATCGGAAAACCACCACCAATATTTAGGCTATCCAAATCAGGACAAAGTTCTTGCAATCTTTTATAAACACCTAGACATTTGTTTAACTCATTCCAATAATAGGCATTATCGTTAATTCCCGTATTAATGAAAAAGTGCAGCATCTTTAGCTTAAACTTAGGGTGATCTTTTAACTTAGATTGGTAATAATTCACTATATCTTTATAGCCAATTCCCAGTCTAGAAGTATAAAATTCAAATTTCGGTTCTTCTTCAGTCGCTATTCTAATACCTACGTTGCACTGCTTATTAATTCTATTTTCTAAGAGTTCAACTTCGGCATAATTATCGAATATAGGGATACAGTTCTCAAAGCCTTCATTAATCAACATCGCAATATTATCCAAATACGCTTTGGTTTTAAAACCGTTACATATTATCTGCTTTTTCTTGTCAATTAAGCCTACTTCATGCAGCTGCATTATAATATTGATGTCAAAAGCCGACGAAGTCTCTAGATGTACGTCATGTTTCAGTACTTCTTCTAAGACATGAGAGAAATGAGAGCTTTTAGTGCAATAGCAATAATGATAATCCCCTTGATAGTCTACCTTGGCCATTGCCACTTTAAACCAAGTGCGTGCTTTCTTTATTTGCTCACCTATCTTTGGTAAGTAGGTAAACTTTAGAGGTGTTCCGTACTGCTCAATAACATCCATAAGTGGTATGTCGTGATAGGAAAGTTGCCCTTCATTTACTTGAAACTCTTCTTGCGGGAAATCAAATGTCTGATCAATTAAATCGATGTACTTATTCTTCATATTCTTAAACTAACTTAGTTAGATGGCTTATTTATACTTAATGTAACACAATTAAGAATTATTTAATACTGACTAACTAACATTTAATTTTCAAGAATTAGCTGTAAATCACCACACTAACCTCCCTTCCATTGTTATAGCAGACTCTTTTCAAATTGATCATTCAATGGCTTTAGCTTCAAATCCAACTTTACCGATTAATGCTTCTATGTCCATTTTTGAGAGTTTTTCCGTATTAACTGTCAAAATTCGATCATCATCAGCTAAATCTACTTGCCAATTTGTAATGGCTTCTTCTCCATTAAGAGATGGCTTTACCGCAGCTACACAACTACCACAGTTAATATTTGTTTTAAATTTATAGGTATTCATTATCGTTAGATTAGGTTTATTTCTATTAACTAAAGTTCTTTGATTAATTATATCTGTCTCATTATCTGTTGGAAGTGATGCTATTTCCTTAGCAGCGCTATCATTTAGTTTGAGCTGCCTCAGCCTTAAACTGTTTAATACAACTGATACTGAGCTAAATGCCATTGCTGCTCCTGCTACCATCGGACTAATCAAAAATCCATTGATTGGATAAAGTACACCAGCTGCAATTGGTATGCCAATGAGGTTGTAGATAAATGCCCAAAACAAATTCTGCTTTATACCAGCTACTGTTTTCTTAGATAATATAATTGCTTTGGCTACTAGCCTTAAGTCTGAAGTGAGCAAGGTTATTTTAGCCGTATCTATGGCAATATCTGAACCATGCGCCATAGCTATGCTAACATCGGCTTCGGCCATAGCATGAGCGTCGTTTATACCATCTCCAACCATGGCTACAATTTTTCCATTTTCTCTAAGATTGGACACATAAGCTGCTTTTTCATGGGGAAGAAATCCAGCCTGATAATGCACTATTCCAAGCATGTTTGCCACAACTCCAGCCGTTTTAGGATGATCTCCTGTGAGCATGTGTACATCCAATCCCATATTTTTTAAGCCCTGAATAGCAGCCACGGACTCCTCTTTAATTGCATCTGAAATGGCCATCATTGCTAGAAGCTTTTCATCATCAGCAAAGAAAATTACCGTTGATGCTTTTTCTTGCCAATTGTAAATAGTAGAACGTAACTCACTACTAACTAATAAATTATGCTCAAATACAAAGTCTTCACTACCTACAAAGTACGTCTTATCATTAATAGTGCCTTTAACACCTTTGCCTGTTATACTTTCAAAATGAGCTAAATTTGCTGCTGTTTGTCCTTCAGTTTTCAAATATTGGACAACAGCTAATGCCAAGGGATGTGTAGATTTTTGCTCCATGGCTAACAATATTGACGATTTATCAGCATGGTCAACCATACTTTGCGATATATTTTCGTCTGCTTGCCCTAACCATAACAGCTGCTGAACGCGTGGTTTCCCCTCTGTAATAGTACCAGTTTTGTCTAATACGATAGCAGAAACTTTGTGGGCTAGCTCTAAACTTTCAGCATCCTTGATTAAAATCTGATTTTCAGCACCTTTGCCCATTCCCACCATCAAAGCTGTTGGCGTTGCCAAGCCTAGCGCACACGGACAAGCAATAATCAGTACCGAAATAGCCTGCAATAACGCAAAATTGAAGGCGTTTTCTGTGGCTAAAACCATCCATGACATAAAGGTAATAGCTGAGATAACTAGCACAATTGGGACAAATACCGAAGCAATTTTATCGGCCATTTTCTGCAGTGGCGCTTTTGAACCTTGTGCTTGTTCTACCAAGGCAATAATTTGGGAAAGTACCGTTTGAGAGCCAACTTTTTCGGCAATAAACTGAAAACTTCCCTGCTGATTTATCGTCCCAGCAAATACTTTAGCGCCCGTTGATTTATGAACGGCTGTGGGCTCTCCTGTTATCATTTTCTCATCTATATAGGAATTACCTTCAGAAATTTGTCCATCTACAGCAATCTTTTCGCCGGCTCTCACCAAAATCTCCATCCCTTTTTGAGCAGAGGCTATAGGAACCTCTTTATGCTCTCCGCCAATGATGGCCGTTAAGGTTTTGGGCTGCAACCCCATTAGTTTTTTTATGGCTGAGGAAGTTTTTCCTTTTGCTTTCTCTTCAAGCCATTTCCCTAAAAGTATGAAAGTAATAATGACTGATGCTGCTTCATAATATACATGAGCATCTAAGTTGGCTTGTGACCAATAATTAGGAAATATTGTGCTGAAAATCGAAAAAATAAAGGCAATTCCTGTACTTAAAGCTACAAGTGTATCCATATTGGTTCTTCCATGCTTGGCTTGCTTCCAGGCATTTACGTAAAAACTTCTGCCAAACCAGCCAATTACGGGAAGAGTTAGAACCAGCGATATCCACTTTCCCGCTTCCCAACTCATGAAAAACATGCCTATAACCGCAACTGGAAGCGTACATAATAAGGCGCCCAAAAATGCATTTCTATAGCTAATTTCTGTGCTGCTGCCCGAACTATCTAAATGCTGGCTATCATCATCATTGGTTAGCTGCATTTCATAGCCAACCGACCTTAGTTCTTGCTGAATATGTTCTTTACTTATGGTTTCAGCATCATACTCAATATGCAATCGGTTGCTTGCAAAATTAACAGAGGCACTTTCAACACCAGTTTTACCAGCCAGTATTTTCTCAATACTACTAGCACACGAAGCACAAGTCATTCCTTTTACGGTGAAAACATCTTTCATTGCAAGTTTAAATTATTGAGTTAATAGCTAACTGTTTCTATATGAACAACAACAAACTAATCAATAGATGAACAAGCCTACTTACACTATTGTGGAATAATCTTTCATTATTTAGTCTTCTCTCTAATGATGAAGACTTATAGCTGATCTCTCGATTTCCTAAGTTCTGCTGGATTTCTCATATTTTTGAAGGCTGTGGGTGTCATTCCTATCTCTTTTTTAAATAGTGTTGATAGATAAGCGCTACTGCTAAAACCCAGCATTTCTGCAATTTCATCTAACACTAACTGCTCATAAATAAGTAATTCTTTAACTCGCTCCATTTTTTGCTTTATAGCATACTTTTCTAAGGTAATGCCTTCAACAGAAGAAAAAAGCTTGCTCAAATGACTGTATTCATAGGGGATTTCCCCCTTCAAAAGGGCTACAAGAGATGGGTTTTTTGGCGGTAAATCTTCAGAAAACACCTGCTGAATAATCAATTTTTTTATGCTTTCAATAGTTTTAGCTTTATGGTCTGTTAGTAATTCAAAGCCATTTACATTTAGCGTTGCTGCAAATTTATCTTTGACCACTTTCTCTATTGGCGCTAATAAAACAACACTGCCTAAGTTTATATTCTTATAAGGAATGGCTAAGTCCTTTGATAGTTGTTCAACGACCTTAATACACCTCGGACAAACCATATTCTTGATGAATAGAATGCTTTCTTCTTGAGCCATGTTTATTCTTTTAATTCCATATTTGAACCGTCTACCTTAGCTCGCAGTGAGTAATCCCAACGAGCGCAGCGATTGAGTATTCCGATGAAAAAACTGGATCCTGTTCGCCGCGGCGAATCGCTACGCTCACTGTTCAGAAAGACGCTCTGCCAAGAATTTATCCTAATCGTTTTCTCGCCTAATCCTTCCTAAAAAATCCTAAAATCTCATCTTTAAAATCTGGGTGACAACTAATTCCACTGGCATGATCTACCAGCGCTTCATTACCTTCTGCGCTTCCAAACCAGCCGCCCGCTTCCCGAATTATTGGGTGTAAAGCCGCTGCGTCCCAAATATTTAAGGTTGGATCAAACATAATATCTGCCCTGCCAGTAGCAACCATCATGTGTCCATAAGCGTCGCCCCAAGTTCTGTGATAGCGTGTGGCATGCATCATTTTATCATGTGCAGCTAAGTATCCATTTTCCTCAAAATGTTTAAGCTCTGTGATCATCATGGATGCCGTAGACAATTTTATGGTTTTGCGAACTTGCACAGGATCCCCATTCAAGAAACAACCCAAGCCCGTGGCAGCATAACATAGTTCTTCTAAAATTGGTTGGTAGATAACTCCAACTTGAGGCACGCCATCTACAAGAATACCAATTAAGGTGGTATAGAGCGGAACACCATGTATAAAGGATTTAGTACCATCAATTGGATCTAATACCCATTGGATAGATGAATCAGGCCGAATAGCGCCATATTCTTCGCCAATAATGCCATGAGTTGGAAAATGAGTCTCAATCTCACGACGCATTAGTTTTTCTGCCTCTTTATCTGCAATAGTAACAGGCGATTCATCATCCTTAAGGTTTACTGTAACCCCGTTTTTGAAATATTTTTTAGTTAAGTCGCCGCCTAACTGGGCAATCTCTTTTGCTGCTTCAAGTAATAAATGTAGATCCATAATGTAGTAACTGCTAACAAGTAGCTTTAGTTTAATTCTTAGTTAAAATTACAATAAGACTAGCGGTTTATCTTTAAATAAATCTTCAAATTCTGGCAGTATAGCTGGTAATTTCTCTCTAAACCGTTGTAACTGTTCTTTGGTATGCTCACTTAAAATCATGGTTAGTTCATCAATAACTTCCTCCGAAAAAACCATTGCAGCAAAACCTTCAGCTAGTTTATCTCCTTGGCAAAGCGCCCCAATCTGAAATGCTTCTAAGCTGCGTACATCCTTGCCACTAACCGCGCATTTACTCAAACCAAAGTTATGATCTAAATTATCTTGTAGCTGGGTTACATCTACACGTTCCTCAAAGAAGGCTTGCATACTTTTTTGTGAATCTTTGGACAAACTGCCCTTCTCTCTTTCATAGCAACTAATACAAATACTATAACTAAAAACCGTATCTACAATCTCTTTATCAGGATATTGCCTAAAAGCAGCTTCTGCCATATAAGGCTCATTTGAAGCTTTTAAATCCTTGTCACAAAACAAGCAAAGAGGTTTTTCAGGAAGACTATTGGCTAATAATGTTGGCTGATTTAGCATAACAATGATTTGGTTCTTTGAGCGGTCTTATTGCCTTTGTAAAGGTACAAAGACTAGTGTGGAATATACCTGAGTTCTGAACTTTAAATAAAAAAAGCTGGTAACCCGAAGGTCCCAGCTTTTTTAAAGTATGAAATAGCTAGAGCTTATTCCCCTTGTCCAAGAGAGAAGCCTATTTTGCCATCAAAGGTGCAAAGATGTTCAGTTTTAATGAAATCTAAGCCTTGGGCAGATACACGGCCTAATAAATCGATAATATCTTGGTGTTTAATCGGCTTTTTCTCTGAACCGTAAAAACGGCAGCGCCAGTGATCTGTGCAGTAGGTTTCAGGGAAACCTTCTGGCCAAACTTTTACACCACGGTTTGTAACCAATGTAATGCCAAGCGTGTCGTTACTTGCCTTTTTCAGAATAGCGGCTAAATCATCAGCCGTACCTTCACTCGCATTCCAATCAAGGAAAACGTCCACGCCAATCATTTCTTTGGTCTTTGAGCGGTCGCGTTCTATCACAATTTTAGGCATAGCACCTTTGCCGTAATTTGGCTTCGGTAAGCTATGAGGTTTTTTGCCTAAGTTTTCTATCACATGGGTAGCAAAATCTTGTGTACCAACCTTTAACGTGGATTTCTCTGCTTGGAAGATATCACCTGTATGGATGCCTTCTTCAATGGTAACTAACCAGGCATTGTGAATTTCTTCAGCTTTGTCGCCCATTCCTAAATGCGCTAACATATTACAAGCTGCTAGAATTAACCCAGACGGGTTGGCTAAATCTTGTCCTGCAATATCAGGAGCTGAGCCATGAATAGCTTCAAACATGGCGAAATCATCTCCAATGTTTGCGGAAGGAGCTAAACCAACAGAGCCGGTAATTTCAGCTGCTACATCCGATAAAACATCGCCATATAGGTTTGGAAGAACTACCACATCAAACATATAAGGATTTGAGGCTAGTTTAGCCATCCCGATATCAACAATCATGTGGTTGTTTTCTATTTCTGGGTATTCAGCAGCAACTTTATCAAACATTTTATGAAAGGTACCATCGGTAAGTTTCATAATGTTGTCTTTGGTTACACAGGTAACTTTTTTTCTACCGCGTTGCTTGGCTAATTCAAAAGCATAACGAGCAATTTTTTCTGAACCTGTAGTAGAAATAAGCTTTAAACACTGCGTTACATCTTGGGTTTGCTGATGCTCAATACCAGCATAAGTATCTTCTTCATTTTCACGAACAACCAGTACATCCATACTAGGGAAATTGGTCTTCACAAATGGATGGTAGCTCACATTTGGGCGAATATTTGAATACAAGCCAAGCGTCTTGCGAATGGTTACGTTCAGCGATTTCATACCACCGCCTTGAGGCGTAGTAATAGGAGATTTCAAGAAAATGCGGGTTCTACGAAGCGAATCCCACGCTTCAGGACGAATTCCAGAGCTGTGTCCACTTGTATAAACTTGCTCTCCTACTTCAATGACATCATAATCTAGCTCAGCACCAGCGGCTTCAAGCACCTTCATGGTTGCTTTCATTATTTCAGGACCTATGCCATCTCCATAGGCAACGGTAATGGGAATTTTTTTGGACATATTTGATTCGTTCTAAGCGTTGTGATTTGTTAATCGATACGTATTAATAAAGGGACTTTCTATTTCTACCATTTTTTAAGTGAATGCTAGAAATCAGCAATATGCCTAATAATATAGTCCAGCTGTTCATCGGTAATCTGGTGATGAAAAGTGGCTCTTATGGTATTGGGGCCAAAAGCCACCATGAAAATAGTGAATTCTTTGAATCTACGAAGCGCTTCATCTGCACTAATTCCATTTAAGGTGTCAAATAAAACAATATTGGTATGAACACTGCCTAAGTCTATGCTAAAATTGGGGTTTTTATCAATGGCTTTAGCAAATTTCTTGGCTCTTTTGTGGTCTTCGGCAAGTAGTGGGAAATGATAACTAACGGCATAATCTGCAGCTGCAGCTAATAGTCCAACTTGTCGCATTCCGCCCCCAATCATCTTCCTAAATCTACGAGCTTTCTGAATTACGGCTTTGCCAGAGAGTAGCATAGAACCCACAGGAGCGCCCAAACCTTTAGAAAAACAAACCGACATGCTGTCGGCCCATTTACCATAATCCTGTGCTTTTGTATCACTTTCATGAAGCGCATTCCAAACTCTAGCGCCATCAATATGCAAAAGCAGTTTCTTTTCAGATGTAAGCACAGAAATTGCGTCAATTTCTTTTGCCGTATAAAAGGCGCCGCCACCTTTGTTCGTAGTTTGCTCTATACAAACCATCGAAGTAATGGGGTCCCAATTATTTTGTGTTCTAATAGCTTGGGAAATTAATGCGCTGGTAAGTTTCCCATTAGTGCCTTTAACAGGTCTAAGCTGAATATTCGACAAAGTTGAAGCCGCAGCTGTTTCATAATTATAGATGTGGCCTAGTTCATCAATAATAATCTCCTCTCCTCGCTGCGTTTGTGCCATCAGGGCTAATTGATTACTCATAACGCCACTAGGCACAAATAAGCCAGCATCAAAACCAAAATAAGCTGCTATTTTAGCCTCAAATGCAATTGCAGAAGGATCTTCGTCAAAGACATCATCCCCAACTTCTGCTGAAACCATGGCTTCTAACATTGCTTTCGTAGGTTTGGTAACAGTATCGCTTCGTAAGTCTACAGTCATTTTTTTACGATTTAATTTTTTTGATTACAGCTCAAATAAGGTCTCTTTTAGAAAAGCGTTTATATGCTCTTCAACAGAGGGTATTTTGCGTATTTGCTTCACTTTATTATCCGCAGTAATAAGCACTTCATTCGGGAAAAGTCTTCTATTGTAAATAGATGCCATAGTCATTCCGTAAGCTCCGGCATCAGCTAAAGCAATAATGTCGCCCTCAACGGTTTCAGGCAGAGATACATTTTTCGCTAAGATATCGCTGCTTTCGCAAATATTTCCTGCAACGGTATAAGAATGCAAACTTGATGGTGATTGGCTGAGTTTTTTTAGTGAGATAACTCGGTGTTCCGCATCGTATAAAACCGGTCTAGCCAAGTGATTAAAGCCGGTATCGGTTCCCAAATAGGTAATTTTCCCCGCTTGCTTTACAGCTGTAACCTTAGTGAGTAAACAACCAGATTGAGCAACCAACCAACGTCCTGGCTCAAAAAGGTAATTAAAGCCTTTGGGCCTATTTTTTAAATCCTCTTTCATGAACGCCCTTGCCTCTTCCCCGAATGCAGCAATATCAAAGCCATGCTCACCCTCGTGATACGCAATAGGAAAGCCCCCACCAAAGTTGATAAATGTTAAATACCGGAAATCTTCGGCCATTTCTACCAATCGCTTCATGGCATTTATCATATTCTCTGGTTTGCGAATACCACTACCAATATGCATGTGAACGCCTTCTATTCGTAGTTTTGTCCGATTTTCTAGCGCAATAATTTCGTCAATAAGCGCAATATCAATCCCAAATTTACTCTCTTTATGGCCCGTAGTAACTCGTTGATGCAGGCCATCTCCTATTTCTGGCACCAACCTGATGCTACAGCTTTTACCACCGGCTTCAGCAAATTTTTTGAGCCTGCTAAAAGATCCGATATTCAGCACAATATTGGCCTCCATAGCTTCATTCATCTCTACATCAGACATATTATTTTCTGTGTAAAATATTTTTGAGGCCTCTATTAACTTATTGGCTAAGGTGGCTTCCTCAAATGAAACTGTATCAAAACCGAATCCCATATCTGCAAAAATCTTCAGTATATGTGGGTTGTCATTGGCTTTCATAGCATACAACCACTTAACGGGTAATTCGCTAAATAAATTCTTTAAGTAGTTGGCCCTCAATTGAATAGTTCTTTCGTTGTAAACGTAAATTGGGGTAGTAAACTGCGAGGTTATTTGATCTAGAATTGCATTATCAAAGGGGAATTCTGGCTGTAAGCCAAACATGGCTGTTTTTGCTTCGCTGAGCATAGTTAAAGAGTACCTATGAGGTTGAGGAGGTATTAATGTATATTGGCGCTAAAATACTTAGCAAACCACAACGAACCAACAAATACTATACTTTTGAAAGGATTTGTAAAAGCCCTGATTGCCTGCTGCTTCTTTTTTGTCGTTTTATTTGCGATCAGCAGTTACATACGTTTCTCTACTGATAGTCTTGATTCTTCTGAACGTATCAAGACTTCTGTGATTAATACAGCTACTATTGCCTATGATTCTTCGGGAAGTGTACGTGTTAAAGCAGAAAATGAACACGATCTAGCCTTTAGCTTAGGCCTTATTCACTCAGAAAATAGTAATTGGCAATTATTTATAAATCAGCAGATTGCTTGTGGCAAATTGAGTAGATATTTTGGCAATCAGTGGCTACAAACCGATGCCATAATCACGGCTTTTGAAATTGACAAAAAAGCCACTGCTATTTTTCAAGAACTAAATCCGCAGCATCAAAATATATTGCAAGCTTATGCATCAGGCGTAAACACCTATTTCGAACGCAATCAACGTTCCCTAGATATTCGCTTTGCCAAACACGATTTAACCCCAACAATTTGGCAAGCTCATACGCCTATTAGCCTGTGGCTATTAGCACTAATAATTGACAACCCCGCAATTAGTCAAGATGCTTTAATTGTAGCATTAGGTCTAAACCTTCCCAAAGATCAGAAAGAGGCCTTATTTCAAGCACTTCCAAGCACAAATGTAGTAGATGCCCCAAACTTGGCTAATACAGACAGCCTTTTTACACAGCTACTTTCACTGCAAAAATATTGGCTAGATCTGAGTATAAAAACCGGCCTAAAAAGCATGGATGTTGGCAATTTCACCATTGCTCATACGGGAAACGATAACTCAAGCATAATTTCTTCAAGATCTGAGCCAATAGATGGATTCACAGACCATTTAGCTATTGAAATTGACTTATCGGGCACCCAAATTACTGCAATGAGCCAAATTGGCTCACCTCTTTTTTGGATGAAAAGCATTCATAATACAGATCAAAAATGGTCTATTGATCGCAGTGGTGATGGTTTTCACTCGTTGAACATTCTTTCAGTTGATACAGAAAGCAGCAAAAGAATAAAACCAAAAGCTGTGATCTTAGATATTGCTAATGTTGACCCAGAACTTCGCGAATTCTACTTTCTAGACAATCAGCACTTTGTTTTTACTGAACCGGTGGCGCCACCCAAAGTAGGTTCAACATCATTAATTCTAGCTGATAGGTTATCCCAGAATCGGCTTAGCCAAACCTACAGCTCTTTGTTAGATATGTCTTTTAATGAAGATATAAGCTCTATATCAGCTATTCCCTTCTATGAGATTACCACCATTGATGAAACCCAAAATATTTCCTTCATTGAAGAACGAGAAATAACGCAGGACCTAAATAACGGTTTAGTAAATCTTTCTAGCGCTGGTTTGCCAAGTAGCTCAAACCGTTCTCAAAACACTTCGCTTACGGGTTTTCTCATATCCCACGGCAGCATGCTTATTATAAATAATCAGCGCTATTTCAAAGGCTGGAGAAATGACCCCTTTAGCTTAGAATTTCTACAAACTGAGCTGCTGGTTGAGCAGCAACTATCGCCT
>Ga0163215_101448_pt1 | contig 13785 bp, 14 predicted proteins | sample SynspAceP_FD_185934 | JGI IMG/M metagenome (GOLD analysis project Ga0163215, IMG submission 185934) | Saline lake microbial communities from Ace Lake in Antarctica - Synechococcus sp. Ace-P (Hybrid Assembly) | ecosystem: Environmental > Aquatic > Non-marine Saline and Alkaline > Saline | place... | reverse complement strand
CGCTTCCGATGCGTCTTTCGCAGCCTCTGCCAGCAGCCACTCGCAAAAAACCCTGACCTTCGCGCGGCGCATATGGCTGTGAGGGCAGACAAGCCAATAGGCGATATCGCTTTGTACAGTGAGATTCACCGGCCTGACCAGCCGGCCGGCTTTCAAATCCTCAACGACCGCGGAGTGGCTGACCAGGGCAACGCCATCGCCATTTATCGCAGCTTCAATAGCCATGCTTTCAACCGTGAACCGTGGACCGCGTTTGACGTCGATATCCTCAATTCCAGCTGCCTTGGCCCACATGCGCCAATCGGGTGATTGCAAGGTCAGAGCCCCCCACTCGACATGAATCAGGCGATGGTTCTTCAGATCCTCGAAAGAGCGCAAGGGTTTTGCGCCGTTCATCAGCTTCGGGCTGCACACAGGACTGACTTCTTCGCCAAAGACCCGGGCAACATGAAGCCCCGGATAATCACCCATCCCAAGCCGTATGCTCACATCAATGCCATCACGTTGAAAGTCCCGGGTCTCCAGTGAAGCGTCCAGCCGCACATCAATGTCGGGATACCTGTCCGAAAAATCCGTGAGCTGGTGAACCAGCCATTTGATCGCAAAAGTCGGGACACTGCTCACGGTGAGCAAGCCGGTCTCTTCCTCGAGAGCCAGACGTTCGACTGCTTCAGCCAGCCTGTCAAAGCCTTCTGTTACCAGCGGGAGCACGGTTTTGGCCTCCTCGGTCAGTTGAACCGCCCTGGTCATGCGGTGAAACAGCGGAATGCCGAGATAGGCCTCCAGCTGCTTGATTTGCTGACTGATTGCGGCCGGGGTGACGAAGAGTTCCTCCGCAGCCTTAGTAAAACTCAACCATCTCGCGGCAGCCTCAAAAGCCTGGAGTGATTTCAGGGGAGGTAACCGGCGCATTCAGGAATTCCAATCACGTATGAGTAAGTTTTTCTTACTCATCGAGATAGAAATCACCGTTTGTCCGGGCTGTCAAATGCAAGCTAGGTAAGAGCATAGACCTGATGTCACAGCCAACCTTGGAGACAAACCAATGAACGCCCAGCTTCCAAACCAGTCGGTCGCGCTTTCCATGATGTTTTCCCGAGCAGCTTACCGGGCTGTGGTTGGTATCGAGAGCATTGCCCGTTTCGGTGCAAAAATGCTTTGGGCAGCCAAATAGCGGGCACGGATTGATTTTCCGCTCTGGTTCTGTGGTGAGTGTCTTTATGCGGGGCTTTCTGCATGAATTGCGAGCGGCATATTTTGGTATGCAGCCAAGGCGATCGTTTCCCTGAAGTCGTGCCGCGGGCTGTTTTCAAGCCATAAGGTCAGGATGGTTGTCGAACTTAGACATCTGCCTCTACGACCTCGGCGGCCGAACGCCAGAATTCGACGGCCGCATTGAACTCTGCCGCGTAAAACGCTGAGGCTTCGGGTCCCGAAGGGTCGCCGTCGAAGTGCCCAACGCGCCGCGCACAATCAAAAAAGCCCGGCGCGGGCAATCCATCCCGTGCCCTGCTGATGACGAGCGCTGCGATCAGCGGGTGGGCGGCGGCTGCATCCTCCTCCATCAGCCATTCCAGTGCGACCGTGAGCTGGTGGATCGTGTTCGGCGGGGACAGGTCTAAGGCCTTGGCAAGAGCCTGATAGGTGATTGGAGTCGCCTGCCCAGCAATTTGGCAGAGGTAAGTCCGGACGCGTAGCGCCAACACGTTGGCCGTGCCCGTGGTTGCGCCAACAGTAGAATCAACAAGTAACAACCAATTCCTCCCAATTTGCGCCACCTTGCGGCGTCTTTTCAAAACAGTCAAATTCCCGAAGGCGGACGTGCGCCGAGGCCTTCTGCGGAGGTCCGCAATGAGCCGAAAGTGATCACGCCATTTCGAGCGCACGGCACAGCCGGTCTATCGTGCGGCGGACTTCAGGCAGATGACGGTCGTCCTGATGTGTGACGATCCACCGGTCATGGGCAAGCTCAGGGATGGTGTCGCCGGTTCGGCGTAACCCCTTCTGCTTGTCGCCGATGAAGCTCGGCAGTAGCGCGATGCCTTTGCCCGCCAGTGCCAGGTCGAGGCTGTTGCGCGGCGTGTTGACCTCGCAGACAGCGTCATTGCCGATGGTTTTGTTCAGCCAGCGCGCCGATGGCGTGTCGGCCAGCACCTTGATCCAGCGGTCCGGGGCGCCGGCTTTGGCGTAAGGAGCGAACTCGACGCGTGACAGGCTTCGCCCGGCCAGGCTTTCACCGGTCGGCCGCGCATTGCGAACCCCGATGACAACCTCGCGGCGGGCGATGTCGAGCGTCGTCTCTGCCGAAACGAACCGCAGCCGGATGTCGGCCGGGGTGCCGGTGATGTCGTCCAGCTTCTCGAGCAGCGCCAGCGTGGTCCATGTCCCGGCGGACACCTTGACCAGCGGTCGTTCGGCTTCGCCCGGCGCTGCCGTCAGCCTGAGGATGCGGGCTTCGATCTCGGTCAGTTCGTCAACCAGCTTGCGCCCCTCGGTGGTCATCTCGTAGCCGCGGTCGTGGCGGACGAACAGTTCGCGCCCCATCGACCGTTCCAGCGCCAGCATCCGCCGGCCCAGCGTAGCAGGGCTGCGGCCGGTCGACCGCGCTGCCGGCGACAGTCCGCCCTCCCGCGCCACCGCGAGAAACAGGTGAAGGTCGCTCCAGTCGACGTTCGTTTCATTCATGAAAAGATCCTTTCAAATCATTTCATTTCAACCGTTCCACCGAGCCATTAACTTGGGTGCAGGTCAAGGCGCATCGTGCGAAAGGAAACCCAAGTGCAGAAATCCAAATCTCATCTGGGAGCAGGCAGTCGGCCGTTTCCGCAGGCCAGACAGGCACAGGCGCTGCGCGAGGAGGATGAATTCATGCAGATACATGGCGGGGCGGGCAGCCGACTGATTTACCGGGCTGTAGATCTGATCGCGTGCGGCATTCACCTGCCGATGCGTGCACTGCTCCTGATTTTCAGAACCGGCAGCCGCTGGATCTCGGCCAGAAAAGGTCACAGCAGAACGACCGAGTTGTACCCGCAGGCCGGTTGTCAGGATGTGAGCCGGTGCTGTCTCCAAACACCTTCGGCAGATGCACCGACCAGCGCGAGGGCCAATCATCCCTAAATGGATGCACTGTGATGGGCAGTTTTTTCGTCCCAGCGAGGAAAACACCGCAGCCACGATGCCGCGCATCGTGCGAGGACTTTGACGATGCTGGGGCGGAAAAGACGCCCAAGCCTGGCAAATTCAAATGTTTGGCGAACAATGCATCATGGCAATCGCCTGAACTTGGCCTTTCGCACTCTGGACGGCGTGGCGTGTCTTTCTGCATCGCAGGCGGGGCATGAGTTGCCCCGCCTGCGATTGTCATTTTCAACACATCATTCAGCTGGAAGCCGGAGCGTTGCCAGATCTGTTCCGACGATGACATTGCCCTCAAAACCGGCATCCTTCGCGGCATCCGCATAATCGGCTTGTGTCAGTCCGCCGCCCGGAACCTTGTAAGGCCCTTGATTCTTGGCGCCCAGAGGCGGGATCAGGTGGGTCAGCATCAGATGTTTGACGCCCGCCCGCTGGGACATTGCGCCCAGATCGGAGGCCGTGGCCTGACGGTAAAACACCGGGGGCGGAAAGCCGCTGTCCTTGTCCGGTCCCATCACCGGATGAATGGTCGAGTGCACAACCACATCGGCGCCATTGGCCAGGGCTTCGACTGCGGCCGAAGTGGACGAGACCCGCGGTGGGGCGGGCAAATCATTGCCGGCGTCTCCGCCGATGACGATGCTGCCGGCCGGTGTGTCGACCCGGTAGGACGCATGTCCGGCAATGTGGCGCGAGGCGACCGCTGAAACGACAACGTCGCCTGAACGCCAGACCTCCTGGCCCTCTGCCGTGCCATCAAAGGTGCTCACGTTCAGCAGATCGGCCGGTCCGCCCGGTAGCCGCTTCGGATTCTCGGCCAGACGCTGAGCGATCTCGCCCGAGGCAATGTAGGAATCTCCCAGATGCGCGGCGAGGTTGGCGCAACTGGCCACGTGGCCCGGCTTGGCCGTGACATCCGCACTGCAGACGAGATCGACTTTCGGTCCGGCCGACCCGAAATGCCACCGGATCTGCACCAGATCGGCAAGTCCGTCGGTGTGATCGGAATGGATATGGGTCAAGAAGACGGCGTTGATCTTGCCGGCGGGAACGTTGAGTTTGGACAATTGCTGAAGGGTGCCGCGTCCGACATCAAACTGCAGCATCACGTCTGAGCATTTGTTGGCATCATCGCCATAGCGGATCAGCGTCCCTGCGCCTGCCTGTCCATTGAACACCGGAGGGCCGCCCTGCGTGCCAGTCAGAGTGACCTCGAGACATGGAGCTGCATGTGCCCCGATCCCGCCTGCCGTCAGTCCGGCCCACACGCCAAATACGCCCAATATATGCCGAGGTAACAACATCATAGTCCTCCTATTCATTCGTCCGATTGAAGTGCCGGACAGGCTGATCTTACCTACGCGAGAGAAAAAATTGATAATAAATTTCTATGGTGGTTTTTGTCGAGTTTATTCAACGGAGGGCTGGGGACGGAGCCGCTGAACATACGCACCGGCCTGCGCCAGTTTGACATCCGGCTGACGGCAAGATTGTCTAAGTGCGAGCTTTGTGGTTCGAATGTTAAGAAAAGGTGCGGTTTTGGCTACCATTGAAATTCGAACCGCAACTCAGTCGGACGGTGAATGTGTCTGCAGCCTGGCGTTTGGGCTCTTATCCGAGCTTTACCCCGGCATGTATTCGCTCGATCAGCTAAGCCCTGTAGTGGCACGTATCCTCACGCAGTCAGATGATGTTGCCGCCTTCATTGCGATGCACGGTGATCAGGCAATTGGCTTGATCACCGTGAACAGATGTTCCGCAATCTATGCCTTCGGAGATTTTGGCGAGATTTCCGAACTCTATGTCACCCAGGAATTCCGGTCTTCTGGTGTTGGCGCAAAATTGTTGCACAAGGCCGTTGAGCATGCTGGAGCACAAGGCTGGTCCATGCTTGAGGTAGGCGCGCCGGATGTTCCCAAATGGCAGCGAACGGTGGACTTCTATGCGGAGAATGAATTCAGCATTGTTGGGCCGCGACTGTACCGCATGATCTCGGACACATAGCCCGAGCGAGCCAACAGCAATCTGCTGCCTTGCCAAAGTGCTGTGCTATCCGGCGTCTGGTTTGGTTGGTCGGCAAATTTTACGCGTTGCAGCTTCTGTTGGTGGAACTCGAAGTGAATAGCAGAAACTCCGCACACATCCTCCTCAAAACGCATCCGTCAGATGCACCGGCCAGCGCCAGGGGCTGACCACGACGATGTCGTGACGCCAGGACAGACGCGCTGAATCTGATTGCCGGCTGATGAACAGCTCACCTGCCGCCGCAATCCGCCGTTGTGCCGGATAGCTCACCGCATCGACGCCTGAGGCGAAATCCCTGCGTGCCTTGACCTCGACAAAGGCGATCAGATCGCCCTTCCTCGCCACCAGGTCGATTTCTCCCACCGGAGTGCGGTAACGAAGTGCTGCGATGCGGTAGCCTTTGAGCAGCAGCGCCAGTGCGGCAAACCATTCCGCGCGGCGGCCTTTGCGCTCGGAGCGCCGTTTTCGAGCGAGCTTGTTGTCCGCGCTCACGCCTCACCTTTCGCAGCGAGGTCCTTCATGTCGAGCAGCCGCTGGTAGAGATCCTTGCGCGGGAACCCGGTCAACCGTGCGGCCTCGGTGGCAGCCTTGCCGGCGGGCAAATCCGCAGCGAGCTTGATCAACAGCGCATCAACATCATCTTCGCTCGGCAAGGGCGTCGAGCCGGGGCCGATTACCAGCACGATCTCGCCACGTACATTCTCGTCTTCATACTGTGCGGCAAGCTCGCCCAGCGTGCCACGCCGGACTTCCTCGTAAGCCTTGGTCAACTCCCGGCACACCGCGGCCGAGCGGTCAGCGCCCAGCACATCGGCTGCTGATTTCAAGCAGGCCGCCAGCCGGTTGGGGCTTTCAAAAAACATCAACGTCGCCTCGGTGGTGGCTAGCCCCGCCAGCCGGTCGCGCCGCGCCTTGTCTTTGGATGGCAGAAAGCCCGCAAACAGGAACGCGTCGCTGGGCAGCCCCGAAGCCACCAGCGCTGCCATCGGCGCCGAGGCGCCGGGGATCGGGATCACTGGCACGTCGGCCTCGATCGCGGTCTGCGACAGTCGGTAGCCGGGATCGGAAATCAGCGGCGTTCCGGCGTCAGAGATTAGCGCCACGCTCTTGCCCGCTTCCAGTGCCGCCATCAGCTTCGGTCCGACACGCTCGGCATTGTGCTCGTGATAGGCGTAGGGCCGGGTGGTGATACCGAAGCGGTCAAGCAGCACCCGGCTGACGCGGGTATCTTCACAGGCGATGATGTCTGCGCCGGCAAGCGTTTCCAGCCCGCGGATGGTCATGTCGCCGAGGTTCCCGATCGGTGTGGAGACCAGATAAAGCCCCGGCGTCACCGGCCGCGCGTCGATCTCGTGTGCGCCGATGCGAAATGTTCGCGCCGGCAGGTCAGCCGTTGCGACTTCAGTGTTCCCGGCATCGTTCGGAGCTTTGGATTTCTTGCGTGTCATCGTTACCCGCCGCTGTTGCGCCAATTTCCAGGATCAAGCGGGTCTAGCAGAGTTTTACGCGTGTGTGCGACAGCGAAATTGCTTATCAATCAGCAGACGGCTCACCCCTACAGGCTCACAAGTTTGGCCCCAAAGCCGATAAACACCACCCCGTTGGGGCGGGGCGACATCACTCCTGACAGGTTTCGGCCCATCGGAATGTCATTGGAGCAAGACCGAACAAGGGACATTCATGAGACCATCACTAAGACAGAAAGCCCTCGCGGTCTGCGATGCCAGGATCGCGCAAAAAGGCGAGGGCGTCGGGCTGTCCTTCTATGCATTCTTTGCAAACAGGAACGATGATCCCGAATTGCTGATGCAAGCCGCGACCTGGTGGATAAAGACGCACCAGCTGGATCATTTCGAAAAGGCGGCCAAGATCCGGCGCATGCTGCTGGATCAGCAGTAAAGACGGGCGAGGCCAGGATTTTCACCACAAACTTCGGTAAGTGTACAACACACACAGAAGGGTGGGGTCTGAGTTTTCATGAGTGTTTTGCTGAAGCTGGCGGATGATATCTGGATCGCTGATGGGGAAATCGTCGATTTCTACGGATTTCCCTATCCGACGCGCAGTGTTGTGGTTCGGCTGCCGGATGGCGGGCTGTGGGTATGGTCGCCAATTGCCTTGAGTGCTGGATTGAAGGCTGAGATTGAAGAGCTGGGCACACCGGCGCATCTGGTCAGCCCCAACAAGATCCATCATCTCTATTTGCAGGACTGGAAAGCCGCCTATCCCGAAGCCCGGTTGTGGGGGCCGCAATCGACGATCAGCAAGCGCACCGATCTGGCATTCGAGGCGCCGCTCGAAAACCATTCGCCCGAAGCCTGGCAGGGAGTGTTCGATCAGGCCTGGTTCCGTGGATCAAAGTTCCTCGATGAAATCATTTTCTTTCACCGTGGATCCGGGACGGCGATCATTGCCGATATGTCGGAGAATTTTTCAGACGAGTTCCTGCACCAGCACTGGTCGGGCTGGAAGCGTTGGATTGCGCATGTCTGGGGCATTGTCGAGGGGAAAGGCTACGCCCCGCTGGAGGTGCGCTGGTCGTTTCTCTCCAGAGGACCTTTGCGCGCCGCGCGCGACAAGGTCCTGGGCTGGAACCCCCGGCGGGTGATCATGGCGCACGGCAAATGGCAGGACAGCGATGGCAGAAACTATCTGGCCAAGGCTTTCGAATGGATTGGCTGACGGGCGTGCATTTTCATAATTGGAGACGTTGCCATTAGAGCATCTGACTGACCAGGCCTGTTGCCGAAAGCAGGGTCAAAAGCGTCAGGCAGGCATTCTTGTACAAATGCTCGTAAGTCGGGCGAAACAGCCAGATCCCGAGAAACACACCAATCAACACCACGGGTGAGAGAAGCACGCCGCGCCAGACGGCTTGCATACTCATCACATCATAGGCGATCAGGTATACCAGCGATGTGACCATGCTGATGCACAGGAACATTACCAGCGAGGCCCGCATCTGTTTTGGCTGGGTATCGCTCGCAAGCACATAGAGCGCGATCACCATGCCTCCGACGGAAGCGAGGCCCGTCGCAATTCCGGCCGTCACCCCGCTGAGATAGAGGCCCTTCCGGGTTGTCAGCATCCTGGGTCTCAGCTTGAAAAACTGCGCCAGTGTCAGCGACAGGATCAGGGTCAATGCCAGTTTTCTGGAAAGCTCAATGTCGATGCTGGTGGTGGCAAACAGGCCAATGGGAACCCCGATTGCCGAGCAGACCACCAATGCCCAGACAATTTTCATGTTGGCATTCGCGATTCCGCCCCGGAACATAGCCACACTGGCCGCGCCCTCAAGCAGGTAGCACATCGGGATCAGTTCGATTGGCGGGAGGATGATGGCGACTGAAGCCATCACGATGGCCGACAGTCCAAACCCGGCAAAACCTCTTATCAGCCCGGCCATGAAAACAGCCACCACAACGATCATCAGATCGCTGAGGGAAAGTCCCGTCAGCTGCATCAAATAGGTGATCATGGGGTTGCCTGCCGGTTGCCTGGAATGTGGCGCTCACCCTACTTATACAGTGATCCTTGTTGAAGCTGAATTTTGGCGAGCAAGAATGAAAATCATGGCTTGAGAATTGGAATGATGCTGGCATGGATCGTAGCTGTGGAGGTTGGCGGTTTGACCCGGCCAAAGCGCCTGTTGTTTCGATCCCGAGACAGGAACGACGGTGAAATAGCCGGTGGCTTTCGAAAGGAAATCCGTCACTACTTGGACCGTTATTTAACCATGCAAATCAATTAGGTCTTCGGAAACCCAAAGTTAACAACCGGCTTGTATGATTTTCGCAATACTACGGGATTTTTCTGGCAATTCTGAAAGTGACGGCGTTCAAAGTGTTGAAATCAGTGTTCTCCCGCGCCGTTCGTCTCGTTTCAGTACCGTCCGATGACGCTGAGCTGCTCAAGGCCCAATTTGAGGTGTTCTCACGTCAGGTCCCTTTGATGTACGGCATATTGCTCGCCAATGTCTGGGCGCTTGCCATGACATTCATGGCTGAGGCGCCGGTATGGCTTTCGATTTGGATCCCCATCGGCCTCTCGCTCATATGCGTCGTCCGTCTTGCTGGATGGTGGCGGTCCAGACATCGGGTTCCAACGCCTGAAGCTGCCCACAAGGCATTGACCAAGACAAATCAGTTTGCCTTTATTCTCACCGTCGGCCTCACTCTCTGGTCGTTGTCGCTATACCCGTACGGCGATGCCTATATGCAGGGCAATATCGCCTTTTTCATCGCCATTACCGGATTGGGCGTCATCATCTGCCTACAGCAATTGCGCTCGGCGGCCTTTATCGTCGCGATTGTCATCAACACCGGGTTCGTGACATATTTCAGCCTGTCGGGAATTACGCCCTTCATTGGAATGGCGGTCAATCTGGTGCTTGTATCGGTCACTTTGTTGATGGTGGTGACTGTGCAATACCGCCATTTTGCCGGTGCCGTATTCGCGCGAACCAAGCTCGAAGCGATTAGCCGGGAAAACGCGCGCTTGGCCAATCTTGATGCGTTGACCGGCCTTTCCAACCGTCGTCAGTTTTTCACCCATCTCGAAGGTGCATTTCAGGAATCAGACGGCAAGCGCCTCGCTGTTGGGGTAATTGATCTGGATGGGTTCAAACCCATCAATGATCTTTATGGACATACGGTTGGCGACACCCTGCTGATTGAAGTCGGGCAACGTCTTGCATCCCTTGTCGGCAGCAACACACACATTTCCCGGCTTGGTGGCGACGAGTTCGCCCTGACTGTGATCGATTGCCCGGAAGATGCCGAGTTGCTGGGGCTGGGCGAAAGGATTTGCGCCGCCTTGCGTACTCCGTTCGTGCTGAGCGAGGCGACACTGCAGATTTCCGGATCGATCGGATTTTCGGTCTATCCGCAACTGGCCGGCAACGTGCATGAGCTCTATGAACGGGCGGATTATGCTCTGTATCAAGGCAAGCGCGCCAACCGGGGTCACGCGCTGTTGTTCACCAGCGAACATGTCAGCACAATCGAGGAAAACCACCGCATAGAGCAAGTGTTGAACCAGGCGGACCTCGAAGCGGAACTCTGCGTGTTCTTTCAGCCTATCGTTGATATTCAGCGGGAAAAGACCGTGGCATTCGAGGCCTTGGCTCGCTGGAATAGCCCTGTGCTGGGAAATGTGTCGCCGGGGCATTTCATTCCCGTGGCCGAGCGGATTGGCCTGATCAGCGAGCTGACCTGCGTCCTGCTCAGAAAGGCGCTTGAGACTGCCTGCAGTTGGCCGGAGGAGATTCGTCTTTCCTTCAATCTGTCGACCCACGACATCAGTTCGTCCGATGCAGTGGCAACCATTGTCGGCATCATTCTGTCGAGTGAAATCGACCCCCAGCGCCTTGATCTGGAAATCACGGAAACGGCGATGATGTATGATTTTTCCCAAGCCAGGACGGCCATCGAAATGTTCAAGATCCTAGGATGCGGCATTGCGCTGGATGACTTCGGAACCGGTTTTTCCAGTCTGAGCCAGTTGCACGCCCTGCCACTGACCAAGATCAAGATTGACCGCAGCTTTGTGTCTGATCTGCACAAGAATCCCGCCAGCTTCAAGATCGTCAAATCGCTGCTTGCACTGAGCTCCGACATGGGGCTTGGCTGTGTCATCGAAGGCGTCGAGACCAGGGAAGAGCTCAACGCACTGAGAAAACTCGGCGGAGAGCTGGTCCAGGGGTATTTCTATTCGCCCCCGGTGCCCGAAACCGAAATCGCCAAATTCCTCCCCGGATCCGGCATGACCCGGATGACCGCCTGACATACGTCAATTCAAGGTGTCACAGTGTCTCTTGCGTACCCAATTGGATGTGCGGCGGCGTAGGCGGTCAATCCTCGAAGCTCCCGCCGCTCAAACCGGTTTCAAATCACCAGCGGCCAGATCAGTAGGTGTCTCCAGTGTGGCCGAGCTCTACAGCGCCGCGTATCCAATTGGATGCGTAAAGGACGCTGTAACATTTTGAATGAATGCATGTACGTTATCGTTCAAATGAATCCATTTGAACGCGACATGCATTAGGCTGAGAGCGCCGCAGCGCCAGGGTGGGACCGGGAGATTTTCGCCACCATATCCGGGATCAGCAACGCGGGAGCTGGCCTGGCGAAATAAAATCCCTGAATGGCATCGCAGCCGATGTCCCTGATCACCGCAACCTCTTCACTGGTCTCTGCTCCCTCAACCACAATATTGAAACCGAGACCACGGCCCAGTTCAAGAATACCGCGCAAGACCTTTTGTCTGCGCAGATCCGTGTCGATGTCGGAGACGAAGCTGCGGTCGACTTTCAACTGGTCAAACGGCAGCCGGTTGAGATAACCAAGCGATGAATACCCGGAACCGAAATCATCGAGCGAAAGCAAGACGCCAAGTTTCCGGATTTCCGCCAGAACGGTCTCGATCCTCTTCTCGCTCTGATCGACGAACACCCCTTCGGTGATTTCGATGCAGATCTCCTGACCAGACAGATCATGGCGTGTCAGAGTTTCCTCCACCTCTGCGACAAAGTTCGGTTGCCACAGCTGGATGGGTGATACGTTCACCGAGATGTGCTTGAAGTCGAATTTTGCCGCGCGCCATTTCGCCGCTTGTTCGCAAGCCAGATCAAGCACGAGTGTCCCCAGATCGACAATCTGTCCGCCGGCCTCGGCAATGGGAATGAAAAGCGACGGAGGAATAGGTCCTTCCGTCGGATGGGTCCAGCGCGCCAGCGCTTCGACACCAGCTAGCTGGTAGTTTGACGGGTTGAACTGAGGCTGGAAATGAATCTCTATTTCGCGGTCCGCGATAGCCAGTCGAAGCATGCGCTCCAGCCGGATATGATTCTGGAATTCATCATGCAATTCCGAAGAGAAGAACACGGCCCGGTCGCCCTTGGTCTTCGCCTTGCGTACCGCCAGTCCGGCGTTTCGGTGCGCTTCATCAACATCCTTGGCATCATGCTGCAGCAGAACGATCCCGATTGATCCTGACACGCGTATTTCGCCTACGCTTAACTGGAATGGCTGGTGAACAGCAGTCAGCAGCCTCTCAGTAAGCGCGGAGACCTGATCTGTTGAACTGCCGTCACCGATCAGAATCGTGAAATGATCCGCGGCAAGGCGGGCAATGCGTGCTCCATTCCCCGCGGCCTTTTCGATTTTTGAAGCAATTTTTTTGAGTAGGCTGTCGCCTGCGGCTTGTCCGTAGGTGTCATTGATCTGTTTGAAATTATCCAGATCCAGATGCAGCAACGTCCATTTGCGTTTGCCCGACAGGCTTTCGCTCAGAGCCGTATCAAGATCACTGAGATACCTCCCCCGGTTGGAAAGCCCCGTCAGGTCGTCAGTATAAGCCAGGTGAGCAAGTTTGCCCTGCAAAGTGACGACTCGTTGAAGTCCCTGAGCCAGAGCGCCAATTTCATCATCTCTGCCTTTGTAGGGCACGGTGCCTGACGGGGCCTCGGCGGCCAGATCGTCAGCATATTTCGCCAGCACTCTGAGCGGCTTCAGTTCCGTGCTCATGTTGAGGGTGCCCCATGCGGCGACCAGAACAACAATAATGATGGCGGCGATGATGATCTGCGTCCGGAGTTCGTTTCTTGCGGCAACCAGATCATCGACCCAGCCGACATCGACGGCAAGCGCGCCGGCAACGGCGCCTGTCGCGGCCTGTATCGGCGTCAGGTAGGCCAGTCGCATCCGCCCCATCACCGGAACTTCGCCCAGATGCGGCCGGTTGTTGATCAGGTTGTCATAGGCGGGATGCATTATCCCGATCGACATCGGTAGCGGCATCGACCCATCCGGCTTGCGGAAGGTCGTGGCGAAACGGTCGAACGCCTGGGTCTTTTCATTCAGCCTGAACAGGTTGGCGGCACCCTGATTGATTGATCCGATCTCTTTCAGGAGTGCGTCGTGTTCGTCCCGGAACGACAGGGATGCGTCCGTAGTGGCGCCCTTGAGGCGCATGGCCAGAGGCCTGCCATCCTGGTCGCTGACGGAGACAAATTCGGAAGCAAGCCGTTCGGTGAAAAGCGCAGTTGCCGTGCTTGCCGCGCGGTCAATACGAATCGATGAGTTCGTCGCGGTCACCTGGTAGAGTTTGACGTAGCCAAGTGTCGCGGTAATCAGAATTGAGACGGAAACAATAAGAACCAGGCGCGTCGTGATTCTGCCGGTTATGCCATTAAGCCACGAGAATAGTCTGGGCATAAATAATCACCCCAATAAAAGTAATATTACAATATGGGGAAAGATATCAGGCAAATCTTGCGCGAAAATGAAGCAATAAGTTGCAGCTTTTTGCTTCACTCGGTTGTAACAGTCGAAATTTGGCGGATGGAATCAACCAATCTCATCCTGAGAAGCAAACCCTGCAGTCAGTAAAGACAGATGTGCCGACGTTCAGAACGCCAGATCAGCCACGACAGCGTCAAGCACCAGCATGCCTTGCGGTGTGCAGCGGATTCGATCTGGATCCATCTGTTCGATCATGCCGTGCTGGATCAGGAAATCGGTACGGTCGGGATCAAGGCCGCGGCCGGCCAGCGCACTCCAGCGTTTGAGATTGATGCCCTCGCGCAACCTCAGCCCCATCAGCAACAATTCATCGGCTTGCTCG
>Ga0163215_101447_pt1 | contig 13799 bp, 16 predicted proteins | sample SynspAceP_FD_185934 | JGI IMG/M metagenome (GOLD analysis project Ga0163215, IMG submission 185934) | Saline lake microbial communities from Ace Lake in Antarctica - Synechococcus sp. Ace-P (Hybrid Assembly) | ecosystem: Environmental > Aquatic > Non-marine Saline and Alkaline > Saline | place... | reverse complement strand
AGGCATCTTTCATTTTTGCGTTCAAGATCCAAATGTTGAAGAACTGGCTGAACGTATTGTTGCTGCAGGCGGAAAAAAACGCATGGAAAAACCTCGTTATTACTATCCTGGCATTAAGCCTTACCGCATGATTTACATGGAAGACCCATTCGGTAATATTCTAGAAATCTACAGCCACAGCTATGAGCTTATATACAGTGAAGGCGCTTACTAAATAGCACACTACAAGAGCTCGATGATATGGAACTCATCAAGCTCTACTTTTTATTTAGGCGCTGCGTGGCGCAAACATAATAATCGCCATTCCTAACAGCGCCACAGCAGATCCAATCATATCCCACGTCGTTGGGCGAATGCCGTCTACCACCCACAACCATAAAACAGCCATGAAAATATAAACACCTCCATAGGCTGCATACACTCTTCCTGAGGCGGTTGGATGCAAGGTCAGCAACCAAGCAAAGACCGCCAAACTAAACGCAGCAGGCACCAATAGCCAAATGCTTTTTCCATCACGCAACCAAAGATAAGGCAGGTAACAACCGACAATTTCTGCCAGTGCTGTCACCATAAAAAGACCCACTGTTTTTAACTCAGGCAAAAGAAGCTTCCTTCTATTAAATCATTGACGTATGAACCGCATGGGAACGAAGCGAATACCATTAAATTCAGCTTCATTCCCGGTAGCCTCAAATCCATAAGATTCATAAAAACCAACGGCATTGATTGACGAACGCAGACTGATCTCTTTAGTGTCAGTCGTATTTAATAAAGTGCTAAGTAACTGTTTACCAACCCCTTGGCCTTGCATCGATTTAGACACAAATAAGTGGGTAAGGTAATTACCATCACGCAACGCACCAAAGCCAATGATTTCACCTGCGGAAATGACTTTTAGTGTCTGAAAACGTTCGGTATCCAACGTCATAACAACGTCCGGTAAAACACGTAATTTGTATTCAGCTTTTCCCTGATCATTGAAATTAGGCAACACGTCCATTTCAGATACTTGGCTAATAAAACGTTTTACGGACTCTAAATCCACAAACTCAACTTGCTGAATGTCCATTTCCACTCCGTTTTATAGCCTTAAAACAATAATGTTTTATCAACTAAACGAAGAGTACCCTATAAATAAAGAAGGGGCAGGTAAAATAATTACTTGCCCCTTCTGACCAGTTGGCTTTTTGTTATTTTGCCGTGATCACGTCCATCACTAGCTTACCGTCTACTTTGATTGGGCCATCTTCTTTCGCACCCAAGGTATATTCAAAAATACCGGTTTTCATACCACCTGCTTCGCCATGTAGCATCAACATCAACATATCGCCGGACTTAACCGGTTCTGTCAAAATGGCAGAAACATCATGGTTTTTGCCTTTTTTAAGTGGCGCATACGCAACAACAGGGCCTGGTTTTTTCGATTTATCCGTACGGTGAACCACTAACCAACCGTTGCTGTCTGCCACTATCATATCGGCACTGACTGTGCCGCCAGATACATCCTGATCACTGCCTTTAACCGCAAGTTTACCATTCATTCCACCAGCCAATACTGCGCCAGTCATTGTTAAAATACCGAAACCAAGAGTAATGCGTGCAAGTGTGTTTTTCATAATAAACCTCTAAATTGTGTCTCGTTGAAATAGCATGTTTTTGTTTCACATCTTTAGCTACGGGAACAATCTCAAAAAGTTTCAGAAAATAGAGATTTAACATTTTCTTTTTATTACTCAGGTAGTAATCGACTCAAATTACAAAGACGTTGGGTACAATCTGCCATGAATAGCAGGACCCGTTGGCACACCTGTCGGCGACCCGCCCATCGGTTCAACACTAATACCAAACGTCGCATGACGAATGATCGCAGGATCATAGTCAATTTTCTTCTGTATCGGATTGGCGACATTCGCTAGCAAGCCTAAAGAACGCGGCGCAGGGCCAATGTCATCAGATTTAATCCACAACTGATAGGTTTTGCCAGCTTGGCCTTGAGCCATCACAGGACGAACCGTAAGCTGGCGAGTATTAATATCGAGCGACATAATAAAAGCGGGCTGGCTATCATCCGCTTGAAAAACAGCAACAAAAGGCGCATTCGCTTGAACTGTCGGCTCAATAGTCGGATTCACAACCATAAAGACAGCAAGACATGCGGCAATGGCCGATGCTCCAAACGCTGTAAAACGCCAACGTTTCAGCTTCACTCGCATGGCATCCATCTCAACCACAATAGGCGACGCCTTTGCAGGTTTGCTCTTTTCACTCGCGATTTTTTGCTCGGTATTTTTCTCGGTACTTTTCTCGGTACTTTTCTCGGTATTTTGATCAAGCTTGATCAAAATCTCGTCGAACAAGCCTTCTCTTGGCTCTGCATCCTGCACATATTCGTTTAATCCAGCAAGATGCGCCTGCCAGCTGACAATCGCCTGATCAAGCAATGGATCACTTTTTCGACGCAGTTCTACAGCATCACGCTCAGCCTTTTCTAAAGTACCAAGCACATATTCTGCTGCCAACGTGTGGATAGAGATTTCTTCATCGTTATTCATAGATTCATACAACCTTGCAGTTGTTTAATGCCGCGATGCAGCCAAGTTTTAATTGTTCCTAGCGGTTGATTAAAACGATCGGCAAGCTCCTGACGAGAGTATCCGTCTAAATAAGCCGCCTTAATCATCTCTGATCTAGGCGATTCGAGCCCCGCTAAACAAGCTTCTAATGTTAATAGTTCTCGACTCTTAGTAAAAGAGTCGTCTGGCGTCATAGAATCATCGGCTATCAAGTCAAAGTCGACCTCAACATCGCTCTCGGGGAGTTGATTTTTTCGCACTTCATCAATAGTACGATTGCGTGCAATCGTCGCCATCCAAGTAATTGGTGAGGCAACACGGGCATCATACGCCGATGCTTTTTCCCATATCCTTAGATAAACCTCCTGCAATACCTCTTCGGATAAGGACTGACGCTTTAAGATACGGTAAACAATACCAAAAAGTTTCCGGTGTGTGGCTTGATATAATTCAGAAAAAGCGTGACGGTCTTCTTGAGCTACTCTGCTGAGCAAGTGCGCCAGTGATTCTGTCGTGTGTTGTTCTGACAAAGAAGATTCATTCATAAGAAAATAGTAATGAAATATCCATTAGTTAATATTTTAACGGTCGTTGCTTGGATTGACGCTTGAAGGTGATAAAAATACCAACTCTTAAACTTCATCAACAACCGGAAGTCGTGTAAAGCCTAGCGTTGCTTATATTGAGTTGGGCAGTAGCCTCTGCTCACACTAGACGATCTAAGCAGCAAATGCTTGGTTTTTCGCCCGCTGGCACGCTCTCGCCACAATTTAAAACTACTGAGTTTTAAGCTCTTTCGCATGAGTTTGATAACCGCTTGCTCATTCAAACCAAACTGGTGTTCAATCGCTTCAAATGGCGTTCTATCTTCCCAAGCCATCTCTAATATTCTTGATTGTTCGTCTACACTAAACTGCATACCGCTTCCCTAAACTTTATCGTTATAGAAAGCGGTTACGTTAATAAACACTTTTCAGTTCAGTAAAAATAACTAAATCCACTTAACTATTTTTTATTCCTGCTTGCACAACCCAATAAATACAAACAACCATTATTTGCAATTAAATCGAATCTCAATCTTATAGAAGGATACACATACTATTGGTTGGTTGAATCGGTCTAACGTCTAAATGATGATCTATACCAACACTTGTCGTGTGTTAGCAATGTAGTTATGAACCTGAGCCTCAATATCAGGGTCAACCATGGTTTTTGGACGACAACTGTTAGGGCAAGCCATATTCGGGGTTGTACCAAACAATCGACAGATTAAAGGACGATCGTCATACACCTCACAACCATTAGGCCCCAAATGCACGCAGGTAAAATTTTCTAATGCTGCGTCATGTTCAGCGTCTGTTTTCACTGGGAGATTCGAGATTTCTTCTGATGACGTCGTAACTGGACCGCAGCAATCGTGGCAACCCGGTGTACATTCAAACGATGGTATATGCTCGCGCAGGCGCACGATGATGTCTCGGTTATTATTCATTTATACTCTCTACTTTATAACGGCTTAGCCTTATTTCTCTCTATCTGCCCCAATTCTCTATGGGCATCATGTCATGGTTTATCCGTTTGTGTAATGATACAACCTAACATCCTAAAATAAGCGTTAGTGGCCGGTATCGTTATTAACATCATTTGTTTTTCGTAATGGATTTAATCGTCCATCATTTGAGTGAGTTTTATGCAAATAATTGAAGTATTGGTTGAATGGGTCTACCTCCATTGGGTCACCATCATCGTTATTTTGCACGTTTCCTTATCGTTTTTCACATCGTTACATGTACTATTATTTAAAGAAAATGAACGTACCTCACTGGCTTGGATTGGCCTTGTCATATTTTCGCCCGTTATCGGAAGTCTTTTTTATTGGTTGTTTGGAATAAATCGCATCAAGCGTTTAGCGCAAAAAAAACACCCTAAAGCGTCTAAACAATATTGCCGACTCTCGAAAAAAATCAATAAATTCAATCAGCTACCCAAACATTGGAATTCAGCTATCATTGCAGGATATAACATTCATCCTATAAATTACGTCGCTGATAACCGAGTTGAACCGCTCATTAATGGAGATGTAGCCTACCCTTCAATGATTGAATCAATTAAAAACGCAAAACATCACGTAGTCTTATCAAGTTATATATTTGATTACGATTCACTTGGACGCCAGTTTGTTAACGCGTTAGCAGAAGCGCATCAACGAGGTGTTATAGTGAACGTTTTATTGGATGGCATTGGTATTGGTTACAGCTGGCACAAATCAGATCGCGCGTTAAAAAAACTCGGGGTTCATACTGCGCGATTTTTACCCGCTATTTCGTTGACAGGCATTCGATTTATCAATCTAAGAAACCATAGGAAAATACTCAGTATCGATGGCGAAGTTGCTTATATTGGAGGGTTGAACGTCAGTAAGAATAATCTAGTAAAATCTGCAAAACACCCCATAGATGATGTGCATTTTAAAGTGACAGGCCCCGTGATTGACCAGATCAGTCAAGTATTTACAGAAGATTGGAGGTTTGCGACAGGTGAATTAATTCAATTTCCCTGTTTTAATCCAAATACACTCGAACAAAAAAACAATCACTCCGTGGTTGCCCGAGTCATTCAAGATGGTCCTGACGAACACCATAACAGAATACGATGGACATTAATTAACGCATTAGTTTGCGCTCAAACAAGCGTAAAAATCATAACACCCTACTTTATTCCGGACCAAACTTTAATGACATCGCTTCATGCCGCCGCATTACGTGGTGTGTCAGTCGAAATCATAGTGCCTGAGCATAGCAACATTCCTTTTGTCGACTGGGTGATGGAAGCCAATTTTTCAAGAATAATGGAACACGGTATACAGATATACAAAAACAAGCGGCCTTTTGACCATAGTAAAGTGGTCATTATTGATGATATTTGGTCCTTTATAGGGTCCACTAATTGGGACGCCAGAAGCCTTGAATTCAATTTTGAAATTAACCTAGAATGTTTTGATACGGACCTCAACACACAACTAACGGAGCTGTTTACTTTAAAGAAACGTAACGCAAAGCTCGTTATTGAAGATGACATGGATAACGTATTTATCTTCAAAAAAATTCGTAATAACTTGTTTCGTTTATTCTCACCTTATCTGTAATACGATGCGCAGCACCTTGCCATCATAATTTTTAATAAAGGCCCATATTCTCATGATTAAAAGTCGATATAGCAAAGTTGAATCGCTAAAAATCATGGGCAGCGCACCAAATCTGGCATTAGGACCCAGCATCGAAATATTAGTGTGGAATGTTTTTAAATGTCGAAAAAAAGGCTGGTTAAAAGATTTTACCTCGCTGATCCATGACAAAAATTTAGTTATCTTGCAGGAAGCCGTTTTGAACTCCTCCTTCGACAACCTTTTTAATGCCTCATCACAGCACCAGTGGATTATGGCGAGCAGCTTCATGAGCATCAAAACCAGCATCGAAACGGGCGTTAAAACCGGATCGACTGTTGCGGCAGTAGAACATTATTTTTCAGCGTCAGCCCACGGCGAACCCATTACAAAAACAAAAAAAATGTTGCTGGCAACATTGTATCCATTAGATCACCTTAAACAATCATTACTCGTTATCAATGTCCACGCGATCAACTTTGTTTCTTTCGAAAAGTTCAAAGCACATATGGATCAAATGTCTCAAACGCTGGAACATCATAATGGGCCCATATTATTAGCCGGGGATTTTAATACGTGGAATGGGAAAAGGTTAAAATATTTTAATGAGCTCGCCACCTCGTTTTTGCTGGAAGAAGTGGAGATGACACGTCAGCCAAGACTAAACCATTTATTTCAGCACCTTGACCATATTTACTGTCGCGGATTAGAAACTATCGATGCGCATGTGCATACGCAAATACACTCTTCGGACCACTACCCCATCAGCTTATCGTTACGTACATTGAGTCCAGCGGACATAAAACAACCTTAATGTACTATGTCAAAAACGAACTTAAAAAATTGTTGAGCGTCAAAACCATCTGCGCACCTCTGCTTCATACTCGCGGTAAGCCTCACCAAACTTATCTCGCATATGCCGCTCCTCTGGAGCGATTTGAAACCGGTTCATATAAATAACGAATGCTGGAAGCAGTACAAAACTTGCCAAATTGCTCAGAAACATTCCCCAAGCAATCAGAACAAGCAAGAACCCAGCGTACATCGGGTTTCGACTTATTCGATAGACTCCGCGAATGACAAGGCTAACGGATAGCTCTGGTACTCGCGGGTCGACGGTTGTGCCCGCTGACCGAAACTCCAATACGCCACGTAACGCAAAAGCAACACCAATTGCCGCAAACACTATTGCAACAAGCGAAGACGCGGACAAAGTGAAATCAAGGCTCGGAACAGCAACCACCAATGCCCACATAAGGCTTGCCGTCACAAACACCTGAACAACTGGTGGGATTTTTAGCTCTAATGTCTGCATGATGATACCTTAGAAGTCCAATGCTTGGTTAATTGGCAGACTGCTGCGGGGGGGAGGTTCAACCGTAGCAGCGGGCAGTCCTATTGACCACTTGTATGGATAATAATTGCTCAAAGTAATTATTATTAAAACCAAGTTCGGGTAATGTGAGACCCAAGCTTTGGCTGCAACCAAAGCCTTTTATACAGTAGTTCGATTGAATGAAGGCTCCTCTATTGAGAGACCGTTAACAAGTAAGAACACTGTATAGACTCCAAGCATTAAACTCGGATAGTCAACTGGGCCTCGAGCCCGAATAGCAAGGCAGAGTCAGCTTATTATGGATAACACAAATAATCAAAATGAAATTAACGTTGGTGTTGATACAGGTAAAACTCAACTCGATATTCACATCAGGCCTTTAGACATTTATTTCACAGTAACAAACAATGAAAGTGGCATTAAAGAATGCCATGAAAACATTAAAGAAATACCCCATAACTCGTGTCATTATTGAAGCAACTGGACGACTTGAGCAGCCTTTCATTATGGCCTGCGCAGATGCAAATATTCCTTTTGTTATTGCCAACCCAGTGAACATTAAGCGCTTTGCTGGTGCCATCGGCCAAAAAGCGAAAACAGATAAACTCGATGCGAAACTCATCGCCCATTTTGGTGAAGCCATAAAACCCTCATTATCCACTTTAAAGGCTGAGCAGATGCACCTCATGAGTGATTTACTGTCTAGAAGACGGCAACTAATGGATATGTAAACGATGGAAAAAAACCGCTCCCAGATAATGCCAAAAACAATATCTTCGTTCATAAAACCCATCTTAACTGCATTGAAAAATCAGATAGAAAAAGTAGATTCAAAACTACAAAAAATTATTGAAGAATGTGACAAGTACAAAGCCAAAAATGACATCATTCAAAGTGTTCCCAGTGTCGAAAATGTCGTCGCGTTTAATCTACTCAGCAACATGCCAGAGCTTGGTTATGTAAACAATAAAAAAGCTGCCTCTTTAGTTGGTGTAGCTCCATTTAATCGAGAGAGCGGCGCTTCTCAAGGGAAACGAATGATACGTGGTGGAAGGCCTAAAATCAGAACGGCAATGTACATGGCAATGATGTCAGCCATCCAATGCAATCCGATATTTAAATAGATTTATCATCGAATGGTTACGGCTGGAAAACCTAAAAAAGTAGCCATCATTGCCTGTATTAGAAAGCTCGTAGTGATCATAAATTCGATGGTGAGAGATGGTGTCATGTGAGACCCTAAAATGGTTTAACATTAGGAATTGACACCATAGTCACTTGTTATGTGCCTATGATTCTAAGAGCTCCATATTCCCAATAACATCAACTGCTAAGCTGTATAAAAATAAATAGTCATACTTCGAAATGTGGGGCATTTTTCTTGGTTGCCAATACCTTCCATGTGCAAGCCAGTTCCTATAATCTAGTGTACCTTGAAGCTTATCTAAACGAGCTTTATGGTTAGGGTGTTCTTTTCTCCAAGTAGATATAATGTCATCAACTAAGGATGCCTGATTTTCTTTTTTTCGATAAATTGCTCGTAGTTTTTTGGAAAAAATATCTCTCTTCTTCTTTTGACACCTAACTAAATAATCAACTCGAAATCTTGCTTCTAAGGCAGCTAATATTTCTAAAGAGCACATTCTATCTAAGCTTTCAGTTCTATTTTTGAGTTCAGATTGTAGTTCAGTTAAGGTGTAACCAATAAACTTAGCTGATACTGTTGATGATAAAAAGTACTGCTGTAAAGCTTGGTCACTATCAAAGTAATACTCTTCTATTTCTTCAAGGTTAGAGTGCTCATTAGAGAACGAGACCTTACTAGGCATAAATTATTTCCATTAAAGCATCAAAGAAATTGTCTTGGTTAAACTCTTCAAATTTTACTCTTCGAGAATCTCTTAACACTAATTTCCAAACCCATTCTATTTCGTTGGGTTTATCTTCTTTTAGTGGTTCATTGATTGAAACTCGTACGTTAACACCTGAACTGCTTTTATTAGCAAGGATAAATTGTACACGCCCTCTAGCACCTTCCATATCAATGCGACCTTTGGTACCGATAAGTAAAGTACCCACAGGTTCCAAAACTAAACTTTGTCCCGCAAAGTCTATCTTCATGTTTTTTACTTCATATGTGCCAATATGATCTTCAATTAAAGTATTTGGGAAATAATCATAACTAACTCGTCCAGCAGTAACATATGGCGTGAACCATTCTTCTAACTGACCATAAAACTCGTTAATAAATGTTAGCCATTCTTCTTTTTGTTTGTTCCAGTCAATAGTGGTTTCTTTTTGCTTTTTTTCATGATTTGACAAGAAACTATCGAAATCTTTTTTACTCATAACTCATACCTTTTTATAGTTTCTTTAATAATACACCGATACTTCAGATTGCATCAAACTATGTAGATGATAACTGGCACATAACAGTTTAATAGTGCGCATGCGCGTTTAGACAATTTCAAAATCCTCTTTTTATGCCCGTAAGTCACTGACTTTAAAGCTATAAATACAGATACCAACAGAAGCTAAAACTGGAAGAACAAGCATGCGCGTTATTTCATTTATCCACAGCGCGTTATTTCGGCGGTCGATAATCTTATTCATTGATACTAAAAGACTTTCTTACTTTCCACCAGTACAAAACACGCACAACTGGTTTATTTAAAATGGCTAAACGTGCAAAAATGCGATCATTTAAAAAATAGACTGTATATACAGACATAAAATACATTTTCTTTATTAGCTCAGGATCCGTTGATTGTCAGGCTAAAGCTACGACCCACAATGAAAGCTTCGCTTTCAACGGCACATTACGCTGCGCTTATGATGCCCTACGATCTTTGTTTTCCATGATTGAATTCCGATGAAGTCAGTTCGACGCGACGAAGTTGCGCGACTTTATGGCGTTTCAGAGTCATTGTTTGACGAGTCATCTCTCACCAAATAAATAAACAATCTATGCCTTACGATAAAAGGAGCGTAGGAAGCAATCATGCTCTTATGAAGAAAAGGAGGCATTAAAGATCTTAAAGCGAATTTTTGGTTACTTTTTGGGCGCTAGCAAAAAGTTACCCGCTCAGCAGAGCGGAATAAAGGTTGGGAATACAAAGCGTTTGAATGGAACCTAAATTCCACGTCGGGCTAAAGCCTCGACCTACCCTAAACAAAGCAGAACACAGAAGAGCAATAACCCCATCTTCCGTCTTCCCCTTGAAGAAAGGGGAAGAAACTTAGAGCCTGGGTATTATCACTTTCTGCACTGTGTCCCAGATATAGTCAGTTCGACGCGACGAAGTTGCGCGACTTTATGGCGTTTCAGCGTCATTAACAGAAAGAATCTCTCGAACAGCAAGGCCAATCTATGCCTTACTGCCCCAGAGCGTCGCTCTGGCTATTTATCGATGAAGAAAATCAGGCATTAAAGATCTTAAAGCGAATTTTTGGTTACTTTTTGGGCGCTTGCAAAAAGTTACCCGCTCAGCAGAGCGGAATAAAGGTTGGGGATACAAAGCGTTTGAATGGAACCTAAATTCCACGTCGGGCTAAAGACTCGACCCACAAGACAATGAAAGCGTTGCTTTCAACGGTAGATTACGGTCGTACCTCCCTAATGCAACCCTACAAGTAATACCGAGGAAGTCCGTTCTATGTGACGACGTTGATAAAAATTACCCGCCCAATTTTCAGCGGTAGATTACGGTCGTGCCTCCTTCACCATGCCCTACAAGGCGTGGTGAAGGAGGCGGTTTTTACAATGCTTTCAGCGCTGCGGTTAATGCGGCCATTTCTTCGTCTGTGCCGATGGTGATACGTAGGTAGTTGCCAATACGAGGTTTGTTGCTACCAAAGAAACGCACGAGGATACCTTGGTCTTTTAGCGCAAGATAAATTTTCTCGGCGTTTTTGTCTGGGTGCGTAACAAAAACGAAGTTAGTCGCCGATGGTAGTACGTTAAAACCAAGCGCTTCGAGATCTTTGACAGTTTGTTCGCGGGTGGCGATGGTTTTGTCGCAAATCTCTTTTAAATAGGCCTCGTCTTCTACAGCGGCAGTGGCACCAGCCAAGGCAATACGATCCACAGGGTAGGAGTTGAAGGAGTTCTTCAAGCGCTCTAGCCCTTCGATCAACTCTGGATGACCCAATGCATAACCAACGCGAATACCCGCCAAAGCGCGAGACTTAGACAAGGTTTGCACAACTAATAGATTTGGGTATTGGTTGATCAAGGTCGAAGCACTTTGTGCGCCGAAATCGACATAAGCTTCGTCTACCAACACCACCACATCTGGGTTGGCTTTTAAAATGAATTCAATGTCTGCCAAAGAAAGAGCTTTGCCTGTTGGTGCATTTGGATTGGTCACAACCACACCCGATACATCTAGGTTTTGGTAATCCGCAGGGACAATGTCAAAATTTTCGTTGAGTGGAATTAGCTTAGGTTCAATACCATATAAACCCGCATAGACTTTATAGAAGCTATAAGTAACGTCGGCAAACGCCAATGGTTTACCACCAGCAAAATACCCCATAAAGGCTAACGCCAATACTTCGTCTGAGCCGTTGCCGACAAATACTTGATTCGCTTCTAGCTGGTAGCTTTTTGCCAACGCATTTTTCAGTGCGCTGCCGTTTGGATCTGGATAAAGACGTAAACGCTCACTGACTTCAGCCACCATAGCCGCTAAGGCTTTAGATGATGGTGCGTAAGGACTTTCGTTGGTATTTAGTTTGATGTATTTTTTATCTTGCGGTTGCTCGCCTGGCACATAAGGGTCAAGAGAAGCGATTTTATCTGTCCAAAAACGACTCATGGAGTGCTCCATTATTCTTAATCAAAGAGAGAGTTTAAACCAAAGAAGGCCTCTTAATGAGGCCTTCTTTTTATCTATTCTGTATTGTTTCCGATACGGCCTCGGGTTAATCCTGAGGGCGCATATGAGGGAATAACAATACGTCACGTATCGAAGGAGCATCAGTAAACAACATCACCAAGCGATCGATACCAATACCTTCACCAGCCGTTGGTGGTAAGCCGTACTCAAGCGCATTGATATAGTCTGCATCGTAATGCATTGCTTCGTCATCACCGGCGTCTTTTTCGGCAACCTGACGCTTGAAGCGTTCAGCTTGGTCTTCTGGATCATTTAGCTCCGAGAAACCGTTAGCAATTTCACGTCCGCCCACGAAGAATTCAAAACGATCTGTAATGAAATCATTATGGTCATTACGACGCGCCAATGGAGAGACTTCCGCTGGGTACTCTGTAATGAAGGTCGGTTGATCCAGTTTGCTTTCAGCCGTTTCTTCGAAAATTTCTGTCCAGAGTTTGCCCAAGCCCCAAATCGGTTTGACGTCGATTTTTAGATTCTTCGCGACCGCTGTTGCACTTTCTAATGACTCAAGATCTGCCGCCGTCAATTCTGGGTTGTAATGAAGAATAGACTCCAACATAGTCATGCGAACAAATGGTACGCCAAAGTCGTATTCAGACCCTTGGTAAGTCACGATGGTTGTGCCCAATACTTTTTCAGCAACATCACGTAACATCGCTTCTGTCAGATCCATTAGATCGTTGTAATCCGCGTACGCTTGATAGAACTCGATCATGGTGAATTCTGGATTATGGCGAGTCGACGTCCCTTCGTTACGGAAATTACGATTAATCTCGAACACACGCTCAAAACCACCCACTACTAAGCGTTTTAAATAAAGCTCAGGCGCGATACGCAAGTACATGCTCATGTCCATGGCATTATGATGCGTCACGAAAGGACGCGCCGTGGCGCCACCTGGGATCGTTTGTAGCATTGGCGTTTCCACTTCCATGAAACGACGATCTTCTAAAAAGCGACGAATGGTAGAAATAATTTTTGAACGCATCTGAAACGTAGCACGAGATTCTTCGTTTACAATCAGATCAACGTAACGTTGGCGGTAACGCATTTCCATATCAGACAAACCATGATGCTTGTCTGGCAGCGGACGTAATGATTTAGTTAGTAGTTGCGCTTCTTGCATGTCTACATACAAATCGCCTTTGCCAGATTTATGCACAGGACCAGAAATACCAATAATATCGCCCAAATCCCATGTTTTTTGATCGGCAAGCAATTCAGCAGACAAGGCTTTACGGTTTACGTAGGCTTGAATTTGTCCTGTCATGTCTTGTAGCAACATGAACGCGCCACGGTTACGTACAATACGACCGGCGATGCTGACTTTATGATCTTTTTCTTCCAATGCGGGCTTTTCAATGTCACCAAATTCCGCTTGTAAATCCGCTGCATAAGCATTTGGACGGAAGTCATTTGGGTACGCATTGCGCTCTGTACGAATGGCCGCCAATTTAGCGCGGCGCTCCGCTACTAAACGGTTGTCGTCAGATTGTACGGTAGATTCTGTGTTATTTTCGTTAGCCATGATTTTGCTATCTGCTCTTATAAATTTTTCAAAATGGGACGGCGCTTTATAGGCCCTGCTTTAAACTTGCAACGATAAACTGGTCTAAGTTGCCATCTAGCACGGCACCCGTGTTGGAACTTTCTACACCAGTACGCAAATCTTTGATACGCGATGCATCCAATACATAGGAGCGAATCTGACTGCCCCAGCCGATATCGGACTTGCTGTCTTCTACCGCTTTGGCGGCTTCGTTACGTTTCATCATTTCAAATTCGTACAATTTAGCGCGAAGCTGTTTCATCGCAAAGTCACGGTT
>Ga0163215_101446_pt1 | contig 13819 bp, 10 predicted proteins | sample SynspAceP_FD_185934 | JGI IMG/M metagenome (GOLD analysis project Ga0163215, IMG submission 185934) | Saline lake microbial communities from Ace Lake in Antarctica - Synechococcus sp. Ace-P (Hybrid Assembly) | ecosystem: Environmental > Aquatic > Non-marine Saline and Alkaline > Saline | place... | reverse complement strand
TCGACCCATTCGATGTTCGGCATTGCGACGATCGCGATGGCCTGCCTTCAGGTCATCTCGGCATTGCTGCACGGCACACATGGCGGCAAATATTACAAAAGCCCGGACCTTAATGACCCTTCGCAATGGCGCGGCGATCATTACGACAGCACGCCCCGCCGCAAGATGTTTGAGGCCTATCACAAGACCTCCGGCTATTTCACGATCTTCTTCGCCGCGGGCGCTGTTGGATCGGGATTGATGCAGTACTCGATGCCGGTGCTTTTGAAGCTGATGTTCATCCTGCCGTTTGTGTATCTGGCTGCATGGATTTTGCTGGAGTTCCTGGGCCGCAGGTATGACGGTTACCGTGCTGTTCATGGCTACGGGATGGAGCATCCTCACAACAAAGAGCGCGAATTTCTATAGTCTGCGGCAACGGCGATCCGGACCGGGCGGTCCGGGTCGCTCTCCGTCTTGGCCCGAGGGAATGATCCCTGGAGGCCGCAAAGGGAAACTTACAATGTCAGACGTGTTGATCAGTGAATTTATGGACAAGCCGACAGCCGAGGGGTTGATGGCGGACTATGATGCCTATTGGGATCCCGATCTTTGGCGCAAGCGGGATGAGCTCAAGCAACGGATTGCATCAGCGCGGGCGATCATCGTGCGCAATGCGACGCAGGTGAATGTTGATCTGCTGGAAGCGGCCCCGAACCTGAAAGTGGTTGCCCGAATGGGCGTGGGTCTCGACAACATTGACCTTGAAGCCTGCCGCGCCCGCGGGATCGAGGTTTGTCCGTCGATTGGAGCGAATGCGGCGTCGGTCGCAGAATACGTCATCACCACAGCGCTTATCTTGCTGCGTGGACCGGCCTACTACGCGACCCCGGATGTTGTCGCGGGTAAGTGGGAGCGTCCGAAATTCGCCAGCGGTCTTGAACTGGCGGGTCGTAAAATGGGGGTTGTCGGTTTTGGTTCTATTGGGCAAGTGGCCGGCGAAAAGGCCCGGGCCATGGGAATGGAGGTCATCGCCTATGATGCGATGATGCCGGATGATGCGCCAGGCTGGGCCGGTGCGCGACGTGTGACGCTGGATGAATTGATTGCCGAAGCCGACGTGATCACGCTGCATTGCCCGCTGTTGCCGCAAACCCGCAATTTGATTGCCGCACCGCAATTCGCCCGCATGAAACAGGGGGCGGTGCTGGTCAACTCGGCTCGTGGCGGGATCGTCAACGAGGCGGATTGCGCAGCGGCTCTGAAGTCGGGCAAGCTGGCGGGTGCCGCGCTGGACACTCTGGACGTGGAACCGATCAATGCCGAGGCCTGCGCCCTGTTTGAGGGCGTGCCCAACCTGATTTTGACACCGCATATTGCCGGGGTAACGCAAGAGTCCAACCGGCGGATTGCTGAAGTGGCCGTGGTGAACGTCCGCCGGGTGCTGGGGGCACCTGCCTGAGCCGCGATTTATGAATTTTGATACAAGGAGAACCTCTGATGGCTAGCCAGGATTTGCCGAAACCGGATTATGCTCGCAACATGAAACTGATCGGGTATTCCGACCAGGGTGGCAGGCCCGATGGTGTGCAGTTGATGGTCAACAAGGGGTTCGCCTTTACCGGCCACATGTTCTCCAAGGGGTTCAGCGTCATCGATGTCCGCGATCCGCGCAATCCCAAGCCGGTGAATTACATTCCGGCCCCGGCCAACACATGGAACATTCATCTGCAGACCCATGGCGACCTGTTGTTGGTGATCAACGCCAAGGACATGTTTGCCGCCGCCGAGTTTCAGGACGAGAAGCAGTATTACAAGGGCGCTTTGGGCCGCAAGGTGGGGACCGCCGACGCGTCGTCAGCGGCCACGCGAGACTGGACAGCGGGCCTTGCGGTGTATGATATTTCCAATCCTGCGGAGCCGCGCAAGATTGCCTTCATGCCGGTCGATGGCGGTGGTATTCACCGCTTGTGGTATGTCGGCGGGCGCTGGGCCTATGCGTCGGTCTTGCTCGATGGCTATACCGATTACATATTCATGACCATCGACATGACTGATCCCGCCAACCCCAAGGAGGCAGGGCGTTACTGGCTGCCGGGGATGCATGCGGCGGGCGGCGAGGTTCTGGAGGACCCGTCGATGCGCGGTGGCCTGCACCACCCGATTGTGCATGGCGACACTGCCTATTGCGCCTGGCGCGATGCGGGAATGGTGATCCTGGATGTGGCCGACCGGACGGCGCCGAAACTGATCACTCATCGCAATTGGTCGCCGCCCTATGGCGGGGGGACACACAATTGCCTGCCGCTGCCGGACCGGGACTTACTGGTTGTGGCCGATGAGGCGGTGCTGGACAATTGCGAGGATGGCACCAAATATGTCTGGATGTTCGATATCCGCGAGCCCTCCAATCCGGTCAGCATCTCGACCTTCCCGACGCCGGACGAGGCTGACTATGTGGCCAAGGGCGCGCATTTCGGGCCGCACAATATCTATGAAAACCGGCCCGATGGCATGGTCAGCTCGCAAACGATTTTCTCGACTTACCAGAACGCCGGTATCCGCGTGACTGATATCAGCAATGCCTATCGGCCCGAGGAAATCGCGGCCTTTGTGCCACCGGCGCCAAACCGCCTGATGGACAAGCGCCCGGGCCGGCCGAAGGTGGTGCAGTCCTGTGATGTGTGGGTGTCTGCGGAGGGGCTGGTGTACAGCAACGACTACAATTGCGGCCTGTTTATAATGGAATATCAGGGGTAGGCATTTCGGGTGTCCTCATAAGTAGCGATCGGTCGATGGTTGCTTGGTTCACGTCTTCCTGTCGCGGTTTTTCGTTCCGACCGTTTGGTGGATGAGGCAATATTGGGCCCAAGAACGGCGCCTCCTGAAACCGAAACGGCTCTGAAGATATTGGCGGAACGCATATGATTGCGTTTCGTCCTGTGAAGGATTGTTTTGAATGCAGGGTCTGACGCGCTGGCGCAGACACTGCCACATACACCCGGCCAACAAGGTCATGGAGGTGAGCCAACTTGGCGCATCGAAGCTGGTGCGGTGTTCATAAACGGAATGGTCGCCTCCGATCCGCGCCTGCCGTTCGGCGGAATTGGCAAATCGGGTTACGGGCGAGAGCTCGGTGAGTGGGGTGTTTGCGAATTCACAAACGTAGAGCTCGTTTGGACCGGCCCCGCGCGCTGACAGAGTTGACCGACAGGAAGGACTGAAAATGTCGCAGGAAAAATTGCCCCGGGCCATGCCCGCCGTCGCCCGCAATTACATAGCCAAAATACTCTCGGTTTATGGAATTGACGAGGAATCTGCGAAAAGCGTCGCTGAGCTTATGGTTCGGGCGGACCTTCTTGGTGGCGACGGGCATGGCCTGTTCCGCCTACCCAGCTACGTGAAGCGGCTCAAGGCGGGTGGTTACAATACCAACCCATCCATCACTATCGACCGGGACAATGGCGGCGCCGTGCGGGTGGACGGTGACAACGCAATGGGTCATCTGGTCGTCCGGCAATGTGTCGAGATCGCAATGGAGCGAGCGTCCAAACACGGCGTTGCCTGGGTGGGTTGCCATCACAGCAATCATGCGGGCATTGCCGGGTCCTATGCGTTGATGCCGACCGAGAAGGATATGGTCGGCATCTATGTGGCTGTCGGTAGCGCCAACCACATGGCCCCTTGGGGCGGCACGGATCTGCTGCTGAGCACAAACCCCATCGCCATTGGAGTTCCGGGGGGCGAAGACGGTCCGGTCCTGCTCGACATGGCCACAACGGAAGTTGCCTATGGCAAGGTCAAGCTGGCGGCACAGCGTGGCGAGACGATGCCCGAAGGCTGGATGATTGATGCCCAGGGAAGTCCGCTGACTGATCCAACAAACACGGGCGGCGGATCGCTGTTGCCGATCGGCGGCGCCAAGGGCTATGGCCTCGCGTTGATGTTTGGCATTCTCGCCGGCACACTCAACGGTGCCGCTTTTGGCCAGGATCTCGTCGATTTCAATTCCGACTTTGAGACAACAACCAACACAGGCCAATTCATCATCGTGGCCGACGTCAAATGCTTTATGGATCCGTCCCTGTTCAAGTCTCAAATAGACCAGATCCGGAAGGAAATGACTTCCTCACCGCTGCGGCCGGGTTTTGATTCAATCCGGCTTCCCGGTGAGCGCTCCTTGCGCCTGGAACAGGAGCGCACCCGCAACGGAATTCCGCTGCGTCCGGAGCTTCTGACCGCATTGCTGCCGGTTTCCGAAGCTGCCGGTGTGCCAGCGCTTGAGAATTGGGTCTGAAAATATGAGTGAGGAACACGTCATGAGCGATCAATTCCCCAAAGTTTTCACACGAAACGATATCAGGACATTTGACCGTGGAAACAATGTCGAGACCCAGCTTTTCTGCAGCGGCGAGATATGTGGCGCTGGGGTGACAACGGGTACGACCACCCTGCCAGTCGGGCGCAGTGTTGCGCTGCATTCTCACAATTGCGACGAGCAGATCATAATATTACAGGGCCACGCGGAGGCCGAATTTCGCGGCGAACGCCACCCGATAGGGCCGATGGAAGTCGCCTATATTCCGCAGGGAGAAGTACACTGTTTCCATAATGTGGGTGATGAAACGGTGAAAATGCTCTTTGTCTATGCTGCTCCCTCGGTGACGCGAACATTCGCCGGGACTGGAGAAACAGTGACCCATCTGTCGGCAAAGGATCTGGCTCAGCCCAAAACAGGCACCTGATCATGGTTCGAGCCGGTGCGCCCACCATCTTTTCAAACATTTTACATTTTGCCGGTGAGCTCTGGCCGGAGCCGGTTTGGGCAACTTGGCTGCGAGAGTGCCTGAGTTCTTATCTCGCGTTGCTGGAAACCCTTGTCGTGGATCAGGTGACAACCGCCATGCGTGGTGGCTGTGCGGGGTGCCTTATCGCTTTGCATAAAGTTGCCTTGAGTATGGTGCTGGGACGCAGCCCCATACCGGGTTCGTTTGGAATATGGACACGTATTGCAAGCCGAATGGGCGTTTTCGAGACAGATCGGCCATCTGCGTATAGTAAAAACAAGAATTTACTGCGCCATTTTGGATGCGGCACCCTTATATATTGCCCCTAATATCTCATGTTGCGCGAAGCGCGTCATGAAGCAACGATCATGGTTTTTCCAAGGCGTGCGCCCTACGTTTTTTATTGTCGCGCGTGAATTTTGAGGTTTTTTTACAGAATACATGGAACGAATCCACGAACAGTTGTTGCACGTTAAGGGTTAGCTCGGCTTTTGTATTCAACTCGCCAAAGAAAAAATAACCAAATTCGAGAGCGTTTTAGAATAAATTTCAAGAATACATTGAATTTGTGTAGGGTATTCCTTCTGTTAGTCTTTCCTTGATTAAGCTTTTTTGTGGCAAAATCGCAACAAAAACAGTGCGTGTTAACGACGTCCTTAATGAATCGTAAGTTGTAGACTCGCATCGACGGGTGTTGTTGTATATCAATCTCGCGAAGGCTGTGAAATTTTGGGGTTAAGATGTTCAAGTCGCTTTTGTATTCATGCTGTTTTTCGATTGGGTTGAGTGCGCTGGCTGCCGTGCCGGCTAGTGCGTTGACGCTTAAGGATGCGGTAAACGAAGCGCTGAAATCCAATCCGGAAATTTTACAATCAGCGCAAAACCGGGAGGCGGTGGAATTTGAACTGCGGCAAGCTCGCGGTCTTTATCTGCCGACCTTGGATCTTGAAGCATCTGCCGGTGGGCGCAAGCTGGACAGCCCCGGCCGGCGGCGGCTTGGCGAAGAAGACAACACGCTTGATGCGGCTGACGTTGGCCTGACCTTTACCCAGACACTTTTCGATGGCGGTTCTCGCCGGGCGGAAGTGGAGCGGCAGGCGGCACGTGTAGACGGCGCCTCTTTTCGTGTAGCCGAACGCTCCGAAGCGATCGCACTGGCCGTTTCCCAGGAATATTTCGAGATTCTTCTGCAGGCCGAAATCGTGGCGATTGCTCGCAAGAATGCCAATGTGTTGTCAGGGATCGTATCCGACATTTCATCAGGTGTTTCGGGCGGTACGCTGACCTCGGCCGATCGCACGCAGGGCAGGGAGCGACTGTTGTCCGCCAAGGCGCGGCATAAAGAGGCCGAGGAGGATCTGGCACAGGCCCAAATCCGTTTTCTCCGTTTGGTTGGTGTCCGGCTCGGGTCGATGAAGTACCCACCCTCCATATCGAAGGCTTTGCCGCGCAGTGTTACCGAAGCTGTTGATATCGCACGGCGCCAGAGCCCGCGGCTTGCTGCTGCGGGCGCTGATGTTGATGCGGCTGACGCTCTCGCAAGAGGCGCGAAGGCGGCTTATCTGCCGACCATTTCATTCGAAGCAAAAGCGCGTGTCGGAAATGACATCGATGGCGCGGAAGGACGAACTACAGATCTGGAAGCCAAAGTGGTGGCGCGCTGGAACCTTTATAGGGGTGGTCGTGATCAGGCTGTAGAGCAGGAACGTATTCGCCGCGCCGGCCAAAGCCGGATGGAGAATGTGCTTGCGCACCGGGAAGTCCAGGAATCTATCCAGTCGGCGTGGGACAAGCGCAGCAAGCGCGCACAGCAAGCATCCATTTTGCGGGAACAAGTTTCGGCCGCAGGGTCTCTGGTGTCGTCTTATCGTGACCAGTTCAAGGTTGGCGAGAGATCGCTTCTCGATGTGTTGGGCGCGCAGAATACCCGGTTCAATACCGAAGTTCTGGCCAAGACAGCTCAGTATGCCGCAGTCTATGCCGACTACCAGACGCTGGCGGCAATGGGTTCGCTTGTTCAGGCTTTCAAGCTGGAAAATGCGCCTCAGGCCGAGGCCTATGCCCGGGAAGAGTTTGAGACCGTTTCCAATGAAGTTGAGCCAGTTTACAACCGGCTGCCTTCACGTCAGGTCAAAGGTGCTCCGTTCGACTTGCTTGCCCCTGTCAGAAAAAACTGATCTTTCTGGCGTTATTTGGGTGACAATATCGGACGGGGGGCGGCGATGAATTTCAACGAAGCTTTCCGGGAGATCAGCGTTCATTTTGAACGCAGTGGCTCCACAACTGTGTTGTATTCCGGAATCCCGGATGATCAGCTTGTCGCTGCTGATATCGAGACAGTGCGAGAGGTCTCCACCCGCATCGGGCTTGATGTGGCGGAATTGCATATCGCAGACCTGCTTGGCGGCAATGCGAACCTCCCTGCATTGGTTAGAACGCGGGAAGGTGCGTTTATCCCGGTTTTCGCGCTTAATGACGACGGAACCTTCGTGTGCAAGGAAGCGGTCGGCGATTCAGCGCCGGAGAGCATTGATCTTCGCAGCAGAGTAGCTGAACTGGGAACAACAGTCCTGGATTTCAAGAAAGTCTACTTCAACAATCAGGAAGAGACCGGTGCGCTGCATGCAGGCAAGATTGAAAAACAGCATTGGCTGTTAGCGGCTGTTCGCCCCTATTGGCGTTCGTTTGTCCGTGTCGGCTTTGCGGCGCTTTTCATCAATATTCTGGCGTTGGCATCACCGCTGTTTGTCATGAACGTCTATGACAGGGTCCTGCCCAACGAAGCGATTTCGACCCTTTGGGTGCTTGCTGCAGGGATCAGCATTGCCTTCATGTTTGATTTTCTTCTCAAGTTCGCCCGCGCCTCGTTGATCGATTATACCGGGCGGAAGATCGATCTGAAGATCGCCTATATCCTGTTTCAGAAAGTCATGAACACTTCGCTTTCTGCACGCTCGATGTCGACAGGCGAATATGTCAGCCGGGTGTCGCAATACGAGTTTGTGCGGGAGTTTTTCACCTCCAACACCATAGCGACGATGATCGATACGTGCTTTGTGTTCATTTTCATCGCTGTTGTTTATTCGATTGGCGGGCCACTGGCCTACGTGCCGGCCGTGGCGCTGATTGCGGTGGTCATCATCGGGCTGGTAGCGCAGGCGCTGATCAGCCGCAGGGTTGCGGCCGCTGCCAATGAAGCCGCGCTTCGTCAGTCCATGCTGGTTGAAACGATCTACACAACAGAAACAGTCAAGGGGCTCAGGGCCGAGGGCCTGCTGCTGAAGCGCTGGCGGGACCTGACCATCAACAGCTCGGCAACCAATGAACAGATCAAGAGCATTTCGGCGTTTGCCGTCAATGCCACTCAATTTGTTCAGCAGCTGGTGACCGTCGGAATCATTCTGGTTGGCGCTTATCTGTTCCGGGAAGGCCACGTGACCACGGGCGCCATCATCGCGTCGGTGATCCTGTCGGGCCGGGCGGTCAGCCCGCTGGGGCAGCTGGCGATGACGCTTGCGCGCTTCCGGCAAGCTCTGCTGTCGCTGCGTATTCTGGACAAGATCATGGAACAGCCCGAGGACACACCTGAGGCGTCGGGATTCGTCAACAGGGTCATTGCGCGTGGCGACATCGCTTTCGAGAATGTCCATTTCCGTTATCCGCAGGCTGATCAGGATGCACTCGACGGCCTGTCGTTTTCGATTCGTGCCGGTGAAAAAGTTGGCATTATCGGCCGGATCGGATCCGGCAAAACGACCATCGGCAGGCTGATGTCGAAACTTTACCAGCCGCATGAGGGTAGGGTTCTGATCGACGGTATCGACATGCAGCAGTTTCATCCCTCGGAAGTCAGGTCGGCGGTGGCCGTAGCCGGGCAGACCAGCGATCTGTTCTCCGGATCAGTGAAAGATAATTTGCTGATGGGAAACCCCAACGCCTCGGATGAAGATCTGATCGAGGTCTCCCGGAAGGTCGGGATCGAATCCTTTGTTGCTCGGCATCCGCGCGGTTTTGATATGCCGGTCGGCGAAAATGGCGGCAATCTCTCGGCCGGCCAGAAACAATCGATCGCCATTGCCCGGCTTTTGCTGGCCACTCCCAAGATCATATTCCTGGACGAGCCGTCCGGTGCGATGGATCTGGCCAGCGAACGTCATCTGATCGGCTGTCTGCGTCAGGCGATCAAGCCGGATGTGACCCTGGTGCTTTCCACCCACAGATACAGCATGCTTGATCTGATTGACCGGCTGATTGTCATTGAGAATGGCAAGCTGATCGCGGATGGTCCCAAAGAGCAGGTGATCGCAGCGTTGCAGCGCAAATCGAATGGTGTTCAGTGATGCGATCAATGGACCAAGACACGCCGCCTATCATATCGCGTTATATCGTCTGGTTTTGTCTGCTCTCGGTGGTCTCGTTCGTGCTGTGGTCGGCGTGGGCGCGGGTCGACGAGATCTCCCGCGGTGACGGCAAGGTCATTCCGCTGTCGAAGACGCAGATCGTGCAATCAAGTGAGCCCGGCGTTGTCCAGGAAATTGCTGTCACGATCGGCCAACTTGTTACCAAGGGTGATTTGCTGATCCGCTTGGACAGTTCGGGCAATTTGGCCTCCCTGGGGGAATCCCAAGCGCGCTTTGATGCATTGCAGGCGAGGATCGCCCGACTCGAGCTTGAAATTGGGGGGCTGTTTGACGCCGATTTTGTATGCCCTGAACAAACCCGACGGGTGTTAGAAGGCATTTGCGTGAATGAGGCCAGCCTGCTGGCTGCCCGGCGTGAAAATTACCTCAATAAGCTGCAAGTGCTTGAGGCGAGACGACAGCAACGGCTGGATGAAATTGGCGAGGCCAAATCCAATGTCGAGCAAACAGATCTGGTCATTCAGGCAATGCTCAACGAGCGGGACAAGATCGCACCACTGGTGAAGCGGAAACTGCACCCTGAAATTGACCTTTTGAGACTTGATCGGGAGATTGCCCAACAGACCGGCCAGCGGCAAAATGTCAACCAGAGCCTCAAGCGGCTCGACAGCGCGTTGCATGAGGCTGACCTTCAGGTTCAGGAACTCGATTCCCAGTTCAAGCAGGAAGCTCGCCGTGAACTGGGCGATACCCTGGCTGATGTCAGCGTGTTGCAGGCGACACTGACCGGCGCGCAGGATCGTGTCCGGCGCACCGATATCGTCTCCCCGGTGGACGGGATTGTGAACACGCTGGAAGTCAACACGATCGGGGCATTCCTTCAGCCTGGCTCGGTTGTTGCCGGTGTCGTTCCGGTAACTGATACGCTTTTGGTTGAGGCACGGATTTCACCGCGTGACGTGGCCTTCGTTCAGCCGGGTCAGAAAGCGTTGGTCAAACTGACGGCCTATGATTTCTCGATTTATGGCGGTCTTGACGGTGTGGTCTCGAATGTTTCGGCGGACAGCATTGTCAATCCTGAAACCGGCGAAACCTACTATCAGGTTCTGGTGCAGACTGGTGATTCCCAGCTTGGAAAAGGAAATGTGAAACATGCCATTCGTCCCGGCATGATTGCTTCGGTGGAAATATTGACCGGAGAAAAGACGGTCCTCGACTATCTTATTAAGCCGCTTAGCAAAGCACGTTATGAGGCATTGACAGAGCGGTAGCGCGTTCTTTGAAGAAAGCATCGTATGATGTCTGATCCAGATCTACTCAAGCCGCACTTCCGCGCGATCAACTCAGGCGGCAAGCGCAGGGGATTTCGTCTCGAAGGTGTTTTCTGGAAGGCTCTGGATGATGTGACCAAGAGTGACGGGATGTCGGTCGCTGACTATGTTTCGAAGCTGAGTGATGTGAAAACAGGCGAAAGTGGGCTGAGTTCCTATCTTCGAGCCTCGATTATGCAAAAGGTGCTGGATCAGCATGACCGGTTGCGAGCCAGGATTGAGAAATTCAATTCCAAAACTATAGTCGCGGCTTGTCCGGTGCCTGGCTTTATCATTTCAGTCGATAAGAAGATCCTGTTTCAAAACAGCGGCTTCCTCATGTATTTGCAAACAAGATTTACCGGATTGGACAATGTCGAGGCTCTCGGCAACATAAAACTCACGCTCGAGACCCCGCTGATTGATATTATCGAGGACATGAAGCGGGACAGCAGTCGTCCGAAATATACTGGCTTTGCAGTCGGATATGGTGACCGACGGATGCGCGGGCGGCTGAGCATGGCACTGGCGCCGGATATGGATGACCCGCCCGCTGCGATTGCATTTGTTTCCGGCCCATCGTGACCGGATCGAGGGATGGTTTGCCGGTCTTCAGAAGCCGGCACCAGGGGCTACAGACGCCATGTCTGCGAGCGAGGCCATGAGGTTTGACTTTCCTCCCTTGTAGCCAAAGACATAATTGGCGTTGCCGGATATCGAGAACAGCGGAGCATAGCTGCGCTTGGCGCTGTCGGCTTCAACCGCATCTGTCATGTTGTCGAGGATCAGGCTTTTGCCACCTATCGAGACTGACAGGATCGCATGGAAAAGGCGACGGCTGGTGTCCTTGACCACGACGATTTCCATGGCGGTGACCGGGATGCCGAGGCGCGAGAGCAGCGCCATTTTCAGAATCGCGTAGTCTTCGCAATCACCGCCGCCGCGGCGCAGTGTTTCGTTGGGCGTTGACCAGTAATCAAGCCGGCCATGGCTTTGTTCGTCGGTCCTGTAGGCGACTAGCCGGTTAATCGATGCTGATACATGGCGCAGTTGGGTGTCAATGCTTGAGCCCTTGAGCGTCAGGCGGTCGGCCAAAGTGGCGCACTGATTGATGCAGATGGCGCTTGAACCGCTTTTGGCTGCCTTGCGAATTAACCCGGAGACCTTGATTCCGCTACTGATTTTACCGAAGCGGATCCTGTGGGCGCCGAACAACGGCAGTTCCTGCCGGATCGCATAACCACCGGAAGATCGCTCTGCTGCGGCGGCGGAAGAGATCGAGGCGGTGGTGAGGTGGGGCTGATTTCGGGTTTGTCGGGCTGGCTGATCAGCCATCTTGCTGCGGACCGGGAAAAAGGCTGGCCACAGAGCTGTATTAAGGGGGACATCAAAAGCCAGGGGGAGGAGGCCGTTCTTCGTCACGGACAATGTCGTGGAAAACGTGGTAAGTGCCAGCTTCTCCACAAGACGGATTTGCAGTTGCTGTACGGGTGCAATCGTTGCGGATACATCTTCAAGTGTTATTTCGGGAACCTTGTAGACATTCGCCTGTGTGGCCGGGCTGCAGAATAGCAAGGCTGCAATAAAATTAATGATCTGAATTTTTATCTTGTTTGCATTTCTACTCATCTGCATTGTCTTCCCCGTTTGTTGGAAGAAGGCTATCCAAATAAATATAAGATCGCAGAAACAAACAATACTAACTGTTTCGAAGCTTTTTGGGTAAAAATTGAACTAATTTGCTTGATTTGTTGGTTTGTTGAGTCCGAAGTGACGGCCGCCTTTCGGCGCAGATAAACATTACAAATAGCTAAAAAGCATACCATTGTATGCGCAAAAATTTACCATATGTTTATTATTTCAGTATTGGCATACTTATGTATTCGATTTCGATTCAAAGTATTTGTTGAGGAAATACTAACTGGTTAAAGATGGGTAAATTCTGATGTAGGAGTCCTGTTATGACCGAAGACCGCGGCCTTGATCCTTTGGAAACCACAGTTGAAAACGTTGAGGCCGATACCGGCCATGAGGCGATTTTGCTGGCCCAGGCCGATACGGGATCTGACCCCTCTGGTTCATCATCATCCAGCCCTGCATCTCCCGCTGCTGCGCCCGGGATAAGTGTGATAACTCCGGACAGCGACAACAAGATTACACTTGCTGCATCGGCGAGTATTGAGAACATCCAGATTGACGGTGATGATCTTCTGTTGATCCAACCGGATGGATCGCAGATCAGGATCCTCGGCGGTGCGTTGAATGTGCCGACTTTCATCATCGGCGAAATCGAACTTCCGCAGGAAGTTCTTGTCGCGGCGCTGGATTCCAATGGCTTCAATGTCGCGGCCGGTCCGGCCAACACGCTTTCGGTCACACCACAGGCGCCGACCAGTTCGGGCGGAGAGTTTGATGGGTCAAGCGGGGCGTCGATCGAAGGTGACGGACTGCAAACATTGGGCCTTCTCGGCGATACATCAGGCGATGGCGCTGGTGCGGCGGCTGCTGCTCTGGACGAAGATACCGGCAATATCGCGTCTGAGCTGACCGGCGGTGTGTCTGCAGGTGGAATTGTCGAATCCGATGACAATCCGGGTGGCGTCGATTCCGATCCGGTCGCGGCCACTGGCTCGATCAGCTTCTTCGATCCGGATTTCGGCGAAACACGCACGGCCGAAGTGACGACCCGTTCGGTGGTGTCGCAGGCGCTCAATGGTGGCGGAACACTGACTGCATCGCAGCTCGATGCGTTGATCGCCGGTTTTAGTCTGGATACGCCGGGCGGCATTACTGTTGAATCGACCACGGCTGCCGGCGGTTCGATCGACTGGACCTATTTTGTCGGCAATGACGCCGTTGATTTTCTCGCTGCGGGCGAAATCATCACGTTGTCCTTCGACGTTCAGATCAATGACGGAATTTTTTCGGTAACCCAAGCGGTGACTGTGACCATCACCGGAACCAATGATGTTCCTGTGATCACGGCCGAGGATCTGGCCGGTGGTGTCACCGAGCGGGCCGAGACTGCTGTTGACGAGAGCACTGCGACGCTGTCGGACAGCGGTACGCTGAGCTTTACCGATGTTGATTTGAGCGATGACCATGTCATCAACGCGATTGCCGCTCCTGTTATTGCGACCACATCTGGGTCGTCGATTGCAGCTTCCGGTCTTGGCGCCTTCACCGCATTGGTGACGACCCAGGCGACCGGTGGCGCGACTGGTGAAGTCACCTGGAACTTTGAAGTTTCCGACAGCGCTGTTGAGTTCCTCGCCGAGGGCGAGACCGTGACGCAGACCTATACGGTCGTTCTCAATGATCAGAACAGCCAGGACAACACCGTCAGCCGTGACGTTGTGATCACCATCACCGGGACCAATGA
>Ga0163215_101445_pt1 | contig 13835 bp, 14 predicted proteins | sample SynspAceP_FD_185934 | JGI IMG/M metagenome (GOLD analysis project Ga0163215, IMG submission 185934) | Saline lake microbial communities from Ace Lake in Antarctica - Synechococcus sp. Ace-P (Hybrid Assembly) | ecosystem: Environmental > Aquatic > Non-marine Saline and Alkaline > Saline | place... | reverse complement strand
ACGGGCCCGAGGTGCGCAATGCGATCGGGTCAGCCGGGAGCGCACAGATCAACAAAGACAAGTTCGCCCACGCCATTCTGACGGTCCAGGACGGCAAACTATATGTGTCGAGCCGCGATGGCGGGACGTTCTTGCGCGAGCTGTGAAGCCTGCGTGAAATAAGGCGGATGGCAGTTCAATTTTTTGCCTCCGCCCTATGGACTTGACCGAGTGCGAGGTCTAGAACCGCGCAACCCAGACGAGGCAATTGCAGCGTCATCCGTGCCCGGGTAGCTCAGGGGTAGAGCAGTGGATTGAAAATCCTCGTGTCGGTGGTTCGATTCCGCCCCTGGGCACCATTTAAATCGCGTAAGTTATTGTATTATATAGATAAAGACGACATTAGGTGTTGAAGTATCCCCCTAATTATACACCCTTTGCCTTGCGCTTACGGCCTCTTTTATAGTCGGGAAAAATAAATTGCACCTGATACGCCAGCCGATGCCCGAGCCGTGAAGGCGTCCGCAGTTTCGCCCGGTTCACGCATAAGCCCGCCGCCACCCATCAGCAGCGCCGCGCCCGGTTCGCCCGTTGTGGCGTCGCAAAGGAAAATCACCGTAGGGCCAGTATCAGCGCCGCCCCGCTTGGCTTCCAGTTTCGCAATTCGTGCCTGACGTGTCATAACTGCACCGCTTCCAGCGCCGCCAATCGTGCTTCCAGTTCGGTTGTTTCCAGCGTCCGCCGGTAGGTTTCCACCAGCGCCATGATATGCGCGCCTTCGGTTGGGGTCAGGTCGCCATGGGCCACTGCGCCCAGCACCGCACCAGCGGCCTTTGCAGCATCTCTGGCGGTTTCCATGCGGGGCAGGTCGAAGGTCACCGGGGCGTCGCGCCGGGGCGGGGCAATGCGTTCAAGACACAAGCGCAGCGCCGTTGCATCGCCGCCCAGCGCCATTGTCACGGCTTGGCGGGTCAGCGCTTCGGCTTCACCGTCCAGAAGCGCCAGCGCCGCTTGTGTCGCCTTGTGGCGCGTGCCCTTGGGCTTGCCGGAATTGCCGGGGCCAAAGGTGCCATCCGTATTGCGTCCGCTTTTACGGGTCATATCGCCCTCTGTGTATCGGCCAAAGCCACCATCGCTTCCAGATCAGCGTCGCAAAGTGAGCGCGGAAAGGTGCCATCCGCTTTGGCTTGCATTACGCGCGCCACCACATCAGGGGCGAGCCCTATCAGATCAAGGGGCGGGGATACGCCGAGCGCTGGGCGCTTTGCTTCCAGTCTTGCCAATCGTTTACCTAGCATCGCGCACCTCATGTGTTATAGTATAACATATCTGTGCGCTGGGCGCTATGGCATGTCAGGCGGCAAAGCGCCCGCCTTCGATGATGCGGGCTTGGCCAAGGGCGGCAAGGCTTTCCAGCAGGGGTTGCACCGATCCGGCGCGGCCCCGTTGGAAGGTGCGGGCCACTTGTTCGGGGGTGGCGAGCCCGAGGTCGGACAGGGTGGCGCGCACGGCGGCGATTTGTTCGGGCAGGGTTTTGGGCCATGGGGTCTTGGCGGTGGTCACGGTGGGGCCAATGTCCATGGTGGTCTGGATGCTCTTGGCCACGGCGGCATGGCCTGCGGGGTTCTGGTAGTCGGGGCGCAGCCAGCGGATTATGCCGCGCGCTTCCTCGGCTGCGCGTTCGCGGTTCAGGTCCACCAGACGGTGCAGGATGTCGTCATCGGACAGGGTGGCGGGCCAGCCGTAGGCATCGGCCACCGCCGTATCAATCTGGTCGTGAAGGTCGCGCAGGATGCCGATCAGGCCATTGTCATAGATTTCTTTATCCTTACCCTCGATCCGCTGCCCGGCGCGCAGCTTTTCCAGCACGTTATACATGGCGGTCAGGGTCAGCTTGGGGTGGGCGGCCTGTTGCGCCTTGCGATGCGCGTCGAGTTGTTCGCCAAGACTGCGCATGTGGGCTTTCTGCGCTTCGGTGGGGACAGGGAAGGGGAACGGGTCAAAGCATTTAGATTTTGCGTAAACCGGATCGTTTCCGACACCCAGCCAACTGCCAGCGGATAGAGACCAAGACACATGCTGCCGCGACGACATGAGCGTCAGTAGCCAAGCGTCATCGAAAGCAAATGCCACCAGTTTGTTGTCTGGTAGGATTGCGCCATCCAGAAACTGAAAAGTGCGGTGTTTTGCCGTTTCCACGGTCACGATATAGCGCCCAAGCCTTTCCAAGGCAGGCCGGAAAGGTGCTAAGGCTTCGCCAAAGATCCACCAATTTCGTTTTCTGCTTTCACGGTTGTTGAGTGCTCTCTCGGGCCAAACAGTATCGCGTACATGCTGGTAAATCTTGGGAATCTTGGTTCGCACGTCGTCTTCCGACATGCCCAAAAGGTCGATCACATAAACGCCGCGCGGGGTTCCCAACACGTCACGGCCATTGCGATAGGGCTTAATCACTCGCGTTGCAGCTATGTCGCTGTCACGGCCAAGTGCGATTGCTTCGGCTTCACTAACAATGAAACCAGCGCCGAATAACATGACTCCTCTGGTCGCCATTCCTTCATTTGACTGTAGCGCCACAGCCCCCGCAACATCTGCGCCAGTCCTCAAATCCGCAAAAATCTTGCCCTTCTCAATGGCAAAGGTCACAGGGCGGCCTTCGGCCTCGGCTTCGCCCTTCTTTTCATTGGTCACGGTCAGCAGCTGCCCCGTGGTGCGGCCCGCCATGGCCACCGTCATCGCATTGCGCACGGCGGCCCCGTCGCCTGCATCGACCCAGGGATGGTCAGGAATGGCATAGATCAGCGACAGCGGGGTTTTCGGGTCTGACAGGTGCGGTTCCAGCACCTTGCGGTTAAAGGTCTGGCGCAGGGAATTGGTAGTGATCAGGCCAAAGCGGCGGGTGCCCTTGGTGCGGGCTTTGTCGGTGGCAGGTTTCCAGCCGCGTGCCGCCAGCGCCGCCTTTTCCCACCAGAACATGACGAAATCAGCGCTTTGCGGCATGCGGGGATAAGCGGCCCAAAGTGCCTCGGCATAGCCATCGCCCAGCGCGTCGCGCATCCGGCTGGCCCCGATGAAGGGCGGGTTGCCCACGATAAATTCAGCCTCGGGCCATTTTGCGGGTGCAGGTTTCAGGTAATCCAGCAGGGTGGTGCGGGCCTGCGGGTCTGGCACGGGGTCGCCCGTAACGGGGTGGGTGATGGTGGTCACGCCATCCCAACGGGTGACAGGCTGGCCAGCATCAGCCAGCCGGGGTTTGGTGCCCGCCCATGTCAGCACCGCGTCCCGGTTTTCGATATTCTTGAAATCGCGCAGCACGGGTTCGGCGGGGGATGCGGTGCCATGGGTGCGGAAGTGCCATTGCAGATAGCCAATCCACAGCACCAGTTCGGCCACGGCGGCGGCCCATGGGTTCAACTCAATCCCCAAGAATTGGTGCGGGTCCACAGTATAGCCTGCCAGCGACAGGGCGTCTTGATCTTCGCCCAGATCGGCCAAAAGGGCGGTCACTTCGCCTTCGAGCCGTTTCATCAGTTCAAGGGCGACGTAAAGGAAATTGCCCGAGCCGCAAGCTGGGTCCAGCACGCGAATTTCGCACAGTCGGGCATGGAAGGCGCGCACGGTATCGCGGGCTTCATCCTCGCGCCCCTGTGCCGCCAAGGCCACGGCGGCGGCCTGCACATCGCGCCAATCGCTGCGCAAGGGGTCGATGATGGTGGGCACCACAAGGCGTTCGACATAGGCGCGGGGGGTGTAATGCGCACCCAGCTTGTGGCGTTGCCGCTTGTCCAGCGCGCGTTCCAGCAGGGTGCCAAAAATAGCGGGTTCCACCTCGCGCCAATCGCGGCTGGCGGCGTCGATCAGCAGGGACAGTTGCACCTCGGACAGGGGCAGCGCGTCGGCTTCTTTGAACAGGCCGCCGTTGAAGCGTTTGAGGTCGGTTGTCAGAACGGCGGAAAAGCCGCCCGTGTTCATGGTTTCCCACAGGGCTTTGAGCGCGGGGGCGGCATGGGCAGGATGCCCGCGCAGGCGTTTCAGCAGGTCGGAAAAGCTGCCATGCGGGATAAGGTCCACATCCTCGGCAAACATCGTGAACAGGCAGCGCATCAGGAATCGGGCCACCTGTTCAGGCTCATGGCCTTGGCCCTCAAAGGATCGGCCAAGGGCGGCCAGACGGTCGGCCACTTCGCGGGTGACTTGGGCGCTGATCTTGGACGGGTCGAGCGCGTGCGGATCGGTCCAGATCATGCGCAGGCGGTCGCGGGTCGCCTCATTGCGCAGATCGTCCAGGGTGATGCGATAGCGGTTGCCATCGGGGTATTGCGTGTAGCCTTGGCCTTGGCCCGAGAAATCAGAATAGAGTTCGATGACGTGGCCCACATCCACAATCATCAGGAAGGGCGGCCAGCCATCAGTCCGTGACACGGCGCGGGCATAGCCATCGGCTTGGGCGCGGGCGCGTAGCATGGTGTCATCCCACCGCCTTGTGCCGCGCGCGCCATGGCCCTTGCGGGTTGGGGCGGGCCGGTCGGGGATCAGCGCGGGCTGGGGGTCATCCTCGGGGGCTGTGCCGCCCGTGCCTTGCTTGGCTTCCATGACGAAATGCCCAGCGCGGTAAAGGTCGATAAAGCCGCGCGATTGTGTGCCGGTGTGGATAAACGTCACGGGATGTTCGAAACAGTAGGAGTTGTAGCGCATGGCTTCGGTTGCAGGCGCGGGGCGCGTCACGCCCAGAATATCTGTCAGTTCGTTCGCGAAGGTCTGAAAGTTCGCCCGTTCGCTGCCGCCGGATGCCTTCCAGCGGGTGATAAATTCCTCAATTTGCAAAAGCCTGTCCCAACTACCGGATTGTTCAACCTGCTAACATTCTTGCACCGCCACCGGAATATTTGAAAGCAAAGAAGGTGCTTGCGCCATTTATGGACCTTCCCAGCGCTTTGTGATGCCGTTCCACTGCCGCCCGTTCGGCCCCTGCTTTTCCCAGTCCGCAAAGGTCACGATGCGGCCCGTCCCAGCCTTTTAATAGTCGGTAAAAATTCCCTGCATCAGGGAAAGCCCCCGGCCCGGACGGCGCGCGCGGGTTTCGGTTTCTGGCGCGGGGGGCGTTGCGACACTTGCGACAACTGCGACACAGTAATTACTGACACTTCACAGTAATTACTGAATTGCCGTCCCGTGTCGCAGTTGTCGCGGATGTCGCAGGGGAGTGCCCCGATTTCCGCAAGCTTGGCGCGGGCGTCAAACCACATCGCCCGACCCTTTCACGATGCGCCACGCTTCCTTGCGTGCAGCCCCGCGCACCACGGTTCCGGGGTCGAGCGGCACAATCCAGCCGTGTTTTTCGAGGATGCCCAGCGCCGCCCGCGCCGTGGGGTTTTCGCGCAGCGGGTTCGGCCCGAGCCGCACCACATCGCGCACCAGCACTTCTGGTTCCTGCCAGCCTTGTAGCAGCCAGCGCCGCAACGCTTCGGCCCGGTCTATTTCAGCAGAGACAAGCGCAGCGCTTGCCAGCCGTGAAGCTTCGGACAGGTAGAATTGCGCCAGTTTGATTGCGTCGACCATATCGCCCGGCTGCACCTCGGGGGCGGCTAGATCGCGCCAGAGGGTCAGCACGCCCGCGATGCGCGCCGCCTGTTCCGCCGCCTTGGATGCCGTGCCCGTGATATGGGCCAGATCCCCACCGGGGGCCTGTGCCGCTTCGATAGCATCCGAAAAGGCCACCAGCAGCGCGCGGGCGTCAGGTGCCAGTTGCAGCGTTCGTGGGCGCAGTTCGCGGGTGTCCGGGTCCATTGGCATGGCCGCGTCGAGTATGGCGCGCAGCCGCCCGCCAAAGGCTGCCAGCGCCGCTGCATCAGGCCGGGTGTTCGCCTGCATCCGGGTTCCGATGGTGCTGGGCGGTTCGCACATCAGGAAACGGGGCAGAAAGCCCGTGTCCGCCGCCAAGGGGTCGGCCATGAAGCCCCGCGCCACGGTCGGTTGCACCATCAGGTGCACCGCCAGCCGCCGCCCGTATAGCGTTGCGTGCCCGTCGCCTGCCCGCGTCCGCCGTATAGGGTTGCCCTGCCAGAGGTCATTGAACGCCGCCAGCGTCTTTTGCCGGTTCTCCGAGTTCATGGCGTGCCCGCCCAGAAACTGCCCGCCTTCATCACTGAAAAGCCCGAGGCTGGGATTGCCAGTGGCGAATAGCTTTGTCAGCCCTTCGAACGTCGGTTCGGTCACGGTCCGGTCAGCCGATGGGGGCGCGGATGGTTCCAGCCCGAGCGCTTCAAGGTCAGCCGCCGCCGTCGCGCGCTTTTCCCCCCTGCCTTGCAGGATGCGGTCGCGGTCCTTCTTCCAGAGCGCGTGCGCGTTCTCCCAACTTCCAAGCGCGTCGCGCTGGGCCTGCCCCGCTTCGATTTCATGCGCACGCAGCCCGGTCATCAGGGGCGCGTCGCAGGCCGATTTCCGTTCGCCCGAGCGTGCAATTGTCAGGGCGTAAAGCGACAGCGGGCGCGTGCCGCCCAAGGTTTCGACATTGGCAAAGCCTTGGACCGCCAGCGATGCCACGGCCAAAGCCGATTGCGCCGGAATTGCCACCGGGGCTTGGGTCGCGCCCTGCACCGCTTCCACAGCGGCACGCAGCGGCCCGAGCGATGCCACCGGATAGGCTGCACCGGGCGCGATTTCGCGCACCAGCGGTTGCGGCCCTTCGGGCGTGAAAGAAACAGGCGCGGGCATTTTCGGGGTGAGGCCGGGCATTTCGTGGACGGCCATCTTCGGGGTGAGGCCGGGCATTCCGTGGTGCGCGGTCATGCTGCCACCGCCTTTCCGGTCAGGATGTCGTTAAAGTCTGCCCCGTCGCCGGGGTCGCAGATGTCCACCTGCCAGCCCAGTGCAGATGCCCGTTCGGCCAAGGCGTGCGCAGCGGCCCGGCCCGGCGTGTCGCCATCGCAGGCAATGGTCAGCAGCCCCGGTTGCGCCGGAAGGTGCAGTCCGCGAAGGCCAGAAGTCGAAAGCCCGGCCCATATCGTAGCGGGGCCATCCAGAAGGCCACAGGCAAGCGACAAGCCGCTTTCAATACCTTCTGCCACCACCAGCCGCCCCGGCCCGTCAGTGAGCCGCACAGCGCCGCCAGCGGTTGCCCCGAGCATCAGCTTGTCGCCGCCTTCCAGCCCGGCCTTGCCCGAGCCATCAGGGCGCAGATAGGTGCGATGCACCGCAAAGCTGCCGCCCTCCACCGCCGCGATCATCGCCGGATAGCGCTGGGCGGTCGGCCCGTGAAAGCAAGCGGGATGGAAGCGCAGTGTCGGGGGCAGGTCGCATGTGATGCCCCGTGCCCTCAAATAGGCTTCCGCCGCCGTGCCCGCGATGGGTTGGGCTTCCTGCCAGATGCGTTCGGCTTGCCCCGCCCGGCGCTGGGCGTCGGCCCGCCGTTCGGTTTCGCGCCGGGCAATCGTCGCCGGGTCCGGGGCTCGATAGGCAATGCCGCGCAAGCCCGCCATCACCATTATATCCCGGAAGGCGCAGTCGGATTTCTTGCAATTTGCCATCAACCGACCGTTGTCGCCATCTGCCAAAGTTAGGGCGTTTTGCTCTTTGCGGCCTGCCTGTTGGCATACAGGGCACGGGGCGGTTCCGTAGCTTCGAAACCAGTCGCCGCCCAGCGATTCGGTCATTGTGCGTGCGTCGGTCATTGTCCGCCCTCGTGAAGTTCGATGAAATGGGCCAGGTCGCGCAACACGTCCGCCGTCTGGTCTGCGCCGCAATGAATAACCATCTTGAGCGCAGCGACCATTTGCAGGGCTTTGAGCGCTTCGGCCAAAGCAACCCCGTCCGCAACATCCCACGCCACGACCATCTCTGCCGCGTCCTGCATCCGGGGCAGATCGGCGTGCTTGGCGTGCCCTACGGATTGTGCTATTTTGTGATTGTAGGTTGTTTTCCGATGACGACTTCCCCGCCCCGGTCGCGCTTGCCTGCGCGCCGGGGTTTCCTTTTTTCCACTACTCATATCAAATTATCTCCCCGCGAAGGGTGGCAAGGTGCGCGTCAATATCCGCTTCGGGCCAATATAATTTTCCTCCCAACTTTACCGGCGCTGGAAGTCGGCCCGCCGCAAGATCAAGGTAGATTGCACTTCGGCTACGATTGCCAATCTTTGCGCGCAGTTCCGTGAAAGTCAGATATTGCATTTTTCATTGTCCATGTTGTTACGTCATGGTCCAAACATACCCGGCTTCGCCTGTCTGTAAAGCCGCCATAATGTATTAACCCTTTGAAAACATGGTAATAGTAGGTAGTAGTAGGTAATGCGGGAAGGTAATAAAAGATAATGCGAAAGGCTCCGGGCTTTCTTTTCAAACGCTTAGCCATAGCGGGAAATTTATTTGGCATTCCGAGATATCAGCCGCCCCGTGTCGCAGAAGTCGCAGGTGTCGCAAGGGGAATTAAGTCAGTTTTGTCCCGAGCCATCAGCTTGCCCCCACCAACTGCACCAGCCGCCCAGCGCCGCCGATCACATGGTTGGCCCAGCGGTCCATCAGCTTGGCGCGCTGTTCCAGATAATCCGTGCGGCGATAGGCGCGCACCACTCCGCCATCCACCACATGCGCCAGCATCGCTTCGGCCACTTCATGCGGGGCGTCGGTCGCTTCGGCCAGCCATGTGCGCAGGCTTGTGCGAAAGCCATGCGGTCGCGCTTCTAGCCCGCGCCGTTCCATCATCCGCGAAAGGGTCATGTCGCTAATCACGCCTTGCCGGGCGTTCGCAAACAGAAAGCCGTTGCGGGCGTGGGGGCGTGCCAGATCAATGATGCGCTGGGCTTCGCGCGACAGGGGCACGCGGAAAGCTTCGGTTGCGCCTTTGCGGCCCTTCATGGCTTCGGCTGGCACGGTCCACACGTCGCCTTCTATCTGGTCCAGCCGGATAGTGCGCAGCGGGGCAGAGCGCAGGCCGGTCAGCATCAGAAGGCGCAAGGCAAGGTGCGTTAGGGTTGGTTCTTCAAGGCTGGCATAGAAGCCCGGCACATCGGCCCAAGCCATCGCCGGAATATTTTGGGGCACATGCCGCGACCTTCCCAGAAGTGCCTTAGCCTTTTCGGTCGCTTGCAGGTCCACGTCCAAGCCCAGCGCCGCCGCGTGTTTCATTACGATTGAAAGCCGGTTCATGGCCTTGCGCGCCGTGTCGGCTTTTGTGTGCCAGATTGGCGCAAGGGTGTCGCGAATGTCGCGTTGGTCGAGGTCAGTCACCGGTACGCGGCCCAGCTTGGGCAGAACGTGAATGGTCAGTGGGGAAAGCCATCGGCCCGCTGCGCCATCCCCCTTCAATTCGGCCTTACGGGATTCATACGCATCTGCGGTCAATATCTCCAGCGTGATATCTTCGCGTCGCGCGGCCCGCTCTTCGGCTTCACGTTCCTTCACAGGGTCACGGCCAGCCGATGCCAGATTGCGCCAGCGTTCGGACACCTTGCGGGCGTCGGCCAGCCCGAGCGCAGGAAACCCGCCCAAGCCCATTTCCCGCCGCCGTCCGTGCACCGTGACGCGCAGCACCCATTGCGCGCCACCATCATCGCGCCGCACCAGCCAAAGCCCAGCCCCGTCGCAATGTTTGCCCACGGGGGCGGTTTTCACGAATTGAGAAGAAAGCCTGTTCGTTGCCCGCATTTTACGTCCCCCTAAATATCCACCTAAGAGTAGTGGATAGGCACGGGCAGAGCAAGACAGTTCAGGACAGCAAAGCTATATTTTATAGGGGGATAAGTTCAAGGTTGGACAGATAAAAACAAGTAAAAACAGAGGGTTGGTGCCGTGTGGGGGCACCAGATCACTCTTTGATCATCCTTTTTTTCAACGATACAAGGCCGTTAGCTCTTCCCGGAGGACACATTTCGGGGCACACAGGATGGTTGCGACGGTGAAACTCAAGCACGTTGATAGGACAGACTCAGGTGTCTGGCGGTATCGTCGCCGCGTTCCGACTCCTCTTGTCGAGGTGATCGGTCGGGTCTGGTTCCGGCATTACTGCGAGGTTAAGACGGAAGCGGCGCTTGTCGGTGAATACTCGAAGGCAGAGGCGGCGTTTGACAAACTGGTCAGGGACGCCAAGGCCAGCCTGTCCGCCGTCGAGACCCAATGGGCCGCACAGGCGCACTGATTGCCCCGGTATCGATCACATGGCCACGATGCTGCTCAAGGACAGCACGCGGCTTTATGTCGATGAAACAACGGCACCTGTGTTGGATCTTGGTCGGAGCAAAACCAAGACGGGGTACTTCTGGGCCGTTCTGCGGGATGACCGCGGCTGGAATGGACTCTCACCACCCGGTGTCGTGTTCCACTATCGACCCGGGGCGAAAGGGAGAATACGCCCAAGAAATCCTCCAAGGCTTCGATGGCACGATCCAAGTGGACGCTTATGTTGGCTATACTGCATTGGCCACGCCCGAACGGGTGGGTGGTTCCCCTCTTAAGCTCGCCTATTGTTGGTCGCATGGGAGAAGGGCCTTGATTAAAGCCCAGCCCAAAGCAGGATCGTCGATCGTTGACGAGGCCCTGCTGCGGATTGCTGCCCTCTATAAGATCGAGGCGGAGATCCGTGGCCTGCCCCCAGAGCAGCGCAGGGCGGTCCGGCAGGATCAATCCCATCCACTGGTCGATACATTCTTCGCTTGGCTCGGCGCCCAAGCCGGCTGTGTATCGCGAAAGTCCGAACTGGGAAAGGCTCTGGCCTATATGCTCCGGCGACAGGAGGGCTTCAGACTGTTCCTCGAGGATGGCCATGTCGACATGGATTCCAACCTGGTCGAAAATGCGATCCAAAGCCCTGCCATGACGCGCCGCAACACACTTTTTGCAGGCCATGATGAAGGAGCCCGTTGTTGGGCACGGTTTGCAAGCCTGATCGGCACCTGCCGCATCAACGGCGTCGAGCCCTATGCCTATCTGCTCGATTTCTACACAAAGCTGGCCAACGGACATCTCGACAAAGAAATCGATGCCTTGATGCAATGGGCTTATACCGCCGCCACGCCCCCACAAACGAGCTCACCCAGGACTCCCTGACGTGCTCGCAAACGCACAGCACCGACCAATGTCAATCGGCCCAGGTTGAAAACATCAATGGGACCGGGACTGCGCTTACGCTTCATCGACCAGTCATGACAAGATTATGGACGTCCGGAATCAGTCCGGACGGCCAGCGCTTTGCCTGCTGCCCTTTGGGGCTGGAGTCAGTCCATCCCGATCAATGACCGGACAACCCGCCCGCACACAGGCAATTGACCGCCGATTCAGTCAAAATCCGTTCCGTGTCGGCGGATGAGCGGGCTATCGGAGCAATTGTGGCAACAACCCGCCCAGTTTTGAGCCCCTTTATAGACTTTGCCGCAAAAGACCCGAATTTAGCCCTACCTCTGACAAGGTCTCGCTCAAGGGTGTGATGGAACCTTGGTATCCCCCAGGCCATGAGGAGTTGAACATGAACGATCGGCCTGCCCGATTTCACATCGCCCCTGCCGATGGATTTTTTCGCTTCATCACCTCAAATCTGGTCTCGAGCGTGCTTGGCGGTCTTTCGTCACCTTTCGCACCCACATTGCGGGCGCTGGCCTTGTGCGCTTTTGGAACTGCGACCCTCATGACGGGTAGCGGGGCTGTACATGCCGGGCAAGACGCATTCCTCACGTCACGCATGGCTGTGTCATCGCCGGCTGGCGCCGTTGATCTGTGCCAACGCTATCCTTTTGCCTGCATGCGGTCTGCGGCTGCTGTCCGGGTATCCGGTGGTCAACTGGACTATGCGGTCAAGCTCAACCGCCAGATCAACCGTCAGGTGAAGTCCATTTCGGATCAGGCGCAATACGGGCGTCCAGAACACTGGGCACTGCCGACAGCGCGCGGTGGCGATTGCGAGGATTTTGCACTTATCAAGAAGATGAAGCTGATTGAGGCGGGGCTTGATCCGCAGTCACTGTTGATCTCGACCGTGCTCGACCGCAATCGCAACGCGCATGCCGTTCTGGTCATGCGGACTGTGCAGGGTGATTACATTTTGGACAATCTGCGCGACGAGGTAAAGCACTGGCGTCAGACGGGCTATACTTTCCTCAGGATGCAGGACCCCGCCGATCCGCGAAAGTGGACTGCCGTGATTGACGGTGGCATCATGCGCAATGACAATGCCGTTTCAACACCGCGTCTGGTGCGGTCGAACTTGCGTCTGAATTCCAACTGACCCGCACCCGAGTTTGACTGCGCGCCATGATGGACCATGACAGCCGCTAAAAATGGCCCTGTCTTCGTTCAGTGTTCGGCGGGCTCAACGCAGTCTTTGACATCAAGAGGCTGCATATCGGCACGTGTCGGAATGGCGCTGGTTGGCGGATCATCAGGATCTTCCAACCACGCGGGGATATCCACCAAAAGCGCGTCATAGCACTCCAGCCGTGCAGAGGCATCAGGCGCTTCGGCACAATCCAGATAGCGGTCCAGAAAAGCGCGCTTGATTCCGATGCTGTCCTGGGCCTGAGCTGCCGATGCTATGGGTACAACATTGGAAATAGGTGAAAGGACCACACACATCATCCCGAAAAGCACTGCTCGCGATAACCTGTTAGCTGTGTTGCGATACGGTGAGTGTTTCATCAGGAAACCCGATCAATTGTCGCTGCTTGATAAATGGCAATGTATTGCCACGATTGTCTGACGTCTAAGTAAAGTGTAGCCCGGAGGAATTGTGCCCTCCGGGCTGTTCGCAAGGAATTGGATAACGCTTATTTGTTGGGGCCACCGTTCCCGTTGTTGCCAGAACCATTTCCCTGATTTCCGTTGCTATCAGACCCACCATTTCCTTGGCTATTTCCGGAATTTCCGTTGGTATTGCTGGAGTTTCCGTTGCCGCCGCCTTTGCCACCGCCGCCTTTGCCACCGTCGCCATTGCCACCGCCGCCTTTGCCACCGCCGCCTTTGCCACCGTCGCCATTGCCACCGCCGCCTTTGCCACCGTCGCCATTGCCACCGTCGCCATTGCCACCGTCGCCACTGTCGCCATTGCCGCTGCCAGTGTCACCATTGCCCGGATTACTCGGCCCAGGTCCAGGTCCAGGTCCTGGAGCGGGCGAAGGTCCGTTCGGTCCTGCTCCATCAGCCTCGCCAAACGCTCCTTCACCACCCGCATCGTTTGGCGATGGAATCGACGCGGTCCCGAAGTCAGCAAAGGCCAGCGCAAGCTCGGGGCATTCTTCCAGCCAGATGGCAAGGTTGCGCTCGTAGTTCGGATTGCTGCGGATCTGGGCTACCAAAGCTGGCGTGAAATCCTCAGGGCTGAGATCGCAAAACTCCACGCCATTGCTTGCAGATTGCGCTGCTGAAAACTTGTCAAAATACATATCTGCAACGATTGGTACAGGCTGAGGTTGAGCACAGGCTGCAGCGAATGTCAAAAAGCTGCCTGTGGAGATCAACTTGATAAAGGTTTTTTGTGTGGTGAACATCGAAGTCACTCCCGTCATATGTATGGAGATGAAGCTCAAAACACGCGGCTTCATCTCATAGCCAAATTGTCTATCAAAAAGATTGGCCGATGAGAATTGAATTGTGACGGGATGAAGGCAGTACTTGCCTCTAAATAAGGCAAAAAAACTCTTAAAAACTACTTAAAGTATACTCACGATACCGTGTCTTGTGTTCCCTAAACGTTCCGACTCCAGGCTCAGACTGGATTGGGTTTTGGCGACAATATTTTGTGATAAATCATGGCTCAATTCGCATTAGCTATGCACTCTCTGATGCGATATAACGGAACATGAACGCAGGAGGCGCGCATGGACCATCACGACTATCTAGCCTGGCTATCTGAGATTGATGATCTTTCCCCGGACC
>Ga0163215_101444_pt1 | contig 13845 bp, 16 predicted proteins | sample SynspAceP_FD_185934 | JGI IMG/M metagenome (GOLD analysis project Ga0163215, IMG submission 185934) | Saline lake microbial communities from Ace Lake in Antarctica - Synechococcus sp. Ace-P (Hybrid Assembly) | ecosystem: Environmental > Aquatic > Non-marine Saline and Alkaline > Saline | place... | reverse complement strand
TTCTGAACTGTGTCAGCTGCGTTGTTGATGCCGCTCTGGCCGGTTGCTGCAACGTTGCCATTGCCGAATTGTTCAGTGATGGAGTTGTTGAAAAGACCGTCCTGAAAAACACCGATCTGGTTTCCAATACCAACCTGGCCACCACCGGCTGCATTGCCGAAGCCGAGTTGTTCAATGTTGATACCGTTGGCCAGTACTGGGGCCGAAAAGCTGGTGACGAGTGCGACTGCTGTTGCGATAAGGGTAAGGCGTTTCATGGTTTCTCTCCCGAGCGTCTGGTTTGGTTTGATCTGCTTCAAAACCGCTTGATTGCGTTTCGATGAAGACACCATGACCCGTCGCGCCTGAACCATTTTGGAACCAACCGTTCATATTGCGTTCAGCCCAGGCGGAAGGAGAAAAATCCGCAGAATGAGCAAGAGCGGCACTTTGGATCGGCCAAGGAAAGCTTATCTAAGTTTACACAGCCTGGAGGGCACATTCATGACTCAACTGGACGCACAGCCTTGATACAGTTCAACATGGCTTGAACCTTTTCAGTACGATGAATATCAACATGGGTGACCAACCATAGGGGTACGGACCAATCCCTGTTTGGCGGCAAAACAGCTCGCAATCCACCACGACCCTGCGCCTCATGATCACCGATGAACCCCATGCCGAGCCCCGCACAAATCGCTCCAATACTGACCCATATATTCCGCGAGGACAGGGCGATCATATCCGGTTTGACGTGTTCTGTGATCCAGGGCCAGAAAGGCAATCGCCCACCTTGGGCCTGCGGGACAATGAATTCATGACCCTCCAGATCGTCAGCATCATCGGGCAAGCCACGACGTTGCACATAGGCGTCATGGGCATACAGGTTAAAGCCAACTCGGCCAAAGCTGCTGACGACATAGTCAGGATGATCTGGTTTCGGACCCGCGCGCAAAGCAATATGTGCTTCGCCATATTCAAGCCGGGCAAGGTCTTCAGACGCGTCAATTTCCACACGGCAATTTGGGTTTTGCGCCCTGAAATCCGCAACCGGCTTCATGACCAAGCTTGCAAAAGGTGCAAGGATCGTCAGCTTGATTTCGCCCTCGATTTTAGCCCTGCCACCTTGCACGCGGCCTGCAAGATCATCAATCAGTTCTTCGGTCTTTTGAGCCACACGAAGAACGTCTTCGCCAAGTTCAGTCAGCGCATAACCCCGCGCATGGCGGATAAAGATACGCGCGCCAATGTCCTCCTCAAGCACATCGATGTGGCGGTTGACTGTCGCACGGTGGATGCCAAGCACCTGTGACGCGGCGCTGACAGTGCCAAGTTTTGCGACCTGATATGCTGTACGCAACTCTGCCCATTTGTCCATAAATCTTATGCCTGTTTTACGCGCATATTATGCGTGATTTTGCGCATTGAGAACATTTTCGATGCACTGCATTTATGGCCTCACAATATAAAATCAACCACGGAATATGGATCATGACTTATTTATCGATCAGCCTGCGTATTTTGCTGACCCTCGTTTTCATAGGCGCCGGTGGCGCAAAGCTTGTCGGTGTCGACATGATGGTTGCGACCTTTGATCAGATCGGATTAGGCCAGGGCTTTCGATATCTCACCGGGATAATCGAAGTTGCTGGTGCTGCTCTTTTGTGGGTTCCAAGACGCCAGATCATTGGAGCAGCGCTGTTGGGCGGCACTATGGTTGGCGCGGTTCTGACCCACGTTTTCATTCTTGGCCCCTCCGCCATGCCTGCCATCATACTTGGCCTGCTTTGTAGCGCAGTTCTTTACCTGCATCGGGATCAGATCTCGGAACTCTCCTCCAATTGACCAGAACTCTGGGCCATACACCGACGGGTCCGGGTTCCTGATCAAAAACCGAAGGATACATCATGTCTCAATCCACCACCTCTATCCTGTTAAAAATCACTGCTGTCTTGTGGGTCATCTGGGGCCTCGTCCACTTGCTGGCAGGTGTCCTGACGATTTGGCAAGATACGCCCCAAGCTGTCTCCGCCATTGCTGATGCGGTTGATCCCGCAGTGCTGACCGGGCCATATCATGAGGCCGTTGGGGCTGTGGTCAACCAGCATGGATTTAACCTTGCCTGGATCGGCACATTCACACTTGTTGGCGCAGTCTTTATCTGGCGCCACTCTGTCACAGCAATGTTCTTTACTGCCATCGTGGGTGGCCTGGCTGATGTTGGGTATTTTCTGTTTCTGGATTTGGGCGGCTTCGTGAACTTTGTCCCCGGCACCATCATGACGCTGATCTCTTCGGCGGCCATCATTCTCAGCCTGGTGGCATATGTCATGGGAATGCGCGGGCAGAAGCATGCCGCCAGTTAAGTGAGCGCTTCAAACATCCCCACCATAGATGAGGCTGCTTTCGGCGTCATCTATGGCTAGATCACCGTGATGGGAGTTCTCATTGCCACCAGTCCCAATGAGATCGATCCCTTACTGACAGCAGGCATGTTGTTCATCACGGTTCTGGCAATCGCAATCACCAAGGCCTTCGCGGACCTTGCCGCGACTGTTCTTACATCTGAACGCCAAGCCAGCAAAAGCATGATTGCGACAAGCTGGGAGCACAGCCGCACAACACTGATTACAGCCAATGGCCCTACTCTGGCGATGCTGCTGAGTGCCGCAGGGCTGTATAACCCAAACATGGGTCTGATACTCGCGCAGATACTTGCCATCATGCTGCTGCTTTTCTACGGCGCACGGATTGGATTTCGGCTGACCAGGCGAATTGTCCCAGCGTTTCTTGGGGCGGGCTTCACAGGCGGAACGGGGCTTGCCCTCAGTCTGCTCAAAAACCTGTTGCATTAGCCTGCGCCTTCAATGGTGAGTTTGTTTTATTTGCGCGCACACAGTGCGCGTTTACTGGCCTACTCAGCACCGCAGAGCTGCGGCAAACTATTGAAATAACGTCCCTTTACCGGAGATCGCCTATGAAAAAGCCACTTGTAAAAATGCTTCTGTCTACTGCAACTCTTATCTCGCTCCCCGCGATTGCGCTGGCTCAAGCCCCCATATCCGCGACTGTCCTGGAATTTGCGGATCCGACAACCCTGTTTGTTGCTGATAGCGCTGGTGCGGCCATCCACGCTTACACCTTGCCAGATGCTGAACCAGCAACGGAATCTGCGCCCTATAATCTGGAGGGTTTTAGCCGCATGCTGGCCGAAAGCCTTGGCGTAGCCGAAGCCGACATCGCGTTCAACGATCTGGCCGTGAACCCTGCCACACAGGCAGCTTTCGTCTCGTTGACTCTTGGCAGTGCCACGCCTGCTGTGGTGATGGTGAGCCAGGATGGCACAATCACACAGCTTGATTTGGCATCCTTGCCGGCAACGAGCACGCCCCTTGGCACCAAAGCTGACGATGGCGTGACGTTCTGGCGCGATATTCCGGCTGCCTCGCTGACCGTCACTGATCTCGATTTTGCGGATGGCACTTTGTTTGTGTCCGGCCTGTCCACAGGCGAATTTGCTTCAACGCTGAACCAGATCGCCTATCCGTTTACCGGTGCAAAACAAACAACAAGTGTTGAAATATACCACGCGGTTCATGACCAGATGGAAACCCGTGCGCCCATCCGCGCAATGGAGATTGTTGATCTGGACGGCGTGCAGACTGTTGTGGCAGCCTATACCTGCACCCCGCTGGTGACGATGCCAACTGCAGTTCTGACCGACGGCGCGCATGTGACGGGTAAAACGATTGCTGAATTGGGCTATGGCAACACGCCGCTCGAAGTGCTGTCCTTCACGGCCTACGATCAGCAACAAAATCCGTCGCAATATGTGATGGTCATCAACCGTGAGCTTCAGGCCGATCTGATCTCGTTGGATGCCATGATCGAGGCCACAAACACCCCGGGCCTGAGCACGCCTGTGAGCATGATGACGGAAGCCGGCGTTGAAACTGCGCAAATCCCCATGAGCGGAGTGTATCAGGCAGCAGACCAGGACCCGCAATTCCTTCTGGCGCTCAAGCGCAATCTGGATACGGGAGCGATGGATTTGGTCTCAATCCGCAAGGGCGTCTATCTGCGGCTCAGTGACTTTGTGTCCGAATATGACTTTCCCGATTACGTCTATGCCGACAACCAGATGGGCCAGGGAATGCGCGGGTTTCACAATCTGCTCAAATCAGAAGAAGGCTTCCCGGATCTGATTGAATAGGCCGTCAACATGCGCCTGACTTCAATCATCACCCTCGCTGCCATTCCGGCAGCGGGATCTACACACGCCTGTGAAACGCCCGATACCATCGTATCGGACGTCTACCCGACCAGTACGAATTTGCCAGAGAACCTGCTGCGGTTTTACATCTATTTTTCCAGCCCAATGGGACAGGATGACATCCTGTCGTCAATCACTTTGCTGGATGGGGATGGCGCAGAACTGGACGGCGTGTTTCTAAGCAACCGGTTTAATCTTTGGTCCCCGGATCGAAAGCGATTGACGCTTCTGCTTGATCCCGGCCGTGTTAAAACAGGGCTTGTCGCCAACCAGGCCATGGGCCGAGCGCTTGTTGCCGGGCAAACTTATCAACTGCGGATTGCAGACACCGCCCTCGATGCAAAAAATTGTCAGCTATCCGCAAGTCACTTTGTGTCGTTTGAGACCAAAGTGGCCGATGTGTCCTCACCCGAGCCAGAAAATTGGGGCCTGACCATTCCGCAATCTGGCACACGGGCGCCACTCACTGTAACCCTTGATGGTGCTATCGATCATTTGTCGCTGGCCTACCGCTTACGGATCCTCAAACCTGATGGCACAAATGTTCATGGCCGCATTGCCCTTGATAGCTTTGAAACCGTCTGGCGTTTCACCCCCCGGGAACCGTGGGATCAAAAAATCTATCAACTGAGCGTTGATCCCCTGCTGGAAGATCTTGCGGGCAATCGCATAGATGCCGTGTTTGACCTTGATCTTGGCTCAAGCGCGAGTAGCATGACACCATCAACGCACCGCCTTGTCCCCTTCATCCCGTCACCCTCTTAGTGCCCGATCAGGAAATTATTTATGACATCACACCCAAAAATCAAGCCAATCACAGACGGCCCTCTCATGGTTACAGACCTACCCAATCTGCGCGATGCTGACGGTCTCCCACTGGAAACTGGTGACAAGGTGGCCCTGTGCCGGTGCGGCTTGTCGGCGAATAAACCATTCTGTGACGGCTCTCACAATGATGGGGGATTTTCCAGCGCCTCGGATACAGCAAATATCCGCAATACGCCTGTAACCTATGACGCCGCTGTTGAAGGCACAGACGTGACCGTGCACTACACACCGGTGCTGTGTTCTCATGCCGCTGAATGCGTAAAGGCGTCCGAGGCAATCTTTGACCCGACCCGCAAACCCTGGGTGAAACCCGAGCAAGGCAAGATGGCCGACCTTCTGGCTGCGGTGTCCAATTGCCCATCTGGCGCATTACGCCTTGAAGTTCTCAAAACTGAACCGCAGCATATGGTGAATGGCGATGTTGAAGTTGCCGTCGAACGCAACGGCCCATACCGCGTAAAAAACGTGGCCCTTGATGCCGTGTTCAACGGCTCAGGTGCAAGCCAGACAAAATTCGTGCTGTGTCGCTGCGGACACTCAAAAAACAAACCGTTTTGTGACGGATCACACCGCGACGCGGCATGGGATGACGGGTCTGGCACCTAACCCATCTGCCCCTCTCTCTTCCACTAAAAACAAGGGCCCCTCTTAATGAGGAGCCCTTAAATGGGAAGACTTGGAGGTCATAGATTTTCCCGGTAGTCAGGTGGCGCCACCAATGCGCTCTGCGCAGCTGAAGGTCCCACCGCTGACGGTTACGTCCAGACTGGCATCATAGACAGAACCGGAAGACAGCATCATACGGCCAAGCTGTATGGAATCTCCCGCATCAACATGAAAGTTGCTGCCTTGCGAGATATTGGTATTGCCGGAACGCCCGGCGCTTTTGACCTTGAAGCGATACTGGCCATCAATGGATGTATCACTGTGGATCATGGTTTCCAGCGTGATCATGCCACGGGTTTCTGTAGCTTTGATTTCACAACTGATCGGATCATCGGAGGAATTGTCTGTGTTGGTTCCAGCCAGTGCGACACCAGTCAGGCTAAGTGCCAGAAGTGCGGCCGAGCCGGACACCATGTGTTTGCTAAAACGGGTCATTGAATTGTCCTTTTGTTAGAAAGCAGGATGGCCGGATGTCGTTTGACAACCCGGCACATCAAACTGTTTCAAGTGAGCTACCAGGCTTATGGGCAGGCTTGAACAAAGGCCGCGACATTGCCACTGCCAGTCTGGCCAACATTTGCGTTGCAGTTGTTTCCAACCTGAACACCGGCTGCGATATTGCCATTGCCGTCCTGTGTCAGAACTGAATTGTGGTTGGTACCAAACTGGCCAACACCGGCCTGATTGCCATTGCCGTTCTGAACTGTGTCAGCTGCGTTGTTGATGCCGCTCTGGCCGGTTGCTGCAACGTTGCCATTGCCGAATTGTTCAGTGATGGAGTTGTTGAAAAGACCGTCCTGAAAAACACCGATCTGGTTTCCAACACCAATCTGACCACCACCGGCTGCATTGCCGAAGCCAAGTTGTTCAATGTTGATACCATTGGCCAGTACTGGGGCCGAAAAGCTAGTGACGAGTGCGACTGCTGTTGCGATAAGGGTAAGGCGTTTCATGGTTTCTCTCCCGAGCGTCTGGTTTGGTTTGATCTGCTTCAAAACCGCTTCATTGCGTTTCGATGAAGACACCATGACCCGTCACGCCTGAACCATTTTGGAACCGATCGTTCATATTGCGTTCACAGGATGTGGAAGGAAGAAAGATGGCAGGCGCAGAGCCGATACCTGTCATGCAGTCAGGCAATAAACCCATAGGACTGCCATGCTGAGAACAGGATTACAGACGTGAAGGTTTAATTGTTCAGACTGGCCATCAACTGGTGGAACTTCTCACCCTGAACGGCAACATGGCGCCGTAAAGCGTCAGATGCTTTTTCCGCATCGCCATCTTGCAACGCTGTTACGATTGCAACGTGCTCTGCCATTGATTGAGCCAACCGGCCACGAAACCGAAGCTGTATTTTGCGGTAAGGTTTCAAGCGGTTTTGAAGCTGCAACGCTTGCTTTTCCAGATAGGCATTTGCGGAAGCTTTATAAATGGCCTGATGGAACACTTCGTTTTCAGCATAATAGCGTCCGTGATCCTGCGCTTCGATGGCCTGCTGGCAATTATGGTTGGCATCAACAAGTTGCTGCAAACCTGCGTCAGTTATCCTCGAGGCTGCAAAGCGGCCACAGGCTGCTTCCAGTTCCGCCATAGTCTCAAACATTTCCATGAGTTCAACAGGGCCGGGCTGCCGGACAAATACGCCGCGCCGTGGAATCTGCTCCGCCATGCCAGATGAGACCAGAACTTGAAGCGCCTCTCGAATTGGCGTGCGCGACACGCGGAAATATTCGGCGAGCTTATGTTCATCCAACCGCTCACCGTTGCGATACTCCCCCGCAAACACCAGCTGTTCCAGCGTTTCGGCAATCTTGTCTGCACGTCTGAGTTCCATGGGAAATGCATAGCACAACGCACATATTAAATGCAATATTCATATGATTGTATACAATAAATTTGACGTAGGATGCAAAATATGAAAGGAGCAATAGCTAGAGCCGGAGCAAATCTGGTCACACTTACGGAGGAAACTATGAAAACGAAATTTCTGACGACAGCAGCCCTTGTGGCCTGCTTTGGGTTCGGCACAGCTGCAAGCGCTGAAACGCTTCGTCTGTCGCATCAATGGTCAAACAAGGACATTCGCCACGAAGTGGCTCAGATTGTCGCTGACGAAGTAGCTGGCGCCGGGGTTGATCTTGAGATTCAAATCTTTGGATCAAAATCATTGTTCAAGCCGCGCGAGCAGTATCGCCCGCTCAGCCGTGGCCAGCTTGATATGGCCGTCTTGCCGCTGAGCTATGCAGGCGGACAACAGCCAGCTTTCAATCTGACGCTGATGCCTGGTCTGGTCAAAAACCACGATCACGCAGCTCGCCTGAGCGCATCGCCCTTCATGGCGGCCCTTGAAGAGAAAATGGCCGATGATGACGTCATGGTTCTTGTCCATGGCTACCTGGCTGGCGGCTTTGTTGGCAAAGACAAATGCATTACAGCACCCGATGACGTGAAGGGATTGCAAACCCGCGCAGCTGGTAAGGCATTTGAACAAATGCTGGCTGGTGCTGGTGCGTCCATCGCGTCAATGGCATCTTCTGAAATCTACAATGCAATGCAGACAGGTGTTCTAAATGCTGCAAACACCTCATCATCCTCATTTGTTTCTTATCGGATTTACGAACAGGTAAGCTGCTACACGCCTGCCGGTGATGTTGCGTTGTGGTTCATGTATCAGCCACTTCTGATGAACAAGTCAGCCTTTGATGGTCTGAATGCTGACCAGCAAGCCGCATTGACGGCCGCTGCTGCAAAAGCTGAAGCCTACTATCTGGAAGAAGCCAAGAAGCAGGATGCTGCATCCGAGCAGGTCTTCCGCGATGCTGGCGTCGAGATTGCACAAATGTCAGCAGAAGACTTTGCTGCATGGCGCGCATTGGCACAGGAAACATCATATAAGGCCTTCGTAGAAGAAGTGCCGGATGGTCAGGCTCTTCTCGATATGGCTTTGTCTGTCGAGTAATCCTTATCTGAAAGGCCGCCTTAGGGCGGCCTTTCGAATACACGCCCAAAATTTGAAGGAAACTCGCTATGGCTGGCCAAAGCGCGGCCGTCGCATCGCGTACGGGCAATAACCCGTTCCTGCGGATTGTGGCTGCACTCTCTACGATTGCCGGATGGTGTTCAGCAGCGATGATTGTCGCTGCGGTAGGAATTACCTGCCAGATGATTTTCATCCGCTTCGTGCTGAACGGCTCTACCGTTTGGCAAACGGAGGCGGTCATTTACCTTGCCATTGCCGCGACCTTGATTGGATTGCCTTACGTCCAGCATTTGAGAGGGCATGTAAATGTGGATCTCATTCCACTGTCACTTGGCAAACGCGCACGTTTCATCATGGCGCTGTTTACCCTGACACTATCAATCACGATGGTGGCAATCATGCTTTGGTATGGCTTCGAGTTCTGGCATCTGGCTTTTGAGAAAAACTGGAAATCCGACACCATCTGGGGCGTTCGCCTTTGGATACCCTATGCAGCACTACCTATCGGATTTGCTCTGTTCTTGCTGCAATTAATTGCCGACCTCATCGCTGTTGTTCTGAAAATTGATACCCCTTTCGGATTGGAGGAGGCTTAATGGATCCGCTCGCATTAGGCGCAGTCGTCGCTGTCTCCACAATTTTTGTACTCTTCTCGGGCGTTTCTGTTGCCCTTGGATTGCTTATTGTTTCCACCGGCTTCCTGATGGTTTTTGATGGAATGCGCTCTTTGGAGCTGTTGCCTGAAATCCTGTTCGGCAAGCTTGATAATTTCGCGCTGTTATCGATCCCGATGTTCATCATCATGGGCTCGTCAATCGCATCAACCCGTGCCGGAGCTGACTTGTATGAAGCTCTTGAACGTTGGTTGACGCGCGTACCCGGCGGCCTTGTCATCTCAAATCTGGGCGCCTGCGCGTTATTCGCAGCCATGTCCGGGTCCAGTCCCGCAACCTGCGCCGCCATCGGCAAAATGGGCATCCCGGAAATGCGCAAACGCGGTTACCCAGATGGTGTAGCCGCTGGGTCAATTGCCGCTGGTGGTACATTGGGAATTCTCATCCCGCCATCGGTCACGATGATCGTTTATGGCATTGCAACCGAGACATCAATTGGCCGTCTCTTTCTGGCCGGCGTCATTCCTGGCTTGCTGCTGGTTACACTGTTTATGGCCTGGTCGCTTTATTCCACCTGGAAGTCCGGTGACAGGGCATTGCTCGCGTCGGGAAGCTACACCTGGAAAGAGAAATTTGAAATCCTTCCTCGTGTTGTGCCGTTCCTGCTGATTATTCTTGGCGTTCTTTACGCCATGTATGGCGGTGTCGCCACGCCATCCGAGACGGCCGCCGTGGGCGCCCTGCTCTGCCTCCTTATCGCAATGTTGATCTATAAATTGTGGAACCCGAAAGACCTTTGGGTTGTGTTGCGGGACAGCACCAAGGAAAGCGTGATGATCCTGTTCATCATCGCCGCGGCTGGGGTGTTCTCATACATGCTGTCGAGCCTGTTCATCACGCAATCAATAGCAGCATGGATCGGCACATTGGACGTAAATCCATGGGTGTTGATGGGAGCCGTGAATGTTTTCCTGCTGATTGCCGGGTTCTTTCTGCCACCTGTTGCTGTGATCCTGATGGCTGCACCCATCTTGCTGCCAATCATCACCACAGCCGGTTTCGATCCAATCTGGTTCGCAGTTGTCCTCACGATCAATATGGAAATCGGATTGATCTCGCCGCCGGTCGGTCTCAACCTTTATGTCATCAACGGCATAGCGCCGGATATCTCGCTAAAGACAATCCTGACTGGATCACTTCCTTTTGTGGCCTGTATGGTTTTGGCAATCATACTGCTTTGCGTCTTTCCGGGACTGGCCACCTGGTTGCCAGATGCAGTCATGGGAACAGCGATATGAGTAGATTTGGTGACTTAAGATTGACCCATGCCCGCACGCTCTATGCGTTGACTGAATATTGAAAGCAGGAGCTTGATGATGGCTAATCCTCTCTACGACACACTTTTTGGACAGCATCACGGCAAACACACACCGTTCCTGCACCTGCAGGACGGCGACATCATAACCCATGCCGCCTTCCTCAAAATGGCTGCACAATACGCCCACTTGCTGATGCAGCTTGGCCTAAAGCCAGGAGAACGGGCTGCCGTTCAAATCGAAAAATCACCGCAGGCCCTGGCCGTCTATGCCGCCTGTGCGCAGACGGGTATCGTGTTTCTTCCGTTGAACACGGCCTATACCGCAGATGAAGTGACATACTTTGTTGAAGACAGTGGCGCGCGCATTTTGCTGTGTGATCAGAAAAATGCTGACGGGTTAGCGCCTGTCGCCGAAGCATGTGGCGCTGTTCTGGAAACCATCAATGAAGATGGCTCGGGTACTTTCCCAGCAAAGGCAGAGGCTCTGCCCGAAACCTTCCAAACCGTGGCGCGTACTGAAGACGATCTGGCCGCCTTCCTCTATACATCAGGCACAACTGGCCGTTCCAAAGGCGCGATGCTGACACAGGACAATTTATTGTCCAATGCGCGTGCTTTGGTTTCAGAATGGCAATTCACTGCAAAAGATGTGCTGCTGCATGCGCTCCCCATCTTTCACACGCATGGGCTGTTTGTTGCATCGAATATCACCCTGCTGGCGGGAGGTCAGATGATCTTCCTGCCAAAATTCAATTTGGACGCCGTCATTGCGCACCTCCCACGCGCGACAACAATGATGGGCGTGCCAACATTTTACACACGGCTTCTCGGCGACACGCGCTTCACAAAAGAGCTGGCCAGTCACATGCGGTTATTCGTGTCGGGCAGCGCCCCGCTTCTGGCCGAAACGCATATCGAGTTTGAAAAGCGAACCGGCCATAAAATTCTCGAACGCTACGGCATGACCGAGACAAACATGAACACGTCCAACCCCTATTCCGGCGAACGACGCGCCGGTACGGTCGGTTTTCCATTGCCGGGGGTTGAGCTGAAAATCACCGACAGCAAGACGGGCGCAACGTTGCCGCAAGGTGACATCGGCGAGATCGAGGTTCGCGGGCCGAATGTGTTCAAGGGCTATTGGCAAATGCCCGAAAAAACGGCGGAAGAACTCCGCGCAGACGGGTTCTTCATCACCGGAGATCTTGGGCAGATTGACAGCGATGGCTATTTGCAGATCGTAGGTCGCAACAAGGATCTCATCATCTCAGGCGGATACAACATCTATCCCAAAGAGATCGAACTGCTGCTGGATCAGGAAGATGGAGTCCTGGAAAGCGCAGTCATCGGCGTACCACACCCCGATTTTGGCGAAACTGTTGTCGGCATCATCGTCGCCAATGGCAGCGCCGAACCAGACCTTGCTGCCATCACGGCCAATATCAGCAAATCTCTGGCACGCTTCAAGCAGCCACAAAAACTGATCGTCTTGCCCGAATTACCACGCAACACGATGGGCAAAGTACAGAAAAAGGCACTGCGAGATCAGTTTGGTGGGCTGTTTTCAGCCTAGAGGTCCGCGTGTCGAGTTGATCCCAGATCAAGGGTGGCAGGGGTCACTTTGCGCAACACTCCACCGACAAAAAACAGGTACGTTCGCTGTTAGCTCCCGTGCATCCCAGATCGTGGTACATGCATTGGGTCAGGCCGGCATTCATCATTTCGGCCCGGGGTCGCCCCAACAAACTATGGGCTGCGCTCCGTGCGCTCCCATTGTTAGTACCTTTTCCCTCTGCAATATCGGATCGTTCACATTGGCTGGGTTGAACGCTGTCATTTTCCACGGCTTCGGCCGGCTCCATGACTTCAGCTGGCTCCATGACTTCGGCCGGCTCCACTACTTCCGCCGGACGGCATTTGGCCAATTCCGCTTCGCGAATTGCGGTTTCTCCGGATATCGTTCCTTCGCCCACCAAACGGCAGAACCCTGTGTGACTGGCCGCGTCGCTATGCCAGCGCAACCCTGAAAATCCACAGCCCAGCGAAATATTTTCGTTCTGTTGTGCGACTGCAGTTGAACCATAGTCAGCACAATTGGCCAGAGCCGCACCGGAAGAGACGCAGAACACGAACATTGCCAGGACTTGCAGAAACAAACGGGTCATTTGGTTATCACCTTCAGGCCCAAAAGGCCGTCTTCGATCTGTTTCACCAATTTAGGTGGCCGGTCATCAGCATCGCCCGATGTCGACCAGCTTTTGACCGTCGCCATGAAAGTTGCAACATCGTTGTTTCCTGCACGCTTCGCAATGCCCTCAATAATTTGTGCATTGGTACTGATAGCGTTCAACGCGGCATCGCGCCCCTTTGATTTACCGTCGACACCGTCAAATTTCACAAGCGTCATCAGCGCATTATGCATCGCCTTCTGCGCCGTCTGGAATTGCTTTAGATCGGCCTTGCCGACAACAAGTCGCTGATCGTCCGGAAAACCAATATTCTGGATTGCTGCAGCTGGGTTTAACAGGGTGATGCCAAGCACCATACAGGCCAAAACAAGATTTCGGGGAAAGCACGAAAGGGTCATGAAATGTCTCCTTATGTGCGAATATCTTGCATGAATTTGGTTGCATCAGCAAGATCGGGGAAGCTGGAGGCAAGGTTTCTGCTAAAGCGCATCATTAAACTGTCCATTGATTGGAACGGAAAGCAGAATCCAAAAGCAGGATGCCGGGGATCAGAAATCTCCCGGCACACCTAATTGTTTCAAGTAATCTACTGCAGCTTATGGGCAGGCCTGAACGAAGGCTGCAACATTGCCGCTACCGGTCTGCGCTACATTTGCGTCGCAGTTATTACCAACCTGAACACCGGCTGCGATGTTGCCATTGCCGTCCTGTGTCAGGACTGAATTGTGGTTGTTACCAAACTGGCCAACACCGGCCTGATTGCCATTGCCAACCTGAACTGTTTCAGCTGCGTTGTTGAAGCCTTCCTGGCCGGTTGCTGCAACATTACCATTACCGAATTGTTCGGAGACGGAGTTGTTGAATGCACCATTCTGGAAAACACCGATCAAATTACCGGCGCCAGCCTGGCCACCACCGGCTGCATTGCCGAAGCCGAGTTGTTCAATGTTGATACCATTAGCCAGCGCTGGGGCGGAAAAGCTGGTGACGAGTGC
>Ga0163215_101443_pt1 | contig 13868 bp, 14 predicted proteins | sample SynspAceP_FD_185934 | JGI IMG/M metagenome (GOLD analysis project Ga0163215, IMG submission 185934) | Saline lake microbial communities from Ace Lake in Antarctica - Synechococcus sp. Ace-P (Hybrid Assembly) | ecosystem: Environmental > Aquatic > Non-marine Saline and Alkaline > Saline | place... | reverse complement strand
ATCGCAGCACCAATCCTGATCCTCGGCTCCATCGCACTGGGCGCATCTGCAGCTACTGCAAATGTTTACAACCCAGCCAATGACAGCTCACCCGATGCCATGACCCCAGGTTACACTGGTTTGGCCAAAGACCTGTCCGGCAAATAAGCCAGACATAATCTCCCACCGGACGCCGATTGTCTCTCTGTTCTCCTCCCTGACAGATGAGATGACCGGCAACCGGAACACCAAACAAACGTCAAGCAAGAACAAGGAATAATAAAATGACATTTCGTAAAATCGCAGCACCAGTCCTGATCCTCGGCTCCATTGCACTGGGCGCATCTGCAGCTTCTGCAAATGTCTACAACCCAGCCAATGACAGCTCACCTGATGCCATGACCCCAGGTTACACTGGTTTGGCCAAAGATCTGTCCGGCAAATAATAGCCGGAAGAACGCAACATATACGCTTTGTTGCGGCAAAGATTCCGTCGCCTAACGCGCCCCCTATGCAGGGCGGCGGGATCTGAGCTTAACGGCTCACAGAATACAAACGACGACAAATAATCCGACCACAGGGCCGCCAATAAAAATAACAAAATGGCCAATGGTTGGATGTTTCCAGACCCCAGAGACGGACTAACCGTCCTGCCAGGAGATATAGAAATGCTCTTCAGAAAAAAGACTTTTAGAGAGATACCGCAGACGCAAGCACCTTCGGGTCGCCCCCAATACGCTGCACAATATCTGTCGCAAGTTCCAGACTTGCAGATGTCCATGCCGCAGTTCTTGATCCAATCAAGTTGGCTTGCGATTTCAGAACCACGCCATCGGCCAAAATTTTAAGATGATTGGCCACAAGCGTTGACCCCGTGCTGGTAATATCGACAACAATGTCGGCAGTACCAGCAGCAGGCGCTCCCTCTGTGGCACCCAGACTTTCGACAATCCGGTAAACACCCAGACCATGGCTCGCGAAATAGCTTTGGGTCAGCATCCAGTACTTTGTTGCCACCCTTAGACGACGGCCATAGTTCCGTCTGTACCCAGCCGCGACATCATCCAGATCTTCCATCGTATTGACGTCAATCCAGCTTTCGGGCACGGCGACGACAACGTCGGCATGACCGAAACCAAGTGGCTTCAAAAGCGCAATCTTGTCATCCACATTGCGCAAGGTTTCGCGCACCAGATCTTCACCCGTTACGCCCAGATGAATGGCACCGCGCATTGTTTCGCGGGCAATCTCGCCAGCTGACAGAAATGAAATATCGGCGCTACGCCCATCAGAAAACCCATCAAGTCGCCCAAAATAGCTGCGGGACGTGCCAAGTGCCTTGATCGAAAAACCGGCGTTTTTCAACACCGCTTCGGATTGCTCCTTCAGCCTGCCCTTTGATGGAATTGCAAGTGTGAGATCAGCCATTTTTGGCACCCCAATTTGGCATACGGTAAAGCCACAATGAAAAACCAACAGCGGGAACCGGATCTTCAGATCCCAGAATTTCCATCAGCCGATCATACCGACCTCCCGCTGCGACCGGACGGGATGCGCCATTTACGAACAGCTCAAATACAAACCCGGTATAGTAATCCAACGGCCTGGCAAAATCTGACGCGAAGGTAAATTCTGCTGGAATTGAAACATCAGCTTTGGCAGAAAACTCTGACAGGCGGTCAGTAAACTGCACCAGATTCGCACCAAAAGTGACGTCATTCCGGCGTTCAAAATCAGTTAGCCTGGCCGGCATTTCCAACGCCGGACCGTTCAGACGAAGATAATCGACCAATACGTTCATCAGCCGCACTTTATCCGATTCAGTCAATCCGACGTCCTGAGGACCGTAAATTTCCAGATAGCGTTCCGTGATATCGTGCGCATTGCGGCCTGCATGAAGAGACAGCCCTTGCGCCAGCATCATATCCGCAACAGCCTGCTCCAGAGCCTCTGGATCATGCAGCAGTTTTCTCAGATCAGCCGGCAGGGGCATGTCTTCCGCCTCACTGGGCGACAGAATTCTCTTGAGTGATGCTTCATCAAGGCCACGGCCAAAAGCCCGGATCAACCGATTGCGCAAACCTGTGGGGACTTCCAGCGACACCAGCAATTGATGGAACAGAGATGGATCGCCCAGTTTGAGTGTCAGCACGGCCTGCGCGTCGGGCATCAATGCCGCGTCAACAGCAATCGCCATGAGATCAGCATCCGCCAGATAGGGCGTTTCCGTGCGTCCCAAATGCTCGACACCGGCTTGCAGAAACTCATGGAGACCTTCTTCGCGTTGGCGGAAAACGGGCCCCAGATAACCATATCGACGTGGCAAATCAGTTCTGGATTGCAGATGATGCAAGCAGACAGGGATGGTAAAATCAGGTCGGAGGCACAATTCTTCCCCTGCCCCACCGACGGTCGTAAACATGCGCCGGCGTAAATCTTCTCCCGCTGTTTCCAGAAACGGGTCCGCGTTCTGGAGGATAGCAGTTTCAATTTGCTCGCACTGATAGCGCTCAAAAAGGGCATCGAAGGCCTGCAAGGACCGACCGGTTGCTGAATTGGTTGTTTCATCACGCAACATGCGACGCGCCTTTAATCCTGCTGATACTTTGCCACGATCGCAGCGACAGCTGTCACGAGATCGGCACGCTTGGCAGTTGTTTGGCCGGGGTTTTCTGACCGCCACTGCTCATTGTCAGTAATGTCTGCGGACAGTTTCTTGCCGAGAAACAGATCCTTGATCTGCAACTCGCCAGCTGCGCGTTCATCGGACCCTTCGATGATGGCGACGGGTGAATTTCGCTTGTCCGCATAAGATAATTGTTTGCCAAAATTCTTGGGATTACCCAAAAACATCTCAGCGCGGATGCCCGCATCGCGCAATTCGCGCGTCATCGCCTGATAGGACACCATTTGATCGCGATCCATAACCAGAACCACAACGGGTCCGAGTTGCTGCCCCTCAGTCAGAAGGTTCTTCTGGCGCAAGGCCGTCAGCAATCGGGACACGCCAATTGAAAAGCCTGTGGCTGGTACGGCTTCACCGCGAAAGCGTCCAACCAAACCATCATAGCGGCCACCACCGGCAACCGATCCAAACTGCACGGGTTGGCCCTTCTCGTTCTCAACTTCAAAGGTGAGCGACGCCTCATAGACCGGGCCGGTATAATATTCCAGGCCCCGAACAATGTAAGGCGCTATGGCAATGGCGCTGCTGTCATAGCCTGCAGCCTGTGTCAGCGCTGCTATGGTTTCCAGTTCATCCACGCCAGCAGCAAAACTGTCATTGCTCATGAATGCGGATGCTTTGAGGGCTTCCAGTGTCGCGGTGTTTGCCTCTGCGTCGCTGCTTTCCAAGGCACGAAAATCAACAAAGCCCATGATGGTATCAATCTGACCTTCATCAAGACCGGCGCCGTTGGTAAAGTCGCCGCTTTCATCCATCCGCCCCTTTCCCAGAAGCTTCTTGACTTCATCTGCGGGGAATTTGTCGAGCTTGTCGATAGCTCGCAAAACAGACAGACGCGTTCCGGCCTGTTCATCGCCTGTGAGACCCGCGCTTTCCATGACGCCATCGAGCAGTTTGCGATTGTTGACATAGATGACAAAGTCACGCTCTGCGCCACCTTGTTTAAGCCCGAGTTTGGCCAGTGTGTCTGCCGCCATCATGCAGATTTCAGCATCCGCAGCGACAGAGGCTGTACCAACCGTATCAGCATCAAATTGCATGAATTGACGGAAGCGACCCGGGCCCGGCTTTTCGTTACGGAACACCCATCCGGCGCGGTAGCTGCGATAGGGTTTGGGCAGGTCCTGATAGTTTTCAGCGACGAAACGGGCCAGCGGCGCTGTCAGATCATAGCGCAGGCTCATCCATTGCTCGTCATCATCCTGCAGCGAAAACACGCCGGCATTGGGACGATCCGTGTCGGGCAGAAACTTGCCAAGCGCGTCGGTGAACTCAAACAAAGGCGTTTCAACCGGATCAAATCCGTAGAGTTCATAAACGCCACGAATGGTCTCCATCATGGCATTGGCCGCACGGATTTCCTGGACCTCACGATCTCCGAAACCACGTGGTTTACGGGCCTTGACCTTAACGGCCTTCCGGTTCTGTTTCGTGCTCATGGGATGCGCAATCGGTTCGCTTGAAATTTGTGCGTTGTCGTAACCCATTGGCCGGACTGCGGCAAGTATGGATGCACCGTGATAAAATGAAGACCAGGGTCCGGGTCCTATTTTCCAGTTGGTCTTATGAAAGCCTCACGCGCGGTTTCTACCTTGGCCCGACAGACGCATCCTTCCAGATGATCATTGACCAGCCCCATGGCTTGCATAAATGCATACACGGTGGTTGGTCCTACGAATGACCAGCCGCGCTTTTTCAAATCTTTTGATATGGTTGTTGAGATATCGGTTTTGCCAAGTGTCATAGCGGTGGCATGATCAAGCGTTTCAGGGCGCTGGTCCGGTGTTGGTTCATAGCCCCAGAAATAGGCTGCCAATGAGCCAAATTCGGACTTCAGTTCCAAAGCGCGAGCGGCATTGTTGATGGTGGAGCGGATTTTGCCCTGATGGCGGACAATGCCGGTATCCTGCAGCAGACGGGCCACATCCTCCTCACCAAACTGTGCGACCTCTTCCATTTGAAAATTGGCGAAGCCTGCTCGAAAATTCTCTCGCTTTCGAAGGATCGTCAGCCAGGACAGTCCTGACTGGAAACCTTCCAGACAGATTTTTTCAAACAGGCGTCGGTCCTCATCAACCGGCCAGCCCCACTCGGTGTCATGATAGAGCAGGTAATCATCCTTATTATCATGCCACCAACAGCGGATTTGGCCATCCGGTCCTTCGACCAAACCATCAGGCAGAATTGTGGGAACAGTTTGGGTCATGCATGCGTCCTTTCAAAACAGGTGTTGGACTCAATCCAGATGCACTGCGTTAAGACAAGGGCCAGTTTCCCTGCGTCATGACAAGGGTTAAACATCAACAAGCCAACGCATTTGTTTGGCCGGGCATCAGGCTCATAACTGATGATTTCTGTGCTGCAAATGCAACAGAGCGTAATTCACATGCATGCGTGTGTGTGAAATTGAACCGTTCCATCGATCCATCTACTGGAATTCACTGACAATGCGTGTCAGGAGATTTGCCATGGTGCTCGGCACCCAATCCGAATTTTGACTGGGGACAATTGATGAAACGACTGATTATTGCGCTGATCGCATTTAGTTTTATGCCGGTATGGCTGACGGTTTCTGCGCATGGGCAGATGACCGAAATCTTCAACCCTTCAACACGGACCTATATGAAGGTCGACGTGTTCCGCGCACGTCAGGGCAAACCTGCGCGCAAATATAACCGCAAGGAAGTTCGCCTTCGTACAAGTGAGCAACCCGGCACGATCATCGTCGATCCCAAGAAAAAGTTCCTGTATCTGGTAACAGAAAACCGCCGCGCCATTCGATACGGCATTGGTGTGGGACGTGAAGGTTTTGGATGGTCAGGTATTGTGAATGTAAAACGCAAGGCAGAATGGCCAACATGGCGCCCACCTGCTGAAATGATCGTGCGAGAACGCAAAAACGGTCGTCGCCTGCCAGCTGTCATGAAGGGCGGACCTAAAAATCCGCTGGGCGCTCGCGCGCTTTATCTTTTCGAGGGCAATAAAGACACGCTTTACCGAATTCACGGCACCAATGAGCCATGGTCCATTGGCCACAATGTATCGTCTGGCTGCATACGCATGCTGAACAAGGATGTGGAAGACCTCTACAGCCGCGTCAAACTTGGCGCGAAAGTAATTGTAAAGGGCTGAATTCCTACCCCTTGCGTCAAAAGTTCGACTTTTTGAATCAAAAAACCGGCAGTGCTGAAATGAAAGCACTGCCGGTTTTTTTATAGCGAAAGTTGTAGGTTTTATCGGCGCTCAAGCGTCTGGCGCACACCGCGGGCCAGATGTTGGGCCTGTTCCTCATCAAAACCAAAATCGACGTAACCGCCATTCGGGATTTCGATGCGGATGAAAAGACTACGCTCACCATCAGACCTGGTAGCCGCGCCCACAGCAAACGTCTTGACCGGCAAAGCACCTGCTGGAGAGAATGCCCGTTGACCGGATTTCTCACCTGATGCGATTGCGCGGTTGTTTTCTGCAGCCGACTTGGCCGTCATTACAGCAGACAGCAAAGTGGAAGCCTGTTCTTTGGGAACCACCAGGCGGACATTTCCAGCACCGGCGACCTGCAGCGTCACGTAGGACAAATTACCGTCGTCGCTTGCGCCGACATTGATGACTTTTTCTAGTTTATTGCCTTCGATCATAACAGAGCTCTCAGCTGCTTCCTGTTTATTTTCCAATTGCTGGCGGTTTAGCAGAGTGTTTGAAAAGTTTCGAGCCTTTATTCTGCTGCCTCGAATAAAGGCACTTTTGCCCGGCTTTGCCCCGCCCCGATTGGCGCGTTTTCAAAGCCTAATTCATGCAGTTTTTCCGGCATTTCTCCGCCATAAGCCCAATTCAATAAAACAGCTGTATGCAAAATTGGCAGATCCGTGCCACCGCCGATCTGTGTCATGCAGCCAATATTGCCCGTCGCAATGATATCGGGTCGGGTGCGTTCGATATTGGCGATTTTCCGATCACGCAATTGCCGGGCGATGTCGGGCTGCAGAATGTTGTAAACACCGGCAGATCCGCAACACAGATGCCCTTCAGGGACTTCCATCACCTTGAAACCGGCACTTTCCAAAAGCTTCTTGGGTTGTGTCTTGATTTGCTGTCCGTGTTGCATGGAGCAGGCAGAATGATAGGCTATTGTCAGGTCAAAACCGCGTTGGGGCGTGCCAAGTTCGACCTCCGACAAATACTCGGTGACATCCTTCGCCAAGGCCGAAATTCTTGCTGCCTTGTCAGCATAATCTGCGTCTTCGCTCAGCATATGACCATAGTCTTTAATTGTGGTGCCGCAGCCTGATGCGGTTATGATGATAGCATCCAGACCATCGCCTTCAATCTCGCGCCACCAGGCATCGATGTTGGCCTTTGCCTGGTGATGGCTTGCCTCATCCTTACCCATGTGATGCACCAAGGCCCCACAGCAGCCCTCTCCCTTTGGCAAGACGATTTCCACCCCTGCGCGTTTGAGCAGACTGACGGTGGCTTCGTTAATGCCAGGGTTCAGGACCGGCTGAGCGCAGCCGGTCAGCAATGCAACACGTCCAGCCGGTTTGTTGGCAGGCGTAAACACATCGCCAGCGGATAGCTGGCTGCGCGCTTCGATACGGGATGGCGCAAGTTCAAGCATTGCCCCTATCTGCTTGAATGGCCCGCCAGCTTTCTTCAATAATCCGGCAAATGGTTTGGCGTAAAAGGCCCCGGCCAGCGCCATCCGGAACCTTCCGGGATACGGTAAAATACTGGCAAGCACGCTACGCATCAGCCGCTGATGCCAGGAACGCGTATAGGTCTTTTCAATATGAGACCGGGCGTGATCTACCAGATGCATGTAATTCACGCCCGAGGGACAGGTCGTCATACAGGACAGGCAAGACAGGCAACGATCAATGTGCTTGACCACCTTGTCATCTGCTGGGCGATCGTTTTCCAGCATATCCTTGATCAGATAAATGCGCCCGCGTGGACTGTCCAACTCATCGCCCAGCAATTGATAGGTGGGACATGTGGCTGTGCAGAAACCGCAATGGACGCAGGTGCGGAGAATCTTTTCCGACGAAGCAACCTGAGGATCCTGAAGCTGCGCCTCAGTAAAATTTGTCTGCATGATTAAGCCTTAGAGCAAGTATTGTGATTGTTAAATCATTTGACCGGGTTTGCGCGTCTGTCGGCAAGGCACACTCCACGCCGTGGTCTTTATGACCATAAGTGGGGTTTAACGACGTCCGGCGGGCGCGCAAACCCGGCCTTCGGTGCTCCCTATCAGCCCACCGGACAGAGTTAGCCAACTTGCCCGATGCACCGCATCGCGCTGCGTCACCTGCCATGCCGGTGGGCTGATAGGGAGCATCAAATGGTTCAAAAATCATAATACTTGCTCTATATGCCCGAATACATGAAGCCGGGATTGAAGATGTTTTGGGGATCAAACGTGTTTTTGATCTCAGCAGTAATCCGCATGACAGGAGCCGGCTGCGGATGAAACACGTCGATACGACTGCGCAATTCCGGTGGTCCGCGCATCAAGGTCGCGTGGCCGCCAAATTCAGCGAGCAATTCGCGCAAGGCAGCAGCTCCCGCATCGGCATATTGTTCGGGGTCGATTGCCAGCCAGATCAGTCCACCACTCCAGTCAAAATAGTGCTTCGCAGTATGTTTGCTGGCGAAGCGGGCCATAAAGGCGGCACCATTTGTAGGTGCTACGGAAATTTTCCAGATTGCGTTGCTGGATGGCTCCGCCAGCGGACCGCAATCACGAATGCTGTTCCACAAGACTTCGCTTTCGGCTTCGGCGATTTCTTCCGCCTTGCCAAACTCCGACAGATGTTTCGCCATCTGATCCAGACGATAGCGCAATTGCGAATCAAAGCCTTCCAGCCGGATCAGCGTTTTCGCCTTTTCGCCGTCTGATCCAGCCGGAAGATGCGCAGTCCCGGTGGCCTCAAATTGAGATTTCATGGCCGCGCATAAAGCGGCAAGAGCTTTGTCATCAGCAAGATTTGAGAATTGCAGCGTCGCGCTGCGCACCGGTTTGGGCAGGACCTTGAAAGTGACCTCGCTCAGGACACCCAAAGTCCCCCAGGAACCAGACATAAGCTTGACCAGATCAAGCCCGGTAACATTCTTCATCACCCGGCCGCCATTCTTGATCAACTCACCCTTGCCATTCACCAAACGCACACCGATCAGACTATCTCTGGCGGCACCGGCCATGATGCGGCGCGGACCAGATATATTGCCGGCGGCAACGGCACCAATGGTCGGTTCACTGGCCGTGCCATAAAGCCGCCGATGATCCATGGGCTCAAAGGTCATAGCCTGGCCATGTTCGGCAAGAGCTGCTTTCACCACAGAAACCGGTGTGCCCGCTTTTGCCGAAAACACCATTTCGGCAGGCTCTAACAATGTAATGCCTGACAAATTGGACGTGCTGAGTGTTTTGGCACTTTGCACTGTCCGGCCCAGGCCTGATCTGCTTCCGTTACCCTGAACAAGCAATGGTGTTGCATCGCTCAGCGCTTGCTGGACCGCGCTGACAAGTTCAGCCTCATTGTTTGGTGTCAAATCGCTCATGCAGCCTGTCCCGAAATACGGCCATCCAACGGGAATACCTTTGCGGGATTGAGCTGCCACGCTGGGTCAAAAACCGCCCGCACTAGCATTTGCTGCCGCAAATCCTCCTCGGTGAACTGAACGCGCATCAAATCACGTTTTTCGATGCCCACGCCATGTTCACCTGTCAGGCAACCGCCAACCTCAACGCACAATGTCAGAATATCATTGCCGGCATCTTCCGCTTTCTGGCGCTCTACCGGATCATTGACATCATACAGAATCAAGGGATGCAGATTTCCATCCCCGGCATGGAAGACATTCGCGACACGCAGGCCATAATGATCGATGATTTCGGTCATGCGAGCGAGCACATGGGGCAGTTGTCCTGTCGGAATGGTGCCATCCATGCAGATGTAATCTGCGACACGTCCTGTCGCGCCAAAAGCCGATTTGCGACCTTTCCAGATGGCGGCAGCCTCCATCGCCGATTGGCTTTCCTTGATGGTCTTCACACTGTGCTGTTTGGCTATTTCAATGATCTTGCCAAGTTGCTCGCGCATTTCCGCATCAGACCCTTCGACCTCGATGATCAGCAGAGCTTCAACATCCATCGGGTACCCGGCTTTTGCAAAAGCCTCGCAGATTTCGATGGCCAGCTTGTCCATGAATTCCATGGCAACAGGCACCAGACCGGCAGCAATAATGCTGGCCACGCATGCCCCGGCACTTTCGGCAGTTTCAAAGCCGAACAAAACAGGTTGCGCACCCTCTGGCTTCGGCAGAATACGAACGACAGCTTCGGTGATGATGCCGACCTGCCCTTCTGATCCGCATACAAGGCCAAGCAAATCATAACCCGGCGCATCCAGATGTTCGCCACCAATATCCAGCACGGTGCCGTCCAGCATGACCATCTTTACTCCGAGCAGATTGTTGGTTGTGACGCCATATTTCAGACAATGAGCGCCGCCTGAATTCATGCCGATGTTTCCCGCAATCGTACAGGCTAGTTGCGATGATGGATCGGGTGCGTAGAAGAACCCGTCCGGGCCGACATGATCGGAAACGTTCAGATTTGTGATGCCCGCCTGAACTCTCGCCGAACGGTTGCTATAGTTCACGTCAAGAACGCGGCTCATTTTGGCAATGCCGATCACGACAGCATCTTCCTGAGGAATGGCACCGCCTGCCAAAGACGTCCCGGCACCGCGGGGAATAACTGGTAAACCCGCCTTGTTGCAATATTTCAGCACCGCAGAAACCTGTTCTGTGGTTTCCGGCAGCACAACCGCCAGCGGAACACGCCGATAGGCGGTAAAGGCATCGGTCTCATAGGGAACCAGTTCGGTGGGGTCGCTGATCACGCCCTCGCCGGGCACCAGTTTCTGAAGACTCTGAATAATCTCCTGCCGACGCGCGAGAATGCCCATATCCGGTTCAGGTATCGCAATTGTGCCCATGGTTTTCTCCCTTGCTTTTCTTGATTTTGACAGAGAATTCACAACTGGTCAATTTTTTTTACCAGTTAGAGAAACCAAGCCTCTGCGACAATTCAGCTGTATCGTCAGCGGAAAAAACCATTGGGGTTGACGCAGAAGGTAATACATTCGAAAAACCAGATGGGTGCGCGAACAACTCCGGTCTATCTGACCGGACATTTTGAGTGAGTGAGGTAATATATGAATAAGATAATTCTCGCAGGGCTGATAAGCGCATTGATGCCATTTAGCGCAATGGCCGAAGGTGACGTTGCGGCTGGCGAAAAGATTTTCAAGAAATGCAAAGCTTGTCACGCTGTCGGCCCAAAGGCCAAAAACCGTGTCGGACCGCTTCTCAACGGTATTGTGGGACGCGAAGCTGCGACAGTTGAGGGATATAAATACTCCAAAGCCATGAAGGCCTCTGAACTGACCTGGGATGTGGAAACGCTGACAACTTATCTGGCAAATCCGCGAAAATCCGTCAAAGGAACAAAGATGGCGTTTGCAGGTTTGAAAAAAGATGCTGACCTGGAGAATGTGATCGCCTATCTGGCGCAGTTCGACCCAGAAGGCAATATAGCCGAGTAAGGCAGGACCAGTCCTGAATAACAGTTTCAAAGTCGCGAATGCACCGTCTTGCACAGACGGTCGTCGCGACTTTTTTTATTGCTGAAGCAGCAACTTAGTCCTCAACCACGAATATTTGCAAAGCGCGCGGACCATGAGCACCCAGCAACATAGTCTGTTCAATGTCGCCGGAGCGAGACGGTCCGGTGATCATGTTTACGGTACGCGGCATGTTGCCCTTGCCATATTTTTCACGAATTGTAGCCCAAGCGGTTTCATAGTCGCCTGAAATGTCAGCCGCGCGGATCACAACGCAATGGGTTTCCGGCAGGAAATTGAGTGTTGTCGGATTGTCTGCTCCTGATTCAAGCATCAAGGTTCCAGTTTCGGCGGCACCGGCGAAAGCGTGAGACAGGCCAACCGGGTCATCCCCGTCCGTTGGCCCTTTGGATATCTCAAGGTCGGCAAGTTTGTCCCAGCCAGCCTGCTCCAGAAGCGGCGCATTGCCCACGCGCACTTTCTTGGGAAGGTTTCTGCCCCGCAAATACTCTGCAAGTGCTGCCGGCAAATCTTCAATCTTGCTGATGCGGGTGACAGTGGTCTGGACCTTGATGGCCTGCTCACAAAACAAATCGACCTGCTTGGCGTGCGGTTTGCGCGCGCGCGCCGGTATCAATCCAACCGGGCTTCTGGATAGCCGGTCTGCAACCCTGGCTTCACGCACCGGATCATCGAGATTCTTAATATTCTTGCGAATCTTCGCCAAAATGCTGCTGCGGCCATTGGGCGTTGCACGATTGCTGTTTCCACTACGCCTGTTCATTGCGCCCGATCCATTATGTGGTCTGTCCCAGTTTGGAGTTTCTATGCCGCGCCGCCCATTGCTGTTGGAAGGTCTGCCCTTCTGGCGCAGGTAAATCACGATGCTCTGTCCAACCGCCAGCCAATGGCAGTTTTTTGAACGCCCCTTTGCGACGCCCCATCAAGCCGAGCAGATTGATCGCCAGCCTCGAGCCTGCATGATAAAGTTTTGGATGTTTGGCCATCCAGGCCCAGGCACTCAGACCACGCCGCATTCTATCTGGTGTGGTATGTCGCTCAAATTCCTTCTCCCGCCAATGCCGCATCATTTTCGGTAAGGGTATGCGCATTGGGCAGACACTTTCACAGCGTCCACAAAAGGTCGAAGCATTGGGCAGATGACCGCCCATTTCAACTCCAATCAGAGTTGGTGTCAGAACCGCTCCCATAGGGCCGGGATAGACCCAGCCATAGGAATGGCCGCCAACTGCGTGATAGACTGGGCAATGGTTCATACAGGCGCCGCATCTGATACAGCGCAGCATGTCCTGAAACTCTGTTCCAAGCATATCTGAACGGCCATTATCAAGCAGCACCACGTGGTATTCTTCGGGTCCGTCAGGGTCTTCTGCTCGGCGCGGCCCGGTTGAAAACGTCGTGTAGACAGATATGTCCTGCCCGGTGGCAGAGCGTGCCAGAACGCGCAATATCTGGCTGACATCTTCCAACGTTGGAACGATCTTCTCGATGGATGCGATTACAATATGGACGCGGGGCAATATCTGAGTGAGATCGCCATTGCCTTCATTGGTGACAATGATTGATGTACCGGTTTCGGCAACCAGGAAGTTTGCACCGGTGATGCCCACATCTGCTGCCAGAAATTTATCGCGCAGAACGGAACGCGCTTCGGACAAAAGGCTTGTCGGGTCTTCCAGGTTACGCCCAGGTGGCAAATGTCGGTGCGTGCGTCTGAAGTCTGCCTCAACTTCCTCCTTGTTCACATGCACAGCTGGCGCGATGATGTGACTGGGTGCCTCACCGCGCAATTGAATGATGTATTCGCCAAGGTCGGTTTCAATTGGCTCAATGCCATTGCGTTCCAGATGTTCATTGATCGCGATTTCTTCCGCGATCATGGATTTCCCCTTGGTCACCGTCTTGGCATTGGCGCGTTTGCAAATGTCGAGAATGATGTTTCGGGCATCCTGAGCACCTGCCGCCCAATGGACGCGGCCACCTGAGTCCTGAACCTTTGCTTCATAGGTTTCCAGATAAAGATCCAGATGATCCAGCACATGGTCCTTGATCTCTTTTGAGCGATCCCGCAGCGCCTCAAATTCCGGCAGGTTGGCAGCAGCCTTGGCGCGTTTGCCGATGAAACCCCGTTCAACATTGCCCATGGCCTTCTGAAGATTTTCATCTTTCAGGGCTGCTGAGGATTTCTCCTTAAAGTAAGGGGATGTGATCTGCATAATCGTCTCTATCCCTTTTTATCTTTTTTGCTTTTGCCAATGGGCGGCACGTCGGTCATTCCCGCCAGCACCTCAGCCACGTGGCGCACATCCACATCGCTTCCTTCGCGTTTCAGCTTACCGGCCATATTCATCAGGCAGCCCAGATCGCCAGCCAGCAGGGTCCCAGCAGATGTATCTTCGATATTTTTGGTTTTCTTCTCAACAATCGCATTGGAGATGTCAGGATATTTGATGCAGAATGTGCCACCAAACCCGCAGCATACATCGCTGTCTTTCATCTCTTTCACGGTCAATCCATCGACCGCTTCCAGCAGTCGTCGCGGTTGTTTTTCA
>Ga0163215_101439_pt1 | contig 13910 bp, 12 predicted proteins | sample SynspAceP_FD_185934 | JGI IMG/M metagenome (GOLD analysis project Ga0163215, IMG submission 185934) | Saline lake microbial communities from Ace Lake in Antarctica - Synechococcus sp. Ace-P (Hybrid Assembly) | ecosystem: Environmental > Aquatic > Non-marine Saline and Alkaline > Saline | place... | reverse complement strand
CCACAGCGAAAAAGAATCTATTGATTCTGCCGCATTGATTTCAACGCTAGGTACATCTGATGCGCATGAAATCATCACAATGGTGCAAAACATGGAAGAACAACTAAAAGAATTCTACGCTAGTAAAGACTCAAATCATCCCAATTTTTCAGGTGACAAAGAACGTTCTGCTATCGACATCATGAAATTCAAATATGAACTTGGTACTTCTGATACCAATGAAATCATCGCAATGGTAAAAAACATGGAAGATCAGTTAAAAGACTTCTATGAATTAAAAGACGAAGATCTTCTTTCAAATTGATTAAATCTCTTTACACATTAAATAAAACTGACTGAATTATGAGTATTCTTAACGAAAGTATATTAAAAAAATTGCCCAGCTTATCTGCTGCTGAATTAGACGCTTTGAGCATTGGGGTTGTCAAAGTTGACGACATAGGAACAATTCAAATGTATAACAAAGAAGAAGGCCGAATTGGTAACGTAAATCCATCCAGCGTTATTGGTAAAAATTTCTTTACTCAAGTAGCGCCCTGTACCAATAATAGGTTGTTCTTTGGTAAATTTAAAGACGGTGTTGCTAGTAACTCACTTTCATTCTCTATGCCTTATACATTTACCTATAAAATTAAGCCTACCAATGTGTTAATTCAGATGTATAGAGATCATGATACTAGTTCAAATTGGATTATTGTTAAGCAGCGATAATTGCTCGGGCGTATATTTCTGACTATTTACCATTCAGAACTCAAGGCAAATAACTTACATTAAGGAATGATCTATGTTGCCCGAACTAAAGTCTGCTCTCATCAAAAATTTAAAAGAAAAAGCTTATCCCGTTTTTTCTTTTCCAGATAGTGCAATTCCCGCAGCCTCTTTATGGACTGCCTCAAGAGTTTGGGTTCATCACTTCCGTGAAATAGGGCTTAAGGCAGGCGACCGAGTAATACTAAAAATACCCGAATCTCCTGCTTTCTTAGCCATTCTTATTGCTAGCATTTGGGAAAATCTTACGCTTTGTGTCCTACCTCCAAATGAAGATGTGGCTGATAAAGTAGCGTTTTTTGATGCTAGGCTATCGATCTCTAATTCGTCTGATCAGCCGTACAATATTTCTACTACAGATTTATTAAATCCAGATAAAAATGCTGTTCAAGCAAGAGAAACGCATAACGTACCAACAGAAAATCAGCTTTTCATCGTAAGATCTAGTGGGACTTCCTCTAACGGTAGATGGAGTGTCTTAAGCCTAAAAAGTGTATTGAGTGTCCTTAATTCTCACCTTCCTGAACTAAGCATACAAGATGAAGAGATCATACTGTCTGTCTTGCCTTGGCACCATAGCTTTGGACTGGTACTAGATTTATTGCCAGCTTTACTGCACCAAGTTGAAGTACATCGAATAACTGATGGTGGCAAAGATTTAGCTCAATTTATTTCAAAAATCTATGAGCTTCGATTGGTACGACTCAATGCAGTTCCATTACATATTATCAGATTACTTGAAGCCGACTCACAAATACTAGTATTTATACATGCAGGAATTATTGGTGGTGCGTGTATTCCAGAAAAACTAGTAAATGAATTAAACGAATCTAAAATGCGTGTAGGTTATGGCCAGACAGAGGCAAGTCCAGGTATTTGTCTGGGGGGAGTTGGCCATTTTCACCCAAATGGATTAGGCTTTCCGTTGGGCTGTAGCGTACAATTGGATGCGGAAAATCAGCTATATTTTAAAGGCAGCAATGCATTTTCTGGGTATTGGACGGAACATGGATTTATAAAAAATGAACAAGAGTTTATTCCAACAGGAGATATTGTTCATTATGAAAAAGATGGTTCACTAAGCTTTGATGGCCGAATTGATGACAAAATTAAATTAGTAAATGGCCGCGAAATTCATCCACTAGAGCTTGAGAATAAACTACTAAAATACTTCCCAGAACTTATTGATGTATGTATACTGACAACCAATTTTGAAGATCTAGCCTTATTCATACTGCCATCATCGCCGTCTTTCAAACTCACTGAAAAAGATCTACCAACAGCCCTTGGTTCGTTGGGCTCATTGATTAAGCATACCTACTATTTATCGCCCTCTGAATGGAAAAAAACGCCAAAAGGTGATAAAAATCGTATAAAAATTAAAGAAACGATTCTTAGCGAATAAAAGAATTACTTCTTCCAAATATCATTTTAATTTATAGTTTAGTATTCATGCCTACCTCTTTTATTTTATGTCCATCTCAAGCTTTAACCCCAAAAAAACTAGTTGAGCTTGTTAAGCACTATGATAAATTAGCTTTATCAGATTTAGCTTGGGAAACGATTCAACAAGCTCATAGCGAATTTAAAAAGATTGTAGAAAGCGGAACTCCAATTTATGGTGAGACCACAGGTTTTGGACCCTTTGTTCAGCATTTATCTGGACAAGTAGGTCATAAGCATGCTAGGCATTTATTAGCACATTTGGGGGCAGGTAGTGGAGCAGAAACCCCAGATGAAGTGGTAAGAGCTGCGATGATCTTACGACTGAATACACTAACTCAAGGTCATTCAGGAACGAGTCCGGAGGTTGTAGGTCTTTATTTGAAAATTCTGACAGATGGCTATGTTGCGTCTGTTCCCATTACAGGTTCAGTAGGTGCAAGTGGCGATTTAATTCCGATGGCCTCTATTGCCGGTTTGTTGGTTGGTTATGGCAAAGCTACAAAAGATGGGGAGACACTAGATGGGCTTATCGTGCAAAAAGCTCTAGGGCTTCAGGCAGATCCTTTTCTTTATGGCAGAGATGCTTTGTCACTGGTAAATTGCACCTCCTATTCAACAGCATGGGCTATTTTAGCACTAGAAAGAGGAAAAAAACTTTTAGCAGATTCAGAGATTTCCACTGCTGTGCTGATGGCACAATTGGGGGCTCGTCAATCCTCGCTAGATCCAAGATTACATGAAGCAAGGGGACAGATTGGCCAGATTAAAAGTGCGGAAAACATCCGAAATTGGCTAAATGAATTTGGCGCTAAAGAAGATGAAACTAGAGAGCTTCAAGAGGTTTACTCTATCCGGTGTGTGCCGCAAATACTAGGTGCTTGCAGAGATCAATTAGCTTACTCAGAAGAGATTTTGAAGCGGGAAATGAATGGAGTAGATGATAATCCTCTAACTTTTGAGTATGATCAAAATCAACCGGAAAGTGGAGTTGCTCATGGGGGGAACTTTTTTGCCCAACACGTTGCATTCACTTCCGATGCAATAAATTCGGCTCTTACTCAAATTGGAATATTAGTAGAACGTCAACTAGATTTGATGGTCACACCTTCTAAAACAGATAATTGGCCACTATTGCTCTCTTGGGAAGTGGGATCAATGAGTGGTCTTGCTGGTGTTCAAATAGGAGCTTCTGCCCTTCTTGCAGAAATGCGTGCTCAATCTCAACAATATGCCAATACAAGTATTCCAACCAATGCAGGAAATCAAGATATTGTACCAATGGCTGCAAATGCGGCAAGACAAGCCTACGAACAAACGCAGAGATTGGCTGTTTTGATAGCCTCGTTGACTATAGCTTTTAGTCAGGTTAATGCTCTCAAAGAAGCAGAAAAAATTACGGGAAAGGTTATACCTATTCCAAATGAACTACCATCATTTGATAAAATTGATGAAGACAGACCGCTAAGGGATGAGCTAAGCATAGCAGCAGCTAAATTATTGGATATTGGCTGATATATCATGCAGGTTTTGCAATGCTTCTTCTTCTTATTTTGGATGAAATGCAATTACATGAGGGCCTTTACAAATAGATAGATTTCGTGTCTAAAATTGGCCCCTATCCTGTTTAGTAATTACTTTTTTTGAGCAAATTTCTTTTCAATTATGAAAACACCACCAATTAAGAATAGAAGCAATAGCACAGATGTCAGCACTTTTTGGGAATCACCACTAAGCACTGCTTCAATGGTTCCATAAAGGGCAAAACCCATAAGTAAGTAAAGCGGGAATTTATACAAAATGAATAGGTAGGAAGGTAAATAGCTAAAATGTGCTTATTATGGCTTTAAATGGCGTATTTGACAGAGATGGAAGGTTACTGCTGCACCTAAAGTAATAGATGTAGCAAATAACGAAAAAAGTGGAGGTGCGGGGAATTGAACCCCGGTCCGAAACGGATGCCCACAGGCATCTACATGTTTAGTCGACAAATTGGGATTCGCTTGCAGCCGCGCCCATCGACAGGCCACTACAAACTAGAGCGGGATTAAATTTCGCGTCCGAGGCCCGAACAACCTCTTTCACTAGCTAATCAGGGTTTCGGCGCAAGCTGTACGGGCGGAAAAGCGCGCCATGCACAGGTGCGGCTTAGGCCTTATTTAGGCAGCTAAGCGGTAAGAGTAATCGTTGCCAATTACGGTAATGTAGCCATGTTTTATACGAGACATTGCTACGTGAGCTCGACATGCCACGTATGAACGATCGCATTCCGTCGAATCCAGTACACCCCCAGGTTTGTCAAAGAATTAGCTTAGAAATATACGAACTTATTAGCCCATTTAGCTAGCCTTTATTTATTAAGCTGTATTTGTTTGTACTTCACTCTGGGTACATCTTCATTTAATCAGCAAATAATTATAGTAACTCAGCTTCCAAGGATAAGACTTTGCACCAAAACTCATTTCCGCTTTTCCCCTATAATAAATCACTTCTCCGCCTGCTATGCGTTTCAAGGCTTTTCTTGCCAACCAGCCCACATCCTCTAACATAGCATACGAACCAATTTGCTGTTTATTGCAAATCCGAATTGAATCACCCAATGGCAACAGTAAAACTACTTCAGGTGAAGTCGGGCCCATTTTGTGAATTTCTTTACCAGAATTTTCCGTTGCTCTCAATTCATTAAAAATAGTTTCTCCTCCAAGCTTGTGAACGTTAAAACCAATTACCTCAGTAGCTCGGTATTCTGAAGACGTTGGAAATAACGCATAAATAAAACTCCAGCTATCATAAGAAACTTGGGATACATACCGATATATGGCCTTAAAATGATCACTTGTCTTACCTGTAAGCCAACTATGATCCATATAAGCTTTGCCCTTAACTGCTATGGTATCGTCATCGATTCCTACATAACCCGATATTTCAGCATAAGGTATATGAGCAATAAAGCCAGATTCGTGCTCAATGTTGGAAAATATAGGACTTTCAATTTCTATGGCTTTTGCAATATCTGTAAAATTCAGATTAATCTTAAACCTATCTCCATCTTTATTGGTATTTATATACAGTTCATGCTGTTCAGGTAACTTCCCCTTAAACCAAATATTGCCTTGTCGTGGATTGATATTAAAGCTATAATCGGACGAATCTTGTAATAAATGCTTCTACGGGTATTCCCTGCTGATTTGATAATCATTCCCTTTAAAATTATATAAAGATAGCTGCAAACCGCTAACAGCCGGCTTCAACACCCCTAGATTTGAAACCGTAAATACAGCATATAAACTTGTTCCATTATCAAAATAGCACTGATAAGTCCAAGACTCCGTGAAATGGCTACCCACTAATGTTTTAGCCCAAATATCTTCGTCATTTATTTTTATAATAGATGGCATTGAGTTCTGTGCTTCCAAAGATAGTTGTAAGCCAAAACAACAAAGCATGAACGTAAATACTTTCATAATCTTGTTTGTGGAAGTTAACGACAATTTACTACCAATTGAATGAGGCCTATTTTTATGGTTAGTCATGCTCAACATTAGCCTTTATAACTCACTAAATAAATAGGATTTAATACCTAATTTGATATTATTGAGGTATTTCTAATTTTTTAAATAAAGATTTCATAACAGCCATAGAGGAGTCTATTCCCCATTGTTCAACGGCATAATTTCTAGCATTTATAGCTTTTTCAGCAATCAGTTCATGATTCTGCAGGAACCCTTTAATCTCATCTTCAAAGCCGGTTTTGCTCAATCTAAGACCGATTTTATCTGGCAATACATCGGCTTTAATCACTTCTTGAAAGGCTAGAACAGGAAGTCCACAAGCAGCGGCTTCCGGAATTACACGCGGGAAATAATCACGCAGACTTGTGTGAAAAAACAGCTTTCCTTTCGTGAGAACTTTGGGAATTTTTGAGTGAGGTATAGCACCCAACCAGTCAATTTTTGGGTGATTTTTCCGCATTTCCTCTAGTGTAGGGCCACCACCTATAAAACCAATTCTAAAGGTATCAGCTAATCTAAAAAGAGCATCATAATTTTTATAATAGGGGATTAAGCGACCCATGGCTACTATATCATAGGTTTTTTGCTGATTTGTAGCTGGCTGAAATACTTCTGTATCCATAGACTTTGGCAGTCTAAATAATAGCGGATTTCTTTTTTTTAGAAATGGCCATCGATTACGTTTTGCTATATAACGTTCTAGCCCTAAACGCTGTTCTTCTGTTTCATATAGTACGGCTTCGGCTTTAAATACATTTTGATCTAAATACTTCCCCCCAATTACAAAGGCAAAGGGTACATTATTAGGAAGCAAATACGCTTTCATTAGTTTTTGACCTATGCCCCCGTCTAAGCCTTTAAGCATATATATTGTAGCCTTAGCAATGCTTGCATATTCTACTAATGCGCTACTATAATGCTTTTTGCTTTTACCCGTAAAATAATCGGCCTTGAAAACTCGAATGGTCAGCTTTTTATTGCCTTGTAAGGAAATTATAAAGGTCTCAGTGAGTTTGCCAACACCCCATAATTCAGCCTCATAACCAAGTTCTTGGCAAATCATGGGCATCCATTTATCTCTATTTTCTACCTTAAACCAAGCTGCTAAATCTGCATCATCGTGATAAAGTGGATAGGTTTGTACAAAAATAACTTTCAAAATCTCTCCTCTTATAGCTTGTAATAAGTTTTATACCAGCTAACAAACTGCTCTATACCTTCCGATAGCTTAACCTGTGGCGAATAAGCGGTGTAGGCTTTGAGTTTGTCTACATTGGCATAGGTTACATCAGTTTCACCTGCTTGTGCCTCTACCATTTCCTTGTCAATGCTAACACCAATAGCCCCTTCCAATAATGTGATGAAATCTAGCAGTCCTACAGGCTCTCCCCTTCCAATATTGAAAACTTCATGCCCTTTCTCATTTATTCGTTGCTCATTAAAACAGATATGTTGAATGCCTTCCACAATATCATCTATGTAGGTGAAATCACGCTTTTGATTACCAAAGTTGAACACTTTTATCGCCTCATTATTAGACGCAGCTCTCGCAAAAATCATTGGTGCCATATCTGGGCGACCCCAAGGGCCATAAACCGTAAAAAATCGTAAGCCAGTTATAGCAATATCATAAATATTGGCATAAGAATGGGCCATCATTTCATTACATTTTTTTGAGCTAGCATAAAAATTTAGTGGCTCATTACAAGCATCCATTTCCTGAAATGGAATACTACTATTTTGCCCATAAACTGAAGACGAACTTGCATAGATAAAATGGGCAGGTTTATATTTTCGAATGCATGAAAGTAAATTGAAATACCCACTTATATTATTCTCATAATACGATGTTGGATTTTCTATGCTATGACGAACTCCAGGTTGTGCTGCTAAATGGATTATATGGGAGAATGAATAGGTTGAAAACAATTCATCGAGCTTAATTTTATCTAGTATTGAATAGTTAAAAAATCTAACATTAGTACGGTCAGAAACCCAAATAGTATCAACTTTATTTATCCCGTTATATTTTAATCTGTCAAGCTTTAATTGTAGGTCATAGTAGTTATTCAAAGAATCCAAAGCAACAATATCATGGCCTATATTTGCCAAATATTGTAATAGATGTGTTCCTATAAAGCCGGCAGCACCCGTTATTAAAACAGTCATATTTTTTTGTCCGAAATAACGATTGAAGAAAGCAAAAATTCTGAGTCCATTTTGTACATACTAAAAGCCTCTTTAGACTTGTCATCTAGGCGTACTCCGGGAAGTTGGGAGAGATCCTTGAGCACATGTTTGTGCCACATATAACGAACCCATTTGAGCGGACTATTTCTCATACGTCGCACAAAATGCTCCATATCCCAGGTATTAGAACCATGGAAAGACCTAAGAAATAAATACGCATATTCATCTGCTAATTTAAAGTAGCCTTGTTTAGTCCATTCATTTAGATATTCGGTATCCTCAGCTTTTTTAATATTTGGATAGCGAATATCATCATTCCTAAAATGTACAATGGTTCCAGGAACACCACTTTTAAGTCCACCCAAAAAAGGTGACTCTTGATGTTCAGTAGAATTTATATGCATCAATGTTTTACTCAACGTACAAGCTTTAATTCCATCAGTTAATTGGGAAACTTGAATAGAAAGTCGGTCAGGGTGGTACCAATCGTCGTCATCCCATTGAGCCAAAATATCACCATTGGCTTTATCTAGGCTAATGTTTCTGAGTTGACCAAGATAGGTTCCCTCCTTCTTTTCAATACGGTGGTAGCAAAAATCTGAGGAGGGAATTCCTGCTAAGATAGGTGAGTAATCTTGGCTTCCGTCATCAATAATAATCAGTTCTTTATTGGGATAGCTTTGACTTTTAAAGCATTCAACAGCTCTCTTAGCAATAGCTAATCTATTAGCCGTTACCATTAAACAACTAACGCGGGGATAATCTAAAGGTGGTGATATTGACATAATATCTACTGTATAGATAGGTAAACAAGTGAAAGGAATTAATACTGCTATTGGAGTTAAATTTAGTTCATTAAAGCCCTAAATTCAATTCTATACGCATAGATTACGCATTTTAACCAAACTAATCTGTAACATTAACTTCAATAGGTGTTTGTTTATTTTTATAGGCTAAACTAATGACACCTAAAAGTTTATTTAAAACTAAATTTATAACTAGTAAGCCTGTAAAAGAATTCAGAGGCATATCAGTAAATTTAACTAGATATATACTCAAAGATGTAAAAATTAGTTCTTTACCAGAGATAAATGGGATTTTTGAAACAACCATTTGTAAGGCAACAAAGTTAATGAAAATAATAAATCCAGCCTCAGGTATAATGATATACCATTGTAATGCTTGTAGAAATGATACAAAAAGAGAGCGAATAATATGTATAGAAAAGATATAGGCGCTATCTTTGCGGTTTAGCGCATAAAATTTCTTGCCAAATAGAAAAACTGAAATGACTGCAGCTCCAATAAGTGCAAATAAAATCATGAGATACAATTTTATATCTGATTGTATCTTGTATACCAACCCAGATTTATCTACTACAAGCAACCAAACAGAAACCAGTGCAACAACTAACCATGAGGCAATAATAGAAAGAATGTTATTATCTCTTATAAAGTTGAAAACTTTTTTACTAGAAATCTTTATATAATTTTTAAGCCAATTATATAAATATACTTCACCAGAATACCCTACAAAAGACGTATTGTAGAAACGCTTACGGTGAAATGTCCACTGACTATCAATGAAATTTATAGGTGCTAATTTTCTATAAACAAAAAACTCAGAAAATGGAAGAGTGAAATATATAAGTCCAAAAATTAAATAGAAAAAGGGATTTATAGGTATATTTTTAACAACATCTGTGAACCCAATTGTATAAACTTGATATATGGTGAGTGCTATTAAACCATAGTTGATTAGCCTTTTTACCCACTTCGCAAAAAGTTTACCTGTTGGTTTCTCAAAAAAAAGTGTCAGGCTTGTGTATTTTTGCCTAAAAAGCGAACTAAGTGGTTTACTCATTAGTAATGTCGGTGATAGATAGAGCGTATATAAATCTTGTGAAAGATAAGGAAACGATGATAGTATTCGACATAAATGTATGCCCTTATCTACGCTGTTTTATAATTCATAGCTGTATTACATTATTTCTGCCTAAAAAAAACTGACTGCTAATTCTACATGAGCTCAGAAATATGGAAAAAAGCTCAATAATAGGGCTACAGGCTACAATATTTGGGACTAACCCATAAATAACATGAAATACACTCGTTTATCTTGCCTTCAGTTTGAATCAATTGTATATTGCAGATCTTGTCAATGCGAGATAAATTAGTCGTTAACAAGACGTGTACTTGCCGTTGTGGCGGAACTGGTAGACGCGCACGACTCAAAATCGTGTTCTTTCGGGAGTGTCGGTTCGATTCCGACCAGCGGTACACCCCACCAAAAAGCCCTTTAAATTCGTTTTAAAGGGCTTTTTTTATGCCTTTTGTTTAGTTAACTATTCTGTTCCCACACCTATCATTACAGTCTTACCACATTTTTTGTAGACTTTTAAACTGAATTGGCGTACTTTTTTTACTAATGTACCCTTTTTTATATGCAGACCTTAAGACACAGATTAGTTTAATGTCAGCGGTTGAAAGCCCTTAGCTTTGAGTTATCTATGTTGAATTTTTTAAGATGCTTAAAACTAAAGGCTTCAAACTTTCTAATTCATACAAAATAGCAAGCGATGTAAAACAATGTAAAAAGCGAAAAACCTACCGTAAGAAATGAGCATCTCGTGCATTTAATATTATTCAAATCAATTGACCAACCTTAACTAATCTAACAATCATGAAATATTTAGTTTATACTCTCTTATTACTATTCTTGGTAGTAACCTCAATATCCTGTTCAAATAATGCTTTTGAAGTAAATGAACCAGAAATGGCAAATCTTGATTTTATGAATAGTAAATATAATGTCAAAGATGGGTACTTAATTTTTGAGAATCATAACTCCATCAATGAGTTACTCTCAACGCCAGAGAAGGATAACCTTTTATCTGAGTTGCCTATCAATTCACTAGAAAATGGATATAATATTGAAGTAGTTGAGAGGCAAGCCATTGAAAAGAAAACAGCTAGTAATCAAGAAATTACTATAAGCACTACCTTAGCAAAGTTACTAAATGAAGATGCAATGATTCAAATATAAGATAAAGTTTATCGATTCACAAGGAATTGGCTATTTCAGACCTCTGCTGATAATGCTGAAAAATTGAAAAGTATTGACTACTTGAATGATCTCATTATCTCAATGAAGTCGAATAAAAACCTTAAAGCATCGGTGAGCTCTACTTATAGCCAAGATGATATAAACGTTTCACCAATCCAACGAGGTGTAACCACAAATAGCAACTCCGAAGGCCCATGTGATGAGATCGGCTATGATGAAAATGACCCATGTGACCCTATTGTTGGTCCGGGTGGTGGCGCTCCGGGCGGCGGCGGTTCTACACCATGCGTAGAAATTGATGAAGATTTAAATCCTGGTGGTAATTCTTACGTGCACAATTATAACTATGAAAAAAGAGGTAGCTTTTCAAGCAATTTTGAAACTAGTAATGTCAAAGTAACAGCAATAGCAGTTACAGAGAATTTACGACGTAAAAATATTATTTTATTCCCAGATGGATGGGATCCTGAATACGCAAATTATATAAATGCCAATACTTCTTCTATTACTTTAAGAAGAAGTATCCCTAATGATCCTTACTCTTCAGAAGACGTTGTAGTATTCAATACACTGCCAGATATGAGTAATGGTGGAAGGGCTGATACAAGTTATTATAAACACGAACTTAATCATTGGGTAGATACGGGTTTTGAATGGAGAACACGATTTATAGAAAGCTATCACTATATTGAAGAAGACAGAAATTGTTTATATAAAGTAACTAGGGTCTCAAGAAATGATGAAGTTCAATCAATTAATTTCAGTTACTAATGATTAAACCTACCCTTATAGCAGCTCTATTAATGAGCTGCTTTTATTTTACTGCTGAAGCTCAGATTAAGTCTATTAGTATTGATTATACAACGCACTTTTACCCAAATGTTGTTTCTAATAATACGAATAGTATTTACGTCTCATCTGCTTCAATTGCAGGCGCATTAAATATTGAATTCGCCATAAAGAAGCACCGTTTTATGGCTTTATTTGGCGCTAGAACGTCTCAGTTTATTTCTCAAAATGCTGCTCTTAGGCCATTTCATGCCGCATATTCAAATGAAATAGTTAACGAAATGTTTTCTCTATTAAAAATGGATAAGCTTTATGAGAACAAAAGGTTCATTTTAGACTATTACTATGGGTTTACTTTTCTAAAAACTGATGAAAGCTCATCCTCAATACCTGGTTCTGGTGCTGGTGGGGTTTCCTATTTAGAAGGAGGCAGATTTAGTGAAGGTTTTGGTGATAGCCAGAAAGGCCTCAATCGATTTATTCCCCAATTAAGTTCAAGACTATCTCCAGGAGTAAAACTGCTTTGGAATAGGCTTCATCTATCGGCTTTTCTACAGTATGATTATGGTTTTAATCAAAATATTTATTCAACTGTAGTTATAAACACCTTTAGAGATCATGAAGCTATAACTACCGGTGCATTACCTGAAATAAATGCCCAGAGAGTAGAGGCAAAAGCGAACGCCTTTGTATACGGTTTCAATTGCAAATTTAACTTCTCCCGATGAAAACACTTTTAATCCTTTTGAGCCTGTTCATTTTAAGTAATCAAAATTTATTTGGCCAACTTGAACAAATCAGAATAGAGCAAACAAGTTTTAGCATGCCTAATACAGATAGAGAGGTTGCAGGTTTTCAGTGGCTTAATCACCACCGGTTTGCTGGAATTTCCATGTCGGCTTCCTACCGTTTTCACAAAAAATGGCTTATAGAAACAAGACTTGCCACAGCAAATCGGCTAGTTCGCTTTGAATATGAACTTGCATTTACTGACGCCGAAAATCCATTGTTTCCAAACAGAAAAAATCCTACTAGTGAAGATAATAGATTTTACAGCTTAGGGTTTTTTGCAAAGTATGAGCTTTTTAACGTCAAGGACAATTGGATTGTACTGCCTTCAATTGGCTTGGATACTTGGGTTGAACAACGGGACAATCGGTATATAGAAGGCTTATTAATACCCAATGTTGATCCAGATAACCAATCTGCTTCGTATACCTATACCGAATTTGTTCATAGAACTATCAATCCATTTGTGAATGTAGGGTTTGATATTCAAAAGAAGGTATTTAGTAGGCTATATTTTTCTATGAGCTTTATCTACCAACTTCCTCTGATGGGTGTTTACTCTTCGCAAGAAGTACAGTTTGTACAATTTTTTGGGAATTTTGCAGATGGCCCAAGACCAGTAGAACGTACAGAAGTCTACGAAGAACGCTTTCAAAATACGCTCTTTATGTTCCAAACCAGAGCAGGCATATCCTATAATTTTTAAAAATGCAGAACTCCTATAAATTCATATGTTGGGATTATGCTGATTGCCATAGCTAGGCAATGATATAGGGGGGGGTTATGTGCCCCTCATAAAATCATGTGTTCATCACTAAAATTACGAAAACCCGTTACTCTATTTGCTTTGCTATTGGGAGTAGAGAAACAAAGAAACGAGTTAAAAGAAGTTTGGGGGCTTGTAGTGCTAGAGAAGCGCAAAGGTACCAAATACTACTTGAGGATTTATGGCATGCCCATTTTTTTTCATAAGCGAAATAGTAAACAGGTTTTTAACGGAAACTTATGTTGTTTCGTCCAACATAATGATGTGTGAATATCGAACTGACGCACCAATACCACTATCATGAACACCTTAACACAAAAACAGATAGGTGAACGAGTTAAAAAAGCTCGAGAATTAAGTCACTTATCGCAAGATGCATTAGCTGATGCACTTAGACTAGCGGTTACACAAATTGAAAATGGCCAACGCAAACTATCTGGCCAAGAGTTAATGCCATGTGCAAATATCTTGAATTTTAGTCTTGACGATTTTACTGCTACCAATTTCCTAGATCGGATATTAGATAGCCAAGCGCAAACTTTGGGAACCAACCAAACAGAACGAATATCTATATCAGGACTCAGGAT
>Ga0163215_101438_pt1 | contig 13935 bp, 14 predicted proteins | sample SynspAceP_FD_185934 | JGI IMG/M metagenome (GOLD analysis project Ga0163215, IMG submission 185934) | Saline lake microbial communities from Ace Lake in Antarctica - Synechococcus sp. Ace-P (Hybrid Assembly) | ecosystem: Environmental > Aquatic > Non-marine Saline and Alkaline > Saline | place... | reverse complement strand
GCCCTTTAAACTCAAACCCGATGCCTGCACCGAAGGACCACGCCCGATGATCCCCACCACCTATCCCGACGCGTCCGAGATCGCGCGCCTGACCGCCCGCATGCTGCTGGAAATCGGTGCCGTGAACTTCAACACGGATACGCCCTACACACTGGCCTCCGGCCTGCCATCCCCCAGCTATATCGACTGCCGCAAGCTCATCTCATATCCGCGCATCCGCGCCACGCTGATGGACTTCCTTACGATCACCGTCATGCGCAACGCGGGGTTTGAAGCCTTTGACAACATCGCCGGCGGCGAGACGGCTGGCATCCCCTTTGCGGCCCTTGTGGCCGAACGCATGGCCCTGCCCATGACATATGTGCGTAAAAAGCCAAAAGGTTACGGCCGCAACGCGCGCATCGAGGGCGACATGAGCGAAGGCCAACGCGTGCTGCTGGTCGAGGATCTGACCACTGACGGCGGCTCAAAACTCAGCTTCGTCGATGCCATCCGCGAGACTGGCGCCACATGCGGGCACACCGCTGTGATTTTCTACTACGACATCTTCCCCGAGACGGAAAAAACGTTGGGCGACCACGGTGTGGCGCTGCACCACCTGTGCACATGGTGGGACGTTCTGGCCGAGGCCAAAGCCCAAGACGCCTTCCCTGAAGAGACACTGAACGAGGTCGAAAAATTCCTCAAGTCTCCGCGCGCATGGCAGGACGCCCGCAAAGGCTAATACCAAACCTTGACGGATGCAGGCCTTATACCGCAAGATATGGTCGCGCGGGCATCCGCCGTTTTGTTATCCACAAAAACATACAATTTGCGCACCCGGCCCCCCTTCGCTATCACGGCGGCGGGGTAACAAGGGGTCCGACATGAACGAGATATCATCACTCAACACCACCGGCATCGCCGTTCAGGCCGCCGAGACAATGCCCCACTCGATCGAGGCCGAACAGCAACTGTTGGGCGCGATTCTGACGAACAACGACATCTACGACCGCGTAGCCTCCATAATCGGGCCGAAGCATTTCTACGATCCCGTCCATGCCCGCATTTTCGAGATCTCCGCCGCCCGCATCGCCAAGAACAACCTCGCCAGCCCCGTAACGCTCAAGGCGTTCATGGAGGATGACGAAGGCCTGCAAGAACTCGGCGGTCCCGCATATCTGGCCCGCCTTGCAGGTGCTGCAATCTCGGCTTTTGCGGTGCGCGACTATGCGCAGATGATCTATGATCTGGCCGTGCGCCGCGATCTGATCGCGCTTGGCCGGGATATCGCTGCCAAAGCGGCCAGCGTCGACGTGGCGAACGAGCCGCGCGAGCAGATTGTGGAGGCTGAACAGGCGCTCTATAAACTGGCAGAACAAGGCCAGACAGAAAGCGGTTTCCAGAGCTTTCTCAAGGCCGTAACGGACGCGGTTAATGTCGCAAACGCAGCCTACCAGCGTGACGGTGGCCTCTCGGGCGTCTCCACCGGCCTCATCGACATGGACAAGAAACTGGGCGGACTGCATCCGTCGGATCTGTTGATCCTTGCCGGTCGTCCCTCCATGGGCAAGACATCTCTGGCGACCAACATCGCCTTCAACGTGGCCAAGGCCTACAAGCGCGGGCAATTGCCAGATGGCACCGAAGGCGCGGTGGATGGCGGCGTTGTGGGGTTCTACAGCCTCGAGATGAGCGCCGAACAGCTCGCCGCACGGATCCTGTCGGAAGCCTCCGAGATCCCCTCCCAGCAGATCCGTTCAGGCGACATGACCGAGGCCGAGTTCCGCCGCTTCGTCGATGCCGCCAAGGCGCTGGAGGCCTGCCCGCTCTATATCGACGACACGCCCGCCCTGCCGATCAGCCAGCTGGCGGCACGTGCCCGGCGGCTGAAACGGACCCACGGCCTCGATGTGCTGATCATCGACTATCTTCAACTGGTGCGTGGCACCGGCAAGAACGAGAACCGCGTCAACGAAATTTCGGAGATCACCATGGGTCTCAAGGCCATCGCCAAGGAGCTGCACATCCCCGTGATCGCCCTGTCGCAGCTGTCGCGGCAGGTGGAAAACCGCGAGGATAAGCGCCCGCAGCTGTCCGATCTGCGCGAATCAGGCTCGATCGAACAGGACGCCGATGTGGTGATGTTCGTGTTCCGCGAAGAATACTATAAAGAGCGCGAAAAACCCGGCGATCATGAGCTGGACAAAATGGCGATCTGGCAAGAAGAGATGGAGCGCCTGCATGGCCGCGCCGAGGTGGTCATCGGCAAGCAGCGCCACGGCCCCATCGGCACAGTCGAGCTGAGCTTCGAGGGCCGCTTCACCCGCTTTGGCAATCTGGTAAAGCCTTGGCAGCAAAATGCGGATGAACAAGAGTTCTAGGGACGTAGATAACTCTGTGCACAAAAGATCCCTGTGCGAATAGATACGAATTCAATCAATGCCTTAAGGTACTAACTTAACGTGTACGCCCTGCCTGTACCTGACGCGTCAGCGCAGAGAAAGCGAGCGTACGTCAGATCAGGGCCGCAGCAGTACGCGGCCCTGAGTCCAGCACTTACTGAGGTGACTTGACCTCATACATCAGACCTTTGGCCGTGCCTTTGGCAAAGCCTTTCCAATAGGTGTGATCCTCCTGATTGGTCCCGTCCTCGCTCACCGACCACACGCCCGCGTTCGATTCTTCGACCAGATCCAGATAGCTGCCCGCGTCCTCATCGCCCTTCAGGCGCTCATCCAGCCAGGCCGTCACAAAATGCTGGGCGATGTTATTCATCCGCGCTGTATTCCAAACCGGATCTGTATAATGCTCGGAGATGTTAAAGCCCTTGTCTTCGTTGAAGTAATAGCTCTCCTGCGGTGCGGGCATCGGCGCGCCTGCATTGTGGCCCGCGTTGACATAGGTCAGCAGTGCGGTCTCGACGCCTGTCACATTCTCCCAGATCGCACGCACACCCGCCTCGTAGAGCGATGTGTCATCCTGCGAGCCTGCGATGAACAGCATCGGGATTTTCACCCCCGCCAGACCCGCCGCGTCCCAAAAGCCTGTGTTCATCCCCCAAGGGCCAAAGGCCACGGCGGTCTTGATGCGTGGATCCGGCAGCGCAGTGTGCGTCTCGGACCCTGCCTGGTGGATGCCCAGCGTGCCATGCGGCCCGCCCCAACTATAGGCGACCGAAGCTTCGGTCACACCACCGCCGGCTGTGATGATCGCCCCGTAGCCGCCCATCGAGTAGCCGATCAGGCCGGTGTTGTCGGCATCATAAAGCCCTGCAAACTCGCCGCCCTCCGCCGCGCGTCCTGCCATCTCCTCCAGCACGAACAATTGGTCGAGCGAGCGGTTCACCAGCGTGGAGCCGAACGCAGCCTGTGTCCGGTAGGTGCTATCCGTGTGGTCAATCGAGGCGACAACATATCCTTTGGACGCAAGATTCTCTGCCAGATGTGACAGCAGAAACCGGTTGCCCGGATAGCCGTGGCTGATCAGCACCAGCGGATAGGGCATGTCCGTAGCGGCCGGGGCCGCGTCACGCATCGCCTTGCCGGTCAGCGTCAATTCGGTGGTGCCGTCACGTAGATACGCCCGCATCTCGGTCGAGCCGGTTGCCCCTTCTGCCGCAGGATACCACATCTCCACGGTCAGGGGCCGGTCATAGCGCGGAAATTCGGCGGGTTTGTCAGCGGCGGGATCAATCGCCAGAATGTCGATCTGGCCGGGGTTCACCATCTCCAACTGGCGCACACCTACAGGCAGCGCGCCATAAGCGCTGAGCGCGGGCGCACCCGGTAATTGCGTGTCAATCGGGTTGGCGCTTGCCGCACCCGCCGCCAGCAGCGCCAGCGGCACCAGTGTCTTTACCGTATTATTCATGTTCTTCTCCTCCTCTGTTTGACCAGAGTTTAGAGCGCTTGCCCTCCCTCACAAGCACTAGTTTCGCGACGTTGCGCCCGTTCACATAGCAAAACAGCGAAATACCCTCCTCGCCTGCCCGACCCATCTTGACGCCGCGCGCCAACATGTCAGAACTCCGCTCCATGAGCACTGCAACACTTACCATTGATCTGGACGCCATCGCCGCCAACTGGCGCGCGCTGGCCGCCATCGCACAGGTCGAAACCGCCGCGGTGGTCAAGGCTGACGCCTATGGCTTGGACGCAGCGCGCGTGGCCAAGCACCTCGCCACACAAGGTGCGCGGCAGTTCTTTGTTGCCGTTGCCGAGGAAGGCGTGGCCTTGCGCCGGGCGCTGGGGTCAGGCCCCGTGATCTCGGTCTTCTCTGGACACATGGCAGGCGATGCCGACATAATCGCCGGTGCAAATCTGATCCCGATGATCAACTCGCTGGATCAGATGTTGCGTCATGTGGAGGCCCTGCCCGGCCATCCGTTCGGTCTTCAACTGGACACCGGCATGAACCGTCTGGGAATGGAGCCTGCGGAGTGGTCTGCCCTGCGTGACATCGCACTTGCGCAGAATCCCACGCTGATTATGTCCCATCTCGCCTGCGCGGATGAACCGGGTCACCCGATGAACGCGGTACAGCGCCGCGCGTTCGAGGATATGACCCAAGGCCTTGACGTACCACGCTCGCTCTCGGCCACCGGGGGCATCCTGCTGGGGCCGGAGTATCACTTTGATCTGGTCCGTCCGGGTGTGGGTCTTTACGGTGGACTGCCGTTCGTAGACGCGACGCCAGTGGTCACGCTGGACATTCCGGTGATCCAGATCCGCGAAGTCGCGGCCGGCGAAACCGTAGGCTACGCCAATGGCTGGACGGCGGCCCGCCCCTCGCGCATCGCCACAATTTCTGCAGGCTACGCCGACGGTTTGATCCGCGCCATGGGCACACAGGCCACGCTGCACGCGGGCGAGATTGCCGTGCCGGTTGTGGGCCGCGTGTCGATGGACCTGATCACTGTCGACATCACGGCATTAAGCGACGCGCCAGCCAGTCTGCAACTGATCGGCAGCCACCAATCCGTCGATACGGTCGCCGGATTTGCCAACACCATCGGCTACGAGATTCTAACCGGCCTTGGCGCGCGCTACACCCGCAACTGGCGTACATGAAGCTGCTCCACGCGGCAAACCTTGCGCTGCTGGTTCTCTATCCCGTGGCGTGGTTTGCGCCGCTGATGCGCGCGGGCCTGTTACCACTTTTCGGGCTGAGCGAGATTTCAGTGATGACGGGGCTACAATCGCTGTGGGCGTCCGACATTTTTCTGGCCCTTTTGGTCACCATTTTTGCCCTCTTCGCCCCTTATCTCAAGACCATTGGTCTTGCGCTGATCCATTTCAACCTGCTCAGCCCCCGTTTGGAAAAAGTTCTAGAGGTTTTGGGTAAGCTGTCGATGGCAGATATTTTTCTGATCGCTCTCTACATCACCGTGACCAAAGGAATCGGCGTGGGGCGAATCGAGGTGGCGTGGGGCCTCTATCTTTTCACTTTCTGCATCCTCTCGTCATTGTTTATTAGCTGGAAAACACAACAATCCCACGACAAAACGGCAGATTAGCCTTCGGGCGACCTCTAATCACCGGCGATCTTTCCCGTTGAAGGTTAATTTTTCCTTTGCAAGCCCATCTTGGGTCACTACCTTTATTCCCAGCGGATTTGAGCGGATTTTTGCTTGGGAATCGCCTGGGGAAATTTAATGCAACGACTACGAGCCGTCGGCTTTTTCATCCAATATGTGATGCAGCGTTTGGCGCTTTTATTTTTTGCCGCCTGTGCCGCAGCGCTGACCACCGCTACGATCATGGCTGCTCTGGGCCTGTGGTCATGGGTTGAAATCTCCCTGAACTATGACGGGCAACCGGTTGAAAACGCTGGCATGTACCTGCAAGTGACGGGTACCGTTCTGGCGGCGGGTATTTGTTTCTTTCTGCCTGCAAACGCGCGGATCATGCAGCTTGAAAATTCGCACCGCAAATTCACTGTCTCAATGGATGATGTGGCGCGCGCCTATGGCGCTGTACACGCTGCCGATCGGGGCCGCACATTCAAGCTCAGCTCGGAATTCGACGCGGTGCGCGAACGGCTGGCGTATCTGCGCGACCATCCCGATCTAAGCACGCTGGAGCCCGCCCTGCTGGAAGCCGCCGCGCAGATGAGCCACATCAGCCGCGAACTGGCAGAGGTCTATTCCGACGATAAAATCGCCCGCGCCCGTGACTTCCTTAAACAACGTCAGGAAGAGATCAGCCTCTTCAACAGCCGCCTCGATCAGGCGAAATCCATCTCGACCGAGATGAAACATTGGCTCCATGAAGTCGAGATGGAGGAGAGCGTAGCAGCAGCGCAACTGGCCCGTCTGTCAGAGGAAATGAACGAGATCCTGCCGCAACTTGGCCGCGAGACTGTCGTCCAACGCCAAGCCTACGACGCGGAACACCCGCTGGACAGCACCGCCCTTGATAACAGTGTCTACGAATTGCCAAAAGCTGCCGAATAAATGCCAACGACCTAAATCTCCCCTTCGGGCGGTATAAAAGCTGGCCGGTGAATTTTCCCCTACATATCCCCATGCGTCCGTTTCCCATTGATCCCGACCGCTGCGCGGGGCACTAACGCGCCATGGCAAAAGCGGTCACCCAATTCACCTGCACCAAATGCGCGGCAACCTACCCCAAGTGGTCCGGTCGCTGTGACAATTGCGGCGAGTGGAACTCGATTCAGGAAGACAAGGGCATCAGTTCAGGCCCGCCGTCCAAAAGCCTTGGCGCACGGCGCGGATCGTCGATGAAGCTGATGGATCTTGCGACCGAGGAAGCACCCCCGCCACGCACCCTTTCGGGGATGGGCGAGCTGGACCGCGTACTGGGCGGTGGTCTGGTCGAAGCGTCCGCCATCTTGGTAGGCGGTGATCCGGGCATTGGCAAATCCACCCTGCTGCTGCAAGCGGCTGCGGCCTTCGCCAATCGCGGCCTCAAAGTCGTCTATATCTCGGGTGAGGAAGCTTCCGCGCAGGTCCGTATGCGCGCGCAACGTCTCGGGCTGTCGGACGCCTCGGTCAAACTGGGCGCGGAGACGAACCTGCGCGACATCCTCACCACGCTGGACAAAGAGCGCCCGCAGCTGGCGATCATCGATTCGATCCAGACCATGTGGGCAGATAATGTCGAAAGCGCGCCGGGCTCTGTCAGCCAGGTGCGCGCCGCCAGTCATGAGTTAACCGCCTTCGCCAAACGCACCGGCACCTCCGTGGTGCTGGTGGGGCACGTCACCAAAGAGGGTCAGATCGCAGGCCCCCGCGTGGTCGAACACATGGTCGACACCGTGCTCTATTTCGAAGGCGAGCGCGGCCACCCCTTCCGCATCCTGCGCTCGGTCAAGAACCGCTTTGGCCCCGCCGACGAGATAGGCGTGTTCGAAATGACAGGCCGTGGTCTGGCCGAGGTCACCAACCCCTCCGCTTTGTTCCTCTCCGAACGCGGCCAGCCCTCTGCCGGATCAGTCGTGTTCGCAGGGATCGAGGGCACGCGCCCCGTGCTGGTGGAGATACAGGCACTGGTCGCCCCCTCCCCCCATTCACAGGCCCGCCGCACGGTCGTCGGCTGGGACGGTGGGCGTCTGGCCATGATCCTTGCGGTGCTGGAAGCACGCTGCGGGATTCCCTTTGCGGGGCTGGATGTCTACCTCAATGTTGCCGGTGGCATGAAAATATCCGAACCTGCCGCCGATCTGGCCGTCGCCTGCGCACTTCTGAGCGCACGCGAGGATACCGCCCTGCCCGCGGAAACCGTGGTATTTGGGGAGCTTAGCCTCTCGGGGGCGCTTCGGCCCGCCACCCAGACCGAAAACAGGTTGAAAGAGGCGCAAAAACTTGGTTTTACCTCCGCAATTGCACCCAAAGGCGGCAAGGTAGTAGGCGTCGAAGGAATTTCTCTTCGCCCCATGGCCGACCTGACAGCATTTGTGGGCGAAATATTCGGCGCGGGCTAGAGCCCCCCTAGGAAAGGCAAGACGAGCATGGAAGGTTTTACCCTCATTGACGGCGTGGTGGCGCTGATCATTGTGATGTCGGCCCTGCTGGCTTACGGGCGCGGCTTTGTCCGCGAGCTGATGGCGATTTTGGGTTGGGTGGCAGCTGCGGTGCTCGCCTATCTCTTTGCCCCTCAAGTCGAGCCGCTGGTGCGCGAGATCCCGGTCGTCGGTGATTTCCTTGCAGACAGCTGCGAATTGTCAATCATCGCAGCCTTCACTGTGGTGCTGGCGATCACGCTGATCATCGTGTCCCTTTTCACGCCGCTGTTTTCCTCGCTGGTGCAACGCTCGATTTTTGGCGGGTTCGATCAGGCACTCGGCTTTGTCTTCGGTGTTGCACGCGGCCTTCTTTTGGTTGCCATCGGCTTTTTCGTCTATTCCACCGTCATCACCGGCCAGCAGTTTACCATCGTGGACGAAAGCCGCTCGGCGCTGGTGTTTGGCAGCTTTGCCGACCGGATCGAGAATTCAGACCCCGATCAGGCACTTGGCTGGATCACCGGCAAGTACGAAGAGTTAGTATCGAGCTGCACCGCAGAATGATTCCCATAAATCTGCCGCAGGCCCTCACGGATCTGTGGCAACCGCCCTCCAGGCACCCGCTACCAGCCGGATCCCGCCGGTTTGACGCGCCACCGTTCACAGTTATGCAAAACCTCCATTCGCAGCGTGACTCTGCGCGCTGAGTTTCGTACTACCCCCCCTATCCTCTGACGGCCTCAGGAGCGCTCCCTTGTCCCATACACCGCCCAAGACAATGCCCCCCGCCCATCCTTTTGACACATCCTACCTCACAGACGCGGGGGATGATGACAAACTGAAGGAAGAATGCGGGATTTTCGGGGTTGTCGGCGTAGCAGACGCCGCCAATTTCGTCGCACTCGGGCTGCATGCCTTGCAGCACCGGGGGCAAGAAGCAGGCGGAATCGTTACCCATGATGCCGAGGCCGGATTCCAGTCCGCCCGCCGTTTCGGCTATGTTCGCGACAATTTCACCTCACAAAAGGTGATGGAGACCCTGCCCGGCCCCATCGGCATCGGGCATGTGCGGTATTCTACCTCCGGCTCCAAGGGCCAGACCGCCATCCGCGATGTACAGCCTTTCTTTGGCGAATTCGCCATGGGCGGTGCAGCGATTGCCCATAACGGCAACATCACCAACGCCAACGCGCTGCGCCGCGAGTTGATCGAGCGCGGCTCGATCTTCCAGTCGTCTTCGGATTCCGAGTGCATCATCCACTTGATGGCGCGCTCGCTCCAACGCAACATCCCCGAGCGGATGGAAGATGCGCTGCGCCGCGTCGAGGGCGCGTTCTCGATTGTCGCCATGACCCGCACCAAGCTGATCGGCGTGCGCGACCCTCTGGGCGTGCGCCCGCTGGTGCTTGGCAAACTCGGCGACGGCTACGCGCTCAGCTCCGAGACCTGCGCGCTGGACATCGTCGGCGCCGACCTCATCCGCGAGATCGAGCCGGGCGAGATGGTGGTCATCACCGAAAAGGGCGTGGAAAGCCACTTTCCCTTCCGCCGCCAGCCGTCCAAGTTCTGCATCTTCGAGCACGTTTATTTTTCTCGCCCCGACAGTATCCTCGGGGGCCGTTCCGTGTATGAAACCCGCGAGGCAATCGGCCGCGAACTGGCCAAGGAAGCACCGGTAGAGGCAGACATGGTTTGCCCTGTGCCCGATTCCGGCACTCCTGCTGCCATTGGTTACAGCCTGGAAAGCGGTATTCCCTACGCAATGGGGATCATCCGCAACCAGTATATGGGCCGCACGTTTATCGAGCCGACAGAGAGCATCCGCAACATGGGTGTGCGCCTAAAGCTGAACGTGAACCGCGCGCTGGTGCGTGGCAAACGGATTATCCTTGTGGACGACTCAGTGGTGCGCGGCACCACCAGCCGCAAGATCAAGGAAATGATCCTCGATGCCGGTGCAGCAGAAGTTCACTTCCGCATCGCCTCGCCCCCGACTGCCTGGCCGTGCTTCTACGGCGTAGACACGCCCGACCGCGATAAACTGCTGGCAGCGACCATGTCCGAGGACGAGATGTGCGAACATCTGGGCGTTAACAGCCTCAAGTTCATCTCACTTGACGGGTTGTATCGTGCCGTAGGCGAGGCCGAGGGCCGCAAGAAATCCTGCCCGCAATATTGCGATGCCTGCTTCTCGGGCGAATACCCTGTGATACCCTCAGACAAGGTGGAGGATGGCTTTGTTATGAAGTCTGCCGCCGAATGAGCATGTCCTAGCAAAAAGGTGTCTGCTGACACTCCTTGTCAGCAGATCGGTGCTAAGCTGCGCCCCATGACAAATCCTTTTGCCGCCACAATCGCCTTCTGGCCTCCGCATATCCGGGCGCAGTTCCAAGAAATCCGCACGTTGATTCTCGCGGCGGCTCAAGGCGCCGCGGTTGGCCCCATTAGCGAGAGCCTAAAGTGGGGCCAACCCGCATGGCGGCCCAAGCGCGCCCGTCAGGGCAGCACACTTCGGCTTATGTGGCAAGAAAACACACCTGCGTCCCTAGCGCTGTTTGTGGACTGCAAGACATCGCTGTCGGCGACTATGGAAGAAATTTATCCAACTGAATTCATATACGAAAACAACCGCGCCTTGCGGTTGCCTGCGGGCAGGCCTCTGCCTGCGCAAGCCATCGACCACCTTGCACGGCTGACCTTCGCCTATCACCGCAAGAGCTGATAGCAGGCATCCGCCTACGCTATGGCGATGCCCTGCCGATGGCCTGTGACGCCTCTTCACCCAGTGCTGCACTTTGCATAGCTCCCGTCATCTGACAGCATGAAAGGAGCCACCATGAGCACCCAAGACGCAGGCACGCCAACCCCGCAAACAGTTGAAAAACTCGCCACGCAAGAAGTAAAGCTGGACCGCACCGCCCTGATCGGCATATTCGGCACAGCCTCAGCCCCCAAGGCGCTGATCCGTCTGCCAAGGGGCCAGACGCGCACCGTTACTGTGGGAGATCGCATCGCAGGTGCCACCGTAGGCGCAATTGGCGAGGACCAGCTGGTGCTGGTGCGCGGCAGCCGCCAAGAAGTGATGCAGATGCCGCGCGGCTGAGCACTTGACGCCGCAGCGGCACCCGCGCATATGCCTCATATGACACAAAAACTCGCATTGATCACAGGCGCGTCGCGCGGTCTCGGCACAGCATTGGCCGAGGCGCTGGCGCAGGACTATCACATCGTTGCCGTGGGCCGTACAGTCGGCGCACTGGAGGAGTTGGACGACCGCATCAAGGCCAAGGGCGGCAGCGCAACACTTGCGCCAATGGACGTAACCGACACCGGTGCGATGCAAACCCTGTGTCGTGGCATCCATGACCGCTGGGGCCAGTTGGACCTGTGGCTGCACACGGCAGTGCATGCCGCCCCTCTGACCCCGACAGATCACATTGACGCAAAGGATCTTGAAAAATCCATTGCGGGAAACATCACCGCCACCGCCACGCTGATCAATTACGTCTCCCCCCTTCTGGGCCAGACCGGGCGCGCCGTGTTCTTTGACGATCCAATGGCGGGACAGAAATTCTTCGGCAGCTATGGCGCGACCAAGGCGGCGCAAATCGCCATTGCGCGCAGCTGGCAGGCCGAGACCGCGCGCATCGGTCCCCGCGTCGAGATCCTGACGCCCCGGCCTATGGCAACCGCGACCCGCGCGCGGTTCTACCCCGGCGAGGACCGCAGCCCCCTGCATGATATCCACGCCGAGGCTACACGCTTGCTGGCTTTACTCGATAAATAACCACCGCCTCGCTTGCCCGCCCGCCGCCCCTCGCCTATCAAGGCGGCAAAGGGGTTATTCATGCGTATTCTGATTACCAATGACGACGGCATAAACGCACCGGGGCTGGTGGCGCTGGAGGGGATCGCGCGCACGCTGGCAGGGGCAGAAGGCGAGGTCTGGACCGTGGCACCCGCGTTCGAGCAATCGGGCGTGGCCCACTGCATAAACTACGTCAAACCCACCCTGATCACCGAGCTTGGCCCCCGACGCTATATGATCGAGGGCAGCCCTGCAGATTGTGTGCTCTGCGCGCTCTATGATCCGATGAAAGACGCCCGCCCCGATCTGATCCTGTCCGGCGTAAACCGCGGCAATAATGCCGCTGAAAACACGCTCTACTCCGGCACCATCGGTGCCGCGATTGAAGGCGCATTGCAAGGCGTGCCCTCTATCGCCATGTCGCAGTTCTACGGCCCCGCCAACCGCGACCTCGATGATCCCTTCGAGGCAGCCGTGGCGCATGGTGTAGATGTGTGCCGCCGCATCCTGTCCCAACAGCCCGCCGAAGCAAACGGCTACGGGCTGTTCTGGAACGTGAACTTTCCTCCCGTAGCTGCGGAAGATGTTCAGGGCATCCGCGCCGTGCCCCAAGGCCGCAGGCCTGGCGTGAATTTCTCGACCGTTCCTCACAACGCCCCAAACGGGCGGCGTTTCCTGTGGATCTCGGGCGGCAACCAGCAGATAGCGCCCGCTGCGGGCACCGACGCCGCCGTAAACCTTGATGGCTATATCTCCGTTACCCCAATGCGCGCGGACCTCACTGCCCATGACGCCTTCGCAGGGCTATCGGACCTCGACACATGATCGACCTGCCCGACGACAGCCCGACGGACGCCGAGCGCAAGATGCAGTTTCTCTATGCGCTCCGCTCCAAAGGGGTGACGGACAGCGCCGTTCTGGGCGCGATGGAGGCAGTCGACCGCGGCCCGTTCATTCGCGGCCTCTTTGCGGCCCGCGCATATGAGGACATGCCGCTGCCCATCGCCTGCGGCCAGACCATCAGCCAACCCTCCGTTGTCGGTCTGATGACACAGGCGCTGGAGGTGACCCCGCGTGACAAGGTTCTGGAAATCGGCACAGGTTCGGGCTACCAAGCTGCGATCCTGAGCAAGCTGGCGCGCCGCGTCTACACAATCGACCGCCACCGCCGGCTGGTCCACGAGGCGCGCGCTGTCTTCGATGCGCTGGACCTCACCAACATCACCGCCATCACCGCCGACGGCAGCTTTGGACTGCCCGAACAGGCTCCCTTTGACCGCATCATCGTCACAGCCGCCGCTGAAGACCCGCCCGGTCCATTGCTCGCCCAACTGAAAGTTGGCGGCATCATGGTGCTGCCCGTGGGCCAATCCGACGCTGTCCAGCACCTGATCCGTGTGCGGAAAACCGCCGACGGGCTGGAATATGACGAAATGCGCGCTGTTCGCTTTGTTCCGCTCCTCGAAGGGTTGGGCAAAGACACATAATATGGTATGCGTATCCGAAATCTCGGGCACACGGGATCGGCAGTGACAAGGACCACATTCATGACACCTACGAACACCCGCGTTTCCCTGCGCTTTTCGTTGCTTGCGGGCGCTGCCTGTGTGACGCTAGCAGGCTGCCAGCAACCGCTGGATCTGGACATGCGCGGCCTCGGCGGAGGTTTCACAACTGCAAACGCCGCACAGGCCCCCCTTGCCGCGCGCCCGCTGCCGGATGACCGTGGTGTCATCTCCTACCCCAACTATCAGGTCGCTGTTGCCCGCAGCGGCGACACCCTCGCCGATGTGGCCGCACGCGTCGGACTAAATCCGGCAACACTCGCCAAATACAACGGCATTGATGCAACGGTTCCCCTGCGCAAGGACGAGATCATCGCCCTACCCACCCGCGTGACCGAGCCGTCACCCTCCACCGGTGCCATCACGGCCGGGCCAATACAGCCTGTCGATATCTCCTCTGTCGCGGGCGGAGCCATTGACCGCGCGCCCGCTACGCCAGGTGTCCAGACGACAGCGCTGGCCCCCGCAACCGCTGCTCCCGCTGCGCCAAAGGCCCAAACCGGCAAAGAGCCGATCCGCCACAAAGTCGAGCGCGGAGAGACCGCCTTTACCGTGGCGCGCCTCTATAATGTCCCGGCCAAGGATCTGGCCGAATGGAACGGCCTCGGCGCAGAT
>Ga0163215_101434_pt1 | contig 14031 bp, 12 predicted proteins | sample SynspAceP_FD_185934 | JGI IMG/M metagenome (GOLD analysis project Ga0163215, IMG submission 185934) | Saline lake microbial communities from Ace Lake in Antarctica - Synechococcus sp. Ace-P (Hybrid Assembly) | ecosystem: Environmental > Aquatic > Non-marine Saline and Alkaline > Saline | place... | reverse complement strand
ATGACGATGGCAAACATTACCTTTTTAAAAATGCCATGCTACGGGAAATTGCTTATGGCAGTATGCCAAAATCAGTGAAACGAGAAGCACACAAACTAATATCCAATTCATTAGAGCGTCGTAAAAACAAATCTGCAAGTGAACTCTCTAGATCGCTCTTTGAGCAGTGGCGCAAAACCATTGAACCCAAATCTATGGATAGTGGCGACAAGCATATCTAAAACAATAACGGGTAAAAATATCACACAGACGCTGTACAACAACAGATGTTAAAAGGAAGATTTACATGGCCTCAATCCACAATAAGCAAACTCAAAAAACTATTACATTGTATGTTAATCATACGTTCGGCCGTGATATATCAACAAATATAACTCTTCTGGAAAATCCTGAAACCTCACGCAATCATGCCATTATCGCTTGGGACGGAGAAACATGGCGCATAAAAGATGCCAGCAGCAATGGTACCTTTGTCGATCAAGTTCGTCTCAATAGCGCGAGCTACGAAGTATTACTGCTTGGCAGCAAAATTCAGTTTGGTACAACCAACACCGATATATATGAAGTCGCTGATCTCAGTCCCCCCGTAACTGGTTTGATACCGCTGAGCGAAAGCTTAGTGTTTATTCCACTGCACGACGTGGTTATTTTGCCTATTGAACAAGCCGACATCATGCTCTATCTATCAGAAGAGGCGCATTGGTTATGTGAAGAAAATGGCCAAATCACCCACTTACAGCCTGGTGATAAAGTGGGCTACGCAGAGCAGCTTTGGCAATTTGTCGACGGCCACCCAAGCACAGCAACCGCCATTACATCGATGTCGCCCCCCCCCAATGATATTAAATTTAATTTTACTGCCAGCCAAAATGAAGAACATATATCACTGAGTTTAGTGGTGGATAACAAAGAATTTGACCTAGGCGAACGCAATCACCATTATTTATTGCTGCTACTTGCTCGGCAGCGCCTAGAGGACATCGAAAAAGGCTTACAACCATCCGAACAAGGCTGGCTCGACAAAGAGTTATTAATCCACATGAGTGGCATAATCGAACAACATATCAATATCCAGATTTACCGCTTTCGCAAACAGGTGGCCACGGTTATGCCCCACTCAACTACCTTACATCAAGTCATCGAACGCCGTCCCGGTGAACTGCGTTTTGCTTATAGCGATGTCAAGATTGAAGGTGGGTTTTCGTTGGCAAAAAGTATGTAGGTAGGTAATAAGGTGTAATAGGTTTTCACTCAGTAATTGTATTAAATTAGATCCATCAATAGTTCAAAATGTAGATGGATAGACAGATGAATGCAGCAATGCAGCAGGTGTTTGACCAACACTTGAATAGTGATGGCAAGGTGGGATGCGGATTAGATGCGTTTGGGAGAACAAGTCATTCAACAGCTCTGCCCCAACACATTTCAAAGTCGGAAAACCAATATGGCAATCTATAAAGTCACCGCTATAGGACATGGTTTGAATCTAGGTGACCTACTTTTTGGGGGTGATTACTTTCAAAAAAATGGCGTGACCCAAGTCCGATTAAAAGCCTATGATGAATTAGGTATTGATAAAGGGTTTATTAATCTTCCCATTAATTGGGTAATTAATAACACCATAATTTCTATGCCTGAGCTAAATCGAACAAGTGAGAAAGAAAAAGCTACACTGCTAGTGCCACTTGGCTATAAGACTCCTCTTGGCATTATGGGCGCGCCTCCCAGAAAACCAAACAGAACTCAGAAAGTCATTGATAAAACCTCTCGGGAGTGTTTTGAAAATTTACTTTATCGATTTAATCGATTACATGAAAATTCCCATCAACCGCCTGATTCAAGACAAGTCGCAGCTCTCGTTGGAGAGATTACAAATGACGAGGTCATTCTACTTTTACAACACTTAAAAAATGATGAACATGCCCGAGAAACGTCAAGAAGGCTTGCTCGGCGCAGCGACCTATTTGACAAACTCATACTCATCATTGGTACAGGTGACAATTACTGGGTATTAAGACTCCATACCTACCAAATACGAAGAGGAGGAGGATTAGTTTCAAACCTCGGAAATGAACTTCAAGATGATGAGGCCAACACACACTTTCATCGCTGGCAATTAGGCTCTCGTTTTGTAACAGGGGGGTTTAATAACGTGACTTGGAATGTAAATAATCCAACAACTCATAACCCAGTTAATGCAATTAACAACCACATAGAAATGACAACAGACAAGAGTGAAACAGGCGTATCTATTCAACGTACTTACACTATACCTGCGACAAAAAACACAACCGGAAAAAACAGAGAAGCTACGCATATTGGTAACGCAATAGTCACTCAAAGAAGAAGCGAGTTTTATATGCGTGGTGACGTTGTATCGTATCCTATTGTGGACGCACATAGTGTAAGTGCTTCGTTATCACCTTTTGTTGGAACTACAATCACACTCGCCCATACGGGAAAATCACAATCTCCAGACTCATACTTTTTCAAACCAATATCATCAGAAGATTTAGCCAGTGTTCCTCAAATTCCCTACAAGGAAGATGAATTCCTGCTAGCTATAGACATTGCAATGACGCGGTTACAGTTGGTTAATTTGAATCATTACTTATGGCAAAACTTTGGCCTGATTTGCTTTAGCCATATGAATGCGTTTGAAACTGAATTACTTCCTAGAATTGCAGAACTATTGACCATGCATTTTACAGCGGGATGGATGTTTTCATTCTACGACTGGGTAGCTGCAGCTCGTAAAGTTGATCTCGATGAAGAAGCTCTTTTCTTAATCGCAACTATGGACACTCGCTCTTTAGTATCTCTCCTACTAGAGTCTCAAGACGCTTTAATTTCACAAGATTTTGTCAGTGATTTAACTTTACTAGTTGGCGTAATACAAGAGAGCCAGGCGTTGAGAAAGCGATTAGAAGAGAAACCAATTAACGTCCTTTGAATCATTTTAATCCGATACTTAAAATCAAAACTTGGAAAAATATTGGCGCTAAGAAAACGCTTACTTATCTGTTTCGATTCTATGGGCGAGCATAGCCTAAAACCCAACTTACGAATTTGCATTACATAACAGATACTGACGAAAAAATTCCTACCACAAAGATTCAAGAAGGAGAAATATGATAATTATCAATCATGTATTCATTGGGAGAGGCCCGATAAAGCCCGCTGATCTTTTTAACATTCTTACATGGGTAAGTATAGGTGCGACAATCAATATTTACGTTGCTAATCCAGATAAGGGAATTGATGAAAAACAACATGATTTCAAGTCACTGTTCGACGTAAAAGGCGTTGTAGGTGATGTTACCATTGCATATGACACTCATCACTATTTCTCTAAGTATACCCTTTTTGAAGGTCAGGCCCGGGGACTTGCTGATCACGTAAATATTATTAGTCTACCCAAAATATTGAAGGCACATGATGAGTTAGAAACAGAGGAACTAAGGGATTTTACTGTTGGCTGGAAAAATGGGATTCTGAAATTCTTAGTTTGCATGAGTGATTGGTGGCCAGAGGGACAATGGAATGAAGAAATACTGCAAAGAGTGTTTACCCTAGTAGACGCCACCAAGTTCTATTTGGCGGCTACCAAGCAGGGTTTGGTCTGCGACATGAAGGTTGCCCCAACTAAATACTTTTTTCTCTACGAAGAGGTAGTCAACACCCAATTTATTTCGTTCCAACGTGGAAGCGCTGCCGCAGCAGGTTTTGAGAATCAGCTAAGCGGATCAATGTGTGAAGAAATTAAGGCACGCACTATCTATGCAGAATCAGGTTCAAAGTTCGGGGCCGGATTCGGTGTCAAGTCTGTAAAAGTCAACGCAAGGGCATTCGAAAAGATAACTGCAGCACACGGAATGGCCATGCAACGTTTGTGCAAAGTTGGACTAGGTGTTGATACAAACAAAATTCCAGGAGCTATAAAGCGAGTAATCGATCCAGAACCTGCTGGCTGGTCAGGGCCAGTCCGAGTATTTAAACACCCAAAAGATCAGAGCTGGGCTGGTAGAACATTGGATGCCAACCAAAAAGCACGAGCAAAACGGGATATAGACGAAATGGCACAAGAAGTATGCCAAATGGTGCTAGGCGGGAAACCGCCTTTTAACAAAAGGTCGTTTGGAGGTGATCTCTTCAACATGATGGATACTCTGCGTAAACTCTCATTTTTTAATATATATAGTTAGAATAAGCAAAAGAACATCAATTAATCATCTGATTTTTTTATTACCCCTTATTACCATACCCAATGTAATAAGGGGTAATATCCTTGACCTTACCCCCTCCCTATTATCAGATACCAAGGCATAGGCCATAAAGTTTCTCCAGCTGATAAGTGATTAAACTTCGGTTGGATGCCTATCCTAGTCGCCGATATTTTCCAACTTAGAACCGTATGTATTAGGAGATCCCATGGCCATACAAGATGAACTTCCAAAATCCCGTCTAACGCTGCGTTACCGCACTGAAATAAATGGTGAGCCAGAGGATATTGAGCTGCCTTTGCGTCTATTAGTTATGGGGGATTTTTCGGTCAAAGATGCCAAAAAAAATTCTTTCGAAGAACGTAAGATTTATAGCTTTAACAGTAAAAGTAGAAACCTGAATGAAGTCATGCAAAAGCTGCAGATTACAGTCAATGTACAAGACAGTGTAGGGCAAGACAAAACTCTGGCACTAAAAAATATCGACTCCTTTTTACCCGGCAATATTATTTCGTCAATTCCATCTATGGATGAAATGGTAAAAGCCAAAAATCTGTTGAACTCCTTACTTTCCTGTATCAACAACAGCAGCAAATTTCGTAAAACATTAACTGACTTATTGAAAGAGCCTGGAGGGCTGGAGCCTTTACGTCAAAAGCTTGAGCCAAGTTATAGAAGTCTCACCACTTTGCCTGCTCATGTTTTAGCTAACGAACCAAATTAAAGTAACTACAGAGCATTTTTCAAATTTGAAAGGAAAATAACCTATGACTGCCATTGAAACAGCGGTAGCACAAGAGCCTTTGACCTCACTGGCCCTCAGCCTAAATTATCAAGGGGATGTATTAACATCCTTACTGAAGAAAAAACAACGTCTACTTAGTTTAAAACAGCTAAAAACAGAGTTACAAGAGTTGTTTTTGCCCCTTGCCGAATTAGGTGATGAACCTAAGCTCCCCAAAATAGAAAAAGCACTAGACGACCAGCAAAAAAAAATCACTGCAGCAGAAGGACTCATTAATGCTTTAGATGACGAAGTTAAACAAGTCGAGGAGGTTAACGAAGTAATTAACACCCTTGGTTCATTAACGGTTTCGGTCACTAAATATACATTAGAGGTAACCGAGCTTAAAACAACTCCAGAAGAAGACAAGTTAACTAAGCTGCAAAAAGACATAGTAGAATTGAATAAATCAGGTGTGCCTTTTCTAACAAAACTGGATAAATTTGATGAAGTAGCAACGACAGAAAAACCACTGGCATTGGAAGACCCAGAACGAGCCGCGGATTATTTTCTTAGCAGTTTAGCGACCGTGCTGTTTAATGACATTTTGCCCAATGAAAACGATGATCCAGCCTCTACGCCATTAGCCATCATTCGGCGCAAAGCAGACAATCTAGTCGCCAAGATTGATCAGCAGCTCAACAATGATTTAAATAGCATTTTGCATAATCCACAATTCAAGGTTCTAGAAGCCAACTGGATGGGCTTAAACAACCTGATAGAGAGCACGGATTGGTCCGCTGGGGTGATGATAGACATGCTTGATTGCGCCAAAGACGAAGTAGGCGAAGATCTGCACAACAATGCAAATGGTTTAATTAATAGTGAGCTATTTAAAAAGGTTTATGTTGCCGAATACGATCAGTTTGGTGGTCTTCCTTATGGTGGCATCATTGGACTTTACGATTTTGAAAATACCAAAGAAGACCTTGCCTGGCTAAAAACTATGGGGCAATTGTCCAACGCCAGTCATGCCCCTTTTATCAGCGCGGTGGGTCCGCAATTTTTTGGTTGCAAAAACATCGAAGAAATGGCTGAAATAAGAGACTTAGAAGCCCATATGAGTCACCCACGCTTTGAGCGTTGGCAAGCCTTGCGTGATACCGATGAAGCCGCCTATATTGGTTTAACCCTACCAAGATTTTTATTGCGCGCGCCTTATCATCCTGAAACCAATCCCGCGGGTCATGGACTGAAGTATGCAGAACAGATTCAAATAGATAAAGGGGGTGAAGATTTTCTATGGTGCAATGCCTCTTTGCTGTTTGCTAAAAACATGCTTGCGTCTTTTGCCCATTCTGGCTGGTGTCAATATATACGTGGGCCTAAGGGTGGCGGTAAAATTGAACATTTGCCGCGTTACTCCTTTAGTCTCAATGGTCAACTTGAAATAAAAGCGCCGATTGAATTGGTCATTCCCGATTATCGTGAACTGGCGTTTGCCAACGCAGGGTTTGTGCCCTTGGTCTACCGAAAAGGCAGTGCTGATGCTTGTTTTTTTAGCAGTCAATCCATCAAAAAATCAAAGTTACTCAAAGATAAACAACTACAAGAAAACTCCCAACTGGTGACTAACCTTGCCTATACCCTGTCTATTACCCGTATCGCCCATTATGTTAAATGCATCATGCGCGACAACATTGGTAGTGCCGCGGATGGCGCTTACATAAATAGTGTTTTGCAAACTTGGTTATCTAAATATGTGACTACCGTGGTAAATCCCGATGATTTGACCTTACGTTATTACCCCTTTAAGGCCGCGCAAGTTACCACGACTCCTAAAGAAGGCATGATAGGTTGGTATAACAGTGAAATTACCATTCTGCCTCACATACAGTTCGAAGGACTTGATGTCGAATTAAGAATGGATGTTCGTATTTAACGCTTCTCCCACCCAATTTTTACTTTATTTAAGGATTGTATTATGGCTACTACCTCATTTAACTGCAGCGTCAGTCAGGGGTTTAACTTTGAAAAAGACTCACAAACCGTTGTTGGCCACCTGACCTCATTAAAAATAGGCTCTAAAGAATTTGCTAAAGATATTGAAGTGATGGATCCCACTGCGATCAAAGACAATACCAAGGTAAAAGTGGTTGGTATCATGTCGGGGATTTTCTGGAAAGGCGGCTATGCCGATTCACTCAGTTTTAATTGCCAAGTATCGACTGTTAATAAACAAGATGCCGTGGTACTGCAACACTCTGACTTGAGTGATACCACCGTCGAATATGACTATGTAGTTTACGACTATGACCCGGTCGCCAAGGTTTATTTTAAAGCGTTTCACAACGATACCACCACCCTTAAAGGTTTAGTGGAAAAATCGGGGGGCGAGTTGAGTTTGGGTATCGAGATGGATCAGGGCATGGAGGTCGTATCACCCAAAAACTTTGGCTTTTATCTTGGGGTGATGCCACAAGAGGAGGCACAAACCCTCCACTATGGTGTTTCCAATACGGGTAAATTTACCAAAGCATGGGGCGTGTCAGTCGCCGCATAATTTACCTGTATCGACAGACAACAACCATTGGCGAGTTAAACCCTATGAGTGAATATCCCTTTGCACCTGTGCAGTGGCAAATGGGGCAAGCTTTGTTACCTGAGCATCTTATTGCTCAGGAAACAGCCCTAAGTGCTAATACATTCTTGCGCCACCAATCAGGCGGCCTGCCCTGTTATGGCGTGGGCAAGCTTGAATGGGATAAAGATTTACTATTAACAGGCAGTCTTAATATTAAGACCCTACGTCTGTTTACTCGTACCAACAGTTTACTGGTCGACTTTCCGGGAAATGCCTACATAAGCACCCCCGCTTTGCAATTTAGTGGTTTGCCACGAGTTGAAGTACATTATGTGGTTTTACAAGAGCACAGTGAGACTCAAAACACCACTGGTAGCCAGTCTATTGCTCAACGTCCCTATAACATCATCCTGATGATACAACCCAGTCCAGATACAGACGATGCCACCACTTACCAAGGTTGTGCCGAAGTTTCTCGCGGTAAGTTGGCCGAATTTGTAGCGGATAAAAATGGCCACTGGAAACTTTCAGAGCGTTATATCCCGCCATTGGTACAACTTGGTCTGAGTGAATTTCTTATCGGCCCATTGCAACAATTGAATGTCATTCTTGGTCGTTATCTCAAAGAAACCCTGGCTCTATATCAAAACCAACAACTACCTGATAATCGGTGTTCTGAAATAAGACCGTGCATTAACGCCATCTATGAAAACCGTCAGTTTATCGCCAATCATATTCATCTGGGAAAACACCAGGGTGAATTGCAAATGCATCCCTACTACTTATATGAACAACTGCAAAGGCTGCATCGGCAATTGGCCTTATTCAATGGCGAATGGACCCCTTTACCCTTAGACATTTACCAACACAATGATTTACACAACACCTTCAAATTACTTTTTCAAAATGTGGTCGCTCAGCTCAAATTACCGGGTAGTCAAAGTCAAAGCTCACAGTTGCATCTAAAAGATGGCTGTTATCAAACGGTATTGCCTAATACCTTGAACAAACAAGATAAATTGTATCTGGTGATCAATTGTGATCAACAAGCCCCTTTGGATAACAAGCTCTTACCTTGTATTAGTAGCCGTAAACGCGTAACGACCCTATTTCATTATTCGTTGAGCGGGGTTGGCCTTAGAGCAGTCAAACATCAAACCTTAAGCCATTATTTTGGTCAAAACATCCAATGCTTTTTACTCGAAAATGGCGAAGAACTAACACATATTATTCGAGAGGCTAGTCTGGCATTTTTGGCTCAACCAGAGTTTGCCCCCTACACCTTTTATTTGTTTTACCAGCCACAGCAGCACCGAAATGCAGGGGGAAATAATGGCGCTGTTAAGTAAATTTATTAAACATCACAAAGGGTCTGCTGGCCATCCACTCCTCAGTTGCAATCACGATCCGCAACTCGCTAGTATCATTAGCAATCTACAAACGGTATTACAATCGCGAAGAACGGTTGCCAATGGGCAAAAAATAGGCATTAAAGACTATTCGGAACAGCTGCTTGGTGATCCCCTGATGCATCGTTTGTGTGCTGACTTTGCCAGTCAAATTGATAAGCATGAACCACGATTAAGCCACGTGACGGCCACACTGGTGCAAAGTACTGACTACTTATGGCAAATGGAAGTACAAGCGCAGCTAACACGAAGTCAACCTCTAGCGACGCCTAAATCAGAGGCAATTCAGCAGGTTTGTTTTATTCTGCAATTGGTCAAACCCGCTTACATTAATCAGATGCATGACGTCTCGGTGGTGATGTTATGAGCGCGCTTTTTTGTCGCATCGAATTAAATAAGACGGATGGCATAGTGATCACTCTGGACAATAAGGGCGGGGGTATTACCCATACCATCGTGCTAAATGGTGATGACATAACCACCACCAGTAAAGGTAACGGGGATACCAGTACCATAGTGCAAACACCAGACAAAATAAGCATGACGTGTAAAACCTTTGAACTCCGTGCCGAAACCATCACTTGTGCCGCCAGCAACACCACAAAACTGACCAGTGGTAGTGACTTTACGATTACCAGCGACGCCAATCTTAATGCCAAGGCCGCGATGAATATGGCACTTAAAGGCACCAACATTGATTTAACTGGCTCAGCCCAAATCACGGGCAAGGCGAGCCTGATCAAATTGCAATAAAAAGCTAACAGGATATGCCATGACCAGTCTGCCCCCAACAATAACCGTTCACCAACAATCTGTATTTGATGAAGAATTGGCTTTCCTTGCCACCGTTCAGTCACGATTTTTGCATCTTCATAAGCAAGTTCCGGTGGAATTTAACGACCCGGACGTAAAAAGGCTTATTGAAGCAATGGCAGCATTTATGGCTAAAGGCCGAATAGCTGGGACAACACAAATAGACCAATTACACCAACGGGTATTTCAGCAACTTTTGCCCTATATAGCCTCACCCATTTCCTCTATGGGCTTAGTGCAAGCCAACAGCCAATATATAAGTGAAGCCACTCAATTAAACCAAGGCGCGGCCTTTAGCGTCACCAGTGATGACGATGACAAAGCGGACTATGTAGCGATGCACGGTATGCCCTTGAGACCTATTACTATCACCAAATTAGGTTTAGCGGCCAACACTGCCGGTCATATTAATAGTCAGTTAAACATCGTGCTTAACTCTCCTAATGGCATGCCAGGACATCTGCAACATTTGCCTTTGTATTTGGATGTAAATAATAATTACGCAGCCACTCGCCAGTTTATTAAGCTGCTAAGCTCTAAACTGGTGTCAGTAAAGGCCGTGTTTGATAATCAATCTGAGGCAGTCGCTGGAGAGTTTTCCTTCGGTGTCTGCCAATCACCAGAACAGCAAAATATGCCTCTGAATTTTGCTATTGACCATCAATCTAGTGGACTTCATCCCATCGAAAAAATCAGGCGTTTTTTTCAGTTGCCACAACAAGAAAATTACCTCAATTTATATTTTGCCGACAGCCCTCAATACTGGCAAAAATGTGGATTACAGCTACATTTTGAATCGCCATGGACAAGTCGTATTAAACCCTCAGCAAGCTTTATTAAATTGGGCATGATCTGTGTCGAAAATGTACTAAAAGAATTCGCCGAATCTTTCAGTTTTGATGCCACATGTAGTGCCAACACACTGCGACCTCCGTCTACCACCCCAGACTTGAAGTTACTGAAATGCCTTGGCGTATATCAAGGTGCAATAAAAGAGCGGCAACTGCTCAGCCCCGGTATTCTCAAAACCGGTAACGGTGCTTACGAGCTGCATTTACAAGGTTCAGCCTTGCCACAGATTGATATACAACTCAGCGAGGCTTTTACTAAGCCTGTAAAAATCTCCATCGAAGCACTGTGGCACCAACCCGATTTTAGTCTCCATCTATGGAAAGACCTGAGAGTTAGAACCAGTCAATTAGCCATTCAAAAGCTAAGTTGCGAGATCTATAGTGCGCCTGTACCGCACTTACCCATGAGTGACAATGCTCCCCATAGTTTGCTGGAGTTAAGCCTGTTAAAAAATAAGGATGTATTAAGCCTCGAAGAGATCCTATTTATTCTGGATAGTTTAGGCTCGGTGTTTAATCGAGAGTTTAAATTAATCAAACCACTACTCACCGAACTCCATGTACTGGCGCCCAATCATTATGGTTTTGTGGTTAACGACACCAATCCTCAAACCACCGCCTTGCTTGAATGTTTTATGGCCAAATTGGCACAACTGCTCACCCTGTGGTTACCGGTCGGTCAAATACAGGTTAGCATGCAAAATCAACAACAAATATCCCAGACTCTGGTGAATGCCGACGAATGTCAGGAATATGAATTTATTCCAGAACAAGACCCCACTGCAGCCACAAGCGATGGATTGCCGCCCTACTCCACAATGCACAAAGTAGATGTTGACGACAAAGAAGAGTCACTCCTGGTGCAATTTGTCGACATCTTGTTTGACGATGAAATAAGCCAATACAGCGCACAATATCAGGAGGTCGCTGATGACTAATACCTTGTGGGATCATGCCTATCAGTATTTTGCTGCCCAACAGGCCATTTACTTAAAGTTCAGAAAAATCGAATTTGAACAACAAGTAGAATTATTCAGCTCAGATGAGGAGCAAGATAACACGGCTGCGCCACTTGTCCCCATAGTCACTCTGATAGACTTACATGATGGGCTGGTGAATAACTTGCAAACCTTGCTTGATAATATCACGCCCTTACAAACTGACGAGCAAGGCCGTTATGTACTCAATGCCCTGTCATTTTATTGTGATGAAATGGTATTGACTCAATACATCACACAAATCCAAATAGCCCAAGAAACACTTGATCATCTAAGTAGAACTACCGCACAACAAAAACTCAGTGCCTTGTGGCCAAAATTGCAAGTGACGTTTTGTCAGTGTCATGATGGTGGCGAACGTTTTTTTGCTAACCTAAACACACTATTAGCTCATCCTGACACTTATCGTTTTGCCCTTGAAATTCATTATTTTTGTTTAAAGCAGGGTTTTGCAGGCCGTTTTGTGCACCAAGACGAGCTGCTTGAAGACTATCAAACTCAATGTATCAAAGCCTTAAGTCCCTTCGCTGAACGCAGATTAGTCAAACCCAATGCGGCACTGCATCAGGCTAAAAGCGAACCTATGCTGGGGGAGTACAATGCAAGATCAGTATAAAAACCACGAAGCAGTCGCTATTGTTGATGAGATCAATGCTCGCCTTAATGATTTTGATGTTTTGGCCTTATTGCGCCTACTAAAATATTACGGTTTCGACGAACAATCTTGGTGGTTTAGTAGTCACAATAACATTGTTTCGCAGAATCGTCTGATACAGTCCGTCAGCCTAAAAAAACAGAAAGACGAAGATGAGAATAACAAGAAAGAGCACGTATTTATCGAAATGAACATGGGTTTACTCGCCAGTACCGGCATAATACCCGAGCATATTCGCAAATTTATGGATCATCCGGACGTCGACGACAACGAGTTACAACTGTTTTTAACCTTATTTGATCATATACTGATCAGTAACTATTTAGCCCAGGTTTACCCCCAAATAAATAGTGTGTTTTTTGCCGACTTCGCGCATACCAAAGCGTGTTATACGCGCTTGCAAAACATGCGGCGTGAAGTCAGCCTACATTGGTTATTAAATACCGCTTTTCCGGAATGTACCATCGACATAACCATGGCCCCTGGTGTTGAAAATCAATGTCACTGTAGGCCAATTTTGGGAAAGATGACTCTAGGTTCAAATACATATACTCAGCAAAAATCTGCAAATAATGAGCTCACTGTATTGTTGACCTTACGTGCTGAATGGAACGACTTTAAATTTTCATGGCAAGCAGAAATGCACAAGCGCATCACAGAGTGGGTTATCCCTTGGCTGCAAGATTTCTCTATCAAGATAGCGTTTTATCTACGCAGACCACGCTCGCACAACAGCCTAAAGTTACAACAGCAAAGTGTATTGGGTTACGACCCCTTTTTTACTCACAATCAAGAACAATATAGTGGCAAGCTCGAACAACAAAGTTTTAGTGAATTACTCCATCAGCAAACCTTACCTATAGTTGTGCAATCTCCTATCGCTCAGCCCCAATGGGAAGAGTCATGGCGAATTCGATTATGACTCATATCGCCCTCAACAAACTGTTAACCTTGCCTGAGACCTTGAATTTTATTAATGCTCAGGGCACTGCAGTGACAGAGGCAAACATCAATAAAACAGATGACTGCTTTAACGCCATGTCCTCACACTGGCAAAAAGGTGATTATTTAGACATCCTGACAATAGCTGACATACAAGCCACTTACTGTCTGTGTGACATACGTATCGCTGTTTACTATCTATACAGCTTGTGGGTAATTAAAGTAGATATTAACACCGAATATATCTTATCAATCTTGTTTACGTTGTTGAGCCATCACCAGCAACCCTGGAAAGCCATGTTGGTAAACAATAACGGCTCAGTGAACAAAATTTTGGCAAACGGTGTGTCAATTTTACTGCGTAAAATTGTAGATCACTTGAACAACCCCACGTGCAAAAACAATGCGAGCTCTGAAGACCCCGAGCAAGTATTACCCATTCTTGCAAAACTTGCAGAAACATTACAACAACTAACCACTGACAACAGATTGCACAATAGTTTAATAGCCGCTAAAGACTATTACCTTAATCTGGCAAAAGAACAGCACAGTGCTGGGCACAATACGAGGGTAAATGAAAGTTTAGACAAACTTGAGGCAAATACCAAAAACTCAATTTCAGCAACTGATTTAGCCACTTCCCCCTATCAGTCAAAACCAAACTTATTCAAACCATCCAATGCTTTGCAAAATCTCTTTGACCGTATGCAACTACTCGAGCAACTCCTAAAAAAACAACAGTTTCTCAAAGCTGCAGTGGTGCTAACAGATGTGCAAAACGAGTTAGATAACTTTAAGCCCTTGCTCTATTTCCCAGAATATTTCAGCCCTT
>Ga0163215_101432_pt1 | contig 14084 bp, 13 predicted proteins | sample SynspAceP_FD_185934 | JGI IMG/M metagenome (GOLD analysis project Ga0163215, IMG submission 185934) | Saline lake microbial communities from Ace Lake in Antarctica - Synechococcus sp. Ace-P (Hybrid Assembly) | ecosystem: Environmental > Aquatic > Non-marine Saline and Alkaline > Saline | place... | reverse complement strand
GGCCCCGGTCCCCGCCTATCCCCCCCCCCCCCACCAAATACTTGTCGGAGTGTGCCGTATCATGACTGATGCAACCAATAGTGACGAACGTATCAAGGAGATGTCGCGCCTGCGACGCGCCCTGATCCGCCCGGAGTTAGGGGGCATGGTTGGCTGTGTCGCTGTCTTTACCTTCTTCTTGCTCACCGCCTCCGATAGCGGGATGTTCAGTTCCACCGGCGTGTTGAACTGGTCTGTCGTTTCGGCGCAGTTCATGATTATCGCCGTCGGGGCCTGTCTGCTGATGATCGCCGGAGAGTTCGACTTGTCCGTCGGATCCATGATCGGTTTCGCAGGCATGATGATCGCCATCTTCGGTGTGACGCTAGGCTGGCCGATGTGGATGGCGATCCTTGTGACATTTGCGATCTGCATCGCGCTGGGGGCACTGAACGGCTATATCGTCGTGCGCACTGGCTTGCCGAGTTTCATCGTGACGCTGGCGACCCTGTTTATCCTGCGCGGCTTTACCATATTCATTCCGCAAACGCTGGAACGGAAGACCATCATCGGCGGTATCACCGAGGCGGCGCAGGGCGACTGGCTGGCCGCGATTTTTGGCGGCAAAGTCTTGAAGGGGTTCTTCGCCTGGTTGGGCGATATTGGCATGATTTCGGTCTTTGAGCGCGGCAACAAGGCGGGGCAGCCCGTCGTCGACGGGATTCCGATGCTGATCATCTGGGCGCTGGGACTCGTGATCGTCGGGCATATCGTTCTGACCCGCACCCGTTTCGGGAACTGGATTTTTGCGGCAGGCGGCGACGCGCAGGCCGCGCGCTATGTCGGTGTGCCGGTGGAGCGGGTCAAAATTCTGATGTTCATGTTCACCGCCTTCTGCGCCACGGTCTTTGCTGTCTGCCAGGTGATGGAATTCGGGTCCGCTGGTGCTGACCGGGGCCTTCTAAAGGAATTCGAAGCGATCATCGCGGTGGTCATCGGCGGCGCGCTGCTCACGGGCGGCTACGGGTCCGTGATCGGTGCGGCCCTGGGGGCGCTGATCTTTGGCGTCGTACAACAAGGTCTGTTCTTTGCCGGGGTCGAATCGTCATTGTTCCGCGTGTTTCTTGGGGTGATCCTGCTGCTGGCCGTCATTTTGAACACCTATATTCGCCGCCTGATCACGGGAGAACGCTGATGCAACCCATCATCCGCATGACCAATATCGAAAAGCACTTCGGCTCTGTCATTGCGCTAAATGGCGTGACGGTAGATTTCTTTCCGGGCGAATGTCACTGCCTTTTGGGTGACAACGGCGCGGGCAAATCGACGTTCATCAAGACGATGTCCGGCGTGCACAAGCCGACCCGCGGCGAGATTTGCTTTGAAGGCAAGCCCATGCACTTTGACGATCCACGCGAGGCGATCGCGGCAGGCATTGCGACGGTTTATCAGGACCTTGCGATGATCCCCCTGATGTCGGTCAGCCGCAATTTCTTTATGGGCAACGAGCCGATAAAGCACCGGATGGGCCTGCCGTTCTTTGACCACGAACTGGCCAACGAGGTTACCATGAAAGAAATGCGCGCTATGGGCATCAATCTGCGTGGCCCGGATCAGGCGGTCGGGACGCTTTCGGGTGGCGAGCGTCAGACTGTCGCTATTGCGCGGGCGGTCTATTTTGGAGCCAAGGTGCTGATCCTGGACGAGCCGACATCCGCGCTGGGGGTGCGGCAAACGGCAAACGTGCTGGCAACGGTGGACCGGGTGCGCAAGCAGGGGATCTCGGTCGTGTTCATCACCCATAACGTGCGTCACGCGATGGCAGTGGGCGACCGTTTTACCGTGCTGAACCGGGGCAAGACGTTTGGCACCGCAACGCGGGGCGACGTGACGCCAGAAGAGTTGCAGGACATGATGGCAGGTGGGCAGGAGCTCGCGACTTTGGAAGGCTCACTCGGCGGAACTGTGTGATAAAACGGGCCTGCACATTTGGACGCATGTGCGGGCCCCGCTGCAAAAAAGATACGGCTCAACCGCCACGCACTGCCCTGTATGTGATTTCGGCCGCCTTATATGGTCACATTGCCTCCCGACTTGTGCGCGAATACCAACACAGCGCCGGTAGTCAGCTGCACCTCGCGCCTGAACGGCAGCTTGTTGCGCGCCCCAAACCAGTCTCCTAAAGGTTGCAGTTCCCAAGAGCCAAAGCGCAAGGTGCCCGGAATACGGCACAGGGCGCATACAATTGATTCGGCTACAACAAAGACCACTGTTTGGGTTTTTCCTGAACCCCTTTGGCACGACTGCGCGTGCCATTGAATTGAAGGTTGATCGTCTTTTGGTCACCGGGCGGAGCATGCCTGCAGCACTTTCCTTGGCGGATATTGGCGAGGCACCGGCCCTTCGGAAGGGCGTACTCGGCACGACGCTGTCTTTGCAGGTGTCCGCAAATAGGGATGTCATCTTGCGCGGTACCGATCATGGCGATGCGCGCGCCTTTGCCGACACCGTCCAGACTGCGTGGGTCCGCTTCAACACGGGTGCTTTTGATCGGGAAGCGCAACGGTTCGACCGGCTTCATACCGCTGTTTCCAGCTTGGCGCGACCGGGCCGGTATCCTGCGGCCTGCCGTCTAGCGACGGTTCTTAATGATGCGCAGTCCTTGGATGCCAAGCTTCTGTCGAAGCTGAAGGCAGAAGCAATCGGGACGGATCGGGCAGAGCGGGTGACCCTTGTACGCAAGTTCGTGGCTGATCCCCGGGCGGCGCGAGCAACCGCGATATCGGTCTTCGTCGCGGCTGAACTGGATCGCTGGGAACAGTTCTTTGACACCATCGAAAGCAAGCCACTGACGGCTGAGCAGCGTCTTTCTGTTGTGGTGGATGAGGACGCGACCCTCGTACTAGCTGGTGCCGGATCGGGAAAGACGAGCGTGATTACCGCCAAGGCAGCCTATCTGGTCAAAGCCGGAATCCGGAAACCGGACGAAATCCTGCTGCTGGCATTTGCGAAGAATGCGGCCGCGGAAATGTCAGAACGGGTTAAGGCGCGATCCGGTGAGCCCATCGTGGCGCGAACTTTTCACGCGCTGGCTTATGACATCATTGGTGCGGTGGAAGGGTCAAAACCTGCCCTTGCCGACCACGCGACCGATGACGCGGCGTTCAGCGCGTTGATAAAGCAGATCCTGAAGGACCTCGTTCATACGATGTCTGCCGTGTCGCGCGCTATCATCGATTGGTTCTCTCATTTTCTGGTCGAGCCGAAGACAGAATGGGATTTCAAAACCAAGCACGAATTCTACACCCATATGGAACAGCAGGACCTGCGCACCCTGCAAGGCGAGAAGGTTAAAAGTTACGAAGAGCTGCAGATCGCCAATTGGCTTTATGAAAACGGCGTCGCCTACGAATATGAGCCCGTTTATGAGCCGAAGTTGCCTGAGACGGGGCGGCGGGACTATCAACCGGATTTCCGTTTGACCGAAAGCGGCGTGTACATCGAACACTTCGGCGTGCGGCGTCAGAAGATGGCGGATGGCACTGAAAAACTGACGACTGCGCCATTCGTAAACCGCGATGACTATCTGGCCAGCATGGCATGGAAGCGCGAGGTTCATGCCGCGCACCAAAGCACCATGATCGAAACCTACAGCTATGAACGGCAAGAAGGGCGGCTGCTGACCAGTCTGGCCGAAAAGATCGCGCCACATGCCAAGCTAAGCCCCCGGCCAGCCGATACGATCTATGACCGTGTCATCGAAATGAAGCAGGTCGACACGTTTTCGCAACTTCTCGGGACGTTCCTGCGCAAGTTCAAAAGCGGTGGCTACAGCCTAGAGCACTGCGAGAGTGCGTCCGACAAAATGAAGCTCGGCAAACGCGGCCGGGCGTTCCTTGCGGTGTTTGGCCCTGTGTTTGATGAATACCAAAAGCGGCTGGCGGGACGGATCGACTTTGAGGACATGATCCTACGAGCGGCCCATTATGTTGAAACTGGCAGGTATCTCAGCCCGTTTCGCCATATCCTTGTGGACGAGTTTCAGGATATCTCTCAAAGCCGCGCCAAACTTGTGAAAGCGCTGAAAGGACAACATCCTGACGTTCGTATATTTGCCGTCGGCGATGACTGGCAGTCGATCTTTCGCTTTGCCGGGTCAGATATTCACCTGATGCGCAAGTTTGGGGCCGAGTTTGGCGGAACCTTTGACGGGGAGGCCGGAATCCATAGCACGGTCGATCTGGGCCGAACGTTCCGGTCAGTGGATCAGATCGCTTTTGCGGCGCGCACGTTTGTCCTCAAAAACCCGGCCCAGATCCAGAAACAGATCGTTCCGGCTGGCATCGCGACTGAACCCGCCATCAAAATTGTGACAACGGCAAAGCACGAAGGCGTAAAAGCGCTTTCGGATGTACTCGCCGCGCTTTCGTCCAAGTTGGATCCGGCTGGAGAGAAATCGAGTGTTCTGCTGCTCGCGCGGTATCGGTATTTGGAGCCTGACCTGCGGGATCTGCGGCGGCGCTTTGCGCGCCTGACACTCAGTTTCAAAACCATTCATGCCTCAAAAGGGTTGGAGGCAGATCATGTGGTTTTGTTGAACGCCGACAGTGGGCGGGTGGGCTTTCCATCTCAGATCGTCGACGATCCCTTGCTGGGATTGGTATCGCCCGACGAGGAGGCATTCCAGAACGCAGAGGAACGGCGCGTGATGTATGTTGCGATGACGCGGGCGCGGCGCACCCTGACGATCCTCGCATCAAACGCGCGCCCGTCGGCCTTTGTCAGCGAACTTTTAAAGGACCCGGCATATGGGGTTTCCCAGCCGTCCGGATCCGACCAAGAAGTCCACGAATGTGGCGAATGCGGTGGACGGCTGTTGCGTGTGCAAGGCCAAGACGGTCGAACTTGGTACCGCTGCGCGCATTCCGAGCACTGCGGCAATTTTCTACCTGCCTGTTCGGGATGTGGGGTCGGGCTCCCACGACGGGTAGAGGGTACGCTACAATCCAAGTGCAGTTGCGGGAAAGTGCACCCTAGTTGCCCGGACTGTGCAACCGGCTGGCTTGTTGAACGTACCGGCCCCCACAGCACATTTCTGGGCTGTGTTCGCTTCCCAACCTGTCTCGGGAAAGCGCAATTGGCGCGTAAGCCGAGCGGACGGCGTGTCACAGGCAAGCGCCGAAGGTAACGCGACTGACCTGCATCACGCAAGTTCCGCATGTTGGCCGTGAATGACGATTGCTGCCGATAGAACCTCTGCCTGATGGCTGACACCGGCATCGCAGGTGCGCGCATCGCTCGTGAATTGGACGCGCTTGTGCGTGTCTATGGAAAACCCACCTGCAGTGTCAGTGACAACGGCACGGCGTTTACCTGTCGCGCGATCCTGACGTGGGCGGGCAAGAAAGATGTGGATTGGCACTATATCGACCTCGGAAAACCCCAGCAGAATGCCTTCATCGAAAGCTTTAATAGCAGCCAGCTAGACGCACTACTGAACGAGGAGATCTTCGACACTTTGGATGATGCCCGCCGCATACTAGCCCTTTGGCGATACGACTACAAAAACGTCAGGCCGCGCTCATCGCTGGGAAACCAAACACCCGCACAAGAGCGTCGCGCGCTTGAGCAATTTGAGGGCCCCGCGCAGGACGCGCTTGCCCAAACTGATGACGAAGAATGTGAAATCCAAACCCGCAAACTCTCATAATGACTGAGGCAACTTTCGGGGTGCAGGTCACGGCGTGTGAAAGGTTTCAAGTTCCGGCAGCATATCATATGTGGCGTCAGATTTGCTTGCTGGAGGCCGGCTCATGATTTCCGTCGTCATACCCGTATATCAGAAGGCGCGTCACATTGAACGGGCACTGAACTCCGCCTTGGGTTCCTTGGTCGATGCCTGTGCCGATTTCGAGATCATCGTGGTGGATGACGGTTCGACCGACGGATCCGGGGATATTGCGCGAAGCTGGTTCAAGGACAACCACAGGGCAATCCGCGCCCAGGTGATCTCGCAGGACAACCGGGGTGTGTCCGCGGCGAGGAATGCAGGGTGGCGGTCTGCCGAGGGCGATCTGATCCTGTTTCTAGACGCCGATGACGAATGGACTGTCTCGCATGTCGGCGAGATACTAGAATTAGCGGAGCTGTATCCGCAGGCGTCACTGATGACGACCGCGTGGTCGGTGATCAGGCGAGATGGTTGCCAGGTTTTTCACCAATTTGGGATTGGCGCGGATCTGAAAGGTCTATTGCCTTGTTTCTTTAGGGCTATGTCAACGGGTCCCATGCCTGTCTCCTCCAGCAACGCCGCGGTCCCCATGTGGGCATTGAGGCAGACTGGTGGCTTCCCGGATGGCGTCACACATGGAGAGGACACGGTGGCTTGGGGGAAGCTGGCTCTACTAGGACCTGTCGCCTATTCGCCGCAGATCGGCTCGGTCTGGCATCAAGACGCTGATAACCGGTCAGATTTAGGCAAGCCGATCGCCGCGAACTACATGCTATTTCTGGAGAGCGCCCTGAAGCTAAATTCGCTGACGGATGACATGAAAAAGAGTATCTGGATCAACCGCGACATCGAAGCGGCTCGCATGGCCGGCCTCATGCCGCTTTACTTTCATGACAGCCCGGGGCGCATTGATGCGATGACTGCGGAGGAGAAAGCTATGCTCGTCGAGATCAGGGATCGCTTTGCTGATCAGCTCGTTACATCGATCGAAGCAGAAACTTACGCGTCGCCTGCAATGAATTGCTGAAGGATTTGGCCGGATTTGGCCATATTTTCCGGGTCTGGAAGCCCTTCGTCGCTATTCATGTCTGCAACATATTTACGTGTCGGAACGTGTCAGCGACTTTGAGACAGTGGCGATTGAACTTTAAGCGTGGTTTTACGCCGCTTGCTTTGGTGGGTTGGTCCAGACAGCCGCCGGGATGTGAGGCGGTTTGGGTGGCTTGCGGACGAAGCGCTTGGGCGTGTTGAGGACTGCAGTATTGAGGTGCCCCTAGATTTATAGACGCTTTGCTTGGTAATTTTGGAACCAAGGAGAGATGGATAAGAACAAGGGAATTCGGTTTACGGATGAGTTTAAGCGGGACGCTGTGGCGCAGGTTGTTGAACGTGGGTATGCGGTCAGCGAAGTGGCCGAGCGTTTGGGAATGAGGACCAAGTCGCTGTACACGTGGAAGTCGCAGTTTTCGAAGCCATCGCATGTACGAGCCGAGGTTCTGGATCAGGCTGCTGAGATCAGGCGGTTGAAGCGCGAACTAGCGCTGGTGAACAAGGAACGCACCATCTTAAAAAGGCGACCGCGTACTTCGCGCGCGAGTCTCAGTGAGGTACGCGTTTATTAAGAGACATCGCTCATAATCTGGATGCCAGCCTCTCATGGTTTGCTTGCAAACCATTGCCGGTTCAACATGAGCCGTCGTGGAAACTGCCACGACAACGCCGTTGCCGAGAGCTTCTTCCAACCACTAAAACGAGAACGGATCAGGCGGACATACCTGACACGCGAAGCTGCAAGGCAGGATGTGTTCGATACCATCGAGATGTTTTACAACCCAACACGCAAGCATACCAACAACGGCATGCTGTCACCGGTTGACGACGAAACCAAACAGCAGAAAATGAACGAGGCACGCGTCTAGGAAACGAGGGCACCTCAGTCCAGTGCGTCGTCTCATCGGTAGACGATGTTGGTTTGCTCATACGGGCCAGCTACCACACCTGATTTGTGCAACAGGGCTGTATGCACAGCCCAACTTCGATGATGCGTGCTATGGAATTTGCCCAACGTATCCCTGCATCAATATAAACTGACCTCGCGGACATCGATCTGCGCGTCGTGATCACGTCCAAAGGCCACGACGGCAATTGATCTTAGGCTGGTCGGTTGGGGCAACCTGCGCATAAGCGCGCCCGAGGCTGTAAAGCTGCTCAGTGGCAGGCGTACCTCGCTCCAGTTTTGCGTGACATCGAAGCCTGCCTGATAATATTGCCAAGGCAACACAGTGCCGCTTGTGCGCAGATGAACGAAATAGCGCTGAGCGTTGCCGCGTACGACAAGCCGGACGCCTGTTGTCCCTTCGGGGGGTGGACTGGCCAGATCTAACTGCATCTGGATGAACCCGCCACGGTTGGCTGTGCTGACGCGGCCTGTCATGCGCGCATAGGGCGTGCCGTCGTCCTGCGCGAAAGCGATACCCCCAGTGGACACGCCTCCCATCACCTGATCGGTGAAGAACCGCCAGCGCGTTTCTGGCTGCATGGTGAAATCATCGATAACTGTTTGCGCGGTCACGGACTCGTCCGCCATCAAAGGCGGCACCGCGCCGCCCAGTATGATCGCCGCAAGACCGATTGCTATCAGGCCGCGCATAAAGATTTTCGTCCTCTCATCTTTTCGGTGTAATGCCGCCGACAATGTACCGCGTGTTCCCAAGTCTACCAATGCCGCGTTCCCGGCGCGCCCTTAATTTGGCCATCCAGATTGGGCGTGATCCAGCCGCCGTAAAAATCGCCCTGCTGAGGAATGACGCGCAGATCGCCAACCCATGCTTCGTCCATGAGCCCGGCATAAAACGCCAGATGACCTGCAAGGGCGGCAAAGCGGGCGGTCGGGCGGTCATAGGTCCAAGCCGCACGCATGGACGTCTTGCCCCCGGCAATCACATCCAAGTAACGCGCCACGCCTTTCCATTCGCAAAAGCTGCTGCCTTCAGCCGTGCGCAGCGCGGCTTGGATGTCGTCGGGTGGCACATAATAGCTTGGCGCGTGGTGGGTTTCTAACACGCGCAAGGCGCGGGTGGTATCGGCCACAAGTAAACCGCCAAACCGGATCGTGATCCGATGCGGTACGGGTTCCAGTGCGGGCGGCCGTGGGTAGGACTGGACGTTCTCGCGCGGGATATCGGTCATGTCAGGGTCTCATGGGCTGGTTTGCACGCGATGCCCATATAAAGGATTGCTGTCGTAGGCAGGGGACCAAAGGTTAGGTCTAACCGCCGATTAAGGCCGCGCGGCCCAAGGCCTGTGATCGGCCCCGGCACAAGTCCTACGCCTTGAAACGCGGCACGCAGTTCTTTTGGTTTGATAAACATGGCCGGGTCATGGGTGCCGCGTGGCAGCAGGCGCAGCATGTCTTCAGCGATGGTGATGCTGGCAAAGCGGGCCAGCGGATTGCGGTTTATGGTGTCGAAAAGCAACAACCCGCCGGGGCGCATGGTGCGGGCGATTTCTGAAAGCACGCGGTGCAAGTCAGCCACATGTTCCAACACATCGACACAAACCACGGCGTCGAAACTGGCATCATCATAGGGCAGGGCCTCTCCTACACCCACGTCATAGGCAATGCGCAGTTTACCCGCGCGGGCATGGTCGCGAGCGGCGTCGATGGCGTCAGAGGCGGGATCGATTCCAGTGACATGCGCGCCGCGCTCTGCCAGCGCCTCGGCCATGAAGCCCCCGGCGCAGCCCAGGTCAAGCACATCTTTGCCTTGCCAGTCGATGTGTCGATCGAACCATTTAAGCCGCCCTGGAACAAGATTTTTCAAGGTCCGTACCCAGCGGATGTCATCTGACCACCAGCGATCTGCCACCTTGTCATAAATTGTCAGATCATTGCGCATTGGGTCGGTCCTTGGTCGGGGTGAGGCGGGGCAACGCATAGGGAACTTCGGCGCGATAGCGGTCAAACTGTACGCCGTAGCGGGCGGCAAAGCGGCGTTCCTTGAACCGTGGAGCCAGCAGGCAGTAGGCGGTAAAGCAGATGGCCATGACCAACTGATCCGGCGTCCAGACTGGCACTGTCCACAGTGTTAGGGCAAAGGCGACATAGATTGGCTGGCGGATCAGGCGGAACAAACCGCTGGTTGGCATGTCGGGAAACACCGGCCGGATGCGCGCCAAAAGTGACATCCAGCCCAGCGCACCCGATTGCACCTCAGCTCCGGCGTCAAAGCTTGCTTTTAATAAGATCAACCAGCTTCCGGCATATGCGGTGGTCATGACCCAGAACGCTGCCCCGTCGGCCCGCCACCACACGATACCTGATGGCGTCCACAACGCAAACAGCGCCAAAAGCTGGGCGGAGGCGATGATGGCATAGGTGGTTGTAACGAGCGTGGCCCCATACGGGCCCGGGATGAGGCGCGCCAGCAAGCGCCCGCCAGATCCGGTAAGCAAGATTGAGTGGGCCAATGGAAACTGCACGAGGAGCGCTGCATTCGCGAGTACAGCCCATGGCCATGGCACCGCGCCAAGGCTTTCGCTGAGGCCAAAGAACATTGCGACAATCATCGCCAGAACGCCTGCGGCAAAGACCGTGTGGCACAGCGCGCCAAGCGACAGCGCCAGCGCAATGCGGCCGGCACCCGGGGCAGGGCGGAGGGCTGCACTGATGAGCGTGATCAGCCGGGCGATGCGGGGGTCGGTCAACATCGTCATCGCCGTGCCAGTATCGCATCGGCGATGACAGTACCGCTGGTCCATGCGGCCTCGACGCGTGGGCCAATGCACCAGTCGCCACCCAGATACAGCGTTGCATCGGGGCTGTTTAGGAATGGCAGGCCAAGCGCTTGCGTGACGCGGGCATAGCGCCAGCGATGGGCTGCGGCATGGGTCACTTTGTTGGGTGCCACGCCCAGCCGGTCGCATAGCAGCGGCAGCATCCGGGCCGCGATGGCGGCGGGGGTATCTTCTAGATGGGCTTGGCTGAACGCTTCGCTTGCCTGCGCCACCCACAGCGCGGTCAGTCCCGGCGGGCGGCCCGGCTTGGCGCTATCCTGCGCTATCCACGCGAGGGGATCATCAGCATCTTGCCGGGTTATAAAGGGCGCGGGCCCCTCAACAGCAGCCATCAGTGTCAGGCAAGCCGCGAGCCTCACGGGGGCCAGAGCCGCGACAAGGGGGTGATCCGCGCCCACAAGTCCTGCAACTTGTGGTGCGGGCACGGTGACAACCACGCGCGCGGCGCGCAAAATGGCATCGTCCAGATGCAGCACCCATCCCTCGGGGTCCTGCGCAATGCGCACGACTTTCGAATTTTTTCGGATGTCCAGCCCAGCCCCAAGCGCCTTGGGAATGGCGGACATGCCCGGTACGCCCACACTATGTGTTTGACCTGTGCCATCCTGCCACCCGGCCAGCGCACCCGTTTCACCCAAGTTTTGCAGCACCTCAGCGAAATCAGAGCCATGCGCGTTCATGTATTGCGCACCATGGTCAAACTGCAGACTGCCAGCACGCCGCGTGGCGACCCGCCCGCCAATGCCTCGCCCCTTATCAAGCACAACGGGCGCAAGCCCCGCATCGGCCAACCGGCGCGCACAAGCCAGCCCCGCCATGCCGGCACCGATGATGACAATAGGAATCATGCGACCAGCACCTGTTCTAGGATACGCGGGATCTGCTGTCTTACCTTAAAGAACCCGGCAGTAGCGTGAGGCCATATCGCTCTGTCCCAGTCACGCCGCCATTCGCAAAAGCGAATGCCTTGTGCGGCAAGGGACGGGGCGGCGTCATCCAGCCAGTCTTTTAGCGGGCCGCAGGTGATGTAGGGCGTGGCGATTTGCGTCGCCCCCGCGTCCGCGGCCCATTTGGCCAAAACCGCAGGGTCAGCCGCGTGCAGAAGGACTGGGCTGGCTTTCACCCGCAAGGCGGCATCGGCCAAAGCATCGGCCTCAAATTGCGCCACCAAATCCGCCACCGGCAAAGGAGAGCGCAGATGGCTGGTCGATATCGTGGCGACGGTGCGGATGTCATACCCCGCAAGGCCGAAATCCTCGACCCGGCAATCTTCGTCCGTGATCAACAGCGCGGTGGCACGGCCCGGGTCTGGCGGGCTGATCGCGCGCAGGGGCAATACCGATGGCAGGCCGTCTGGCTCCGTCGCCTCTAGCCCTTGGGTTACGTCGGCCAGATCGCTGGGGCGCGGTGCAAAGCGCCCGGCGGTAAACGTAGCGATATTGCGCGCGTCAGCCGGATAGGGTTTGCCGCGCGTATGCAAGCCTGCCACCCAACGCCAGCCCAGCGTATTGGACGCAGCATCACCATCCAGCAGGTGCCGGTAAAAGAAATCCGCGCCCAACCGCCACGGCAAACCCAGTGTGAATATCCAGATTGACGCAAACCACATACGCGTGTGGTTATGCAGGTATCCTGTGTCCACCAGTTCGGTTGCCCAAGCGTCGAAACATTCTATCCCGGTCTGGCCATCCATCGCGCGGCCCACATCGCGGCGCAAGCGGCGGTCGCGGTCAAGGTCGGCCAGATCAGCCTCCAGTCCGGTGACGTAGCTAGCCCAGACCTGCGGTCGGCGTTCTAGCCAGCCTTTGAAGTAGCCGCGCCAGATCACTTCTTGGATAAACTTTTCTGCATCCTCGGGCCCATGGGCCGCAAGCGCCGTGGCAACCAGGTCCTGTTCGGTCACCAGCCTGCGCCGCACATAAGGCGACAGCACCGACACTGCTTTGTGCGCGCCGGGGCCGTGATCGGTGTTACGCCCATTGGCATAGCGCCGCCCCATGCGCACCGTAAAGGCCGCCATTCTCTTCTCACCCTCGGTGCGGGTCGCGGTCCAATCTGTCATCACGTTTTTCACCTTTTTACGCTGGGAAAGGTGATGCGAGCCGCCAAAATTTCAACGTCAGGCGACCGTGTTGCGGCAATACGCCTCGATCATCGGGCGCAAGGCGATCTTCGCCTGCAATTTGGAGGCCATCAGATACATGCCGCCGATCTTGCGGTGTAAAAACAGCGTGGCAGCTGGGGGCACATGGGCAAGCTCGCGGTCATTGCCGATGGCAAGACCCATATCGCGCAGGTTTTCCAAAAGACGACTGTTGCCAAAATCGAACGGGGTGTCCTGCCGCAGGGGGCCCGTTGCGGTTGTGAACATGGACTGAATCAATTCCTGATGGTGCGGCGCGGTGGCGGGACCGAAATAGCCGATGCGTGCCATGGCGTTGCGCGTTTCCTGTGCACCGCCATCCAGCGCCGCCCGCGCAAGCGCGCGAAAATCAGCTGCCAGTTCAGGGGCAACGGGCTGCACCGCACCAAAATCCAACAGCACGATGCGGCCAGTTTTGGGATCATAGCGGTAATTGGCAAGGTTCGGGTCGGTCTGCATCGCGCCGAACACAAACAATTCGCGGAGCACAAGGTCGATCAGGGCCGTCGCAACCCGATCCCGCTCCACCTGTGGCGCATCGATCAGACTGTCCAGCGGGGCGCTGGCCACATACGTCATCGCGAGCACCTGCGGTGTGCTTAGCTCTGGGTGCAGGGCGGGCAGCACGAAAACATCAGAATCGTTCAGCAAGGCGCCAAAGTGGGCCAGATGCCGCGCTTCGGCCAGATAGTCGGCCTCGGCGTGTAGCTGGCGCTTGGCTTCGGCCAAAAGAGGCGCAATATCCATGCCGCGCGGCACAAGCCCCGGCAGGCGCAAGAGCGTGGCAACATTGTCCACGTCGCTGTCGATGCTAGCCCGCACGCCGGGATATTGCACTTTGATCGCAAGGCGCTGGCCATCATGTGTGACGGCTTGGTGCACCTGCCCGATTGAGGCTGCCGCAAAGGGGCGCACGTCAAAACGGGCAAAGCGGCTGTACCAGCCCGTCCCCCATTGCGTATTCAGCACGGTTTGCAGCTGTTTTGGCGGCATGTGGCGGGCATCGTCGCGCATCCGCGCAAGGATTGCTGTCAGCTCATCCGGCAGCACTAGCCCCGTATCCATTGACAGCATCTGCCCTAGTTTCAGCGCCGCGCCGCGCAAATGGGACAGCCCGTCCGTCAGCCGCAAGGTGTTTGCAGGCGTCAGCAGCAGTTGTGCCAAATCGGGCCGCTTGCCACCAGCCAGCGCCCGCAGGCCGCCCGCCGCTACGTTGCCCGCAATGCCCGACGCTATGCCGCTAAAGCGAAACAGCCGTGCCGCGCGTCCCGTCGGCACTGAGGTGCCGCTTTTGTTATCGTTCGGCAAGGTGTCCTCCAGCCTCAATTGGTCGTGCGGGCGGTCTGCTTGCGCAAACGCCGCAGGTGCCAACGGTAAATGACCGGGGCCAGAATGAAGTCATAGACGACGCACGCGGTCTGCTTGATGCCGGGT
>Ga0163215_101431_pt1 | contig 14088 bp, 8 predicted proteins | sample SynspAceP_FD_185934 | JGI IMG/M metagenome (GOLD analysis project Ga0163215, IMG submission 185934) | Saline lake microbial communities from Ace Lake in Antarctica - Synechococcus sp. Ace-P (Hybrid Assembly) | ecosystem: Environmental > Aquatic > Non-marine Saline and Alkaline > Saline | place... | reverse complement strand
AGTCGGCGACGCCATTGATCGGCGAGTTGAGGATTGGGCAAGCGAGCCATGGGGTTTCTCCTGAAAGTGGAAAGAAACCCACCAAGATATCGGCCTCGTCAACATGGGCAGATAGAACGCTTACGTTCAGTGAACAATCGGACGGTAGGCCGCTCGAATTTGACTGCCGTTTCTGCCATCCACCTCGACGAGATGAAAACTGATGACCGCTCTGATGACCGCTCTGATGACCGACACTCATAGCTTTGAATCATCATCGCTCGGTGGACTGATGACGGACGATTCGTTTTGGCCTGCCGAGCCGCGGAGTTTGAACGAACTCGGTTTGTCGATCACGTTCATCGAGGCGTTGCTCGTCAAAACGATTCACCAAACCGGAACGATCAGCGGTCGTAACGCGGCAACACGTCTCGGGTTGCCGTTCCGGATCGTCGAGCCCATTGTCGACGCACTACGTGTGCGAAAGTTTGTCGCCCACGTTCGTCCGGCCGCATTCAACGATTACTATTACTCGCTCACCGAATCCGGTCAAAAGCGGGCTCAGTTGCATCTCACGCAGTGCAGTTACGTCGGCCCCGCCCCGGTGCAACTGAGTGATTACACGCTCAGCGTCGAGGCCCAGGCCGCCGGCATCGATCCGATCGATCGCGATCAATTGCGAGCCTCGTTGTCACGAATCTCTTATCAAGACGAATTGCTCGACCAACTCGGCCCGGCGATCAACAGCAACACCGGATTGTTCCTGTTCGGACCTCCCGGTAATGGAAAAACGACGATCGCTCGCAGTCTGACCCAATGCCTCGGTCAAGAGATTTGGATCCCGCACGCGATCCTCGACGACGGCAATTTGATCAAATTGAAAGACGACGCGTTCCACCGCGAAGCCCCCGTACCCGAGGGCGACGGCAGTATGCTCGAATCGCAGGAATGGGACAAACGTTGGGTCCGCATCCAACGTCCGAGCGTGGTCGTCGGTGGTGAGTTGGTGATGGATAATCTCGAGGTCCGCCACGACCCGCGTTCGAATATGTGCGAAGCTCCCTTGCAGATGAAGAGCAATTGCGGGTGTTTGTTGATCGATGACTTCGGACGTCAACGAATCGCGCCGGAGGAATTGCTCAACCGTTGGATCGTGCCCTTGGAAAGTCGTCACGATTTCCTCACCTTGCCGACGGGAAAGAAGATTCAAGTTCCGTTCGAGCAATTGATCATCTTCTCGACGAATTTGAACCCGGATGACCTTGTCGACGAAGCGTTCTTGCGGCGCGTGCCTTACAAAATTTTCGTCGGTGATCCTTCCAAAAACGAGTTTCGCGCATTGATGAAAAATGTCGCGGCGCAAATGGGATTCCCGGAAACACCAGCGGCTGCTGAGCACTTGTTGGCGTTCTACGAAGCAGAAAAACGAGCACCGCGTCGCTGTCATCCACGTGACATCCTGAACCAGGTTGCGGATTTTTGTCGCTACCGAAATTTGCCATTAACGCTGCGCCCGGAATCCATCGACCAGGCGTGCAAGAATTATTTTAGTGCTCTTTGATCGGTGATCCGAGGCACGACCTTTTCGTTTTCCCTTCTTCCCTCTGTCAACTCATGACTGTTCAGACCGCTCGCAAAATATCGCCGGGTTACGAACCGATCGCTGGCTACACCCTCGAAGAGAAAATTGGGGAAGGTGGTTTCGGTGAAGTTTGGCGTTGCAATGCGCCGGGCGGTTTAAAGAAGGCGGTCAAGTTCGTCTTTGGTGCGACGAATGCCGAGCGGGCTTCGCGGGAACTCAAATCGCTCGAACGGATCAAGGGGGTTCACCATCCGTTCCTGTTGACGCTGGAACGTTTCGGCGTCGTCGACGATCAATTGGTGATCGTGACGGAACTCGCCGACGGTTCGCTCGAAGACGTTTTGAAACGGCACATCGATCGCGGATCGTGCGGGATTCCCCGAGCGGCGTTGTTGTCGTATCTGCATGACGCGGCCGATGCGCTCGATTACCTGCATCAAAGTTATCAATTGCAACACCTCGATGTGAAACCGGGCAACCTGTTGATGGTTGGTGGGCACGTCAAGGTCGGCGATTTCGGGTTGCTCAAAGATCTACGCGAGATTGACTGTTCGATGGTAGGCGGTTTGACTCCGATTTATGCGCCGCCGGAGGTGTTCGACGGCCGGCCGAATATCAACAGTGACCAGTACTCACTCGCGGTGATGTATCAGGAGTTGCTGACCGGGAAACGTCCGTTCGCTGGTCAGACGATCGCTCAACTCGCGACGCAGCACGTTCATGCGTCGCCGAACCTCGACTCGTTGCCAGCGGCCGATCGCGTTGCCGTGGCGAGGGCTTTGGAAAAAGACCCGAACCGGCGATTCGACAGTTGTCTGGAGTTCGTCGACGCGCTCAAGACACCGCGGACTCGTCAGGAAACGGAGGTGCCTCGCGTCAACACCGCGAAGGTTTCGGGTGTGGGGTCGGTCGAAGATTTGCCGAGTTTAAAAGCCGACACCGCGTTGCTCCGCAGTCGCGTGACCGGGCACGCGTTGTTAGTGGCGATCGGTGGCGTCGGCGCGGAGTGTTTGCATGAACTACGCGGTCGTGTTGCCACGCTGCATTCGGCCTGCCCGCTCGATTTGCATTCGGTGTTGATCGACACGGACATGCACACGATTCATGCGGCCCGGTTGACCGAGGCGTCCGATCGGATTCCTCCGGCAACGATTCTACACACGCCGCTGCGCTCGGCGTCGGAGTACCGCGTCGGTCCGACCGAGCATCTCCGCAACGTTTCGCGTCGCTGGATTTACAACGTCCCCCGCAGTGGTGCGACCGAGGGGATGCGACCGCTCGGTCGGCTCGCGATGGTCGACCACGCGGGGAAAATTGACGCCGGATTGCGGGATGCTATCGATCACCTCGCGGCGGTTTGTGGTGACCGTGTGCCGTCCGTGTACATCGTCGGTTCAGTTTCCGGTGGCACGGCGAGCGGGATGATCCTCGATGTCGCTCCGCGTCTGCGGACGCTGCTCGACGAGGCCGGACTCGAACACGCGCCCGTGCTGCCGCTGCTCTCGTCGATTTGCATTCAGGGCAACCCGCATCAGAGCGTCTCGTTGCACGATACCCACTCGGCGTTATCGGAACTGCGACATTATCTTTCGCCCGGCAACAGTTATCCTGGCGACGAGGGCGTGAAGTGGCCCGGCGTGCCAGCGGTACGCAACCCGCTGCGAAACGCGTACTTGGTCCTCGACGGGGATCTTTCCACACCGGATGCGTCCTCGGCGTCGTCGACGATTGTGGATTACCTATGGGCGGATGCGACGGGCGCCGGTCAATTGCTCGCGTCGGCTCGTCAGTGCGACACCAAGGATTCGATTTTGAAGGCCCAACCGATACTCCGTAGTGTCGGCGTGACACGCTTGAAATGCGTCCGTGCTCTCGAAGAAAACCTACTCGCACCGGCCGCCGCTCGGCATCTGTTGCTGCGTTGGCTCGGTCGTCCCGCCGAATCGCGAGAGATTGCCGGACCGCTCGCCGAACGGTTGCGAAAACGATGCGACCTCGATCCCCAATCCATGATCGAAAAAATCCGCAGCCTGTTCGGTGAAAACGAGGCGGCAATCGCTGACCAAATCGGCGTGCTGTTGTCGCCGCTGAGCGAAGAGGCGATCGGCCAAAGTGAAACGATCGAAATGGTGATCCTCGGCAGCCTCGATGATGCGAATGTTGTGGTCCAATTGCAACGCCAGGTCGCGACGAAGATTCTCGCGCTGCGACGGGAATTGGTCGTGCGCTTGAATGACGGTCGCATTGATATCACCTCCGCAGTGCAAGCGGTCCAACGATTGATGCGAGACGTGCGTGTGGTTTCCGAACAACTCGCTCAGGAATCCACCGACCCCTCGTTGCCCGCCGAGCCGTTTCACGGAATCAGTGACGACGAAATGGTCAATTGGCTCCAAAACGCCGAACGCATCGCACTGGAACGACTCACCGCGATCGCCAAACAACTGGCCAGCCAATCGTTCCAACGACTTGCCAAACAACTCGAAACCCTTCACACGCAACTCTCCGAGATGGCGATCGGCATCGCCCGCGGCATCCGATGCGTTCCCGGCGACAACCGCGACACGGAAAACCCGTGGACGGAAATGCCCCAGGAGATCCGGGTCCGATTCACCGACGTGCTCGACCACCTGCACAGCGAAGTCGCGAGTCGATGGCTGACCGCCGCGATCCGGAACCCCGATATTCAAATCGATGTCGTGGCGATGGCAACCGATCTCGTGGCCCGCGTCTTGCCGACCGTCGAAGACATCATCGATCAACACCGCCAAGCCTCCGAGGTCTCCGGTGCGAACACGAGCGACTCGACACAGAAACGCACTGGGGCAAGCCTCTCTCACGCGACCGCGGTGGCGCCGACAGGCAATTCATCGGACGGCCAGCCCGCCATGACGGCAACTGCAAAACTCAGCGGTACGGCCGTGACCGCCCATTACATGACCTCGGCCGTCCTCGCCGCACCCACTGGAATCCAAGAAACGCAGTCCTTCACACCGACCGGCGGACAACGAAATCGGTGGAATGAACAAACCACCATTGAAGCCGCATTGAAAGTCGCTGTGCCCGGATTGTTGCAATGCGGCGGTCGCCAACGCTTGCTCCTGCTCGTCGGTAGCGACAGCGAAAAAGAACGACTCGAAGCCAAGGTCGCCGCCGCTCACCAGGGATCACTGACCACGGTCGTGATCCCCGGCATGACCCCCGTGCTGATTCACGAGGCGCAACAGATCCCGGTCGATGAAGTGCTCCGCCGCTACGAAACGTTGACCGGCGGGAACACCCAAGTCAGCAAACGGTTACACGCGCGGACTGACATTCATTGGAACGAGGCCTGACAACGGATCACGGGTTCGGGATCACCTGGACGTTATCAATCGCGATTTCGGCGTTGGTCGCGTTGCCGAACAAACCCGGACTGCCCTGCACGTTGGCCGCTTCGTCCGTCGCCGTTAACGTCCACTGCGACGGCTCGGTTTCATCTCGCGGCCAGACTTTGCCTTGCAACACCGCGACGCCGTCCTGCACCGAGGCCTGGAACTTCAGCGTGTACCAACGATCCGCTTCCCACTTCACCGCGACGCTCCGCGCCATTCGCAATTGGGCCGCCCAGGTGCGAATCTGCAACTGCTGCGACTCGCCCATCAGGTCGAGCGTGTAACGCTGCGCGATCACACCCATGTCGGGCAACTTGGCCGTCCCCGCGGCCGCTTTCACGTCCGCCGTCACGGTGTAATCATGCAGCGTCGCCGGGCCGAACCAGGTTTGACTGCGTGTGCCTTTCGGGATCGTCGTGATTTTGACAATCGCCGGGTTGCCATCGATCGACCGAGCCTCGTGGCGATAGCGGGCACCGATCCAAGTCACTGGAACCTCACCGGGTGAGAAATCGAAACTCCACGGCAGAGCACCGATCACTCGCAGTCGAGAGCTCGCACTCGCCTCGCCTAAATGAGCGGTCACGGTCAACGTACGGTGCATCCCGGTCGCACGGAACTCCTTCGCCCGTCCTTCGATCGCCCGTCCTGCAATCGGTAGCCCTTGGATCGGATCGACGCTCAACACACCTTCGCTGTCGATCGAAGCGTCGCCTTCGATCGTATAACGGACCTGATCGGTGGGCGCCGTTTCTACATGCACGCCGTCCGCATTGAAACCGACGAGCTGCATTTTTAATTTTTCACCCGGCGCGACGATCGCTTCGGCGGGCACCAATTGCAATTGAGCAATCACCGTATCGCTGCGGTCCTCGGGTTCATTCGCCGAACCAGCATCCGTCTCGATCGACGCGACCGTCGCCGGGTCACCGATGCAATACAAGCCCGCCGTCGTCGGTAGGTAAATTCGCCCGTGTGAAACGATCGGCGATCCACCGACGTCGTGACCTTTGGGCAATCGGACTTTGAACACCGATTCGATCCCTTCTTCGCTCGGTTTCAAAACATGGAAGATGCCCGTCGCGGTCGCCGCGTAGATTTTACCGTCGACGTACAACAGACTGCCGCGCATCGACGTGCCGAGTTTCAACGGTTTGCCGATCAGTTCCCCGGTTTGGGTATCGACCACATGCATCCGCGAGGAATCCTCGACGACGTACAAACGCCCATCGATGAGCAGCGGAGAACTTTTGCCGACCATCAATTCCTCCGTCCGCCACAATGGGGCGGACACCGAATCGATGGACGCCGCATTCGCATCGACGGCAACGATCGCGCCTATGGCCGTGCCCTCGGGATTCTCTTCCCCGTGGGCGAGATAAACCCGGCCATCGTCACCGACCGCCGCAGTCGTGTTGATCCCCCGGCGCGAGATCGCTTCTTTCCAAATGACTTTTCCTGTCCGAGGCTGCATCCCGTAAACGAACCCGTCACCGGCGCCGGCGACCATGACCGCGCGTCCGTTCACCATCCGAATCACCGGAGTACTGTACGTCGTGTCTTCGGGCAACGGTCGTGTGGAGGTGATCCAAACGAGTCGTCCGTCCATTTTGTCAAACGCGAGAAACCGGTGTGCCGGGCGGGCTGTCGCGTCCCAACCCGTCGTCACCCCGCTGATGATCACGAGGTTTTCAAAAACCACGGGTGTGTTCGTCCGTCCGCCGTACGTGCTCAACATGCCGAACTCTTCACTGAGCGAGCGTGACCACAACGTTTGTCCCGTCTCGCCATCGATGCACTGAAACAAACAGCAAGCGCTGAGCGTGAAGACACGTTCGGTTTTCGGATCACCACACACGTTGGACCAACCGATGCGCTCGGCGGGCAGATCCGAGAGGAACACGTTGGACACGTTCTCCCAAATCGCGTCACCGGTCACCGCGTCGAGACAAACAACTTTTTCGGCATCGCGTGGCGTCCCCGGTTGGTCGCGAACGATCGTGAACAATCGTCCGTTCATCACGATCGGGGTGGAGATGCCTGCCGCCGCGACGCTTTTGAAAATCACGTTGCTGCCTTCGCCACCCTTCGGATCGAAACGATCGACGAGGCCGGTTTCCAGCGAAATCCGGTTTTGATTGGGCCCGTTCCAGGCCGGCCAATCCATCGGGTCACTCGCCTGAATCCAACCGGCGCTCAAAAACCAACTAAAAACCAAACTCAAACCAAAGCGAGCAAGTCGCATAGTCGGGGGCACTCACGAGGAGGGTGGCGCAGAATACGCAGGAGGGGAGAGCCTTCTAGTTTGATATCGGAAACGCCCGTCGAAAAGGGGACAAATCCCAAAATGGTCGACTAGCGATTTTTCGTCTCGCGGGATCTCGCCTCGCTGGGTTCCGTTTCATTGATTTCCATTTGGTCGAGTGCTCGCAACATCGCGAGCGTCGCTTCGGTTTCCTCGATCACGATATGATCAACGCCGAGACGTTTCATTTTCGTCAAACTGGCTTGGTATCGGCAGCGGACAATGATCCGTGCGTTTCGATTGATCTTGCGAATTGCGCGGACGATCTGGATCGCCGAATCGTCGTGCGGCACACAGACGACGCACAGCGCGGAATCCGCCGCATCGGCGAGTCGCAGAATCTGCACATCACTTGCGTCACCCGCGACCGTATGAAAACCTGCTTGCGCGAACGGTTGCAGATTGATCGGGCTCAGATCGATCAAACACACCTCCTTGCCCATCGTTTCGAGTTGCGTCGTCATCCGACTGCCGATCGGCCCCGCACCGATGATCAGCGCTCGTGAATTCGAGGGCGCTGATTTCGAGGGCGCTGATTTCGAGACCGCTGATTTCTTCACGATCGTTTCCGGTTCGTCCGGCGCGTCGTCGCCTCGTACCAATCGCAACCCGGCCTTCATCAACGGCGGCGTCAAAATCAACGAACCCACCGCCACGGCAACGATCCGTTGGTAATCGAGTTCCGAGATCACACCGGCCTGCAACCCGAGCAGCACCAACACGAACGCGAACTCGCCGACGTGCGCGAGTCCCACGCCCATCCCGAACGCACGCCGCAGCGGCAACCCGGTCAAACGCAACGCGATCGTCGCCGCCACCGCTTTGATCACCACGACACCGGCCAATGCACCGATCATGAACAAGGGTTCGTTCCAAATCAGACGCGGGTCAAAGATCAAACCGAGTCCGATGAAAAACACCGCCGCGAACGTTTCACGAAACGGCAAAATCAACGCATCAATTTGCTGCGTCCATCGGTTGCCGTTGAAAATCAACCCCGCCGCGAACGCGCCCACCGCGGGTGGCAAACCGACCGCATGAGCACCCAACGTCACACCCCCGAGACTGACGATCGTGAACAACGTCACCAATTCGGGGCTGCGATAGCCGGCGAATTTCGGGATCAACCATTTCGCGAGCAATCCCCGCAACACCGCGATCACCAAAATGAACAAGATCGAAATCAACGCCAACGTCACGTAAGCCTCCGCCCCCGGTGTGCTCTCCGAACCCGTCAACAAGGGCACGAGCAACAACAACGGCACGAGCGCGGCGTCTTGGAACAACAGAATCCCGATCGCCCGGCGGCCATGCGGTCGACGCGATTGGCCCCACTCCGATAACGCTTTAAAAACCAACACCGTGGAACTGAACGACAGCGCCACGGCGATCAGGAACGACGATTGCCACGGCATCTCCATCGCCAGGAACAGGAACGCGAGCGGCACGGCGACCAACGTCATCTGCACCGCTCCGCCGATCAGGAAATTACCGCCCAGCCGTTTTAAATCGTCGAGAGAAAACTCGATTCCGATCGAAAACAGGAGTAGGAACACGCCGACTTCGGCAAAGTGTTCGAGTTGGTGCGCGTCATCGGCGATCCACCCTAAAACGCCTTGGCCGAGAATCGCGCCGACGACGAGATACCCGATCAACACCGACGCCCGCAACCGACGACAAACCACCGCCGCGAGCAACCCCGCAGTCAAGATGATGAGCAGGTCTTGGATCAGTGATTGAGTCATGGTGGGATGCGGTGCCGTTTGTGGAAATGTCCATGATCTTTTTTACCCTCCCGAGAACGCAGGGAGGGTGAACTCCTCGTTAACTTGAAAGATTAATCATGAAAACAGCACGTTCAAAAACTGATCTCGGTTCTCGGCGTGTACTCCTGGGCGCTATCAAATTGCCGTAATAACTCCAACGCCTCTTCGCTGATTTCCTCGGGCAATTGAATGAGCAGTTCGACGATCAAATCGCCAGCACCGGTTTTCGCGTCTTGCACGCCGTGCCCTTTGACTCGTAATCGCTTTCCACTGCGACTGAGCGGCGGGATCGACAACGACACTGTGCCCTTGGGCGTCGGCACGTCGATCTTGGCTCCCATCGCTGCCTCGCCGATCGTAATCGGCAGTGCCAGTTCGAGGTTTTTTGATTTGCGTTCGAAGTACGGGTGCGGGTCGATCTTGATCGTTAGGATCAAATCGCCCGGCGTGCCACCGGCGGCGACTTGGCCCTGTTCACGCAGCCGGATTTTTGCACCGTCGTCGACGCCTGCGGGGATCGTCACCGACAGTTTCTCGCTCTTGCCGGTGCCGGTCGGATAGAATTCCGCCTTGCCGCCCAAGACGGATTTCTCGAACGGGATCGACAATTCGTAGCGAACGTTGGCACCACGTTGGGGCGGAGCGGGTTGCTGCGGGCGTCCGCCACCGGGCCGACCACCGCCACCGAACCCGGCACCCCCGCCGAGGATCTGTTCGAAGAAATCATTGAACCCGTTTTCGAACCCGCCACCACCGGGTCCGGGTCCGCCTCCGGAACCGCCGCCACCGCCTGCGGCCCGGAAAATCTGTTCCATGTCCAAACCGTCGAACGTCGGTCCGCCGGGACTAGCGCCGCCCGCAGACGGGTTGTAGCCGCCGCGGATTTTTTCGAAATCGGGGCCGTAACGGTCGTAGGCCGCCCGTTTCTGCTCGTCGCCCAAGACCTCGTAAGCCTCCTGGACGCGTTTGAACTTCTCCTGAGCCGCTTTGTTGTCCGGGTTCATGTCCGGATGGTATTTCCGGGCCAGTTTGCGATACGCTTTTTGCAGATCAGGTTTCTCCGCCTCGCGGGAAACGCCTAACGTTTGATAAAGATCTTCAGCCACAGTAGGTCAGTAAGAGGGGAGGGAACATTGTCGACGTCCGTTGAGCCATTTTAACGCTAGCTACGGTTATTGTGTAAAAACCGTGGCGACTCCCAAAACGGCTGATCTGCTCAGCCCGAAAGTTGAGAAGAAATGGGAACGTTAGAATGTAGCAAACCTCGTCCCCAACCGCACCGTGACAGACCCATCGGACGGCGGTTTCCTACGACGCCCTCGGCACCGAGAATTAAGAAGCCTTGGGCACTGAGAAAGAAGAAACCTGCGGCATCGAGGGAGACGTTCCCGGCAACAACATCGGCGCTGGTTTGACCCAATCGGGCAAAGCGACATCCGGATCGGCAACCCCCATTACAATCGACTCACCGTCACCGGACGGGCGCCCGATAACGAGGCACCGGGTGACCGAAATCACGTCGTCGAGATGCTGTCGGGAGAACGCGCGGTGGTTGCGGAACAAATCGATCCGTTGCTGCCATTCGGCGAGCCACTGGCCGCCCGGCCAGTGGCCGAGCGTCTCACCGCGGCAACAATCCACTCGCAACGACGTGTCTTCGCCGAGCGAGAGTTTTTCCCGCAGCGTTTTCCAACATTCCGCCAAATCGCAAAAGAAGGCGGGCTGCAAGGCGATGAAATTCGGCACCACGAGCGTGAGCGTTTTCTGCTCCGCCCGATTCGCTGCGACCGCGTGACAAAGGAACGTCGTCAGCGTGTGATGCGATGGGATCGCGTGGGACATCGAGGATTTCGAAAAGGAGACATTCACGCGATTTCTCTTCCCCCAGGGTCAGTTTTGGGCACCAGGATTACCGTTGGGGCGTTCGCATTTTTGCGAGCATGGATTGGAAATCGACTGCCATCGGAATCCCGGCGGGTTCGTCCGTCGTAGCCTGCCCGACCACAATGGCTTCCTCGAGTTCCACGTCGTCTTCGATCACCAACAAATCGCGGTCGTCGTGGACCGGTTCGTCGCATTCACCGTCTTCCATCCACAACACCGGAGCGATGGTGGCGCCTCGCAGACTGAGGATTTCGCGATGCAAGGACGATTCGATGTCGACCGGTTCGGTGTCGTCGTTGTCGTCGACGGCGGGATGACGGTCCAAGGATTCATTCGATTCAAGGTGCCGCTCGGGCATTTCGCAAACCGGTTCCTCCTCTTCGAATTCGCCGAACAATTCGCCCGACGTTGGAGTGAGCGCTGTTTCTCGGTTCGTCGCCTCGCTCGTCGAGCAATCGTCGTACTCGAACGACTCCGTCACGGCACAATCGAAACTGCCGCCACCGAGTTGCGCGGTGTCGAGCTGCGCGTTATCGAATTGCGCGGTGTCGAATTGCGCGGTGTCGAATTGCGCGGCTTCGTACTGAGCGGCTTCGTACTGGGACGCGTCAAACGAAGACACGTCGTTGCAAGTGATCTCGATCTCGGATCGGACGGTGAGCTCCAGAATCGTCGATTCCTCCACGATGGACTCCACGAGGGCCTCCACGATGGATTCCACGGTGGATTCCACGGTGGATTCCACGGTGGATTCCACGGTGGATTCAGCAACGGGTTCCTCGACGGTGATTTCACGGGCGGTGATATCACGGGCGGTGATTTCGCTAACGCTAGATTCACCCGATCCGTCACCGTTGCCGCAGTCTTCGGATTCGCAGACGTCATCCTGATCCCGGAAGGAATGGTCGTCGACCCCGAGTGGTCCGAACTCGACATCACTTTGCGGTCGTTCGAGTTGCGGTTCGTCGACGAGTGGTCCGGGCAATTGTTGTAGCACCGCCCACGCTCGATCGACGGTATGAGTCGTGATCAGGTCTTGTTTCCGGTCCATTGCAAAACCGATCGTGGCGGTCATCAATTGATTGACGAGCCGGGGCACACCGCTGCATGCTCGATGGATCGAACGAATCGCGGTTTCCTCAATGTTGATCGGCAGCGATCGGCAGCATTTTTCGGCGATTTCTCGCACGTAATGTACCGTCTCGTCGCTCGACAGCGGGTGGACGTAACATCGGGTCGAGACACGCTGAACGAGCGAATCGAGCGAGGGCAGGGCCAAGGTCTCATCGAGTTTCGGGCCGCCGAGCAATACGGCACTGACGCGGGGCCGACCGTCGGACATCACGTTCGTGAGAATGCGGATGGTTTCCAAGACCTCAGGACGCAACGTTTGGGCTTCATCGACGAGCAACAACAGTCCGGCGAATTCCTTCGAACTGCCCGCGATCCGTTCGATGATCGCGAGTTGCGGGTCGTCCCCGATCGCCGGAGGCGTCGGGGCGATGCCGCGAATCCGGTCCAACCGATTGAGCAGGTGCCGTTGTAGCGATTGCGGGCTTTCCAGCGTCGCGTCGCCAAACACGATGACTTCACGATCCCGCGAAAAATGTTTCTGCAAGACTTGGCAAATCAACGATTTCCCAGTCCCAGGAGGCCCGATCACCAACGAGATCGCTTCGAATGCCTCGACGGCGCGGCAGACTCGCTGCAACGCATCGTCCTGAGAGCCGACACGAACGTATCGCTCGGCACTAGGAAAGGGCGGAAATGGAGGAACGTGAAACTGTGTTTCAACCGATGACATGGTCGAAGTCCCGAAGCGGCACAAAACGTAAAATGCGGAAAACCCGTCTAACCGTTACAGTCGTCACGCGGGGCCGACGAACTGAAACGAAAATGACCAGAGCCGGCGAATGAAGAATCCCGAGGGCCAGTTCTCCAGGGTTCATGCGTCGATCGTCGCGTACCCTTGTGTCGTACCCTATTGACGCGAATCGGCGAAAGAGTGAACTGCATCGGATTAGGAACCGGGGCCTCGTTTCAAATCAATGTCTCTATCAAACGATCGTTTTTCCATGAACACCCACGACGAGTCCGAAATGCAACCGCTCTTCCAATCCGACGTCGTGCTCGGGTTGTGGCCGATCGCGGGCGTGACGACGATCGGCGTGACGAGTCGCGATGCCGAGGCAACGATTGCGACGGCGATCGAATTGGGTATCACCGCGTTCGATACCGCGTTTAGCTACGGGCTCGAAGGGGAGTCGGACCGTTACCTCGGTCGAGCAATTCGTGGGGACATCGACCGTTTCCATGTGATCGGAAAGGTGGGCCAACGGTATCTGGCCGACGAGACTCGGGTGGTCGATGGGGCTCCGGAAACCTTGCGAGCGGACGCCGAAGAATCACTCCGCCGGATCGGCATCGAGCGGTTCGGGACGCTGATGTTGCACAGCATTGATCCGAACGTGGAGGTCGAGCGGAGTGCCGAGGCGTTGCTTGCGATGCGTGAGGCGGGGTTGGCCGATCGGATCGGATTGTGCAACGCGACCGAGAATCAACGACAACGTTTCGATGCGGTTTGTTCGTGTCGTGCGATTCAGTGCCCGTTGAACCTGTTGCAAACGGATTCGTTGACGAGCCTGATCCCTGGGGCGGCGGCGAACGGTGCCGACGTGTTGGTTTATTGGACGTTGATGAAGGGATTGTTGGCGGGTAAAATCTCGCCGGATCATGTTTTCCCACCGGGCGATAGTCGCCCGAACTACGAGGTATTCCAAGGGAAACCACGGGCACGTGCGCACCGCGTGGTGCGTGATTTGCGAAAAATCGCGAATGAAACCAATCGCACGGTTGCCGACCTGAGTGTGTCCTGGACGCTCTCGCAACCCGGTGTCACCGCCGCCCTCGTCGGCGCCCGCCGCCCCGATCAGATCCGGGAGGCCGCGAATGCCGCTCCGCTAAATCCAGAAACGCTCACGAGGCTGTTGGCGGTTGGCGTTTAGCTGTTGGCTGTTGGCTGTTGGCGGTTGGCGATTGGCGTTTGGCGTTTGGCGATTGGCGGTTGGCTGTTGGCTGTTGGCGTTTGGCGTTTGGCGTTTGGCGTTTGGCGGTTGGCGATTGGCGATTGGCGGTTGGCGGTTGGCGGTTGGCGATTGGCGATTGGCGGTTGGCGGTTAGCTGTTGGCTGTTGGCTGT
>Ga0163215_101428_pt1 | contig 14137 bp, 8 predicted proteins | sample SynspAceP_FD_185934 | JGI IMG/M metagenome (GOLD analysis project Ga0163215, IMG submission 185934) | Saline lake microbial communities from Ace Lake in Antarctica - Synechococcus sp. Ace-P (Hybrid Assembly) | ecosystem: Environmental > Aquatic > Non-marine Saline and Alkaline > Saline | place... | reverse complement strand
ATCCACATCCGCATCGCCCTCATGAACCGCTTCTCGGCCCTCGGCACCGCCGAGATCCAACGCGTGGCATAACGTCAATGGGGTAAGGGAAAGTCATCTCTCACGCGGGGGTAATGCAACAACGCCGGTGCGCGTCCACTTAATATGAAACAAACTTATCAGTTCGAAGGGTGCATGTGGGCTTTGATAATATCGATGGAGAGTCTGTCCGATCCCGGTTCCCAGGAATAGGACATCAGCGGGCCGTCGCGTCCTGCTGAGTAATCCAGACAGAGCACGTTCGGCGCCTGCAGCACGGGATGACCGCTCAACCAGTAGTGCCCGCAGAACACGGGCTTGGCGGCGAGGGCATAGCTGGAGGCAAGCACCGCATCTGGCGCGGCGGTCTGCGGCAACTCAGACAGATCAGGCACCGAAATAGCGATGTCGGACCAGCGCGCGCCCTTCTGCTTCCACCATTGCAGGCGAATGTCATGGCGCACGGTGCCGTCCTTGTCGGTGATGCTGTAACCATCAGGCAGAGCCAGCTCGGGCCCCTTGGTCACCGTCTCGACAAGCTTGAAGAGCTCGCCCCCCTTGGTCGCGGCCTGAACAAACTGATCCTCTGAGAGCGCTCCACCCTCGGTCAGAGATGCCCCAGCCATACCAGACGCCCAGAAGCATCGTGACCGAATGGCCGATGGCGAAGATACTGACGTAGATGGCGACATCCTTCATCCGATAGAGAAAGAAGACGACGCCCAGCAGGAACAGAATATGGTCATATCCCGTCATCATGTGTTTGGCGCCAAGGTAGATGAAGGGGATGATATGTACCCCCCATATTTCCTGGATATAGCCCGCGTCACCGGGGGTGACGTTATGGGCAAGGGCTTGCGCAGTGCTCAGCGCAAGGGCCGTGAGGGAGAATAGGGTCAGCGTGACCGCCCGGCGCGATGACGGTGCGCAAAGGCCCCGTTGTGTCGAGGTCATGGATGGATCTCCGTTTTGATGATGTCTGATCGGGAATGCTGCGGGTCGCACCCGCGATCAGGCACGCGGAGGTCGGTCGATCCGGAAAACGCGGGAGGCCATTTTCGGCGAGGGGTGAAAGCGCCAGACGTCTGTCACGTGATCCAGCGTTTCGCTAACATGCGCCGCTGCCAGAAACGCCTGACCGTGGTCATGGTCCATTGCATCATGGCTATGGCCGTGCAGCGCCCATGACAGATCCTCGGCAAGGCCATGCGAATGGCCATGCGTGGCGATCATCTCCGCGTGGTCCTGCAATGTCTCAAGCACGATGGGAACATGTGTGGCGGTGGGCAGGACGGACCAGATCGCAACCGACAGGCAAATCACTGCCGCCAGCACCTGTCGTCCAAGGGTCCGCCACGTCTGCATGTCGCTTCTTCGCCCGCTCATCCTGCCGCGGCACCTCTGTCGTGCCGTCTTGTTCTATCCCCTGTGGGGGGATAGCATTTGTCTATGACAAAACCCCATATCCATGCAACCCACCCTGCTCTGATTGCCCGGCTGAAACGTGCCGATGGACATCTGCGGGCCGTGATCGAGATGATTGAGGCGGGCAAACCCTGCCTTGACATCGCCCAGCAACTTCACGCGGTCGAAAAGGCCGTGGTCAATGCCAAGCGTGCCTTGATCCATGACATATTGACCATTGCCTTGATACCGATCACTCGCCCGAAGACCGCGCTGAACTCAAGAACATCGCGCGATACCTATAGGCACACCAATGCTCGATATCCTGAAAGATCGCACCTATCGCCACCTTTTTGCGGCGCAAGTCGTAGCGCTGTTGGGCACTGGCCTCGCCACCGTGGCACTTGGGCTTCTGGCCTATGATCTGGCTGGGGATGATGCCGCGATGGTGCTGGGGACGGTGTTTTTCATCAAGATGGTGGCCTATGTCGGCATCGCGCCCATCGCTGGGGCCATTGGATATGCGGCGGTGCTGACACCCTCGGGTCGCCTGTTGCGCCGATCGGCCCACCCCCAAGACCGCCCCGCGCTGTTCGCGGCACAATTTTCCCTCAGCCATGCTTGCTGGCTGGTGACCTATCCGTTGTCTGGCTGGCTGATGACACAGTTCGGGGCCGTCACGGCACTTTTCGCGCTGGCCGCGGTGGCAGCATTCGGTCTGATATTGGCCCTACGCCTCTGGCCACAGTCTGATCCGGGTGCCTTCGCTCACAGCCACGATAACCTACCCATCGGTCACCCGCACCTGAACGGCGAACGGCAGCACGAACATACGTTTGTCGTCGACAACGAACACCCGCGTTGGACATCACAGCTTTGAAGCGAAATCCAGAAGCTACAGCATGCTTGGATGAATCTCGAAAGCGGATAGTTTTCAACAGCTAATATGCATCGCTGGTTTGGGCCGAGAATATAGATCCTGCCCACTGACCTGCCCCCCGAAACTTCGCTCACTTTAATGTAGAGTTTGCTCAACCTTCGAAGGAGCAAACAAATGCGACAGAGCCGTTTTACCGAAGCCCAAATAACCGGGATGATCAAAGATCAAGAAGCTGGGATGCCAACGGCTGATGTGTGCTGCAGGCATGGCCTGAGCCCGGCGTCGTTCTATAAGTTCAAAGCCAAATACGGTGGCATGAACGTTTCTGACACCCATCGCCTCAAGTCGCTTGAGGATGAGAACGCCAACCGCAGCGTCACAGGCTGGCCAGTTCCTTGCCTTGCAGACGGTGGATTTGGAATTTCTCATGTGGTTCAGCTAACGAGCAGTATTTGCAAGATGAATCCCTCGGGTTTAGTGCGCCAGAACCTCTTTGCGAAAAAAAAATTGCCATTAAGAAATTCTAAAAGGAACCTATTTGATGCATCTTTAGTTGAGTCTAACATCTGCATTCTTCCGATTGCCCAATGGCGGAGATTAAGCTTCTAATGTCTAAGAAAAATTACACATTCGAAGCGTTGAGCTTGGTCGCTAACGGCGAGGATAGACTGCTCACGAACATTACATACCTCGCAGCACGATTGATGAATGCCCCAGTATCATTGGTATCCGTCATTCAGAAAGACATGAACCGGCAATATGTCTCCGCGGCGTGCGGCTTGTCTGTCGAGACCGAAGACGCACGACAGGTGACCCTCGATCAATCTGTCTGCAACTTTGTGTTCAATGAGAAAAAGTTGGTCGTGATTGATGATCTTCTTCAAGACGCGCGCACCAGTGACATGCATTCTGTTCAAGAGAATGGCTTTCGTTCCTACATCGGAGTGCCAATTCACGCTGTCAGCGGCACTGTTATCGGCGTTATCTGCTGCATCAAGACAGAGCCCGGCAAATGGGATCCGAAAGACATTGACTCTCTCGAGCGGCTTGCGACTGAGGTTGATGACATCATCAAATCCAGAGCGTACGCCTTGGAGTTAGAGACCACCAACAACAAATTGAAAAAGCTACTGACTGCCCGAAGTAGCTTCACGACCCACCTGAGCCATGAAATCAGAACGCCACTCACGGGTCTTGTGGGGTCGATCCGCCTGCTGAATAGCATGAAATTAGCCGGAAAAGCAGGTGAATTGGTTCATGTGCTCAATCGATCATCCATCAGTCTGCTCGAAATCGTCAACGATGCGCTTTATCATGCGAAGCTTGACGCCGGAAAGTTCCACGTGAGCCAAGAGCCTTGCGATCTTGGTCAACCGGCCCGTGACATTGCCGCCTCATATCGTGCTGTAGCAGATGAAAAGAATCTGACGATTCGAGTAGACGATCAACTCACCGGTTTGATCTTTATGGCTGACAGGAGTGCCTTGTTTTCCGTGGTCCACAACCTGTTCAATAATGCTATAAAGTTCACAGAAAATGGTTGCGCTGAAATCGCCCTCTCCACCAACACTTATGGCTTGGTTCAGATCAAAGTTATAGACACAGGTATCGGCATCGATCACCAATCCCATGAGGCTATTTTTGAAGAGTTCCAGAATGCTAATCCACGCACGGCGCGCCAATTTGGCGGCACAGGACTCGGGATGTCCATTGTCAAAGCTCTTGTCGAAGCGATGGACGGCGAAATCGAAGTGAGCAGTGTGTTAGGAAAGGGCACGACATTTACAGTGTCGCTCCCGTTGGAAGCGCTCGCATCACCTTCTCACCAAGCAGCGTCGTTAACTGGATAGCGCCTGGAAGCCTTGTAGAGTCCTAAAGCGTCCCGCCTAAAACCTGAATCGGGGGATTGAACGAACCCGCTGACGCGCGATGAGTGTCTCTATTGGCGGGAATGGCCTCCTGATGAGAAGGTTTGGTTGCTGAGACCAACCTTTGATCAGAAGACCATCCCTTGGCTAGTGCCACATCAGCGGTAAGCCCGCTGCGCTGCCGTATGATCGACGATATGACGCTTCGCAACTATCGCCGGCCACACAACGATCTTATCTGCAAGCGGTTGCCAAGTTCAGCAGCGCTTCCAGGAGCGCTGATGGTTGCCCGGTCGTCTGACATCAGTCCTCACATGGGGCGGGACTGCATTTTCGGCCTTGGTTCAATGCGTGCGCGTACGACGCGAACGTCTCCTTCACGCGGAAACGGGATCGGGCCGCCGCTCCAAGGTGCGCCATCAACCTCCAAGACTACGGTTCCGGTGGCAAGCCCGCCCGGGTTTTCGATCGACACGTGCATCCGTCCCTTGCCCAATGACAGTGTCGCTTCGGCCAGCGCCCAATTTCGCGGCAGACACGGTCTGATGTCGAGTTTACCGTCGACAATCCGCAGCCCCATGATGCCCTCCACACCAAGCTTCCATGTCCACGCTGCAGCTCCTGTGTACCAGGTCCATCCCGCGCGGCCAATGTGGGGGGGAGCGCCCGAAACATCACCAGCAAGTACGTAAGGCTCCGCTTTGTAGAGCGCGGCTTTTTCACCGGTCTCGGTGCGCCGTACCGGGTTGATGATGTCGAACACGCGGTAGGCGCTGTCACCGTCGCCGAGGGCGGCGAAGGCTAACCCCGCCCAGGCGGCCGCGTGGGTGTATTGCCCGCCATTCTCGCGCACTCCCGGAGGATAGGCCCGGATGTAGCCCGGATTGCGCAGAGTGTGGTTAAACGGCGGGGTCAGGAGTCGCACCAGACGCGCCTCGGGATCGATCAGGTGATGCGCGAGGCAGGCCATTGCCCCGCCGCTGCGCAGTGCCGGTTTGGTTCCAGAAAGAACCGACCAAGACTGCGCGATAGAATCGATACGGCATTCCTCATTGTCAGCCGAACCCCACGGCAGACCGTCGTCGTCAAAAGCTCGCTTATACCAGGTGCCATCCCAACCTTCTGTATCTGCGGCTTCGCGTAGTTGCACGGCACGACTGCGCCAAAGCCCGGCAACGACGCTTCGCCCTACGCTTTCGGCCAGATCAGCAAAGCCGTCTGCAGCCGCGGCAGCGAACCAGGCAAGCCAGACACTCTCGCCACGGCCGTGCCGTCCCACCGCATCCATTCCGTCGTTCCAGTCGCCGCCCCCCATCAGCGGCAGGCCGTGCGCTCCCGCGGTCACGCCGCGCTCGAGTGCCCGCAGACAGTGATCGAGCAGGGATGCGCTTTCTGTGCCCGCCTCGTAGACGGCGTAGCGGTCCTCCTCATCCGCGCGTAATTCGGGGGCAGACAGGAAGGCGACGCGCTCGTCCAGCACGGTACGGTCGCCTGTCGTCTCGACGTATCGCGCCGTCACATACGGCAACCAAAGCATGTCGTCCGAGCAGCGCGTGCGTACGCCCCGTCCAGAGGGCGGGTGCCACCAATGCAGGACGTCACCTTGCGTGAATTGATGCGCGGCACATTCAAGAAGATGCGCCCGGACGCGGTCAGGCTCGACATGCATGACCGCCAGCATGTCCTGCAGTTGGTCGCGGAAGCCGTAGGCCCCCCCGGACTGGTGGAAGCCCGAGCGGGCAAGTATCCGTGAGGCAAAGGTCTGGTAGAGCAACCAATGGTTCACCATCAGATCGAATGCGGGATCCGGCGTCGCGACCTTGATAGCACCGAGTCGGCGTGACCAGATTTTGTCAGTTTCTTCCCGGGCGCTGTCGGCATGGCGGGTGTCCTGCCATTCGGTCGCCATGCTCAAGGCCTCAGCAAGATTGTCTGCTTGCCCCAGCGCGAACACCACCCGCTCAACCGCGCCGGGCGCGAGGTCCATGTGCACCTGATATGCCGCGCAGGAATCAGTCACATCACGCACCTGGCCACCGAGATCCCATCCGACAAGTGCTGCCGGTCGCGCGCGGTCCCCGTCTGAACCGAGAAACGTAGTGCGGTTGCAGGTCAGGCTGTGCGGAGGCTTGCTGGCGGTCAGAAACGAGGTGCGTCCCGCGAATTCCGGATTCCAGCCGTTGCGGGCGAGAAGTGTCCTGTGTCCTGGGTCGTAGTCGCACACAACATGGGGTCGTGCGACTTCGGTAACCGCCCCCAAGACCCATTCGGCGTAGAATGTCGCGGTTATGCGGCGAGAATGGGGGCCGGGGTTGGAAAGGTTGAGAACGAATAACTTGACTGCGGCTTCGGCGGCAACGCTGACCGTCAGGGTCTGATCCAGGCCGTGGCTGGTCTTCCGCCATTCCGTCGCCCCGGGAGAATGGGTCACGCGGCAAGCGTCCCCGGTACCGCAGGGCGCTGGCGTTACGCTCCAGATCGCCGCGGTCTCTTCGTCGCGCAGATAGATTGTTTCGCCCGACGGGTCGCCTACTGCATCGTTGCTCCAGGGAGTTAGCCGGTTCTCGCCGCTGTTGATGGCCCAGGTAAAGCCGCCACCTGCTTCGGTGACGACGCAACCCAAGCGTTCGTTCGCGATCACGTTGCTCCAAGGCTGAGGCGTATGCATATCGGCGTCCAGCTGAATTACATATTCCGCCCCTCCCGAGGCAAAGCCGCCCAAGCCATTGTCGAATGTGAGGTCGGTGCGCCGTTTCAATCCCGCAATCGGCACGGATGGGGCCCCGGAGACGGGGACGAAAGGCGGTGCCGGATCGCGCAGGTCCGGCGCAATCCGAAGCGCTCCGGCCAGACTGTCGCATCTGCCGTCGATCCAGACGCGCGCCATACTGCGTAGCGCCGCCAGCGCCTGATCACCGATTTGCTCAGTTGTGCGCAGGTGGATTCCTCCGCGTTCACCCAAACCCTCGATCAGACCTGCCTCACGCATCGCCGAGGTCAGTTGCTGACGCATCGGTTCCTCGTAGCCCGCCGCGCCTTCGCGCAAGATCACAAGATCCACGGATAGTCCCTGCCAATGCCACCAGCGATGGATCTGAACGAGCTTTGGCAGCATTGAGCCGACTGCATCATCTGCCATCGTGAGGACCAGGATAGGAAGATCGCCGGAAACTCCCATGCTCCAGAGGTCGGGTTGTCCCGGAAGGCTACCTGTAATCGATGGCCGGGACGGGCGCAGATCACGGTCGCCGGTCAGAAGTCGACTTGCCAGCGCCTGTGCAACCACAACATCGTTGTGTTCAAGCGACAGCTCGCCCGCACGAGCGGCGGCCGCCCGTCGGGCTTCATCCAGCGCCCAGTCAAGGGCAGCCTCGTCGCCATAGCGTGGGGCTACGTCGAGCGCCGTTTCGCGCGACCCTGCCGCAATGGTGGTGAAAGCAATGCGGCAACGCTCGCCGGGCGCCAGCCGGACACGCCCCTGCAGCGCCGACACGGGATCAAGGGTGTGGCCCAAGGTGCCGGAAAGCCCATCGTGAGCTCGCCTGACCAGCGCATCAGGCCGGGCTGCAGATCCTGTGCGGCCGAGAAATGCACCACGATCCGTCTCGTAACTGACATTGGGAGTAAAGTTTCTGTCGCCGAGAATGCGATGCAGCATGACCGGGGGCCGGTCATGCTGACGACGCGGGCGGCGGGTGAATAGCAACCCATTCAGCTCAGGGACAAAGTCCGCCTCGACGAAGAGACGGCTAAATGCCGGGTGACGCTCGTGGTCCTCGGGGCGCGCCAGCACTACCTCGGCCGCGCTGGTCACCGCGATCACGCGTTCCCGGTCCGAATTGTTCACCAGTGTCAAACGACGGATCTCCACATCGTCGCGCGGCGCGACAAAGACCTCGAGGGTGGTGTTTATGCCGTCTTCGCGGTGCAGGAATTCAGCCATATGGGCGTGGAACATCGTGCGCGATGTGGAACCCCGTCCCACACGCCAAATTGAGTCATGTTCGACGTCCTGGATGTAGATGAAGGCGGCGCTGTCCTCGATTGGGCCGTGGGTGAGGCTGCGCGTCAGCGCCTGACCTCGCCAAAGTGTGGCAACGGCACCCGTGGCTGTGACCGTACTGGAAAGCCTACCGTTGCCGAGAACCAGGCTGTCCGGAGGAAAGCGACGAGGCGGCTCCCATACATCAAGCGCTGGTAGTGGGGCGCCGCGGGACAGCTTGGGAACCTCGGTGACCTCTTCTCGCGAAGGCTCGCGCGGGGCATCCCATGGAACACGTTCTTGCAAAAGAAGTTCGATTGACTTCATCCGACGGTCGGCCAAGAAACGCCGTTGCAGTGCGTTGGCGTTAAGCCGGTTGGCAATAGCCGTCATCATCATGCCCTGGTGGTGCGCCATGAAACTCTTGACCGGTGTGAAACGGGCCTCCCCGAGTTGCCGCGCAGGTGTGAAATCGACCGCTTCGTAAAGCCCATAGGGGGCGATAAGCCCCATCTCAGACAACCGGCGCAGGTTACGCACCGCTTCCAATGGCGCCACCGCAAGAGCGAGACCGCTGGCGTAAGGTGCCACTACATAGTCTTCACCGAGCCCCTTGCGCAGGCCAAGGCCCGGTACGCCAAAGGCTTGGTATTGGTATGTTTGAGCGCTGTCGCGCTGGCCAAAAGACGATTCCGAAACCCCCCAGGGGAGCCCGAGCCGGTCAGCGTAGCCCATTTGCACCGCCACCACAGCGCGCTCGCTGCGTCCGGTCAGCCTGCCTTCCTGGCTCCCCAGAAAAAGCGCGGGCATCAGAAACTCGAACATCGAACCGTTCCACGACAGCGCGGTCAATTCGCCCGCGACTCTGCTGATCGGGCGACCGAGGTGGAACCAGTGCTCAGTCGGTACATCTCGCTTGGCAATGGCGAAGTAGCTTGCCAACCGCGCTTCGCTCATCAAGAGATCGTAGTAGTGAGGGTCGAGATGGTCGGCGTTTAGATTGTAGCCGATGTTGAAGATACGTCGCTCGCGGTCATAGAGCATGGCGAAATCCATGGCGTAGGCTGCGGCAGAAGCGCGAGCAGCCACGGCTTCGATGTCATTTAGCAGAGCGTTCTGTGCGGCAGCGCCTGCGGCAAGCGCGTCGTCAAGTCGGTCGAGCCACGCGCTCCCGGCGGCGTTGGTCTTTGCGCGTGCCTCGGCAACCTCATTCCGGACTGCGATCACGCGATCCACTGCGCCGCGAAGTGGCTGGTGCGGGCCGAGAAGGGTTTCCACACGTTGCCAGATTGCTTCAAGCCCCTGCGGAGTGCCCTCCGCCAGCCCAAGCCAGGGAAGCAAGGCGTCAATTTCCGAGCGCATCATCTCGATATGATGTTCGCATCGTTCAAGCCAGATATGGGTTGCCTCCGCCCCGGCCCAAGGTGGCGTGTCTGACAATTCAAGAGCTTCAAGCAGCAATGGCTTCAGCGCGGAGAGTTCGTCCTGACGGAATGCGTCCAGCGCGGTTGGCGATGGCAAAGGTGCCATGGCCAGATCGGCGGCAAGCCGGTTGATCCTGTTCATCTGTGCCACCAGACGGTGGCTGACCGGCCCGGGACTGTCTGACAGCGCGTCCGACAAGAGGTCGAGTGTATCCGACAACCCGGACCAGAGCGCCTTTTGGAGGACCGGACCGTCAGAGAACTCGCCAAGTCCTTCTGCCAACGTCACCAACGACACCGCGAGGTTGCCGCTGTCTACGGTCGATACATAGCGTGGCTCGAGAGGGCGCAAGGACCGCGTATCGTACCAGTTCAGCCAATGCCCGCGGTGGCGATCCATCCGGTCCATTGTGTCGAGAACGGCGCGACTGCGGGTCGCCATGTCGCGCAGCCCGAGATACCCAAAGTCACGTGCCGCAAGGGCTGAGAGAAGAAACATCCCGATATTGGTGGGTGACGTCCGGTGGGCGATCTCGGGGCGCGGATCGAACTGATAGTTGTCTGGCGGCAGCCAGTTGTCCTCGGGACCAGCGAAGACCTCGAAAAAATACCACGTACGCCGTGCGAGCTTGCGCAGAAATACCTGGTCGTCGATATCAAGGTTCTCCGAGCGCGCGGCAATCGGTTTTCCGATCCGTGCCGCGATGGCGGGCGACAAGAACCACAGTACCAGTAGGGGGGCAGCGCCCGTAAGCGCGACTGGGTCGATGGCAAGAACGAGCATCGCGAGCACGATAGCCAACGCAGGCGCAATCCACATTTCGCGCCAGTAACGAAGGGCGCCGCGGTCGCCTGAATGCGCGATCTGCGCCGCTGTTGTCCATTCGAGCATCTGCTTATGTGAGACATACATCCTCCAGAGCGACCGACCGATGGCGTCCATAGCCACTGCAGCGTCGTAAAGCATGAACACGATGGCGATTGCCCATCGCCCGGCATGATCAAGCTGCCCCTTCAACCGACTGCGCACAGTGCCGCGCCGCCGTCCACGGGCCAGATTTGTGACCAGATCGGTGAACAGATAGGCTCCGGGTGCTGCGATGGTGAGCATTGTCCATAGCCAAGCGGGACCAGGGAGCATCAGCCACCCTGCCACGGCAAGGAGGGCAAGCCCCGGAGCAATCAGGCTGCGGCGCAGGTTGTCGGCAATGCGCCAACGGTCGAGCAAATTGAAGCGGCTGGATAGCCCCGTGCCGTCCGCGCCGGGCACTCTGGAGCCGAGCCACGGCAAAAGCTGCCAGTCGCCTCGGATCCAGCGGTGGCTGCGTCGGGCATAGCCAAGGAGGTCGTGCGGAAAATCCTCGTAAAGAACGATGTAGCTTGCCAGCGCCGTGCGCCCGTGCAGGCCCTCGAACAAATCGTGGCTGAGAACGGCATTGTCGGGCACGCGCCCTTTGGTGGCCTGCCGGAACGCCGCCACGTCATAAGCCCCCTTGCCGGTAAATATCCCTTCACCAAACAGGTCCTGATACACGTCCGAGACCGCGCGGCTGTAAATATCGATCGCGGTGTCGCCTGTATAAAGTCGGGTGAACCATGATTGTGTACCTGCCACCGGTGCAATCTCGACCCGCGGTTGGATGAAGGTATAGCCCTCATTCAGCCGGCCTTCGGGGCCGAACTCGGCGCGGTTCAGCGGATGGGCAAGGGCGCCGAGCAAGCGATGGGCCGCGCCGGGTGGAAGGATCGTGTCGGCATCGATCGTAATGACATAGGGCGTGCCGATCAGGCTGTCAGCCTCACCCGCGCGCACCGGAAAGGCCGAATTGTCGCCAAGCGCGAGGAACTCGTTGAACTCCGAAAGCTTGCCCCGCTTGCGCTCCCACCCCATCCAGACCCGGTCGGCTGCGTTAAAGCGTCGTTGCCGGTGGAGAAGCACGAACGGCCGGCAATCAGGATAGCGGGTGTTCAGTTGAGCAATCCCCGTTTGCAACGCGTCAAGGATCGCGGTGTCAGATGGCAATGATTGCGCCGATGCGTCGGCGAAATCGCTCAGCACAACAAAGTGCAGGTTCGGGACGGGATTGGTCAACCAGTTCGTCTCGATATGCCCGAGAAGCTGGTACACCTCATCGGCATTGCGGAAGATTACCGGAACCACAACTGCTGCGCGGACGCCTTTGTGCAGGTCCGCCTCGAAGTCGAGCTTTGGCAATGTGCGCGGGGGCAGAATAAGGGTGACCAGCCAGTGGGTCAGTGTGACCGCCAATATTCCCGCCGGGACGAGTGACAGAAGGATCCCGCCGACAAAGGTTGTCGGTCCGGCACCTCGGTTCAAAAGGATGCCTGCCGGCAGTAGAAGTGCTGCGACGCTAAAGAGGATGAGCGCTGAAAAATACACGGGGCGCGGCCACGCCCTGATCCACCGCAGGGGTAGGGAGGTCAGTGGTGCCTTGTAGCCGATTTCGGTTTCGAGTTCGGCACGCCCCGACCCGATCAACCAGTATCCGACATGACCCCGCCTCGGATCTTGCGCGATCGCGTTGGATTTCTCGATAGCAAGCGAGACAACTTCGGTCTCGACCCGCCCACTACCGCGTCCGAGGTCCTCGACAGCTTTGCGGTAGAGGTCGCGGGTTTCAAAATCCATTGTGGCATAGACTCCCGCCGGGTCTTGCCGGAGCGCTTCATCGACAAGGCTGGTGCTGTCGAAAAAGTCTTTCCACGGGAGCGCAGCGAGTGCGGAGATTGCCGTGACGGACCGAGCGACAGTTTCGGTGGGATCATGTCGGGCCACCCAGCCATCCCGACGTTCAATCTCAAACGGATCCTTCAGGTCGGGAAAAAGCTCCTTGCAGGCTGAAACCAATGTCTCGAGACAGGCCAACCGCAGCATGGTTGGCAGCGCCCAGAGTTCGGCAATCGTGAGTTCCTGGCCTTCCTGATAGGCCGAGATGAAGGTGGAGAGCGAACCGAGGGAGGGTTGCATCTCGACCGCATCAAGTGCGCTGCGGGCGACGAACCAGATCCGGGGTAAGCCGAAGTATTCGGGTTGAGCGAGACGCGGTAATTTGCTGTAAAGATGGGTAGGTATGTCCTTGCCCACGCTGTGGATCACGCGACGCAGTACATAATCGTTGTCAGTCAGCCATTCAGCGGCCTTGGTAGCTTCAGGCGATGGTACGGATGCGTGGCGCTGCAGGCCCTCAAACCACGATGCGAGCGCATCGCGGTGCGTCATTAACGGACGGGGCGGTCCGGCTTCGGTGGCGTGGTGATGTTGATGGTCAGGGTCCGCCTGCAGTGTAGGCTTGATCGCATCTTTACCCTCCATCCCAGTCAGGCCCGGCCGCGGTTCAGTTTCTCTCCGGGCTCGGTGTTGTGCAGATTTGCAGCAGATCTGGGCTTGCGGTCAGGCCCGGGGCGGAGGATCAGCAGCGGCTTACTGAGATGAGTGACGAGAAAGTCGGCTACGCTTCCGAGAGCTTGGTCCGTGTACCCGCCCGCGCCCTTCGCTGACAGAACGATTAGGTCCGCCTCTTCGTCCTGCGCGGTCCGCACTAACTGATGACGCGGTTCGTCACCGCTGACGATGAGTGCCCTGATCGAGCGACGTTCCAGCGCCAGCCGAGCACGCAGTCTGCTTATATAGCGGTCAGCGACCTTGTGGTTGCGCTCGGTCACATTCTTGATCAGTTCGATGTCGGCGTCGTCCGGTGGGGCGACCTCGGTGATAGCGGGTTCAGGCACGGCGTGAATAATCACAATCTCGGCTCCGCAAGCATCCGCAAGCGCCACGGCCGCGGGCAGAGCGATCTCGGCCCGACGCGAGCAGTCGAGTGGGACCATCAGCCGCCGAACCGACGCCGTCCCGACACCAGCGTCTGATTTTCTCGGCGGGACAATCAGCACCGAACAGGGCGATGTCTCGACGACTCGTCGTGTCGTTCCGCTGATGAAGCCACCGGGCTGGGTACCTTCGCCCACCGCGCCGATGACGCAGAGATCCACAAGACTTTCGGAGAGCCGTTCCTGCAGCCGATCTTGAAACGATCCCACTGCGACTTCCAGCACATCTTCGTTGATTTCGTCGACACCTGCTTGCTCAAGCAGAGCCTCAATACGGCTTTGCGCATCCCGTCGCCGCAGTTCCCAAGCAAGAGGATCCTGTGGCGCCTCGGTGCTTGGCCACTCGAGAACATGCAGCGTCCGCAGCGAGGCGTTCAGGCTTCTCGATAGCATGGTAGCCCATGCCAAAACCTCGACGGAATTTGGCGAGCCATCGACGCAGGCGATGATACTCGAAAAACCAACCCAATTCTGGCGCACCAGACCGGTGCCCCAAGCTTCCTGCGGGCTGACAGTTTTCCTGCCCTCTGGGAGGGTTGACTTTCTCACACCTGACGCGATGACCATGGTCGAAGTTCTCCCTTGAAATGTTTGGAAAACGCCAGTTGCACGACTAAGAAAGTCGAACGATTCCAACTGGTAACAATCATGATGAGATGCGCTACCTTCAGCAGGCGGAACATACTAACGCTGCGGTAGCTGCATTACTATT
>Ga0163215_101427_pt1 | contig 14137 bp, 11 predicted proteins | sample SynspAceP_FD_185934 | JGI IMG/M metagenome (GOLD analysis project Ga0163215, IMG submission 185934) | Saline lake microbial communities from Ace Lake in Antarctica - Synechococcus sp. Ace-P (Hybrid Assembly) | ecosystem: Environmental > Aquatic > Non-marine Saline and Alkaline > Saline | place... | reverse complement strand
ACTCAAAAACGGTCCACTACGACCAAGCGCTTTACGATCCAACCGCCGCCACTGCCCACCATAAATGGTGTGGTGGGCAGTGGCTCCTTTATACCTCAGGAGCCAAGTTCAGGATAAGACAAGCGCTATAACCCGGCTTGACGAACAGTCGGCACAAGCTGCTGGCTCATCGCCATTTGGCTGGACTGCCTTGCTGTCGATCACGAAACTTTGAGATGGCTTTGACGTCGCATCAGGGCTAAGTGCGAGCATTGGACGCAAGGATGATCGGTGACCATGATCGTGTCGACAAATTTGGTGAAAATGATTATGCGACCGCGCTGCATCAGTGCGGCCCTGCATGTTTTTGCCGTTATTGTCTGCGCTGCTGTTCTCAATCTGGTGTCCGTCGGTGCGGCGCAGGCGCACGCGCTCCATCTCTATGAAGCAACACAGATGCCAACACTGCCGGAAGGCGCGGTTGAGCGTGGCGAGACTGCAGTTCAGGATGGATTGGCTACAGCCGAAAGAGAATGCGGCGTTGCATGCTGTTCGCGCGCTCATTGCGCCTCGGGTCTTGTAGCAGGATCTGGAGCGGCACTTATCATTGGTTGTGTGGCGCATCCGTTCGTTCTGGCCCCCGACAAAAGTGCTGTTTCTTTTGACCAAGGTACCCTGAAACGTCCCCCCAGAAGCTGATTGTATCGTCAAGGTCGCGTCTATCGCTGCCGATCCGGAGCAATTCAACTTTCTGAGGTGACATGTGATTTCTTTTCGCACGGGCTTTTTTGTAGCCCTGATTTCTATCCTGACAACAGGTCAGGCTTTCGCACACGAAGGCCATTCCCATGGCGACGAAGCGCCGCCGAGTTCAGTGCAAACGGCGCCCCGCGCGACGGCTGCCTCGGCCTTGTTCGAATTGGTTGCCGTGGCAATTGGCCCGAAGCTGACCGTCTATATCGACAGGTTCGAAACAAACGAGCCTGTGACTGAAGCTACGGTTTACGTTGAAACCCCCTCCGGACCGGCGATGGCCACCACGCAGGGCGACGTTTTCATCCTCGATGCGCCCTGGGCCGCCGAGGCGGGCGAGTATGAACTTCTTTTCACGGTCGAAGCCGGAACGGACATCGACTTTCTCACAGCGACGTTGACGATTCCTGAAAGTGCCGCCGTGCCCGCATCCTTGGCGGGATCGTGGCAACTTCAAAGCAGTGTAGCGTCGATTGTCTTACGGCTAAGCATGGGGGATTTGGCTTTGATTGCGGTCGGAGTCGCGGGGTTCCTTGCCGGCCTTCTGGTGATGGCGTTGAAACGGCGCAGAGCGGTTGTCTTCGGTATTTTCGTGGTCGGTATGGCGATTGTCGCCGCCGCGCCCATGGCCTTGGCCGAAACGGCCCCGGAAGGCGCGGTCACGATCCGCGACGTTGCGCAACGGCTTCCAGACGGGCGGATTTTCGCGCCGAAGGCCGCGCAGCGCATCCTTGCCATCCATACAATTGCAGCCGTCGAAGATGAACATCGCCGCAGTATCGAGATGGCCGGACGCGTGATCCCTGACCCCAACGCAAGCGGCTTTGTCCAGACAGCCCTGGGTGGGCGTCTGCTTCCACCGCCCGGCGGCTTCCCCACCCTCGGGACGACCGTCAAGGCAGGTGATGTCATGGCGCTGGTGGAGCCGTCATTGGCCGCGGCTGACCAATCGTCGATCCGCCAATCCAAGGCGGAACTGGACCAAGATATCACTCTGGCTGAACGGCAATTGGAACGTTCCCGCCCCCTCGCACTCAGCGGCGCGGTCTCAAAAGCACAGTTGGAAGAGGCTGAACTCAAGCTCCAAGGCCTGCGCGACCGCCGCGCCGCCTTGGACAGCCTGCGGATGGAAGCCGAAATGCTGGTGGCACCTGTGTCAGGCGTGGTGTCCAAAGCCAACGCCGCCCGTGGCCTGATCGCCGAGACGAACACCGAGGTTTTCCACATCATCGACCCCTCACAACTGTGGGTCGAGGCGGCTTTGTTTGGCGACACGACCGTTGCGGATGAAGCCTCAGTCACTGGGTCCGACAATGAAGCAGTCTCCCTCGCACTCGTCGGTGCGGGCTTTGCCGAAGACGGCCAGGCACAACCTGTGCATTACCGCGTGACCCAACCTTCGGCCAAACTTCGGATCGGCGAAAGGTTGACGGTCTATGCGGCGACCGCCAGCGTGACAAAGGGCATCAGCGCGCCACGCGACGCGGTGATCCGGGGGACGAACGGCGAAAACATCGTATTCGTCCATATGGGTCCGGAAATCTTCGAACCCCGCGCCGTCAGGATCGAGCCCTTGGATGGCAGTCGAGTGATCATCGTCGCAGGCATTGCCGCGGGGGACCGTATGGTCACCCAAGGCGCCGAACTGCTGAACCAGTTGCGATAAGGAGCACAACAGATGTTCACTTTCCTCGTCACGCAGTCTTTGCGCAACCGTGTGTTGGTTCTGGTGCTGTCCGTGGTCCTGATGGGCTACGGAGCTTATACCGCCATGAAGCTACCTGTTGATGTGTTTCCCGACCTGAACCGTCCCACCGTCACCATCATGACCGAAGCCGAGGGCCTTGCCCCACCCGAGGTGGAACAGCTGGTCAGCTATCCAATTGAAACGCAGATGAACGGTTTACCCGGTGTGGACCGTGTCCGCTCGGTCTCGGGCGTCGGTTTGTCGATCATCTATGTCGAGTTCGACTGGGGTACCGACATCTATCGTAATCGCCAACAGATCGCCGAAAAACTGACGTTGGTCGCAGCACAGCTTCCCGACGGTGTGGTTCCGCAGATGGGGCCGATCAGTTCCATTATGGGCCAGATCATGCTGGTCGCCATGACCGCGCCCGAGGGCGTGACGCCAATGGACTTGCGCGAGGCCGCCGATTTCATCGTCCGCCCACGTCTGCTGACGATCCCTGGCGTGGCGCAGGTCATCCCGATCGGCGGGGAAGTGCGCCAGTTCCGTGTCGCCCCCGACACCGCCGCCTTGCGCGCCTTGGGCGTGAAGCTTGAAGAGGTTGAAACCGCTATAACTGCTTTCGGTCTGAACACTGGTGGCGGGTTCACCGACCAATACGCGCGCGAGTTTCTTATCCGCAACATCGGCAGCACGCTCAGTCTTGAAGACCTGCGCAAGGTCGTGGTGAAAAGCGATGGTCGCCGGTCTATCTTGCTGCATCAAGTGGCCGATGTCGGCTTTGGCGCGCGGCTGAAACGCGGCGAAGCCGGATATATGGGCGAAAGCGCCGTCATTATCTCGGTCGAAAAACAGCCCGATGTCGATACTGTCGATCTGACGCGCCGTGTCGAAGCGGCGTTGACTGACATCACCGCCAGCCTGCCTGCAGGGATACGTGCCGACGAGGTGTTGTTCCGTCAATCCGATTTTATCGAAACGTCAGTCAAGAACGTGCAGACCGTCCTGATCGAGGCCGTGGTCGTTGTGGCCATTGTGCTTTTCGCCTTCCTTCTGAACACCCGCACGACCTTTATCTCTCTGACCGCCATTCCTGTCTCGATTCTGGTCACGGCTATCGTGTTCCAGATTCTGGGCCTGTCGATCAACACGATGACACTGGGCGGGCTTGCCATCGCCATCGGGGAATTAGTCGATGATGCAGTGGTCGATGTCGAAAATATCTTCCGTCGCTTGCGCGAAAACCGCGAGGCCGGAAATCCGCGTTCGACCTTCACCGTCGTGGTTTCGGCCAGTCAGGAAGTGCGCTCGGGCATTGTTTACGCCACGATGATCATCGTGCTCGTGTTCGTGCCTCTGCTCGCTCTGTCCGGCATCGAAGGGCGACTATTCGCACCATTGGGACAGGCCTATATCATCTCGATTCTCGTCAGTTTGCTGGTGTCGATCACCCTGACCCCGGTCATGGCCTATTACCTGCTTCCTGGCATGAAACGGCTGGACGAACATGAGGGCTGGCTGGTCCGCACTCTGAAACGCGGTAACAGGGCCGCGCTGGGCGTCGTCTTTCGCTGGCAGAAAACCTTGATGGTCGTTTCGGCCGCGGCGGTTATTGTGGCCGCAGGGTCAGCAATGCTGCTTCCGCGCACCTTCCTTCCACCGTTCAACGAAGGCACGTTCACCATCTCGATGCTGTTCAATCCGGGCATTTCCTTGGCCGAGTCCCACCGCGTTGGCCTTATCGCCGAAAAGCTGATCCTCGAAGTGCCAGAGGTCCGCGCTGTGGGTCGCCGCACTGGCCGCGCCGAACTCGACGAACATGCCGAAGGGGTCCACTCCTCTGAGATTGAAGTCGATTTAACCGAGTCCAAACGTCCCAAAACCGAGATCGTGGCCGACATTCGCGGCAGGCTTTCTATCCTGCCCGTTGCAGTCAACGTTGGTCAGCCGATTTCGCACCGGTTGGATCATATGCTGTCAGGCGTGCGCGCGCAGTTGGCGCTCAAGATCTACGGTTCCGATCTCGACACGCTGCGGTCCGTGGCTGAAGGCCTGCGGGCCGACATATCTACGATCCCGGGACTGGTGGATCTGCAAGTGGAAAAACAGGTCCGCATCCCGCAGCTTGAAATCCGCATCGACTATGACCGCGCCGCCCTTTACGGGATCCAGCCCGCCGCGATCACCGAGGCGCTGGAACGGCTGTCCAACGGTCGGGTCGTGTCGAAACTGGTGGACGGCGCGCGCACCTATGACGTGGTCATGCGTCTGTCCGACGAAAACCGCACCACGCAGACCTTGGGCGATCTGTTGATCGAAACGCCCGGTGGCTGGGTTCCGGTGCGCGAATTGGCCGAAGTGCGCGAAACCGACGGGCCGAACCAAATCTTGCGTGAAAACGGCAGCAGGCGGGTGGTGGTTTTGGGCAATACCGACGGGAAAGTCGACATGGCCGCCGTGGTTGAACAGATCCGTGCGGTGCTTGCTACAACCGAACTTCCCGAAGGTTATACCGCCGCGCTGGAAGGCACATTCCAGGCACAAGAAGAGGCAAGTCGAACCATTGCCCTTCTGTCGCTTGTCTCGCTTTCCATGGTCTTTACGATCCTGTTCAGCCGCTACAAGTCGACCGTCTGCGCGCTGATCATCATGGGGTCGGTGCCTCTGGCCCTGATCGGGTCTGTCGCGGCCTTGTGGATCGCAGGGCAACCCCTGTCTGTTGCCTCGATGATCGGCTTTATCACGCTTACCGGGATCGCAGCCCGCAACGGCATCCTCAAGATCAGCCATTACATCAATCTTGCGCTGCACAAAGGCCTGCCATTCGGGCGCGATCTGATCATCCGCGGATCACTCGAACGCTTGACGCCCGTGCTGATGACGGCGCTTTCGGCGGGTGTGGCGCTGATCCCGTTGATGATCGGCGCAGACGCGCCCGGCAAGGAAATCCTGAGCCCTGTCGCCATTACAATCTTCGGAGGCCTGATCTCCTCTACTCTGCTGGATACCTTCCTGACCCCCGTCCTGTTCCTGCGCTATGGCCGTGCTTCGCTGGAACGGCTGGTCGACGCTGCCAAGGCCGACAATCCCGAAAAGACCGAACCTTCGAGCGCGGCGGTGCAGACCTACTGATCCTTGAAAGGAAATTTAATGCTTCGCATCGTCTCTGTCCTAATGATCCTTGCCACGCCTGTGGCCTCCCACGAACCGGGCATCGGCCCAAATGGCGGCATGCGCGTTGATGCTGGCCCATACCGTGTCGAGCTGGTGCCGAACGGGACGTTGGTAAATGTCCACATCACGATGGATGACGACAGCTCGGTGGACACGACCACCATGAGCGGAACAGCCATCTTGCTGATTGGTGGCAAGCCCGTCCGTGCGCCACTCGCGCCAACAACTCCGGGTGTTTTGTCTGCCGATACCGGCGTTGCAGTCCCGACCGACGTAAAGGGAGCTGTGCAAATCACTGGCACGGATGGAAAGACCGTTCAGGCAAAGTTCTGACCGAATGCATGCTTTGTGCCGATCCGCGACTTTGAGGAGACACCAAACAAGAGCCCCGCAGGCAGACAGAGCGTCTGGGGAACCATCAGGGCAACAACGCGACACTGACCTGATGGACTTGCTGGAGCCCGCTTGAATAGCTGTCAAGACAACGTTCCTGATCCTGTTCACTCGGAGCATGTGAAGACCCAGATAATCTTCGCACCATGCGGGCAGGATCAGGATGGTACCTTGATGATCCTCGGCAAGGCGCATGGGGTTGATGCCTCTGTCTATTGCTATCCCGTCCCCGCCTTCAAAAAACGGGGTGATATTTAAAGATCATCAGCCAGGTTGTGGCGGTGACAAAGCGCGGGCAATTGCATCGCAAGCAAGGGCATTGCCGGCGTAGCCAAAAGTAGCCCCAAAACGTGCAAGAAAGGTTCTTTGCTGAACCAGAAGCATTGCACGGATTTCAGCCATTCTGGCGCCCCACGTAAAGAGCGGGGACGCCTGAACCATGATTTTCAGGTTTTGATTTGTGGGGCAGGCTACCAGTGCTGCGTTCCGGGCGCGCCCTTGATCCGCCCGTCGAGGTTGGGCGTTACCCAGCCGCCGTAGAAATTGCCCGGCTGCGGGATGACGCGCAGATCGCCGACCCAGACCTCGTCCATCAGCGCGGCATAAAAGGCTGCATAGCTGGCGAGAGGGGCAAAGCCCGCTGTGGGATTTTCATAGGACCATGCGGCGCGAGGGGCTGTTGTGGACCCCGTGCGCACATCGAAATAGTGCGCAATGCCCTTCCATTCGCAAAAGCTGCTGCCTTGAACCGGAAGCAACGTGGCGTGGACATCGGAAGGATGTAAATAATAGGTGGGCGCATGGTGGGTTTCGAGCACCCGCAGGGCGCGGGTGGTTTCGGCCACAATCACGCCACCAAGCCGGATTGTGACCCTCTGCGGCACCGGCTCGAGCGCCGGTGGGCGCGGATAGGACTGAACATTCTCGCGCGGCATGTCCGTCATCGGCAAGGCTCGGCTGCAAAGACTGGTTTGCGGGCGATCCCCATGTAAAGGATCGCGGTCAGGGGTAGCGGGCCGAAGGTCAGATCAAAGCGACGGTTGAGGCCGCGTGGCCCAAGCCCCGTGGTTGGGCCCGGCACAAGCCCTGCACCTTGCAACGCGGCACGCAGTTCACGGGGTTTGATGAACATCGCCGGATCATGCGTGCCACGTGGCAACAGGCGCATCAGGTCTTCGGCAAAGGTGATCGTGGCCAGACGGGCAAGGGGATTGCGGTTGATTGTGTCGAACAGGAACAGTCCACCGGGGCGCAGGGTGCGGGCGACTTCGGACAGGACCCGGTTCAGATCGGACACATGTTCAAGCACATCGACGCAAACCACGGCATCGAAGCTTGCATCGCGATAGGGCAGAGCCTCGCCCGCGCCGACATCATATCCAATGCGTAGGCCAGTGGTGCGGGCATGGGTTCGTGCCGCATCGATCGCCTCGGCAGCCGGGTCGATGCCTGTCACCTGCGCGCCGCGCCGCGCCAGTGCCTCGGCCATGAAACCCCCTGCACAGCCCAGATCCAGCACGTCGCGGCCTTGCCAGTCGATATGCCGGTCGAACCATGAAAGCCGTCCGGGCACGAGGTTTTTCAACGTGCGGATCCAGCGGATATCATCGGACCACCAGTTTTGGGCCACCTTGTCGTAGATCGTCAGGTCATTGCGCATTATGCTGATCCTTGGTTCGGGGCATGCGTGGTAGGATATAGGGCACATCGGCGCGGTAGCGATCGAAACGGGCGCCATAGCGGGCGGCGAAGCGGCGTTCCTTGAGGCGCGGGGCAAGCAGGCAATAGGCGGTGAAGCTGACGGCCAGTGCCAACTGGTCAGGTGTCCAGACCGGAGGTGTCCAGAGCGTCAGCGCGAAGGACACATAGATCGGCTGGCGGATCAGCCGGAACAGCCCGTCGGTCGGCATGTCGGGAAACACCGGGCGGATACGCGCCAGAAGCGACATCCAGCCAAGCGCCCCCGATTGCACTTCGGCTCCCGCGTCGAAGCTGGCTTTCAGCAGGATCAGCCAGCTTGCTGCATAGACGGAGCTGACCGCCCAGAACGCCGCGCCTTCGGCCCGCCACCAGACAACGCCTGAGGGGGTCCACAAGGCGAAGAGCGCCAGAAGCTGGACCGAGGCCACGGTGGCATAGGTGGTGGTGGCCAGCGTCTTGCCGTGGGGGCCGGGGATCAGGCGGGCCAGAAAACGCCCGCCGGGGCCGGTCAGCAGCAGCGAATGGGCGAGGGGGAACTGCACGATCAGCGCGGCATTGGCCAGTGCCGCCCATGGCCAAGGGACTTTGCCGAAGCTTTCACTCAAGCCGAAGAACATCGCCACGATCATCGCCAGCACGCCTGCCGCGAATGTTGCGTGGCACAGCGCGCCGAGGCCAAGCGCAAGTGCGATGCGCCCCATACCGGCAGGGGGGCGCAGAGCGGCGCGGAGCAGGGTGATCAGCCGGGCGATACGGGGGTCGGCGAGCATGGTCATGTCCGTGCCAGAATGTCGTCGGCGATTGCGGTGCCGCTGTCCCATGCGGCTTCGAGCCTTGCGCCGATGCACCAGTCGCCACAAAGGTGCATCGTGCCGTCTGCGGAGGTCAGGAAGGGCAGGCCAAGTGCCTGCGTCACACGGGCATAGCGCCAGCGATGGGCGGCAGCATAGGTCACCTGGTCCTGCGGCATGCCCAGCCTATCACACAGCAGCGGCAGCATAACGGATGCGATGGCCGTGGCGTCCTGTTCGAGATGGGCCTGACTGAAACCCTCGCTTGCCTGCGCGACCCAAAGGGTGGCAGAGCCTTGGGGGCGGTGGGGCTTGAGGCTGTCCTGCGCGATCCATGCCAGCGGGTCGTCGCGGTCTTGCCTGCTGGTCAAGAGTGCGGGGGCGGCAATTGCGGCCATCAGCGTCAGGCAAGGGGCCATTCGCACGGGGGCCAAGGCCGCGACAAGTGGGTGTTCCGGTCCCAACAGACCTTCCACTTGCGGGGCCGGCACCGTGACAACCACGCGCTTGGCTCGTAGAATTCTGTCGGCCGTATGCAGCGCCCAGCCATCGCCATCCTGCACTATGCGCGTGACCTGCGCGCCTTGGCGGATGTCCAACCCGACTCCAAGCGCCTTGGGGATGGCCGACATGCCGGGTGTTCCGACGCTGCGGCTGCGTCCGGTACCGTCCGGCCAATCGGCCAAGGCGCCAGCGGTTTCAAGTGCGTCAAGCACGGCAGCAAAACCGGCATTCTGCGCGGTAACATATTGTGCGCCATGGTCGAATTGCATGTGGTCCACGCGTCGGGTCGCCACGCGCCCGCCGATGCCGCGTCCCTTATCAAGCAGAACCGGTGCAAGGCCTGCATCTGCCAGTCGTCGCGCGCAGGCCAGACCTGCGATGCCTGCACCGATGATGACAATGGGGATCATGCCAAACCTGCCTGTTCAAGAATGCGCGGGATGTTTTGCTTGACCTTGAAGAACCCTGCGGTGGCATGGGGCCAGATCGCGGCATCCCAGCCGCGCTGCCATTCGCAAAGAGAAATCCCGTGGTGGGCGAGGGTTGGCGTGGCCTTGTCGAGCCAATCGCGCAACGGGCCACGCGTCACATAGGGGGTAACGATCTGCGTGGCTCCTACGTTTGCGGCCCATTTCACCAGACTTGCGGGGTCGGTTGCCCGGTGCACGTCAAAAGCTACCCCAGCGCGCGAGGCGGCGTCTGACAGTGCGCCTTGTTCGAACTGGTGGACAAGATCGGACACGGGCAGGGGAGATCGCAGATGGCTTGCCGCCAGCGTTGCCGCCGTGCGGATATCCAAGGTGGAAAAGTCGAAATCCTCGACCCTGCAATCCTCGTCGGTGATCAGCAGCGCGGTCGGTTGGCCTGCTTGCGGCGGCGTGAACCTGCGCAATGGCTGAACGGTTGGCAGACCGTCGGGTTCGGTCGCCTCAAGCCCTTGGGTGACCACTGCCAGATCGGTTCGGCGCGGGGTGAAACGTCCGGCGGTGAAGGTGGCGATGTTCTGCGCGTCGGCGGGATAGGGCTTGCCGCGCGTATGCAGGCCCGCCACCCAGCGCCAGCCCAGCGTGTTCGAGGCGGCATCGCCGTCGAGCAGGTTGCGCAAGAAGAAATCCGCACCCAGCCGCCACGGCAGCCCCAACGTGAATATCCAGATCGAGGCAAACCACATCCGCGCATGGTTGTGCAGGTAGCCCGTATCGACCAGTTCGGTTGCCCAAGCATCGAAACAGGCAAGGCCGGTCTGGCCGTCCATGGCGCGGTCCAGATCACGGCGCAAACGGCGGTCGCGCTCGATCGCGGCAAGGTCGGCTTCAAGCCCGCTGCGATAGCTGTCCCAGACTTGCGGCCTGCGTTCGAGCCAGCCCTTGAAATAGCCGCGCCAGATCACCTCTTGCACGAATTTTTCGGCATCCTGTGGTCCGTGGGCGGCAATCGCCGCGGCCACGGCATCAGATTCCAGCACCAGTCTGCGCCGGATGTAGGGCGACAAAACCGACACTGCCTCATGTGCGCCGGGGCCGTGGTCGGTGTTGCGGCCATTGGCATAGCGGCGGCCCATGCGGGGGACGAAGGCGGCCAAAATCCTTTCGCCTTCGGCGCGGGTCGGGGTGCAGTCTGTCATCGTGCCCATCTCAATGTAATTGCTGCTGAACCTGACGCGCGGCGCCGGAATTTCAACGCGGCCGCGTGGAGTTGTCGCAATAGGCTTCAACCATCGGGCGGAGCGCGATGCGGGCGCGGAGTTTCGCCGCCATCAGATACATGCCGCCAATCTTGCGGTGCAGAAACAGCGTCGCGGCGGGGGGCACATGGGAAAGATCGCGGTCACTGCTGATGGCAAGGCCCATATCGCGCAACTGTTCCAACAGATCGCTACGGCCAAAGTCGAAGGGGCCATTTTGGCGCAACGGGCCCATCGCGGTGTCGAACATGGATTGGATCAGCTCTTGATGATGTGGCGCGGTGGTGCTGTCGAAATAGCCGATGCGCAGCATCGCGTCGCGGGTTTCGGCTGCTCCGCCGTTCAGCGCCACCCGCGCAAGGGTGCGGAAATCAGTAGTAAGTTCGGGGGCGACGGGCTGGACCGCGCCAAAATCAAGAAGCACGATGCGGCCAGTTTTGGGGTCGAAGCGGTAATTGGCAAGGTTGGGGTCAGTCTGCATGGCGCCAAAGACGAACAACTCGCGCAGCACAAGATCGATGAGAGCGGCAGCAACACGGTCACGTTCAGTTTGGGGAGCATCGACCAGACTGTCGAGCGGGACACTTTCCATGTAGCCCATGGCCAGCACCTGCGGCGTGCAAAGTTCCGTATGCAAGGCAGGCAACACGAAGGTGTCGGACTCCTCCAGCAAAGCACCAAAGTGGGACAGATGCTGCGCTTCGGCCAGATAGTCGGCCTCGGCGTGGAGCTGGCGCTTGGCCTCGGTCAACAGCGGGCCGATGTCCATACCGCGCGGCAACAACCCCGGCAGGCGCATCAGTGTGGCGACATTGTCGACATCGCTGTCGATGCTGGCCCGAACGCCGGGGTATTGCACCTTGATTGCAAGCTCTTGACCGTCGCGGGTGACGGCGCGGTGCACCTGCCCGATCGAGGCTGCCGCAAACGGGCGCAGGTCGAAACGTGCAAAGCGGCCATACCAGCCGTGGCCCCATTCGGCGTTCAGCACGGTCTGAAGCTGTTTAGGTGGCATATGGCGTGCGTTATCCCGCATCCGGGCAAGGATGGCGGTTAACTCGTCAGGCAATACCAGTCCGGTATCCATGGACAGCATCTGACCCAGCTTCAGGGCAGCGCCCCGCAGATGTGACAATCCGTCCGTCAATCGGATGGTGTTTGCAGGAGTCAGCAGAAGTTGCGCGAGATCCGGCCGCTTGCCGCTGGCAAGCGCGCGAAGCCCCCCTGCCGTGACATTGCCTGCAATTCCTGTCGCGATGCCGCTGAACCTTAAAAGCCGACTTGCGCGGCCGGTTGGCACCGCTGTTCCATCGTCACTGTTGTCCTGAGGCATCTTGCGTTTCCTGTGTGCGTTCAGGGGATAGGTAGTACGCCGACGCCGCTTCGGCAGGGGCATTCGCCAGATGGAAGGACCAGATTGGAAATACAGATGCGTCTTTGTTGGGGGTGCACCTTTTGGCTTTCGATACTGGTGGCCGTGTCAACGGTGAACCTGCGGGGACTGTCCATAGAAAGACCAAATGTCTCTCATCACGGGCCAATAGAACCTTTTGAATGGTTGGCCTCACGACCAATCCGCCCGGTGCGTGGCCCCGCATCTTTTCTCACGTTGAAAATTAAGCCGTTACGCTGATTTATTCCGGTGGATACCATCGGCCAAACGTTCTTGGCTGGGCAAAACTAGCATGAAGGAGCATCCCTTGCCCGGAATGCTTTCTACCACAAGATCACCGCCCTGCAGGTTCGCCAGACGTTTGGAAAGTGCGAGGCCAAGCCCGGTGCCCCCTTGGCGTCTGGTCGCTGTCGGCTGCAACTGGGAATACTCCTGGAAGACAAGATGAAGTTTGTCCTCGGGAATTCCTGGTCCCTCGTCAGACACGGTGATTTTAACTGTTTCAGGACTGATATCCCTCTGAACCCTCACAGTCGTGCCGGGGGGCGTGAACTGGACTGCGTTTCTTAACAGATGTTCCAAGATCTGTTGCACCCTTGCAGGATCTGCGTTGACTTGGGTGCTGACATCGTCTGCCTTGATGGAAACGGTTCTTTCTTTTGCCAGAGGAGTGATCTGGTTTATCGCCGCAGACAGGATCGGGTTGAGCGCAAAACTGCTGCGACGTTGATGAAGCGCGCCTGATTGCAGGTTTGTATAATCCAGCATGTTGTTCACCAAAGTGAGCAAACCTTCGCCCGCCAGAATAAGCCGGTTAATCGCGTCCCGGGCAAAAACGTCATATTCAGTATGGGTTGTGTCCGGTTGTCTTAGCCTGAGAAGCCGTCCGAAACCCAGTATGACGGTCAGAGGCGTCCGTAATTCATGACTGATCATGCCGATGAACTCTGACTTGGCGGCACTCGAGCGTTCCGCAGCGATCTGTGCTTGCTTGAGGTCGGTGACATCAAAGCGCACACCTACCCGGTCTCCATCCTCGGTTTTGCGCGAAATGGCGCGGATCCATCGACCATTGGCCAGTTCGATCTCGGTGGCATGATCTGATTGACGATGCCGTTCCAGATGCTCCTTGATCCACGCTTCACTTGCGTCCTGCGGAACCTTGAAAAAACCTTTTGCAAGACCTTTACGCAGGATGCTTTCAAACGTCATTCCGGTCTTTAGAATATCGCCATAACCGAATAGATGGTTATAAGTTTCGTTCCAGTGCAAAAGCCGGTCATCCTTGTCGTAGATCACAAAGCCAGCCGACAGGGCGTCCATCCCTTTTTCAAGCCGGTCAACGACGCGCCTGCTGCGCGCTTGTCTTATAAACCTCAGATGGGCCGCAAAAAGCAGAAAAAAGGTGGCGATCGGAATTCCCAGGCGCGTTGGTGTCATCAGGGGCAGGCTCGACCACCCGCCTGCCGGGGCAAGTGATAAAGTCCAAGTCATGCCATAAGTTTCAAAAGACAGGACTTCGGGCTCTTGCAAAAATGGCGCGCTGACATCCCTGAGTGATGCCCCGTTCAGAGCATAGTCAAGCTGGTAGCCGTATGATTGCATGGCGAGCTCGTCGAAATATGCCAGAAAGGCTTCAAGGTCGATTGCGATAGATACAAGTCCACGCGGCTCACCGCGGTTGTCGCGGACGGCTTCGCGGATCGCGATCGCAGTCATTCCCTGAACGGCTTCGAACGGATGTGACAGGACCGGACTGAATGAATCAAGCACAGCTGCGATATCGCCGAACGGGTCTGGGCCGCTTGTGTAATCGACACCGATCTGATCACGGTTCGGCCAAGCCGGGTACACCTTATCAATCACAAAATCAGGGGCATGCGCTATGCTGACGACGACAGCGTCAGGGTTTTCGCCACCGGCGCTTTGCAGGCTGGCATCAAAAGCAATGGCTCAATTCGCATTAGCTATGCACATGGTCCAACCGGCAGGATTCCTACTGCTGCGGCGAGGACGGCGCGTGGTGTGGGTTGCCTTGGAAGCACTGCAAGATGAAACCATCTGAGATAGCTGTC
>Ga0163215_101426_pt1 | contig 14148 bp, 12 predicted proteins | sample SynspAceP_FD_185934 | JGI IMG/M metagenome (GOLD analysis project Ga0163215, IMG submission 185934) | Saline lake microbial communities from Ace Lake in Antarctica - Synechococcus sp. Ace-P (Hybrid Assembly) | ecosystem: Environmental > Aquatic > Non-marine Saline and Alkaline > Saline | place... | reverse complement strand
TAAGCGGTGGCAGGCCTGTTTGTCAAAGTGCCACGGCATGAGTTCATCGATGCGTGCTGCGGGATGCCCTGCTGCGATGGCTTCAAGTGTCGCCTTGAGATAGGCGTATGGCTCGACTTTGTTGAGCTTGCATGTCTCAATCAGGGAGGCGATGCGCCCCCATGTGCGACCACCCTCATCGTGGCCCGCGAACAGTGCGTTTTTCCTGTTCAAAGCAATTGGACGGATTGCACGCTCGACCACGTTGCTGTCCATCTCGACGGAGCCGTCGTCAAGGAACAGCTTCAGGCCGCCCATGTATTTGGCAATGTAGCTGAGCTTTTCTCCAAGACGTGACTTTGCGGAGATGCGGGCGCGGGCCGTTTTAAGCCAGACCTTGAAGTCCTCCAACAGCGGCTTGGTTTGTTCCTGCCGCGCGGCCTTGCGCTGCTCAGCCGATTGGCCATTAATCGCTTCCTCAATTTTGTAGAATTTGGAGATGCGCTTAAGCCCTTCTTTTGCAATGGGGGATCCATCTCGGTCATGCACTTCTTTGAGTTTACGCCGCGCGTGCGCCCAGCAATACGCCAGTTTGACCGGCCCGGAATTGCGCCCCGGCTTGGTCAGAGCGTTATACCCCGTATAGCCGTCAACCTGGAGCGTGCCGCTGAAGCCCGTCAAAAACTCCGTTGCGTGTTTGCCGCCGCGTCCATCCGCATAGCAGAAGACCACGCCGGGCGGGGCCGTCCCACCAAAGGGACGTTCGTCACGGGCAATGGCCCAAAGATAACCGGTTTTGGTCTTACCCCGCCCCGGATCAAGCACCGGACAGCGCGTCTCATCTGCAAACAGCTTGCTCGATGATTTGAGATCTTTGAACATGTGATCCACCACTGGGGCCAGATGGAAGGAGACCTTGCCCCTCCAATTGGCCAGTGTGGAGCGGTCAATGTTGAGGCCTGATCTTGCGTATATTTGGGATTGGCGGAACAACGGGCAGTGATCCGCGTATTTGGACACGCTGACATGGGCCAGTGTGCCTTCCGTGGGCAAACCACCTTCGATCAAATGCACAGGGGCCAAGGCTTGGACAACACCGCCCTGCTTGTTCGGGCAGGCGTACTTGGGACGGACCGTGACGATTACCTTTGGTTGGGCAGGGATAATCTCCAACCGCTCTGTGCGATCTTCGCCGATACGCACCATGTCGCCACACCCGCAGGGGCAGGCAATGCTGTCGGGCTCAATGACCTGTTCAATGCGTTCAAGGTGATCTGGCAGATTGCCAATGTTGCGCTGCGCGGGCTTGCGCTTTTTGCGCGGCGTGGTCATCTCGATGACGTCAGACTGCTCTTCCGCTTCGGATTGGGCGACCTCAATATCCTCAAACGCCAGCTGGCGCTCGTCTTCCGTCAGTTTCTCACTGCGCGCGCCATAGATCACCTGGTTCAGTTCTTTGACAAAATGCTCTAGCCGCGCATTCAGTGCCTCAAGTTCGGCTTTCTGCATAGCTAGGGCGGCATTGCTTTCCGTCAGTTCTGTCGCCTTGCGCACCAAGCCCGCGTTTTGCGCTACCAGTTCAAATACTTCTTTCTGCGCCACCAAAACGGCTGCCCGCACATCAGCAGGAAGGGTATCCAGATCAAGGTTTTTGAGGGCGTCAAACATGGGCAATATCTATCAGAAAGGCCCTGTGTTTGCACGGCATTTGGCAATGTATTTGAGGCCGTGATTCACTCTGTCGCACTCGGTTTGCGGGTCCGCCGCGCCATGATGCGTCGCCAGTCCAAACCCTCAAACAAGGCCTCAAACTGCGCCTTTGTCAGGCGCATTATTCCGTCCTGAACCTTCGGCCAGGCGAACTTGCCCTGTTCCAGCCGCTTGTAGCACAGCACAAGGCCAGACCCGTCCCAGAGCAGTACCTTGATCCGGTCGCCACGTTTGGCGCGGAACACAACGATAACGCCGGAATGCGGATCAAGGCCAAGTTCGCGCTCTGCCAATGCCGCCAAGCCATCATGGCCTTTGCGGAAGTCCACGGGCTTGGTGGCAATCACGATCCGAACCGCTTGGCTGGGGTAGATCATCAGATCCGCGCCAAACGCTGTGCGATATCAGCAACCCGCTTGGGCGTCGTGTTCTTGGGCAGGCGGACGGACACAGGGCCAACAACAACCTCAATACCGTCAAACGCTGTGGGCAACGCATCAGCCATCACGGATAAATCGGCAAACGTAGGTCTGTCGTCAGCTTCTGCCTTGCGCTTTGCATCCGTGCGCCAAGTCGAGAGCTGCGATGCTACAATCCCATGTCGCCGTGCCACCATCGCGACTGTCGCACCAGGCTCATAACTCTCAGCCACAATCTCGGCCCGTTCCGCCGCAGAACGGCGTACGCTCTTCTTGCTAACACCGCCTCCACCAACATTATCAAGCATAACAGCCCCTCCAAAAATCTCTGGAGGCTAGAATCTCATATCACAGAATACAGCGATACCATGGGGTGTACGCATCGCTTACCGTGCACGATAATCTGACATCATTGTAGCCGTGATATCATTGGGGTAACAAAGCGGGGATGCGCCACCTGGCCGAGAGTATGCGCTGCGCCCACCGCATCGGCGTCCAGCTCTGTCGGTATTGTAGGGACATGGGCAGTTCCCCGAATAATATGCGTGAGATCGCTCGATCAGAATTTTTGTGATTGCAGTTTCAGTTAACCGAGGTTGGCGGTGTACAGTTGGCAATGATTTAGTTTGCAGTGACACCTGCTGTTGTGGCGCTGTTTTGCGAGTCAAGTAGCCGCTGTAGACCCACCCTTCATATCTCGCACCTATGATGAAGGACCAGTCACCACGTGCCTGTTTGACCAGGACAGCCTCATCGCGTTTTACGGTCCAAACAACCTTGTCAGTCTTGCTCGGCCCACTGCGTACATTGAGCCGGGAGGCGTCCACATACATTGTTTGTCCCACAGCCACGTTTGCAGTGGGGCGAGATGATGATGGTGCAGACTTGGTCGGAATCGCTTCTAAATCAAAGACTCGGTCTAAACTATTTTCGACAACGATAGCTCCGTTGCCGCTTGGCAGTTGAGGAGGTGTCTGATTTTTGGAACTGTCCAGTTGAGCAAGCCAAACAACGGCCACAGAACCAAACAACCATTTCTTCGCAATCATGCCAGCTTTCAACCTCCCGCTGCAGCTTGATTATGTTTCTAGCAGGAGTCAATATGTGTCGGAGCTAATACAATGAGATTTAGCTGTCCTTCACTGGGCGGTCTGTTCTTGCAAAAAATGGATTGTAGAATGCGCTTGAAAGCACTTCTGTCGTTGTTCGCCATATCCTTCATTGCAGGGTCCACGGACCTTCAAGCGATTGAGATCTCGGGTCCAGCAAAAGTTGTGGATGCTGATACTATTGTCATTGGTTCACAGGTAATCCGGCTGCATGGCATTGATGCGCCTGAATCAGCTCAACGATGTTCGTTGTCTGGTGGGAAGTCATGGCCTTGCGGAAAGGTCGCGATTGAACACATCAAGGAACTGCTGACCGACATGACTGCCACATGTTCAGGCAGTGTCTTCGATGACTATGACAGGCTTCTCGCCACCTGCCGAAATCCTTCGGGCGTAGAACTCAATCTCGATCTAGTCGAAAATGGCCTGGCTTGGGCTTTCATCAAATACAGTGACGATTATGTCCTCCCCGAGGGCATCGCACGGGGCAAGCGCATTGGCATTTGGCAACATGAAACAGAAACGCCATGGGACTTCAGGGCACAACGGTGGTTCGTAGAGGAACAAGTTGCACCAGATGGCTGCCCGATAAAGGGAAACATTTCACGTAGGGGCCAAATCTATCACACTCCTTGGAGCCGCAGCTACGAAAGAACAAAGATTTCCCCGGAAAGAGGGGAACGGTGGTTTTGTTCGGAGGCTGAAGCGCTGAAAGCAGGATGGCGTGCGCCGTTGAACTAGCGTGGCGTTTAGATGCCAACGTTCAGGATGGCTAGGCAACTAGCTTCCGTCATGCTTTTCGCCGCGAGCCACTATCTGAAGTGCTCCATCGGGCAAAGGACGCTGCAACGTAGCGGCTTCAGACCAGGGCGCATTGAGCCATACATCCACTTCTTGTTGCTCAGTGAGTATGACAGGCATAGCTTTTGGGTGGATAGCACCAACTTCCTCATTGGGATCAGTTGTCAGAAACGCATACAGATCGGCCGTGATCTCGCCCTCTTTCAGTTTCCTTACGCTAGTCCAGTTACTCCAGATGCCGGCAAAAAACTGTAGTGGACGTTGTTCCTCAGCAGCAAACCAGACAGGTGGCCTCGACCCATCCGGTAAAACCTCATTTTCACTGAATGACGTAAACGGCACAACGCATCTATTCTCGACTCCGAGCCAGCGTCGCCAATGGGGACTCTTGGTGTTGCGAACATTGGTAATACCCTTGTCCGTTGATTTCGGCTTTCCGGTTTTTTTGCTGATCAGTGCAAACTTTGGGGATGGCATTCCCCAACGCGCCATCGAGAGTTGACGCTTCCCTTCGAAGTTGCGGACGATGGGAGCTGAATAATCTGGGAACACACCAGTGATCGGCTGCAGGTTTCCTACCGAGGTCGCAACGGTCATAGCCTTAGTGAAGTCGATGATGGCCTGTCGGCTAGATGTGATTGAATAAAGATTGCACATCTTAGAACTTTAGGCGGTCTTGTCGCGGCCCGCAAGGCATGGCATGTTCTTGATTTGTTCGCATCCTTGATCTGGAGTTTGATCCTGCCTATGCCTGAGCGAGTACATCGGAGTCAGAGGCTCCCTACAAAGGAATATAGGATGTGTGACGCAGCAAAGAATGGGCAACTGATACAGCTGCGCTGCAATCTGTGTCACCGAAATGTGAACTTTTTGGCCAGCGATCTTGTTGGCATTGTGGGAGCCAATTTTCCTGCACTAGCGGTTCCGTTTCCATGTTCCAAATGTCAGAAATCAGATTACATAGATGTGAGAATATATACGCCGTTACAAGCCGATTATGGACGAATGTCCGTGCGGAGGCCTGATCGTGTCGTAAAGGTGCACACTTGGCGATCTGTAAAGCTTGGCGAAGCTGTTTGGCCAACCAGGTGATTGTATCGGTTGTGTCCAGAACCAGCAGTTTTGATAGACATTTAGCCTACAGATTTTGGTATGTCTTGAGCGCAGTTTTGCAATCAAGATAACCTTGTCGAAGATCTAACTGTCGTACAGTGGAAGGTTTTTGCAACGGGTTTTCGCTGTCTGTTTTTTCAGTGGGTTAGGTGTCGCAAAATTTGGTCGCAAAATTCAGGTGGTATTTTATTTTGATTTTACCTGTTTAGCCGCACACTCAGAATACAATGAGGGGGGCGGAAGCCCCCTCATCAAAAAAATGGTTTCCAATCTTTATTATGACCATCCTTAGTTTGGATGGAGAATGCTTTTTTGCCCCCGCCAGAACAAACCCCGTAAGCGCTCCCTTTATGTTGTTGTCTTGGGGAATGGTTTGCTGCCAATTGACCAAAGATTATCAATGTTACGGACGTAAGTATCAACCTTTTCGGCTCGGTCATTTACAATGCCCAAGAGGTCGGTTTGATGTGGTTTACCGTGAACGAGTGACTTGTCAAACATACCAAAATCGGTGTTCCACCAGTCGCCTTCAACTTCGCCGGAAAGTTTTTCAAATTTTGCCTGATATGCCTTTAGGTCAGCCTCTGTTCCCGAGTACCAGAATTTTGACGCGAGTATCGCCGTTATCCCGCCTTTGCGCTCACCAATGAACTGTACTGGGAATAACAGCCCGTTGATGTAGAGGCGTTCAAGTACAGGTATGATGCGTTCGTCATGGTCTTCGTCCCAAAGCACGGCAAAATCGTGTTGCATGGCCTTCTTGACTGGCTTGCCGATCACGTCAAACCATTCTGGGACGCGAAAGACAGAATAGTGGGTGCCACGGCCTAAATGTCCGCGCTCTTCCGGTTCGTCATAGATGCAATGCAGGATAGTGGAATACGTAGTTGTATTGTTCATTTTATTTCCCTTTCGAGGATAGTTTTCGGGTTCCCCCGGTTGTGCGCGTAAATTTTCGGTCGCGGCGCGTTTCAAGAACTTTATTTAGGTAGTGGCTCGTCAGGATGCAAGTATGGCGCGGTGGTGAAAAGTTGTTGCAAAATGGATCCTTTTTGCGACAGTAGTATGAATGGCAGCACAGCGGACTTTTGAGACATTGAATGGCTGTCGCAAAAGGATGATTGTTACACTCAGGTTTTATACATCCGATTATGCGACATGGAGTGCCGTTACGAGTACTAGTTAAACTTTTCGAAACGAAATTAGAACGTGAGTGGTCTATGTCTATTTTTAGTAAGAATAGTTTGTCGGAAGATGAGATGGCGCGTAAAGAGGCTGAGAAGGCTGCATTCAACGCCCTGCCTTTAATAGAGCAAAATGCGATCAAGATTGCAGAGTTGGAACGTGAATGGAGCGTGCTTGGCTCCACTCGCGAAATCACTTTTACAGTATTTTTTGGGGAAGAGGGTGAAGCGGATTCCTTCGCCCTTAAAGCAAGGAAAGAAGGCTTCGAGGTGGGTATCGTGCATTATTTGGATGGCCACCACGAGTATAAGCTGAATGCCACACGTTTATTGGAGCCAACCGCAGAGAGCGTCACCCTTTGGGAAGAATGGTTCCGCAATAAGGCATCTAATGTGCCTGATTTCGTGCCCGATGATTATCCTTCTGATTATGCGAAATCTGGCGCGTATTTGGAAGGATGGAGTTATCCGGAACGTCTATCCCCCGCATTTTTTCTAAAAGGTGACAAAAGGTCGAGAAGTAATCAAAACGCTCTAGGTGCGAGAGGTCGTACACGCGTGTTATTCGGGCAAACCCTTTGTGATTTTGAGGCTTCGAACGGATGGGCTTCGAAGAAGAAGAACTCAATATCTTCGCCCAGCTTCAAGCTTGTACCATCAGAATTTCTGAAAAATGCAAGCCGCCAGAGGCCATCCAATCCAGAGCCAACGGCATCGATGTTTTCGCAGTGGTTGTATTCTCTATACGCCAACGCTTTCGGCGACGCACAAGATCGAGCTGAGGGGAAGGCTGCAGAGGAGTTCATTTTAACAGAACGACGGAAATCCTATGCAACTACAGATTGTAATACAATGCGTACGCATTTTCCAGACTGGCGGCTCAAACACAACGGAATGAATGTAAATCAATCTGATCGACCAAATTATTACAGTATCGATGACCTTTTGGTTGGAGGTGAGCCTCTTCGAGCCCTGCCTGACCTGATCTATGCAAACAGACGCACAGGAGAGGTCATTATTGTCGAGATTAAACACTCACAGATGGACATTCCTAATAATCTTTGGCCGAATATATGGGGGCAGCTATGGTGTTATTCTCAAATTCAAGAGTTTCGAAATTCTCCAAAATTGACAGCGATTGGCGAGGTGTGGGGGGATAAATATTATACGTTTGGGCGCGGAATGCATCGTGATCAAGAGCAATATGTGTATCTACGCGCCAGCGTTCGGCGAAATCCTCGCGCAATACCCTATGACCGTTTCTTCCGTGCCTTATTCGACATTTATCGTGGTACCGACTAATCAATTCTTGCCTTTGTCGGTTGCCAGCATTGCTACCATTGCGTGTTAAAAAAAGGATCCTGTTGGCAACACTCATTGTTGTCGCAACTAGAGATCGCAACACCTACGATCTATGTCGTTAAGGGCTTATTCCGTTGAAAAACTCGGAGCCTCGAATTTTCGCGAAAGTTTTAGAATGCAGTTTCGTAAGAGGCGAATGCGCGCAACTGAATTTCGCTCAAGAGCATTAGTTGGAAGAGCATTCTACTAACGCGGGTGTGACGCGCTGATGGCGGAGTTTTTCAACGGAATGGGCTCAGAGCGGAATTTCGCCTATCTTTTTGCGACAAGATTTTGCGACACCTAAGTCATTGAAATCGCAAGGCGCAACAAACCGGTGCAAAAGCCTTGGATTTTGCGACGGTTGTGTTTCGGTGCTCTAAACTGTGTTTTCTGAGAGGCTTTGTATGCATCTACAGAGGTCAAAACTGGCAAAAGGCACATTATCGAATTCTTCTTGTCGTCACTTTCGCAACACCGGGACGAAGTTATTCGGGAGAGATAGCAAGAGTTCAAGATATCACTCATATGGGCTGGACCGGAGAATTTCACTGTCCTCGTCGCTCTACACGACCAGAATATGAGATATGAAACTTCCAGTTTCCATTAACAGCACAAGAAGGGAAGAGCTATGTGTTTCGGGCTTCCACGATGCGGTAGACCTGCATTCTTGAGCATCCAACTGCCAAAGCAATTTCTGTAGGGGTCGAACCACCATTGTGCATCTGAAGCACCGCCTGACGATCAATGCGGCGCTTTCCGCCCCCATACACCCCATTCACCTTTGCGCGATCTATGCCCTCTCGTTGACGCTCTTTGATGAACCTGCGCTCCATCTGCGCCACCATGCCAAGGACGGTCAGCACCATGTGGCCCATTTCGCCGCGTGTTGATACGTGAGGGTCGAGTATGGTGACGAATGCTCCGCGCTGCTCGCAGTCGTGAATGATGTTCAAGACATCGCGTGTATCCCGTCCCAAGCGATCAAGGCGAGTGACCATCAGTTCGTCGCCGGCTCTCAGAAACTCGATAATCGTCTGGAGTTCTTCACGACCAGCCCGGCTGGCACCAGAGATCTTTTCAGACCGTATAATTTCACAGCCTTCGGACTTCAGCTTGTTTTGCTGCAAGTCCAGGTCCTGGTCAGTTGTGCTGACCCGCGCGTAACCGATTTTTGTCATGTGTCACCTCAGGGTTTAAACCCAAGGCTACAGTGTCACAAATAGTCGATGTCAACCCAGATGTTACGGTGCCAGGCCAGATTATGTTACGTCACAGCAGGGTATACTTTGATGTGACGAAAAAACTGATTGAACGCACATGCACGTAGGGTAAACCCTTTATTGTTGAGAAGCTACGTATTCGACATCTTACCCATGACTGCCAGTCGGCGGTCTGGATCGGTGATTTCCTTATCTGGCAAAATACGGACACTCGATGTGCCTTCGCGAAACGCCACCGTTAGGTGGAGCAACGAGGACGAAGCTTACAATGGTTGACGCAGCACCACAGTGGTGTTGGTAAAGCATTTGCGCAATCGCTTGAGAGCAGGTGTGAAATCAGGTATCCTTGACCCTATGGCAAGATGCACTGCACCAAGACAGGGCCATCGTACAGCGAGCGGTCGAGCGAACTGCCCCGCATGTGGTGGCGGTTCTTACGGCTATGGCGGTTACGGATCGTCGTACTCGCCCCCATCCTATGCTCGGTTGAGGAACAGCGGGGGCGGCCGGAGCAGCGTTGGGGGGGGGCAGCGGCAACGTAAAGCCGCGCTGGTCGCGAGCAAGTTCTTCTGTGGTTTATACTGCTGCAGAAGTGCGGACGCTTACACCAGTTCGTGAAAACGTCGAGAAGCGAGCATCCTTGCCCGACTTACGAGACTTCTTTCTTTGCCACGCGTGGGACGACCGGAATGGCGCAGCCAGGGAGTTGCACGACCTCCTAGAGTCACTTGATGTCTCGGTCTGGTTCAGCGAGAAGGACGTCCGCCTCGGTTCGTCGTTGCTCCGCGAAATTGACAAGGGGCTGGTAAAATCGCGGGTCGGGATAGTTCTGGTGACCCCCGCGCTGTTGCGCCGCGTCATTGACGAGGGTATCGCCGATAAAGAGCTTTCAGCACTACTAGCGCGTGACCGGCTCGTGCCGATTGTTCACGAAACGACGTATGAAGCTCTCCGCGAAGTCAGCCCCTTGTTAGGCTCGCGCAGCGGCCTGAGCACTACAGAGGGGTCCATGGCAGACGTGGCGGCCAAACTCGCTGAGCTAGTAGCCCCTGAGCTTTAACGCCTGGTTCGTCAGCCCGAAGTCGCAAAATCGATAGGCTGATAAACACGAAATTCCACCTTTGGATCGAAGCTGTCTTGAGACCGTATTCAGCATTTTCTTTTCGTCGCGTCTTTTATAACACAACTGACTGCCCGTAGTTGCGGTTTGCGCCCGTGTTGTTCATTCCCGATTAGACGTTACTAGTGAGCGCTTTCTCATCCTTCACAGTATAGAAGTAGTCACACGCACATATTTCGAAAGCTGCCATCCACCTGCTAGTGCCACGCACAACTGCTTGTTAGTGCATCCTGGGCGTGCAATCATTAGTGGGAAAAGTGTTGTCATTGGAGTGGTATAGTTGAAGATACACAATGTAAGAGTCGAGAATTTCCGCCTCCTCCAAGACATAGAACTTGGCCTAGAAGACCGTACAACTCTGATCGTAGGGCGCAACAATAGCGGCAAAACATCAATTGCAGAACTTTTTCGCCGCCTCCTTTCCGAGAAAACACCCAGCTTCCGTCTCGAAGACTTCTCCCTAGAGTGCCACGAACAATTTTGGTTTGCCTTCGAAGCAGATAGCCACGGAGCCAGTTCATCCGACGTCCTAAGTCTGCTTCCCTTTATCCGCATCACCGTCGATATATCCTACGATATTGACATGGTGGATCTGGGAGCATTGAGCGACTGTATCTTAGATCTCAATCCAGATTGTACATACGCGCGCCTTTCCCTAACTTTTGGTCCTAGACCGAATGCAAATGGACTGCTTTTCACCGACCTGCCAACACCGGAAGATGATGTGAGGAATGCGCGAAGTGCGCTTTTCCGCGCCTTGGGATCGAGAATTCCCACTGCCTACCACTCGACGTTAGAGGCAATCGATCCAAACGATGACAGGAACAGGAAAGTTCTCGAAGCGAAAGTGCTAACCGCAGTGATACAGGGCGGCTTCATAAATGCCCAGCGTGGGTTGGATGATGACACAAAGCGCGAACGAGATGTTCTTGGTAAAGTCATCGAGGTACTTTTCCAATCGGCATTGAATGACCCGATTGACACCGAAAGGCGCAGTACTGCCGAGCAATTGAAAATCGCGGTTGAAGATATTCAGAGCGAACTGCAAGCTGATTTCGACTCCAATCTTACATCGCTTTTGCCAACCTTTACTCTGTTTGGTTATCCTGGTTTAGCAGATCCCGGCCTGATCACTGAGACAAGTTTTGATGTCGAGAAGTTATTGAGCGACCACACCAAGGTCCGCTATGCGGGAAAGAACGGAATGACTCTGCCAGAAACCTATAATGGTCTCGGTGTGCGAAATCTCGTCTTCATGCTCCTGCAACTTTTGCGTTTTTTTCGCGAGCATCAGGCGGCTCCGACTGCAGCAGGCGTGCACCTCATCTTCATCGAAGAACCTGAGGCCCACCTGCATCCTCAAATGCAGGAGGTGTTTATCCGCCAACTTGATCAGATCACGAATACCTTCGTCAGTGAGCTCAACGAAAATCGACCTTGGCCAGTCCAGTTCGTTGTCACAACGCATTCTCCGCACATGGCAAATCAGGCGCGTTTCGAATCTATGCGTTACTTCCTGTCAATGGCAAACGAAGAGGGCGTGCGGAGATCGGTGGTCAAAGACCTACGCCGCGGCATGGGAACAGCATCAAAACCTGATCGTGAATTCTTGCATCAGTATTTAACGCTTACACGTTGTGACTTGTTCTTTGCGGATAAAGCCGTATTGATCGAAGGAACGTCAGAGCGCCTGCTCCTACCAGCGATGATCGAAAAAACAGATATTGCTGCACCCAAGAAGCTTCAGCTGGGCAGCCAATATCTAACCGTCATGGAAGTGGGCGGAGCCTTCGCTCATCGCTTCTTTGATTTACTGACATTTCTCGAACTCCGGACACTAATCATTACGGACATCGACGCAGTTGTGCCTAATGCGGAAAACAAGAGGGTGGCCGCACCCGTCTCACAGGGCCAATTTACAAGCAACGGATGCCTGAAAGCATTGTTCGGCGCTGACATCTCTCTGGCTGATCTTCTTGCGAAATCGCCTGATGAAAAAATCAATGATGGTCGGCGCGTAGCGTATCAGATTCCAGAGCAGGATGGCGGAGCATGTGGGCGCAGCTTCGAGGATGCGTTCATACTTGCGAATCCAAGCCTTTTCTCGCTCGGAGACGGAGATGCCGAGACGGCGGCTTATGAACTCGCCGCGGAGCAAAAGAAGTCTGCCTTCGCTCTGGAGCATGCCATTACAAAGACACAGTGGAGCGTTCCCCGATACATCGCTGAAGGTTTGCGCTGGCTGGCGAAGGGCAACCCATCTCCTGCAGTTGCCTCAGAAGCCGCAGCGATGGAAATCGTGGCCGATGTTGTTGAGGTTGATGTAGATTTAAATTTAAATGATGTCCAAGAAGACTATCATGCCTGAGAGACAAGAGAGCCCTGCCGATGCAGCCGGACGCGTTGCTCTGGCGCGCATGTTTGCCTGCCTCGATAAAAGACGCAGCTTTCGCCTTGAAGCGGGTGCCGGTGCCGGGAAAACCTATTCTCTGGAGAACGCGCTGCGCTGGCTGATTGAAAGGCAAGGCGTTGCATTGCTGCGTCAGCGGCAACAAATTGGCTGTATTACCTTCACCAACGTCGCCAAGGACGAGATCATTGGCAGAACGAACGCGCATCCAGCAGTGAGACCAGAAACCATACATGGTTTTTGTTGGTCGGTCCTTCAGGACTTTCAGCCTACGCTTCGTGAATTGGTTCCCGGATTGCCGTCATGGGATAGGCGCCTGGCGGAAGCGAACGGCGTTGGGCAACGTCGTATCCACTATGAGCTTGGTTACCCCAGTGTGACGGAGGACCAAGTTTCAATCCGCCATGAAGATGTCCTGTTACTAATGATCCAAGCGATGGCTCGACCCAAATTTCGCGCGGTGCTGACGTCACGATATCCTATTCTACTCATCGACGAGTATCAAGATACGGATGCCGGTTTTGTTGATGCGCTGAAGGAATGGTTTCTAGATCGGAACGAAGGACCGATGATTGGACTGTTCGGCGACCACTGGCAGAAGATATACGGCGAAGGGTGCGGGCTGGTAGAGCATCCGGCGCTAGAGACCATCGATAAACATGCAAACTTCCGGTCCGTCGATCAGATTGTCCAAGTTCTGAACCGTATGCGTCCAGATCTTCCGCAGATGGCGAGCGACCCGGCTGCAGAGGGCGAGGCGCGCGTATTTCATACAAACAACTGGTCTGGGCAACGTCGAACCGGAGTTGGCGGAGGCCATTGGACGGGAGATACCAGCCCCGAGGCAGCTCGCGCATATCTTCAACATGTGAAAGACCAGTTGGCCGCTGAAGGATGGGATATGTCCTTCGAAAAGACAAAAGTCCTAATGCTCAGTCATAGTATTTTGGCACGGGAGCAAGGCTACGATAGCATTCGAAGCATTTACGGCCAGTTCAACGACCCGTGGCTGAAGAAAGAAGACCCCCACATCAAGTTTCTCGCCGACCAGCTTGAGCCTGCCTGTGCTGCCTTCGAGGCCAAACGTTACGGCGAAATGTTCGATTCTTTCGGTTCAGCTATGCCACGCATCCGTTGTCACAGAGACAAAACTTCTTGGACCAAAGGAATGAACGAATTAATCAATTTGCGTAACGCGGGAACGATTGGTGAAGTGATCGACTTCGTTGCCTCTCAGCCGCACATGCGTCTGCCTGCCGCAGTGAATGACCGCGAAACAAAACTGGCCGACGTCGGTGATGCACCAGTAGAAGGGGAATCTCGTCGAATAACCCAGCTTCGCAAGCTTCGTGCTGTTTCTTACACGGAGTTGATAGCTCTGGATCGCTTCATAGACGGGCATACGCCATTTGCAACCAAACATGGCGTGAAAGGTGCAGAATTCGAGAACGTCCTTGTAATCGTCGGGCGAGGTTGGAACAAGTACAACTTCGCACAGACACTGGAATGGATGAATATGGCACCACCAGCGGACAAACAGACCTTCTTCGAAAATAACCGAAATCTATTCTATGTTGCTTGCTCTCGCCCTAAAGTCCGTCTGGCAGTATTGTTTACGCAGCTCTTGAGCGACCCTGCGATGGCCGAGCTCGAACATTTGTTCGGCGCTAATAACACAGTGGCTCTGCCCGCTAATCCATAACTCTGAATTGGTTGCTTGCAAACGTCCGGTCGGAGAG
>Ga0163215_101425_pt1 | contig 14169 bp, 8 predicted proteins | sample SynspAceP_FD_185934 | JGI IMG/M metagenome (GOLD analysis project Ga0163215, IMG submission 185934) | Saline lake microbial communities from Ace Lake in Antarctica - Synechococcus sp. Ace-P (Hybrid Assembly) | ecosystem: Environmental > Aquatic > Non-marine Saline and Alkaline > Saline | place... | reverse complement strand
AACAAGCTAACGTTCTAAACATATAGTATTCATCTTAATTCTTTGCATAAATCCTGTTTTTTGTAAAGATAACACTATCCAAGACGAGCACTTACGAGGATCTCATGTCAAATCAGTTACAAGCATTACGCGCTATTACTACTGTAGTAGCAGATACCGGTGATATTGAAGCCATTAAAAAATATCGGCCAGTTGACGCCACTACTAACCCTTCTTTACTGCTAAAAGCAGCCGAGATGCCTCAATATAAAACCCACTTAGAACAAGCCGTAGCGTGGGCCAAACAGCAATCTAGTGATTCTGAGCAGCAAATCATTGATGCTGGAGACAAACTTTCGGTCACTATCGGTACGGATATAGTGAATATTGTACCTGGCCGAATTTCTACTGAAGTTGATGCGCGTTTATCCTTTGACACTGAAGCCAGTATCAAAAAAGCGCATAAATTGATAGCCTTATACAAAGAAGCGGGCATTGAAAAAGAGCGTATTTTGATCAAACTCGCCTCTACTTGGGAGGGTATTTGTGCCGCTGAACAACTTGAAAAAGAAGGTATTAATTGCAACCTGACCTTGTTGTTTGGTTTTGCCCAAGCCCAAGCCTGCGCTGAAGCTGGAGCGTTTCTGATATCACCTTTTGTGGGCCGTATCTTAGACTGGTACAAAGCCAAAACAGGTAAAGCCAGTTATGCACCTTCTGAAGATCCCGGTGTACGCTCAGTTACTAAGATATATAACTTCTACAAACAACATGGTTACAAAACTGTCGTCATGGGTGCGAGTTTCAGAAATACCGATGAGATCACTGAATTAGCCGGTTGTGACCGTTTAACTATCGGCCCTGGTTTACTTGAAGAACTCTCACAAAATACTGATCCACTGCCGCTTAAACTAAAAGATAATGGTGCGACCACTACACCAGGTCCTCGTTTAACTGAAGCGCAGTTCCGCTGGGAAATGAATCAAGACCCCATGGCAACCGAAAAGTTATCTGAAGGTATTCGTAACTTTGCCATTGACCAAGTCAAACTTGAAACCTTGCTTAGAGGCTACTTCTAAGCCTTAAATTACATTGCATAAAAAGCGTCTACCCTAGGCGCTTTTTTATTTGTTCAAACTCAAACAAGATGAGTCTTTTATTATGACAGCACTAACGACGTCGCCAGCATGGCAACAACTCTCTGAGCTTGCTCAGCAAGTAAAAACCCAACATATGCGCGATTGGTTTGCTGGCGACCCTAAACGAGCTGAAAGATACACCACAGCCGTTTGCGGCATCGAACTCGATTACTCGAAGAACCTTATCAATGCTGAGGTATTGACTGCTCTGCAACAATTGGCCAAAGACTGTCAAGTTGAGCAAAAAAGCCAAGCCATGTTTGCCGGTGAAATTATCAATCACACCGAAAAACGTGCAGTGCTGCACACCGCGCTGCGCAACTATTCAGGTAAAGCGGTGTTGGTCGATGGGCAAGACGTGATGCCAGAAGTCCAAGCATGCCAACAAAAAATCAAATCCTTTGTGGCCAGTGTGCATAGCGGTGAGCGCAAAGGCTATACAGGCAAGGCCTTAACCCAAATCGTCGCTATTGGCATTGGTGGTTCGTTTTTAGGCCCTAAAATTATGTCTGAAACCCTCAAGCCTTATTGGTTTGCTGGAGTAAAAGTGCATTATGTGGCTAACGTCGATGCGTGTCATATTCACGATGTACTGAGCGCACTGGATCACGAAGAAACCTTAGTGGTGATGTCATCTAAATCCTTCACTACCCAAGAAACCCTGCAAAACACCTTAAGCGCCAAAGCCTGGTTTTTAAAGGCAGGTGGTAGTCAAGCAGACATTGCTAAACACTTTATAGCGGTTTCATCAAACATCAAAGCGGCCACCGAATTTGGTATGGCAGAAGACAATATATTCCCCTTATGGGATTGGGTCGGCGGTCGTTATTCATTATGGTCAGCCATTGGCTTACCCATTGCCTTAACGATTGGTTATGCCAACTATGAGGCCTTGCTGCAAGGCGCATACTCAATGGATGAGCATTTTCAAACGGCGCCAGTTGAACAAAATCTACCGATGATTTTGGCTTTACTTGGGGTGTGGTATACCAATTTTTTTGCTGCACAAAGCCATGTATTGTTGCCTTATTACCACTATATGCGTGGTTTTCCCGCCTACGTACAACAACTCGATATGGAAAGTAACGGCAAGCGTATTGCGGGAAGCCATACAGTGGTGGACTATGCAACAGGCCCGATTATTTGGGGCAGTGAAGGCACCAATGGTCAGCATTCATTCCACCAGCTTATTCACCAAGGCACCGTGTTAGTCCCCGCCGACTTTATGTTACCCCTCAACGTAGAGAACCAAGATAACACTCATCATGCCATGTTAGCGTCAAACTGTTTTGGTCAAACTCAGGCCTTGATGCAAGGTAAAACCTTTGAAGAATGTAAGGCTGATTTAGCCGGTAAAGGCTTAGATGAAGCGGCACTAAACTCCTTGGCTACCCATAAAACCATGCCGGGTAATAAACCCAGTAATACTCTGTTATTTGATAAAATGGACCCCCACACCTTGGGTGCCTTAGTGGCATTGTATGAACATAAGGTATTTGTCCAAGGCGCTATTTGGGGTGTTAATTCTTTCGATCAATGGGGCGTGGAACTAGGCAAAGAATTAGGCAATCAGGTATTAGACAAATTAGTGAATAGCGCTGCAGCACTTAACTTTGATGCCTCAACCAATCAACTAATTACAAAATTCAGACAAGCTAATTCATAGTATCAATTGACACCAGACAAAGGCCAGAGACTGAAAAGATCTGGCCTTTTTTTATTGAGTTTAAACCTAAAAGCACAAACTTAGAAAATAGCTTACCTCCCTCACTCAACTAACCTTCAAAACAGGTATGAGGTTTATAAGCTAAGCCTGACACGCCCTAAACTAATGAGAGTGTTTTTTAGCCCACAGCTAACGCTTCGCCTTTCATTTTAGCAACATAAGGGAATCATTGGACTTACTCTGCCGCAATGCTTATTCTACTTATAATTTAAAAAACAAATTAAACGATAAAACCAACACTTTTGTTATAAGTTTGTTAATAAAATTGAGGCTATACGGCAATTATGGATTCTATTCTTCCCATCATTTTTATCTCCTTGGCCATCGCCAGTGTGTTGAATATCATCTTAAAAAAATTCGCCATCTCGCATATTATTGGTTACATCATTACCGGCACCATCATTAGCAATATTTTCGATTTTAATGGCAGTGAAAACTTAAGTTCTTTAGAGTTAATCGGTGAATTTGGTATTGTGTTTTTAATGTTTACTATTGGTTTGGAAATGTCTTTTGCCAAGCTAAAAAAAATGCGTGAAGTGGTGTTTATCAACGGTACCACCCAAGTGGTACTCAGTACCTTAGTCATATATCCCGTCGCTCACTATATTTTTGTTCTTGATTCAACCTCTTCGATTATTATTGCCCTGTCCTTTAGTTTGTCGTCCACGGCGATAGTGCTGACCTATTTAAAAAAATCGAAGGATATCATCACACCCTACGGCGAAAAATCAGTGGCCATTCTGATTTTCCAAGACTTAGCCGTTATTCCTATTTTGTTATTGATCAGCTTTCTAAGCAATAACGAACTCTCTATGCAAGAGATCCTAATTAAGACTTTGTTATCCGCCTGTGCGGTCATCTTGTTTATGTTTACCCTAGGTAAAAAGCTGATTGAATGGTTACTGCATTTTTCGACCAATGCCAAACTCGAAGAGCTGTTTTTAGGCTCGGTACTATCCATTGTTATCGGGGCGTCTTTACTTGCCCATGAAATGGGTTTTACCTATTCACTGGGCGCTTTTATCGCCGGTATGATAATCGCTGAAACCCATTATCATGTAAAAGTTGAATCAGATATTGCCTCTTACAAAGACATACTGCTGGGCGCATTTTTCTTCTCAATTGGTACCAAAATCGATATTCATTATTTTTACCAAGAGTTCTTTTTAGTATTCGCAGTATTGCTGTTAGCGATGTCAGTTAAAGCCCTAATTATTTTTGTAGTTATTCGGCGCAAAGCCAATAAGAGCGATGCGATTAAGTCCGCTATTGCCCTGTGTCAAATTGGTGAGTTTTCTTTTGCCATTTTTTCTCTCGCCACCAGCCAACATATTATTACTGAAGAACTAGGCAGTTTTCTGATCCTCGTCACTGTGCTGTCGATGATCGTCACGCCCTTTATGGTGAATAATATTTATAAATTGGCCTCTTATTTTGTGGTCGAGTTTTTTGAATCTGACAAAATCACCCCAATAGCCGCCAGCAATCACATCATTATCTGTGGTTTTGCCATCGTAGGACGCATTGTCGCCAGTGAATTAAGCAAACAGCATAAAGATTTCGTCATTATTTCTGACAACTTGCAACATGTACTACTTGCCCGAGAACGGGGCTATATGGCCTATTTTGGTCACTTAGAAAAACTTCCAGTATTGGAGTCACTTAAGGTTGAGCAGTCGGCCAGTATTATCATCACCATGAACACTTTATTGACTAAAAAGATCATTTGCCAAGCCGTACTGGATTATTACCCCAAGGCTAATCTGGTGGTGAAAGTTAATAGCCGCGATGAACAACTGGCTTTATCGGGCTTGGCCATTCATTCTTTTGTGCATGCACGCCATGAAGCCGCCTTATTGCTGGTGAAAAAAAGCGTTGGTGCAATCTCTGATAACGACCTACCAGCTGAGTGAGAACTTTTAGCCATTATCACGCCTAGCGTCACAAAAAATTCACTCGTCCTTAATAAAAAACACAACAAACTATTCTATTCTATGCCTCGTTGTGGTAAAAGAGCGGTGAGCTATTTACGCAGAACAGCCGAAAAGTTCATCGATTTCAATATAATACAGTGACTATTGCGCTAAAAATAATAATGGGGATCCCAATGGATAAGTCCGATTTATTTTCAATGATAGATACAGAAAACCGCTCCGCTAAAACTAAATCCGCAAAACGAAAATGGAGAGAAATCGAAGCCATTCATGACCGTCAAAGACTAAGGCAAGAATTGAGTGAGTTGGGTATGACACCGGAAGATGAATTAGAGTTTATATAACTCAAACACAAAAAAGCTTCGCTATTGCGAAGCTTTTTTTATCTACAAATAATACTCTTATTACTTGTTAAGTCGTCCCGAACTCCTGTCATCAGCTAATAGGCCCATCATTTAAGCGCTCATTTGTGTCAATAGAATGGAGCATCGCTTATCAGTATAGTTTGTCAGGCGAAACCAGCACCTCAATTTAAAAAATTATACTGGAGGTTCATGCTGCGGTGTATTCAAGACGTCTCTGACTTTTGTTGTCAAGGCCTCAATCGAGAACGGTTTTTGCAGAAAATGGGCACCTTCTTCGAAATTAGCTTGCTTACCAAGTGCGCCTGCGGCATAGCCTGACATAAACAAGACTTTTAACTTGGGGCAAAGAGTCTTTAATTTAGCCGCAAGGTCTATGCCATTGATTTCGGGCATGATGACATCGGTTACTAATAGATCAATATCACATAAGTGTTGGCGAAGCAGCGCTTCGGCAACGTCGCCAGTCGGCGCGGCTAACACCGTGTAACCGCTATTTTCCAGCATGGCGGTTTCTATTTCGAGTAACATCTCCTCATCCTCCACCAGCAGTATGGTTTCTGTGGCCTGATAAGGTAGCGCTTGCGTAATTTTCGCTTCGCAATCCTCAGCGTCATCTACTCGTTGAAAATAAGTATTAAACGTTGTTCCCTGCCCCGGTTGGCTAACAACCTTGATAAAACCATCGTTCATTTTGACTGCTCCAAACGTGAAAGACAGCCCTAAGCCAGTCCCCAAACCTGGTGCCTTAGTGGTGTAAAACGGTTCAAAAATATGGCTAATAGTGGCCTCATCCATGCCGCAACCATCATCGCTCACAGTGAGTTTGACATAGTCCCCTGGCGGAATATTCTGAGTATTAGTAGACGAGTCACTCTCATCGAAGCTGCAGTTACTCACACTAATGGAAATTATCCCAGAGCCGGAAATCGCATCACGGGCATTGATACATAAATTAACCAGAACCTGATCAATCTGAGTCGGGTCAACTTTGACCGGCCAGAGCTCCTGTGTGGGCTCCCACGACAATTGAATGCTCTCGCCTATTAGGCGTTTCAGCATGTCTATCATGGCTGATACCGAGCCATTTAGATTGAGTACTTTGGGTTCAATATTTTGCTTGCGGGCAAAGGTCAGTAGTTGCCGAGTAAGCTTAGCGGAATGAGTGGCGGCTTTAGTAATTGCCTCTATATGTTTTACCAGCGGGTGGCTTGGCTCTAACTTGTTCATTGCCAGTTCTGCCTGCCCAAGAATAACACCCAACATATTATTAAAATCGTGGGCGATACCACCGGCTAGATTACCAATGGCCTCAGTTTTCTGAGCTTGATGGAGTTGTTCAGTGAGGCTGAGTTGCTTGGCTTCTTCGTTTTTCTGCTTGGTGATATCTTCTATGATGGCAATAAAATAGTCTGGCGCATTATTGCTGTCTCTGACCAGACTTTTAGTGACCTTGACCCAAACGATATCACTCGTGGCATTAAAATAACGTTTTTCACTTGAGTAGGTGCTGATTTCTTGGTTAATAAGTTGCTTATAGGCAGTTTGATCCATGGCTAAATCGTCTGGATGAGTCATCCCTTGAAAGTTTTTAGCCAAGAGTACTTCTTGCGAGTACCCAACAATAGCGCACAGTTTTTTGTTGACCTCTAACCAGGCTCCATCTAGCCCCACGCGGGCCACCCCAACTGCCGCTTGTTCAAAAACACTGCTAAATTTGTTATTACTTTCCTGCAACTGAGCTTCTATCTGCTTATTGCGCGAGATATCGGTCACCGTTAACCAGTATTCACCCGACGGCATGGCAACCACTTGTAGCAGCCCCCAGAAAATCCCTTTGCCACTGCGCTTTAAGCGTATTTCGAAATGCTGTGGCATGTCCGATTCAACACAAACCTTTAGCATGTCATAAAATATAAACTGGTCTTCTTTTACCAATATTTTGCTGACAGGCGTTTTAACCAACTTATTACGATTCATCCCCAGCATACGAGCGGCGAACAAGTTACATTCTTGGATTAAGCGGCGCTTATCAAGAGTTAGGTAGCCCACCGGCGCCAGATCATAAAGATCAAAATACCGAGCCTGCGAAACCTCCAATTGTTGCTGAGCACTACGCAGTTCTTCGTTTTGCAATTCTAACTCGACCTGGTGCACCTCCAACTCATGCAACAGCCGCTGTGCCTCTGAGGGATAGCTGGTTGGCGAGTCTGCATCTTCGTTGGCGTCAAGCAATTGTTCGGCACGTTGGCGCAGATATTGATCCGTTTGAGTGGGTCTGTCGCTCATGCTTTAAGCTTCCGTCCAGAACCTATTTTGTTATGTCGCTCGGTAGTCGCAATGGCATAAACCTCGCCAGTCTCATTTATCAGCGCCGTGGCGGTGAGCCACACGGCGATGACCGAACCGTCTTTCGTCAGGCGTTTGGTCTCGTAGGTTTCCAGAATTTCTTTCTGACTTAATTGCTTAATTCGATTTAACTCTTTCTTTTGCAGGCCTTCGGGCACCAGTTTAGCAATATTGAGTGCCAAAGCCTCTGTTTCACTCCAGCCGTACAATCGTTGTGCAGCACCATTCCAGGCCATAATATTGCCATCTAGATCCTGCAGTAGAATGGCATCGTTGGCATCCCTTACCACTGTTGCTAAACGCAGCTGATCGTTGGCCTTTTTGAGTGAGAGCTCGGCCTGTTTGTGTTCGGTGATGTTGATAAAGTTGATTACCGCCCCTTCAATCCGGTTATCAGTAGTGCGATAAGGCAGCATGCGCAGCATGTAATAGCTGCCATCTATGGTTTGCACTTCGACCTCTCGAGGGATCAGGCTATGCAACATGGACTGCAGGTCGTTCTCCAGTTGGTTATAAACGCTCAGAGTTGAAGTAAAGTGCTTTAAGGGGCGGCCAATATCCGACTCAATCAGACTAATAATTTTGGTCAGACCAGGGGTAAAACGCAGTATGTTGAGCTTTAAGTCGACAAATATGGTGGCAATACCGGTTCCGACAATCAGATTGTTCATGTCGTTATTCAGATGAGAGGACTCAAGTGCTTTGGTTTGTAACTCAGCGTTGGTCGTCGCCAGTTCTTCGTTTACCGACTGCAGTTCCTCTTTAGAGGTTTCGAGCTCTTCATTGGTCGACTGCAACTCCTCGTTGATCGACTGTAGTTCTTCGTTTACCGATTTAAGCTCTTCGTAAGCGGCTTGCTGTTCCTCGCTAGCACTTTGAATAAAACTATCCTTGACCAGCAAGGCCTGTTCCAGTTTAGCTATTTGTGCATTGCTCTCAAGACTTCCGCTTGTGGTGGCAACGCCGGTGGACGTTTCAGGCTGAATTGCGGCATCTTCAAGCACAACCATAAACAAAGTGCTGGCAGACTCTGTAGCCAGATCTCCAGCTACTGGGCTGATGCTGAGGTTCACCTGACTAAAGTGACCATTAGTTTTAACCCGCAAACCTGAACTTCGCACGCTATCATTAGCAGAGACGGCTTTGTGCAGCGCCACGATCAATTCAGCTTGTAAACCTTCACGTGCCATTTTCAAGATATTGTAAGAGTCTAGCCCGCCGGTAACAGGCTCTAGATACATCCCTGCACGACCATGTAAATAGAGAATATCACCCTTACGGTTAACTAAAACACCGGCTTGAACTACCTGTTGCAGTAAGGCTTTTTCAGCCAGTTCTTGCAGCGGAATATGGTATCGCATGGCTTTTTGGCCACTCTGCTGAGCGGCTGCAGTGGGCGGCGCAGGCAAGGTCGCAGAAACGTTTTTAGCCATATAACTATGGTTTGCACGCTGATATAATTTTTGTTTGCGATCCAGAACAGTAAACAAGGAGCTCATTCCACCAATGGTTTCAGACGTGCCTAAAAACAGAAACCCATCTGGATTCAAAGCATAGTGGAACAACGCAATCATTTTCTTTTGTAGGGTCGGCCCCATGTAGATCATCAGGTTACGACAACTGATCAAATCAAGTTTGGAAAAGGGCGGGTCTTTAATAACGTCTTGTTCGGAAAAAATAATAGTGTTGCGAATACGTTTTTGAATACGATAGGTGTGGGTTTTAGCATCAAAATTAAAATATCGCTCTAGGCGAGCTGGGCTTATATTTTTAGCTATACTTTCTGGGAAGAAACCCTGACGAGCCCGCTCAATCGCTAATTGATTAATATCGCTGGCGAACACTTGTACTTTAATGCCACTGGGAATATCGTTGTGCGACAGCGATTCGAGCTTTTCCTGCAGCAAAATCGCAATAGAATAGGCTTCTTCGCCGGTAGAACAGCCACACACCCACACCCGCAACTCAGTGCCGGCAGGTTTATGTTCAAATAAACCTGAGGTGATCACTTGCTCCAGTTCGACGAAAGCCTCTGGATCCCGGAAAAATTCCGTTACGCCTATCAACAAATCACGAAACAGCGCATCAATTTCTTCTGGCGCCTGTTGAATATATTTAACATAGCCTTCAAGCTTGATGATTTGATGCACCGCCATGCGCCGTTCAATGCGCCTAATAATCGTACTTTGTTTGTATTCAGCAAAATCATGACCGGTCTTGTTACGCAATAATATGAATAACTTTTTTAACACGCTATCCGTTTGCGGCTGAAGCCGAGTGCTCGGTATCCGTGGTCGAGCGAAAGCATGGCTTGCATAAGCAAGTAGTTGCGCCGCCATATCTTCTGGCGGCAGCACATAGTCTACCAATCCGCTATCGATAGCACTTTTGGGCATACCATCAAATTCGCAGGATTCTAGGCTCTGTACTATAGCCATGCCACCCTCCTCCTTAATATCTCGCAAGCCAAGTGTGCCATCACTACCTGTGCCTGCTAGGATGATACAAATAGCCTGCTCGTGAAGATCTTGGGCCAATGAGCGGAAGAGAAAATCGATGGGGAAACGGTGGCCTCTAGGCACCACAGGTTCAAGTAATTGCAATGTACCATCGATAAAAGCCATGTTGCGGTTGGGCGGAATAACATAAACACAGTTTGCCTGCACCAAGACACCATCTGTGACTTCAATTACCGGCATGCGCGTATTACGTTGCAGTAGATCACAGAGAATGCTCTTATGATCAGGCGCCAGATGTTGCACTAGCACAAACGCCATATCCATGTTTTTATCAGCAGGCATTCCAGAGAAAAAAGCACCAAAAGCCGCCAAACCTCCGGCAGAAGCACCAACACCGACAATCGGGAAACTACCTTTTGCTGGTATGAGCGAATTCGATTCAAGATCGTTATGGACTTTTTCAGCTTTTTTTAGCGGTGTTACACTCTGCTTATTCTTTTTGGTTGCCATGCTCTACTACCTTGTGAATCTTAAAAACACAATGAGCTGATGGTTTCTGACCAGCACTTGTCTGATTTCGAATATTGACATGTTGTAAGTGATAGACAGTAGGCAATGAATACCCATAATCGGGTGATCGGACTGACTACACTGAGCTACCCAACTAAGTAACACGAAAGTGAGTCTAAACCCATCACGCCACTTTACAATATAATTAGTCAGTTATTGTGCAAAGCTAACAACTCCGGTGCGGAGTAAACACCTACAAAAGCAAGAATTATGCCCTTAGGAGACTCCAGTAAGGGCAATGATTTAGGGCAAAAAAACAATCACAAAAAAGTTGATTTTAGGGGCAAAATAGAATTTACAACAATCCTATTGTGATTATTGTTAAACACTCTAAATATTTGATGGGATTACATTGGGTGTCTGCGTAAATACACATTGAACAAGAGGAATTTGATTTGTGACCTACTATGAATAGCTAAGTCTGAGGAGCCAGTCTAAAGACTCAGACAAACCTGCTTGTGGTTTTAAAAAAGCCTTAATTATGAGTGATCACTATGACAATAAAGATGGGAAAAATTAGCTACAGCAAGCATAAGTTTCCTTATTTCACTGTAGCAATTCTTGTAGCACTAACCCCTTTAAAACATAAAAAATGCTTTAAAATCAATAAGTCGGAGTTGGCCGATAAGCCGGGTTCTGTCGAGGGCAATCATTCATCTAGGCCAGCAATCGCTCACTGGCTCAAGCAACACACCCGATCCCAAGCGCGGGCCGCGCCATATGAGATCCTATTTGGTCTTGCTCCGGGTGGAGTTTACCTTGCCACACACTGTTGCCAGCGGCGCGGTGCGCTCTTACCGCACCCTTTCACCCTTACCGATTGGTTACGAATAACCAACAGGCGGTCTCCTCTCTGCTGCACTTGTCGTCGGCTTGCGCCGCCCAGGCATTACCTGGCACCCTGCCCTATGGAGCCCGGACTTTCCTCCCCTTATCAATACACGAATGCCCGATAAGCGACGATTGCCTGGCCAACTCCAGTCGCGGATTCTACGCAGGTTGCTGAGCTAAAACAAATATAATTATTACATGCCCAAGTATAAAGTTTGTGGCTCGAGGGTAAGCAAAAATCGCGATGTATTAAGGCCAAAAAGGGCAAGTAACATAGTAGCCTTCGGCAAACATCCTTAAGCCATAGAGTCTAAGCCCAAACGGCATAAAACAACAAATATGGTGGCTGGCAAAATTGTTGCCAGAATTCGTCACCTTGCAAAAAATAAAGGATTACAACAGATATTATAAGCCGTGTGGAAACGTTATAATTAGGACAATTTTAAGTGCTAGGTTAGAGAAGTGACCCAACCATGAAAAAAATATTGCTGGCTTTTGTCATTCTTTTAGTGATGTTAAGTGCGCTGTTGTTTTATCGCGCCAATACGTTTTTTGAGAATAATCAGTATCAGGTCAGGGAGCCACTCATACCCATCACTCTCGATAATGATGCGGTGTTAGAAAGATTCACTAAAGCACTACAAATCCCTACCATTTCAAATGAAAATAAACGGAATATCGACGACCTTGCGTTTCAAAAATTTCACCAGTATTTGGCGGACTCATTTCCCTTGGTCCATGAAAAAACTGAAGTGCAAAAATTCGCTAAATATAGTTTGATTTATCACCTTAAAGGTCAAAACCCTCAGCTTAAACCAGTGCTATTTGTAGGCCATATAGACGTTATTCCGATTAACAAAGATACCCAGACACGCTGGCAACAACCGCCCTTTAGTGGCAGTGTGAAGGATGGGGTCATTTGGGGTAGAGGCGCACTAGACAATAAAATAAGTGTGATGGCACTGATGGAATCGATGGAGCAATTTTTAGCACAAAACAAAGTAGCTCAGCGGGATATCTATTTTGCTTTTGGTCACGATAAAGAATCTGGCGGTGAGGGAGCAAAAACCATTGCCGCGTATTTTGCGGCACAGAATATTCAGTTTGAATTTATTCTAGATGAAGGCGGTGCGGTTACCAAAGGTATTATTCCTGGCACTACCCACCCTGTTGCATTAGTGGGTGTTGCTGAAAAAAGTTTTGTTAACATTACCCTCAAAGTAGCGGGTCAAGGTGGGCATTCTTCTCAACCTCCACTGGCCACAACCGCGGCCATTCTTGCCAAAGCCATTGTCAATCTTGAAAATCAACCGTTCACTGCGCATATACACTTTTTTGATTTGATGTTTCAAAACATCGGTTATGCCCTGCCTTTATCTAATCGCTTGGCTATGGCCAATTTATGGTTGTTCGAACCCTTGGTACTAGATCGTTTACTCGAACAAGCCAATTCGGCAGCAAGTGTTCGCACCACTGCGGCCGTTACTATGTTGCAAGGTAGCTATAAATCTAATGTTTTACCTACCCAAGCGACTGCGGTGATGAACGTTAGAATTTATCCTGGCGATACCTTAGAAGGCATTCTTAGCCATATTCAACAAACCATTAATGATCCTAGAGTAATTGTATCCACTGAGGTCGCCAGCGAAGAATCATTGATATCTTCTACACAAAGTTTTGGATTTAAACTTATTGAAAGTACTATCAGACGGATGGATGACAACATTATAGTTAGCCCTTACTTAGTGCAAGGAGCCACAGATTCAAGACATTACCAAAAACTGACTGACAATATTTATCGTTTTATTATGCTCACCCTTGATTCAAACTCCTACCGGCAAATTCATGGTCTTAACGAACAAGTCAGGGTGCAAGATTATCTTAACGCCATTCAATTTTATTATGGGATGTTAGACCAATCAGCTAGCGGCAGTACCTTAGTCGATTAAAACAGGTCTTAATCACATCATTGCTGGTATTTTGCTTCAACAGACCGACTGCGCTTTCGCAGCTAACAAGTCCGTTGGGGCAAAATTCTACAAAAGCAAAAATCATCCCTCCTAGGAGTCCCGATAACCTGCATAGTTTAGGGCCAAATAAAACAGCCACACATGTTATTTCACACTGCGCTACCTAAGCATAGACCTGAATGATTGTGCGCAACGAAATAACATTCGGAAAAGCGGCACCGGTCATCGGTAGCGCCTACAGGAGATTGAATTATTATGGGTGTCTATGGAATTTGTTATAGATGCCTAGGTAATTTGGTTCGCAGCTAAAGCAGCTCCTACATAGGGGGAGAAGACACCAATAAAGAATTATTTTGGGTGTCTGTGTAATTTTGTTCGCAGCTAAAGCAGCTCCTACATAAGGGGAGAAGACACCAATAAAGAATTATTTTGGGTGTCTGCGTAATTTGGTTCGCAGCTAAAGCAGCTCCTACGAAAGGAAAAGACAGCCATAAATGTCGTAAAAATGTCACTTAGGCTAAACCAAAACGTCATACAGCCGCTCTAAGCTAAACCCATTATAAATGGGAATAAAGGCACCTTGATCTTGAAGATCGTAAGCGCGGAAACAATCGTTGCTCTGTCACTAAAAAATAACGCAGAAAATCATGTAGCACATAAATTTAATATCAATGTAAATCAACTCTGCTTGGCATAGGCAACATAAATTCTAAACCTGTCCTAAAAAAAAACCACTGTTTGAGCCAAGCTCAGCAGGCTAATCAAGCAAACAGAAAGTATTGCTTACCCCGTATCGACGACTAAGTTGATCAAATTTGTTATTGTGAGCGTAGTAAACGTTTTCATGTGA
>Ga0163215_101424_pt1 | contig 14199 bp, 11 predicted proteins | sample SynspAceP_FD_185934 | JGI IMG/M metagenome (GOLD analysis project Ga0163215, IMG submission 185934) | Saline lake microbial communities from Ace Lake in Antarctica - Synechococcus sp. Ace-P (Hybrid Assembly) | ecosystem: Environmental > Aquatic > Non-marine Saline and Alkaline > Saline | place... | reverse complement strand
GCAGAGTGCCGTGACGGCGCAGGTGATGACCAACCGTACCCAAGGCCCCCGGAGCTGTCCGGGAATTAGCGAAATCCCTGTCCGGGATTTACCGAAACGCGTGTCCGGGAATTAGCGAAACCCGCAACATATCCAAAGACATATATGAAGCGGCGGCTTTGGATAACGCCAAGGGTGTTCGAGCGTTCTGGTATATCACGCTTCCAAACCTAAAGCGGACGATCACTGTAGTGATTGTTCTTCAGATCATTCCTCACTTCCAAGTATTTGGGCAATCTCATTTGATGACCCAAGGTGGGCCTAACGACTCCACCCAGGTTCTTGTCCGCTACATCTACCAAACGGCCTTTCGAGACAGCGAGCTTGGATGTGCCTCGGCAATGGCGGTGTTTCTATTCGTCATCATGGGTGCGTTCTCCCTGCTGCAATTCGTTCTCGGGCAGGAGGAGGGCTGATGGTCAACCGAAGCTACTACTGGCTGGTGCTCGCACTCTCGATTCCCGCTTTCTTGTGGCTGGTGCCGACGATCTGGATGGTCTCGCTGTCGTTCCAACCCAACGAGGTGTTGGCGCGGACCACATCAACGACGGCGTTCGGTCTCATCCCCTTGCCGTTCACCACAGAGAACTACGCGGCCCTCTTCGCTTTCGGCCAGACTCCGTTGTGGTTCTTGAACTCCATCATCGTCGCAGTTGGCATGACGCTTGGCGTTCTCGCGGTATCCACAACCGCAGGCTACGCGCTGGCCCGTATGGAGTTTCCGCTGAAGACACCGATCATGCTGCTGTGCCTTATCGGTCTCATGGTGCCAGAGCAGGCCGTCTTCATTCCACTTTATACGATGTTCGCCGATCTGGGTTGGCACAACAGCTACCACGCGCTGATCCTGCCGCGCATGGCTGTGCCTATCGGTGTGTTCTTGATGATGCAGTTTTTCAAGGCGATCCCCAATGACATTGAGGAAGCTGCCCGGATCGATGGTGTCTCCTGGTTGCGAATCTTCTGGTATGTGATGCTGCCACTGGCGCGCCCGGCAATGATGACCTTGGCGATCCTAACGTTCCTCTATGCCTGGAATGACTACCTCTGGCCGCTTGTGTCGGCCCAGCAGCGCGAGTTCTTCACCATCACGCTTGGTCTTGCCAGCATCCAATCAAACTTTGCTCAATCGGAAGGGCTTGGCCGCGTCATGGCCTCGGGCGTCATCGCCTCGCTTCCGGTCGTTATCTTGTTCCTTATCTTCCAGCGATATGTCGTCAAAGCCATGACGGTCGGCGGAAGCAAAGGCTAATCCGGGCGCAAGCCCTTCACAGTTTCATGGGAGGAAAACGATGAAACATCTACTGATGGGAGCCGCAATTGCGGCCACGGTCGTAACGGGGGCCTCGGCTCAAGAGATCACGTTAGGACGTTTCTTTGGCGCATGCGAAGATGCAGGCACCGATACCAAGGTCAGCGTTGGTGAAGCTTGCATCATCCAATCGATCATCAACGCGGCGGACGCCGAGATTGACGGTGTGTCAATCAACACATTGCCTACGGACTGGGGCAACTACTACGACCAGATCAAAGCAGCGTATGCCGGGGGTACTCCACCGGATGTGCATGTGATGCACCGCCACCGCATCCCGGAATTTGCTGGTTTGGGCGCATTGGCCGATCTGTCGGATGATTTGTCCGCAGCCGGGATCGACACCAGCGACTGGTCGGAAACCGCGCTTGAAGCCGTCAGCTTCAATGGCGGCATCTACGGTGTCCCTATGGATTTCCATGCCAACCTTTGGCACGTGAATATGGACGTCATGGAGGCTGCTGGTTTGGTTGCCGATGGCGCACCGATCCTGCCCACTTCGCCCGCCGAATTGCTTGAACATGCTCGGATGGTCAAAGACGCAACGGGGCAGGACTACCTCGCCGCCGATTTCGCCCAGTTCCCAATCGGTGTTCGCCTCGTGCTGGCCCTGATGTGGCAGCAAAACGCGAACATCTTCGATGGCGATACAGCAACCATCAACAACGATGCAGCCAAGAGTGCGGTCATGGCAATGACCCAGCTTTTCGATGCTGAACTTGCAAATCCGCAACTGAACTATGCTGACAGCCAGCAGGCTTTCTTGAATGGTGAAGCGGCGATCTTGGTGAACGGAACCTGGGTTGTGGACTTCTACACAGCCGAAGCCGCCAAGGCCGAAGTTGGTCTTAACAACTACTACGTCGCCGATTTCCCAACATTGTTTGAGACAGGGGCAACCTGGGCAGACAGCCACATGTGGGCAATCCCGGCATCTGTAAAGGGCGATGCAGACACCTACGCAGCGGCCCTGAAAGTTCTGGCCTTCATCAATGACCACAACATTGATTGGGCGAGGACAGGGCATATGGCCGTGCGCACATCGGTTGTGGAAAGCGACGAATACGCCAACTTGCCTCACCGTTCCGAATACACAGGGACGGCGGACATTGCGCGGGACACACCACCTTCCGAGCGTTATGGCGCGATTCAGGATGTGTTAAACCGCGAGCTGCAAGCGATCTGGTTGACTGGAAAGTCAGTGGACATGGCTCTGGCTGATGCTGAGGCCGAAGTTCAGGACTTGCTGGACCGCTAAGTAATACCGCCATCGACCCTTCCCGCGCACGAGACGGGGAGGGTCATTTCTCTGAGCATGAGACCGAGAGTGAGATCGCCTGTGGACCGATGGACCCCCCTTGAAGCCAACGCCTGGTGGGATGCCCGACCCTGGGTCTGCGGTTTCAACTTCCTACCTTCAAGCGCCGTAAACTTCCTTGAGATGTGGCATGTTGATACCTTCGACAAGTCGACCATTACTCGTGAACTTGGGTGGGCTGCCGAGCTTGGCTTCAACGCATTCCGCATCAACTTACACTATCTCGTCTGGCTCCATGACCGGGATGGTCTGATCGACCGGCTTGACTGGATAATGGGTGTCGCCGATCAACTTGGTATTTCTACAGTGCCCTGCCTTTTCGACGATTGTGGGTTCGGCGGGGCAGAACCTGTTTATGGCCCCCAGCCTGATCCAGTCCCCGGCGTTCACAACAGCCGTGCAGTGGCCAGCCCTGGACGGGCACTGTTACTTGAGAAAGATGAGTGGTCAGGTTTTGAGTGCTATATTCGAGACATTATCGCCCAATTTCGCGATGATCCCCGGGTCTTGTTCTGGGACCTCTACAACGAGCCGGGTAACCGCATGGTGTTCGATGCCTCAGGTTTCCGCATTTACGAACCTGATATGACCGCTGCCAGCCTCGCCCTGCTGCGGTTGAGCTTCGAATGGGCGCGCGCCGAGACCCCAACCCAGCCCATTACTGTGGCGGCTTGGACAACGCCCAAGCCCGGTAGCAGTGATGATCCCTACCAGACCGAGATCGACCGGATCGCGCTGGAGGCGTCAGATATCATTACCTTCCATGCGTATTGGGATACCGCTCACGTGGCGCGGTTCATCGACCACTTGCGCACCCTTGATCGGCCTATGCTCTGCACGGAGTGGATGGCGCGCGCAGTCGGAAGTCTGATCGAGGATCAGTTGGGCCTATTTCATGGAGAGAAGGTAGGCTGCTTCCAATGGGGCCTCGTGAAAGGCCGCACGCAGACGCACCATCCTTGGCCAGCAGAACTGGTTGCGGCCCACGGAGGGCATCCTGATCGATCCATGTGGTTTCATGACATCCTAGAACACGATGGCAGTGCATATGACGCGACAGAGGTTGCCCTCTTGCGAGAGGTCTCGGCGAAGAGTTCTGCGCTGATCTGATCCAATCCGGGAGTAATCTAGTTCTTCTTGCGCTACTTGCCCAAGACACCCGGTCGCTTGATAGAGTGGTCTGAGGTCGCCTATTTTGTTGAAAAACTCTTGTTGATTTGAAGCGCTATCACTGATTCGATTTACCTGTAGATGCGGGGGATTGACGATGTTGGGACCAAAGCAAGAGGCGCAAGGCGCGTTGTTTTATGAGTTCTCGATCGACGATCATGTGCCTCAAGATCACCTGCTACGTTCGATTGACCGGTTTGTGGATCTGAGCCGTATCCGTCCACATCTTGCAGAATTTTACAGCCACACTGGCCGTCCATCGTTTGATCCAGAGCTACTGATCCGCATGCTTCTGGTTGGGTATTGCCTCGGCATCAGGTCCGAGCGCAGGCTGTGTGAAGAAGTGCATTTGAACTTGGCCTATCGTTGGTTTTGTCGCCTTGATTTGTCTGATCCTGTGCCCAACCACTCGACGTTTTCCAAGAACCGACACGGACGTTTCCGCGATAGCGATTTGCTGCGCCATTTATTCGAGACGACTGTGGCGCGCTGCATTGCGGACGGTCTCGTGAGTGGCCAGCGCTTTGCAGCAGATGCCAGTTTGATCGAAGCTGACGCCAACAAACAAAACTCAACGCCGAAAGAAGATTGGGACACGGGCACCATCAAGCCAGAGGACGCACCGCGCGCGGTGCGTGAGTATCTCGAGGTTCTCGATGATGCGGCCTTCGGTGCAGCATCCGAGGTCGAGCCCAAGTTCACATCCCATTCGGATCCCGCGAGCCAGTGGACTGCGGCCCGCAAAGGGCCTGCATTCTTTGCCTATTCAACCAACTACCTAATCGACACCGACAATGCAGTGATCGTTGATGTTGAAGCCACAAGGTCGATCCGACAGGCAGAGGTCGGGTCCGTGCGCACGATGCTGGACAGGGTCAAGGACACATTTGATCTGCACCCCGAAAGGATCATTGCAGACACAGCTTACGGCTCGGGCCCAATGCTTGGTTGGCTGGTGGATCGCAAGATTGCGCCGCACATCCCGGTGATTGATAAAGCGGGCCGCACGGACGGGACCTGGAGCCGCGTAGACTTCGAATGGGATCCCCAAAACGACCAATATGTTTGTCCAGAGGGCCAATCTCTCAAGCAATTCCGCCGCAACTATTCGGATCCCAACAGAGGCCCGGACGGCACAGGCGTCGCAAAATATCGCGCCTTGAGACTGACGTGCCAAGCTTGTCCATCAAAAGCAAAATGCTGCCCAAATGCCGACTTCCGCTCCATCACCCGCGAAGAACACGAAGACGCACGTCAAGTGGCACGCGATATTGCCAAGACCAAACAATATGTGATCTCGATGCGGCTGCGAAAAAAAGTCGAAATGCTCTTCGCCCACCTCAAACGCATCCTCGGACTGGGACGGCTTCGATTACGTGGACCCTGCGGTGCAAATGACGAATTTCTACTCGCTGCAACCGCCCAAAACCTCCGCAAACTAGCCAAGCACTGCCCGGCAGGGTATTGGCAAAGCCAATGCACAAGAGGGATCTCTCCTGCACCGCAGCAAATGCGCAAAGCCTCATAGAAAAGGCGCTCGCGCTCCATTTGGAACCACGCTTTCTGCGCCTGCAACACGTTGTTTTTCCACAGAATCGGCCGAACCCACCTCTGTAAGTATTCCAAGCTTTTCTCCTATCGGTCAGTGCCTAGGGGAATCGAGAAGGGGGCCATGGCGAGTGGTCCCCTCGGGCCATCAAGTTACCAACAACGGTCATGGCTGGCTGACATCCCGCGCGTAAGACGCGCCGAACGCAGTGAGGGTAGGTGCGGCCTGCCTGCGCGTTGCTGTGACCTGTATGTCACGGCCATTTTGTCGTCACTGCTGCTTCCATAGTGCTTCCATGGCTGCTGAAAACAAAAACACCGCCCCGAAGGGCGGCGTCTAAGTGACGGTGTTTAAACCGTATTCTTGGTTGCGGGAGTAGGATTTGAACCTACGACCTTCAGGTTATGAGCCTAAACACCTCAAAAACCCTTACGGCCCGGTCAAGGGGCCAACAGGGCAGCAAGCAGCTCGTCTGTGAAACAATTTGGGCGAGGCACCGAACCACCATATGGCACCCTGTGGCCCTGTGGTAGGCAATCATTCAACATAACGGCGGATTTGTCGTCTCGTGGTGAGGGGGGTGCCACAGAGCACGTTTCAGGGCGTTCTGTGGTCAGCTGAGGGCAGTCATGGTCCCAAGTATGACAGTCCTTCCAGATCAGCCCCGATCCGCCTTAAGTGGAACAAACGTTGAAGCCCTCCGGCAACTTGCCGCCAGTTGTTGAGGTGACGTGGTGTCATGCCGTACTGCGTTAGCCATGATATCGCGCCCGCCGGGGCTTGCGTGACAATTGTCAGGCGTCGCCCGGTATCGATCAAAAAGACCACATCATAACCGGCGAGCACCCATCGCACCCCATCACGAAGCCGGATCAGCTCACAGACCGGGTGGGATGCGCGCCGCTTTCTCAGGCGCAAAGGAACTACCAAATGCCTAAGGAACGTCTGATTAACGGGTTCGGCTGCGCCGAGATGACGGTTTGATCGCTTTGCGGGGCAAAAAATGGGCTGTTGGAAGTCGATCTCTCGGGTTCAGGTCCGCTCTTTCGGCGGTTTGGCGGTCTTTGGGCAGACTCGTCCTCATGCCATCAGCTTTTTTCGGACCAGGAACAGGTTGCCGAGCGCAAACAGCGTGAAGAGCTGAGCACGGTTCTTGGCAAGCCCCCTGTAGCGAGTCTTTACATGACCGAACTGGCGTTTGATGACGCGGAAGGGGTGCTCGACCTTGGCCCTGACCATAGCGATCACCCGATTGATCTTCTCGTCGATGGCGTCGAGCTTGCCGCCCTTGGGCGCTTTGCGCATGACACCCCAGACCTTGCCCGGTCCTTTGAAGGCGGCCTCGCGTTCGGAGCTCACATACCCTTTATCGGCCCAGACGGAGGTTTCGTCGCCATGCAGCAGGTCGTCCCAGACCTGACTGTCGTGGAGCTTGGCGGTTGAGGTCTCAAGGCTGTGGGTCACGCCGCTGTCGGCATCGACGCCGATATGCGCCTTCATGCCAAAATACCAGTCGTTGCCCTTCTTCGTCGAAGACATTTCAGGGTCACGCCCCTTGGACTTGTTCTTGGTCGAAGACGGCGCATCGATGATCGTCGCATCCACCAGCGTGCCCGAGCGCAAGCCGATGCCCCTGTCGGTAAGATGGGCATTCACACCGGCGAAGATCGCCTCGGTCAGCTCGTGCCGCTCCAGCAGGTGGCGGAAGTTGAGGATGGTGGTCTCATCAGGAATGCGGTCATCGCCCAGCTCGATCCCGGCAAAGCTGCGCATCGCCTCGCTGTCGTAGAGCATCTCTTCCGCCATCGGATCGCTCAATGCATACCAATTCTGAAGGAAGTAGACCCGTAGCATCAGCTCCAAAGGCATCGGCGGGCGACCGCCCTTCGGCCCGATTTTCGGATAGTGCGGCACGATCAGCGCCAAAAGACGGAGCCAGGGCACCACCGCATCCATCTCCGCCAGGAACAGTTCCCGCCGCGTCTGCTTCTTCTTCATCGCATTACGAAGACCGGGAAAGGCGGGCTGCTTTGGCATCGGATGGGCTCCTTGGAGGGATGCTACAATCTTACCAGATCATGCCAAAATGAGAAGGTTTTTCAGACGTTCCCTAACAATATCGTATGCGCCGTTTCCGTCCCATTGATTTTGGGGATTTCCGCTTTGCCTGATGTTTGGGATTCTGCCCTTTGCTGATTTGAGGGGGTTCTCATGGCGAATGGTGGAGAAGGTTTTGGCGGGCGTTGCGAAGTTGTCGCACGCGCGCATGGCAACCGGCGTTGGCCGGATGATGTGAAGGCGCGGATTGTGGCGGAGAGTTTTCAGCCCGGTGCGCGGGTTGTTGATGTCGCGCGGCGCCACGATCTCCTCCCGCATCAGCTTTCAGGGTGGCGGCGTCTGGCGCGCGAGGGTCTGCTTGTTCTGCCTGCGGACATGATGGAACAGCAATCTGCTGACGTGGTTCCGGATTTTGTGCCGATTACAGTCGCGGATGAGGGTGCGCCACCATCCAAGCGCTCCCAAACCTGTGATGGCCGCATCGATATCCGACTGGGTGAGGATCTCGTGATGCATGTGCCCGGCGATGTCGTTGTGGAACGGGTGGCGGCGCTGGTGCGCGCGCTGCGGGGCGAGCGATGATTGTCGCGGGCCAGCGGTTGCCGATCGTGATCGCCACGCGTCCGGTAGATTTCCGGCGCGGCCATGACGGTCTGGCGGCCACAGTGCAAAACGAGCTGGGGCTTGATCCACATTCGGGGCTGACCGTAATCTTCCGCTCCAAGCGCGGTGACCGGCTGAAGATCCTGGTCTGGGACGGAACCGGACTGGTAATGGTTTATAAGCGCCTGGAACAGGGCAGCTTCGCCTGGCCCAAGATTCAGGATGGGGTGATGCGGCTGTCACGGGCACAGTTCGAGGCCTTGTTTGAGGGGCTGGACTGGCGCCGGGTTGTTGCGCGGAAGGTGCGAGCACCGGCTGCGGCAGGATAACTCACGCTATGATTTGGGCCATATTATATTGGGCTTTCTGTAGTGTGCCGGCTATAAAGGTGCATGTCTCAACCCTTCGATATCAGCGCGTTTCCCGACCTGCCGCCAGATGTGGTGAAGGCCTTTGAGGCGCAGCAATTTGAGCTGTCGGTCGAACGTGCAGCGCGGCTGCATGAGCAAGCTGTCCTCGCCGAAAAAGCGGCACTGATCTGTGAACTGACGGACTTGGTCGAAAAGCTGCAGGGCCAGATCGCGCAATACAAGCGCGCGAAGTTCGGACCGAAATCCGAGAAGCTGGATCCCGCGCAATTACAACTGGCGCTCGAGGACCTCGAGACGGCAATGGCCGAAACCGAGGAACGGATTGCCGCCGTCGAGGAAAGGATCGATGGGCCGGGTGATCCGGAACAGAACGCGCCCCGCAAGCCGCGCAAATCCCGTGCGCTGCCCGAAAATCTGCCCCGCGTCGAGCGCGTCATCGAGCCCGAGACAATTGCCTGCCCTTGCGGCTGTGGTGATATGGTGCGGATCGGCGAAGACCGCAGTGAACGAATTGATGTGGTTCCGGCCCAGTATCGGGTCATTGTCACCATCCGGCCCAAATACGCTTGCCCCAAGGGGCGCGCGGGCGTGGCGCAAGCCAGGACCCCCGCGCATCTGCTGGAAGGCAGTTGGCCTACCGAGGCGATGCTCGCGCATATCGCCGTGGCCAAACATTCTGAACATATGCCGCTGAACCGTCAGGCGCGGGTCATGGCCCGTCACGGATTCCCGGTCGACCGCTCCGTTCTGGCGGACTGGATGGGTCGAGTGGGCGCGCATGTCGTCGACCGGATGGCCGTCCTGCTGAAATCCGGAACGTCCCGGCTTTATATCGATGAAACCACGGCCCCGGTGCTGGACCCGGGGCGCGGGAAGACCAAGACAGGATATCTCTGGGCGGTCTTGCGGGATGATCGGGGCTGGGGTGGGCCATTGCCGCCGGGCGTCGTGTTCCATTATCGCCCCGGGCGAAGTGGGGAATATGCCGAGGACATTCTGTCGGGCTTTGAGGGCACCATCCAGGTTGACGCTTATGGCGGCTATCACCGCCTGTCCAAGCCGGATCGAACCGGCGGCATGCCCTTGAAGCTGGCGTTCTGCTGGTCACACGGCCGACGAAAACTCATTGAGGCCAAACCGAAGGCAGGCTCGCCCATCGTCGACGAGGCGCTGGTGCGGATCGCCGCGCTCTACAGGATCGAGGACGAAATCCGTGGTCAGAATCCGGACGCCCGCACCAAGATCCGGAAAGAGTGCTCCCGCCCGCTGGTCAATGCCTTCTTCAAGTGGTTGGAGGCGCAGGCAGGCCGCGTGTCGCGCAAATCCGAACTCGGCAAAGCCATGGCCTATATGCTGAAACGGCAGCACGGCTTCGGCCTCTTTCTGGACGACGGCCATGTCGACATGGATTCCAACCTGGTCGAAAACGCGATCCGCAGCCCAGCAATGAACCGCCGCAACGCGCTCTTCGCCGGTCATGACGAGGGTGGGCGCAACTGGGCGCGCTTCGCGTCCCTAATCGGCACCTGTAAATTGAGTGGCGTCGAACCTTATGCCTATCTGCTCGACCTGTTCACGAAACTCGCCCACGGTCATCTCGACAAGAATATCGATGCCCTGATGCCATGGGCTTACGCGCAGGCCACCGCACCCTCACGGTGAGCTCGCCAGCGAGTCCCCAGTGAGCACATCAACCTCCCTGAAATTTGCACAGCTTCACCATGCAAGTGAAAAATCAATGGGACGGAAGCGGCGCATACACAATATCGAATCTCTTGCAGCCCGTGCCGCCGCTGCGCACGGAGTCGCCGCCAAGGTCACGGTCCACGACCACCTTGACGGAAACAACAATCCGACAGGCCGACTCGTGGTGTCTGTGGTCTTTTTCCAAGATTGCCTCTTTCGACCCGAAGGCGGGGGATACTTCCCGGTAATCGAGAATCGGCGGTTTGTCGGAATATCTCAGGGGGACGCAAGCCGTCTCTACGCCGCGCGGCATGGATACGCCGGGGGGCAGGCCTATGTCGAATTGCGCACGGCACGGCGGGTCTTCATGGAAGTGTGCGAGGATGTGCAGACCGGAAAAGACCGCCTTGCGGTTATCGCCCGGTCGGGCGCGTTCCGGGTCGCGGCCCATGCCGTGGCAGATCAAGCGGCCCGCAATGAAATCGCCATGCGCGACCAGTTGCGGAATGATCTGGCGCAGCTTTGGGGCGACGGGCGGGAAGACCTAGACGCCCTAGACGACGCGGATCAGCAAGCCCGAGACGAGGCCGATCATGCAACCGCGATGGACTCCATGCTTGAAGCCAAGGCTAAGGCGCGCCGCGACAAGGTGCTGAATGATCTAGCCCTAGGCGCGGAAGACTGATCCGCACGGGGGCGCAGGAAGACCTAGCGGCATTGCCCGCGACAAGCTAACCTGCCCCCATACCTCCCTCGAATACTCAGCCCCGTGTCGGTTAACCCCGGCGCGGGGTTTTTCTTTGCCTCGAGTCGACGGGCCTGCATGGCGCGACCGCGACCTCGCCCTAACCGGATCATGGGGCAACCGCCTTTGCAGCTTGACCGCGCGCCCTGAGTCCGGGGCCAATCGAGGCCAACCAGATCCAGCCCTCTATGCGGACCGGGGTGGTGACGAAAGGCCCTCGCATTAGCGTTTCCGCCTTACCGGGTTGACGTTTGGGGTGGTGCTCAACGGGGCCTGATCAGGCCGGGGTAGCCTTGATCTGCACCAATCCCATGCAATCGGACTCCGATGTGCGGCCCATGCCGTGGGAAGGCCTTAGCGGGGCGTTAACCGGGGGTCGGGTGTGGTGGGTGACACCGGATTAGGCGAGATACCCCCGTGTCGTCCAAAAAATGGGGGTGCCGTGACGATTGGGGGTGATGTGGTGGCCCCGTTTGCAGGGGTGCGGGGCGACGGGCGAGGCCAGAGTCCGATAATCGTCAACCCATAATCAGTAAGCAATAATCGGTATTATGTTAAATGTTAGCCCTTTTAGCGTGTCATGGCGTTCCATGCGGTCCAGATCGGACAAAGCGACCGGGCGAGGCGCGACCCGCAAGCCGCCTCTTTCCCGGTATTATGTTAAATCTTTGGGTGGCGGCGGCGCGAAACCAAAAAGAACAAATCGTGAATTGACGCGTTATGCGCCAATATGGACCCATATGACGACGCGGCTAGACAAGCCGCTCGCATACCGTTCGCAATCGGGTGGCCGTGATCCCCTCGCCCTGATCCGCGACCGGGTTGCCGTGTGCATGGGGCGGGATGGAATCCTTGGCGGGTTGGCGATGCAGTGGGCATGGGATGACGTGGCGCGCGATGGCCAGCGGATGGCTAGTCAGGTTTGCCGGGGCGATGCGATGCCGGATTGCCGTGTGCATGGGGCGACGGGGTAGCGGCGCGCGTCCGGGGTGTCAGGCGATGACGGGATGCAGAACGATGGGGGCAGCAAGGTAGACTCGCGATGCCAAGGCCGAATTGCGCAAGGGTCGCTTTGGTTCCTTCCTCGGGGTTTTGGGGCGTCGCGGGGGGCGCGGAGCGCGATTCTGGACGATTCAGAAAAACCCTCTAGGCAACACTGCGGTTTATTCACAGGAGCACCACGGCATCAGGGCTTCTGTGCATGAGGTGCTTGTGCCAAGTTAAATTTGACCATCTGAGGCCCCGCATATCGCCGGAAACGGGCAAGCAACCCCAGAGACCGAGCCAATTCAAAGTTAGTTTTATGGGTGCAGACAGGCCATACCGGGTGTCTGCAATACCTGTCTGCAAACCTCTTGAATTTTTTCTAATAGATTCAGCAAGTTATACTATTTGCAGACACCACAGACAGGTAAGACAGGTAGGTATATAACGAGTAGTGAATCTGAAAAAAGGGTGATTCAGAGAACCCCGTATTTAGGGGATATAGGTAGTCATAGGGGGGTTGGGGGGTGTCAGCCTGACTTACCTGTCTGCACGGCCTGCAAAACCCCTTATTTATATGGCGCATTTTTGCAGACAGGAGGCGAAAACACCCCAAAGACAGCCTGTCTTCAAAGCAACCTGTCTGAGGCTAACGGAGATTTTTGGGCCTCTTTTCGGCCTAGAACGGTGAGAACAACACGAAGTTGCGTAAATTTTCCCGTCGATACTATCAGCAATCTCGACATGAAGATTCCCATATCGGACCCTCGAATTGCCCTTCGACGCCCCAAACCGGGCCGATATCGTCCTCAACTCCGACCATTTTCGGTCTGGCGTGGGAACCAAATGCAACCAGTTCCGGTCTGGAACGTGTTGCGAAAAGCCCCGAATTTATCGACGCACAACGGTCTGAAATCAGGCCAACAGAAGAAAGAAAAAGCCCTCAACGCGACGGTCGAGGGCTTCAAACACTGAATTGGGGAGGCGCGATCACCCCAGCATGTCGTCAATCTCGGCGTCTTGATCGGCCCCCTCGGATACCGGAGTCCAGCGTTCGTTGTCGCCGTAGACGATGACTTTAGGGCCTTCGACGCGCGCAACGCGAGCGTATGCCCTAAACTGTGCCGTGGCCTGCCCCCCGGCCCCTTGTCTTGGAACCTGCGCTTCCCGACCCGCGCCCAGCCTTCCAGCGACCCCGCCGCAGCGGCCAGTTGTTGGAGGGTCACGTTGGATATGTCCTTTAAGTCGCGCCCGAGGCATTGCGTCCAAAACTGTTGAGCGTGGAATAGGTTTCGACGGCCCATCTGGACGTTCGGATCGGCGGCGTCCATCCGGTCGGAGTGGTTTCGCTGACGGACCTCGATATCGGATTCCATGCAAAGGGTGTCCACCCATGCCTGCATTTGAGCGCCGTAGGTGTCGTCCATCGTCTCGATGTAGCGTTCCTCCTGTTGGCCTAGCGCGATGGCTTGGGCCTCGGGGGACTCGAGGTGCAGCGCCAGACTGCCGTGGGGCCGCGCCTTGCGGGCCTCCCGGTAGAGGTGCAAGGCCTCGGCCCATAGCTGTCCGAGTTCGGCCTTGACGACGGCTTGGTCGATGGCCTCGGGGCTGCACTTGATCGGCCAGAAGCGCCGCGCGCCGCTGGCGTCCTTGAGATACTGGTCCTTGTTGGTCGATCCCATGAATACGCAGTTGCGCTCAAAGTCTTCGGGATCGGCTCGGTAGGCTAGGCGAACACGGTCGGATTGGGCTGCGATGAAGCCTTTGACTTCCTCGACCCGTGTTCGATTCATCCCACTCAGTTCCGACAATTCAAGAATCCAGAAGCCGTGCATGGCCTCGACCATCTTTTGGGTGTTGCCTAAATCGCCCGTCAGTTCGTTAAAAAAGCCCAAGGATAGGATGCGGATCAGGGTCGATTTACCGATCCCCTGCACCCCTTCTAGGATCACGGCGAAGTCGAATTTGTGACCCGGCTCGAAGACGCGGGTGATCGCGGCCATAAGCCATTTCTTGCAGGCCTCGCGGGTATAGGCGTTGTCCTCGGCCCCGAGATGGCGGACGAAGAAGTCCTCGACCCGAGGCTTCCCGTCCCACACCTTGTCGGCGAGGTATTCTGCGACCGGGTGGAACCTGCGATACTGCGAGGCCATGAAAACAGCGTCGGCGATGGCCGATTTCTCGACCTTCATCCCATATCCGACCTTCGTGGACCGCGCAGCGAACGGCGGGTCCGAGCCAATTCTGTTGAAAAACTCCTACTTGATCGAGTGCCCATTCGCTGATTCAATTGTCCTTAGCAACGGGGGTAATTTCGATGTTGGGACCAAAGCAAGAAGCACAAGGCGCGCTGTTTTACGAGTT
>Ga0163215_101423_pt1 | contig 14203 bp, 11 predicted proteins | sample SynspAceP_FD_185934 | JGI IMG/M metagenome (GOLD analysis project Ga0163215, IMG submission 185934) | Saline lake microbial communities from Ace Lake in Antarctica - Synechococcus sp. Ace-P (Hybrid Assembly) | ecosystem: Environmental > Aquatic > Non-marine Saline and Alkaline > Saline | place... | reverse complement strand
TATAGATTTGATGCTTACCAATTCATATACATACACAATTTGATAGCTACTGGTTATTGAATGAGGAATAAGGATTATATATGTTGAATTTTAAATCATTGAAATCTCCGAATACTCTTCAAGTCTGTGTTTATTTATATACTTCATGCCATTCTAATAATTAAAACTGATGAGTAATCATGCACAAATTGAATTTCGGCATTATCGGTATTTTTTGGCCGTAGCAAAAGAGTTGCACTTCCGAAAAGCTGCTGAACACTTGCATATCTCGCAGCCGGCATTGAGCAAACAGATTAAGCAGCTAGAAGAAATTTTAGGGCTTATACTTTTTGTGCGACACAATAGAAAGGTGTCATTAACCAGAGCTGGGTTATATTTACAACAAGAATTAAGTCAGCATTTCAAGCAATTAGATGATTTTGTGAAACATGCTAAATTGCTAGATCAAGGATTGGAGGGTGAGTTACGATTGGGCTTTGTGGGCTCTGCAATGCAGCAAATCATCCCACAATTACTGCTTGAGTTTGAGAAAAACCATCCAAATATATTGGTGAAATTGAATGAATTGGACAATCACTTACAGATAGATGCTTTATTAGCGCAACAGATTGATATTGGTTTTGTGCGCATGGATCAGATTCCAAACGATTTAATCGTTCAATCTGAGTTTGTAGATACTTTTTCCCTAGTTTTACCTAAAAATCATCCTATTAGTGCATCAAACTTCCTATCTGTAAGTCAACTAAAGGATGAAGCCTTTATACTTTTTGATCCGACCTACAGTGAAAGTTACTACGCCAAAGTGATGCATATTTTTGAGGAAGTGGGTTTTCGCCCAAAAGTCTCTCATTCAACGGTAAATGCTAGTTCAATTTACCGATTGGTAGAAAATGGGCTTGGAATATCAATTGTGCCCACATCGCTGCAACACGGTTTCAATTTGGAAGTGAAGTTTATAGAGCTCAAAAATATTCCCCAAAGAACGACACTGAAAATGCTATGGAATAAGCTAAATCAAAATCCTGTTTTAGCGCATTTTTTAGAGCAGCGGTTTTGAATTTCATATCGCTTGTGTCTGACTAAAACTTTGAATGGCTCAACATTTAATTTATTTGGTTGAAATGCCTTTTTTATTTGATTTTTCTAAACCAAGCCCTCCTCTATAAGTCGGGATATCTTTACAGTCTACATGATCATGCACTAACAAGAATCTAGGTGCATACGTTGGACTGAACCCGCGCATTAAGAAATGCTGGTAGGTGATGTGTCAAGAACAAATAGCTGTTTGAGGACGAAAAAGAAGGATATTTCTATTTTTTTAGCGAAGCCAAGAGTATTTATGAAAGGTATCAGTCCTTTCCGCCGCAACGAATTGAGCTTAATTTCTATCAAGAGAAAAGTAATAAATTGCTAGGGTTAAAAATTTTAATCAGACACCAATGATTTCATATTATGACTTTTCTTTAGCAAAAGAGAGAACCATTGCATTGGGTGAGAGTGCTATTTGATGAGGACTTTTAAGTGCTCTAAGTTCAGAAAGTGTTGGACTGCGTTTTACCCTTTCTGAGGTACATGATTGAAATAGAAATGCCACAGCGCAAACGAAAAATAAGCAGGTAAATTGGCTCATACTCTCCTATATAGTTTGATTTAAAACGAGCTTTATTTGGGATATTATAAAGTTGAGATGCATAATCTGCTCAGATAGTTCTTTAATGTGGGAAGGTTTAAGGTTTCCCTAAAAAAGTTACCTTCATTCCAAACGATTATTTACAAGTTTTTATTACTAATTATTTTTTTTGGTAAGAGTTAAAACCTATCACCTATAACCTTAGTAGGCGCGCAGCGTTTGCGACACCCCAGCTAAGCGGCTGTACTAAAACAACGAACCTTGCTCTGTACTCGTGCTTTCATCTTTCGGCAGATATATAGGTTCCCCCTTCCCATTTACTGCCTGCGCTCCTTCCCGAATAAGTAAGCCATTTGCATTCTTTTCACCAGTTTCTGGATTTCTCACAAATACCTTTTTCCCTCTTTTAACGCATTCTAAAAGCCAAGGCCAACTGCCATCTTTTTCACTAGAATCAGCTACATATATTTCAGATGCTAATCCATAAATTATGAGATTTCTTTCCGTATTAAAATCTAAATTAAAGGGCGTATTAGGTGGAAAACTACTCACTACCAATACCTTACCTTGTATAATTTGCTGATAATAATTTCTGTAGCCGACAGTGAAAGTGGATATTCCCTGAGGCAGTACAATAATAGCTCTACCGTCGTATTTCAAGGCAGAATCAAGAGCGTATTTATCCACCCCTTTTGCAAAACCACTTACAACTGCTTGTGCTTTCTGTGTGCTCTTTTGTGCAATTGCATCTGTAAAGCCTAACGAATTATCGTGGGGCTTTTGAGTGCCAAAAATAGCAATGGTATCTTCCTTCAACAGCTGTATGTTGCCTTTGGTGTATAAAATTGGAGGTGCCAGGGACTTGCCCAAGTTCTTTTTTAACGAAGGCGAATACTGCTTTGAGGTTATAGGAATGATATTATAGCCTTGACTTAACAGACTTTCTACTAAAAAAGCATAATTGGCCAATTCCATTTTAGCTTTTGTAAAATGGGAAATATCCTCTTCTGTCAACCCAAAGTCGCTTGACCAACTGCTAAGATCTGCGTGAAAAAAATCAATTACTGTCTGACCTGTATTATATAGTTTAACAATAATTTCGTTTTTCGTCTTTGTACTCACATTTTGGCTATGAGCAAGCGCAAGCCAATAGGATAATTCGTTTTCCATAGGTTGATTGATCAAATATCTCCATTTGTGGTTTTAGCAATCACCAATGGAGATATGTTTTTAGCACCTAGCTTGGAAAGTACCTTCCCAATTTCTTTTATAGTAGCACCGGTGTCAAAAATGTCATCAAAAAGGATAATATTCTTGCCTTTTATTTCTGATGGCTGCAAATAATTAAAGATATTGGCCACATTCGCATTTTTTAGGGTCACATTTTTAAACGCATTTTGTGGCTTGCTTTGTGCCTTTTTCACCAAATTATGGCTGATTGGCACATTTACTATATTTGCTAGTTTTTCTGCAAAGCGTTTAACCAAGTCACCAGATTCCGTTGGTGGAACATATATTATAAGGTCTACAGATTCTGGTCTAAATCGCTTCCGATAGGCTTTCAGAGTCAAGTTCATTAGAAAATCAGGGAAATCGCCAGCCTTCTCATATTTACTTCTATTAATTGCTGCGCCAACATTCAGACTGCTGTAGTAACTTGCGGCTACTCCGTTAACAAATTTGGTGCTTTTAGACTCGACAGTCAATTCTGGGTAAAGGCTTTCTCTAAACTCCTGAAGCTTTTGCTTGTTAGCCTTATTTTCCTGAATAATAAAAGGGGAAAGTGTAGTGTTGTCGCAGTTTTGGAAGACTTCAACAGATGTATCGCCCAAATAATCACAAAGAAATTTCATCCGAGATTCTTTATGATTTACATAGTCGAGCATAGATGTAAGCTCTGCCAGTTTATGTGTTCGTAGCTGCTCAAAAGTATCTGTATTTATTTCTGGGGCATTAAACTGATACTCAAATTTCTTTGATCTTCCGTAAAGCACCTCTTTCACAATTCCTTGCTCTATAAGATCTGCTTTTATAACCCTAATTTGGGTTTGCTTTAAGTCGGTAGCCTTCATTAACTGCCTTTCAGCCATTGGCTCACGCTTGAGTTCCGCCAACACTTTCTGGTAGTTTTCTATGCTAGGTCTGCCGCTATCAATGAAGGATTTTGGCAGTTTAACGTCAATTTCATGACCATTTTTATCCATAGCATTATTATAAAAAAGGATGAGTTTCGTGGGCTTTCCGTCTCTACCAGCTCTTCCAATTTCTTGATAATAATGTATAGGAGAGGCGGGAATTTGGGTATGGACAATGAAACGAAGATCCGGTTTATCAATTCCCATTCCCAGTGCATTTGTAGAAATTACTACTTTCCATTTATTAGCCATCAATCCCATTTCAACCTCTTTTCGGGATTCTGCATCTAAACCGGCATGATAGGCAGTAGAAGAAATGCCCATAAAACTAAGCCATTTGGCATAAATCTCTGTGTTTACTCTGGTTCCCGTATAAATAATACCCGTACCATCAATGGAATTTATTTGCTCTGCTAGCCAAAGTAATTTTTCGTCTTCATGAGAAACGGGCATCACATAAAGCTCGAAATTCTCTCTAATAAGGGATCCACGGATGGTAGTTATTTCCCCAGAAATTTGTTGTTCAATGTCATTTTGCACCCTTTTTGTTGCTGTGGCCGTGGTTGCTAATACGGGAAGATTTTGCGGTAATAGTTTAACCAAGCTTATAATTCGACGAAAAGCAGGCCTGAAATCGTGTCCCCACGCAGAAATAGTATGCGCTTCATCTATGACAACCATGGAAAGATTCATTTTCCTGGTAGCTTCAATCCATTCCTGATTTTCTTGCCTTTCTGGGGCTATGTACAAGATTTTCACCTTCCCATCAATTGCATCCTGAATGGTTTGCTTATTCTGTTCAGGACTTTGTTCTGAGTTAATAAATCTTGCGCTCACGCCTTTTTCATTAAGTCCTCTAACTTGATCTCGCATCAGCGCAATCAGTGGGGAAAAAATCACGGTTAACCCATCGAATTGTGTTGCGGGGAATTGATAGCACAGCGACTTCCCGAAACCGGTTTTTTCAATTAGTGCTACTCTTTTGCCTTTAAAAAGTAGGTCTATGGTTTCCCACTGCTCGTTGTGGAAGTGGTCAAAACCGAAGGTATCCTTTAGTACAATTTCTGCTTGTTCTCTATTCATAATTATTTTTGCTCACAAATTAAGATTCTAATTACCTATACAATAACTGCATCCGTATAGGTACTAAATTTTTGGGAAAAAGGAAAGCTAGGAATGATGGGAAAGGAGAAACTCTAGCTAGTGCGTCTTCCTGAACAGAGAGTGAAGCAAACATTCGCTGCGGCGAACAGGATTTAAAGATTTAACGCTATCCATCAGCTACGCTCTATAATCAAAGAGCGTAGAGACTTATTTGAGCGTTTAGGCGGTTATGACGAGAACTAACTACAAATTCTACCCTCATTGCTCTCAACAATTACACATCTTTACTTTAATCTTCTCAACCACCAACCTCATCCAACATCCTTAACATTTCATCTGCGGGTATTTTATAAGTCTTTCCCATAATGCTTGTTGGTTCAGTTGCTAGCTGAGAACTCATACTATAGCCTGTAAGTTCAGCAACATTAAGTCCATACCTTTCTATATAGAACAAAATGCTTTGCTTCATCGAGCTAATTCTACCAAGGCCAGATTTAGTGTACTTATTATCTATTTTCAACGGACTTAGCATTGAAACCGCAGCATTCATGTGTTTGTCTTCAGCACCACATTTTATTAGGGCATTCATAAAAACATCTTCAAAGTAATAGTCGAGTGTGGCAAAATCGGGCTTCTTAAGGGCTGGAATAAATACTGGAAATCTGGTAGCATCATGAAGCAACACCAAACAATTCCGCCGCTGAAAGGTCAGAATCTATCAATGCCAATTATTGATTGCGTTTGTGTCAGTCAGCACCGATTCACTTAATCTGGCATATCGCTCTGTTATGGGTAGCAACTCGTGCTCGTTTATAGGCAGACGTTTAAACAATTTTGGAGTAGCGTAGAATTCAATCATAATCCGGAAATTTGTTGCCCTAATATTTAGCTAATATAAATTTATTTTACACTATACTACTTTAACATATCATCTACCATAGTACTCTTTACCATTTATGTTATGCCCATGAATAAAGCTACATTTTCCCTTTGTCTACTTTTGTTTCTAGTTAATCTACAACCTGTTTATTCTCAATCTTTTACCGAAGCATTCACTGAAATGGGATATTCAGCTGTTGAGCAGACTGAAGCGGTTCAACTTTTCAAGAAAGACGGCAACTATTTAGTGGGTTTTAATCTGCAAAAAATGAATGTTTCCTCCTTCCAAGCAGTAGACAGCACTAAAAAATCTGAAGTTGGGAATTTCCTTGACAATATATCTAGTCCTTTTTTTAATCGAATTGCCTACCAAGATGTGATCGACAATAATGAAGATGCTTATATAATTAATGCAAGTTTCTTTGAATCATACAAATCCTCAACCCAACTCTCTTACCCTATTTATACAGATGATAATTGGATTACAAGTGGAAGCAGTATTTATGGCCCCACAAAGCAACCAAAAGATGAATACTATGGGGAAATTGAACTTCTAGCTTTGCAAATAGGCTCAGAAAGTGCCAAAATCACTGCTTTCGAAAAAGAAAATAACCCGAAAGATCTAATAATGGTTTCCCAAAATTACAAAGACCATCCTGCTTTAATATTAGCAAACAACCGGGTAACTCGTTTCTTACTAGTTACCACACTAGATGAGAATGAAGATGGGAAAGACGAGTGGCTGCTTCTTTCTATTGGTCTTGGAAATATCGTTGACCGAGCAAGCGAATTAGAGAAAGTGAATAAGCAGCGATACATTATGACCTTAGACGGAGGTAGTTCTGTGTTCTTTTCCCACCCAACGCTAGGTGTTTTACAAAAGCCTGCGAGATATAATCCTGTTAATTTCCAAGAAATGCTAATTGATTTGCCTCATTATTTGGTGATTAAGAAGAAGTAGTGTTTTTGATTTGTGAGATTTTCAGATCTAGCTGGTTCTAAGATATTAGCTAGAAATTATTCATTTCCATTAATATTCTTTGGGTTGCATTTCTAGTCTAGCGCTATTTTATCCGTTTGGGGGTTTTCTAATCATACATCTAATCATACAATCGATGAGATATAGATTCCAGATCAATCACTAAAGGTATACCTTATCACCAATTGGTTGCGGATATTGAAAGCGTATTCATCATCTCGATTAAAAGGATTATCTCTAATTCCAACCCCGCTATTCAAACTAAAAGAAAACTTGTCATTTACTTGTCTTTGCCATGTTAAAGCAAGGTGATGTTGAATGTCAAAAAAGTTAGAGTTCTTGATTAAAAAGTGATAGTCATCATTAAAACGAGTACGTAAATACTCAAAACTAAATTGCTCTTCTATTGATCTGTGCCACATTACATTTAAACCGTGAAACGATGAACCTGGGCCAATAGCTGCAGCTAATAATTGGCCATTATTGGTGAGACCCTGAGTAACATTACCATGCACATACAAGGACCCACTTGATCGGAGTCTTGCCGTTTCATAAACTGCCAAATTTGCCTGTTCAAAACTTAGTTGAATAAATTGTTCTTTTCTATGTTTGAAAAGAAACTGCTTCACTAAGCCCCAAGTAAAGCCCGCATTATGTTCAGGTTGCTCCAAAAAGCTGATAATATCTGACTCAAAATCACCTCTTATCCACTCCATGTAGACTCTAAAATGATCCGATGATGATCGCCAATCTAAGCCAACGCCAACTAACTGATCGTTTCGTTCGGTAATACTTCCATCTGCATTTAATTGTGAGGTTCGAAAGAAATCTGTTAGAATCATTGTATAGTCCAGTACATTCTCAGAGTCTTGCTGTTGAAGCATCATTACCCTATTTAGTGATAAGGTTAATCCTTTAAAAAAAGAGGGCTTATAGCTCAAAACAAGCCCATTATAAATACGCTGATTATCGTTTGAATTTTCATTAAAAAAACTAGATTCTTGTAAAATGCCACTAATAAACTGAAAACCTAGATCGCCAATTCTGGTTTGGAAAGGCTTATGATTTTCAACTCTTAGATGCCAAAAACCTGGTGCATTATTAGACATAAGGGCAGATTGGTAGATTCCACCGCCCCACCATTGGTTAGCCGTTCCAAAACTAAGACGTAATTTAGGAAGTTTATATGCTATCTCTGTTTGCCCTGGATTAAATTGCGTTAGTGCTTCATTTCCGTAACGCATAACGTAATCGATACCTCTAGTATACTGATTCTGATAGGTCGGACGACCAAATGAACTTCTTTCTGTTCCATAATCATAATTCTGATTTTCTGCATAGCTTAAAATTGGCGCGAATGTGTATTCAAAACGTCCCTTTCTTCCCTGCAAGCCAAAACTAAATGCTTGATTTAGTCCCCTGCCTTGCCAATGAGCACCGTCATTGAATCCATCGGCGTATTCACTATTACTTGATGAATAGCTATAAAATGGCAAGATCTTGAAATAATTTTCTTGCTTCATAGGCGCATACCTAATAGCAGATTGAAAACCTAGATACAACGAATCTCTTTCTACCACCGCATTGCTTCTAAAAATATCGAAACGATCTAAAATCACAGATTGGGCTGATAACTTGCTAAACCCAATAAAAAAAAATAGTGCTACCAAGGCGTAAAAGCGCAAGGAATAGACGGAGTTATTGGCCATTATCAAAGTTGGTTTCCATAGGTTAATTCAAATCTGCTCTAAAAATAAGAATTTTCAGGGGTAGACGCACACTTTTGCCAGACGTTTGTGTGAAACAACGGATCTAAGTTTTAAAAAATACATGTTGGTTGGCTTGGATTTAAGCCTTTTATTGGTCTTCAAGCTTGGCTGCTAATGGCCAATCACCTGTACAAAGGTAGAAATGTCGTTCTGCTTTAGTTCGATTAGTTAAAATGGAGAATAGGGTCAGCAAAAAATATCGATGCAAAGGATAGGTGAGGGGCAAGCCTTCTAGAACGCATCCTTTGAAAAAAGACCAAGCAAAGAAAAAACCTTTTAGCTTAAATGCTTTAAAGATATATCCCCCGCCAACATTATAGCCTTCTTTCCACCCTTTTTGACGAATCCATTTGTTAAAGGCTACACTTACATCAAACCGATGGGTTAAAAAAAGCTCGTTATAGGTTTTTGATAAAGAATGCGGTTGTTCTCTGTGTACATAACCAACAGTAAATAGAAAGGCTACTTTCGGTTGAGTATCCAACAATTGCATATTTTGTGCTACGTCATCAGAAATGGGTCTATTAGGAAAATACATTCGATTCCCAGCCTTTTCTCTTTGTATTAATTTAGCCCAAGGCGTATCTAAACGGCTCAAATACGCATACATTTTATCGTAAAGTGCCCTGTTTTGGGCTTTACTTGCTTCATGTAAAAGCATACTCCTTTTTTCATTATACGATCTTGTCAGTTTACCCTCTTGATCTAAGTGTTCATACGCTGTGTCTATATAAATAATTTCTGCCTCTGCATGTTCAACTATTGCTTCATCAAGAAGTCTAAACACCCCTCCTTTTAATAAATCATCACTGTCTGCAAAAAGTATATAGGTTCCTTCTGCGAAATCAATGCCTCTATTTCTTGCCAGCCCCACACAAGAATTTAGTTCAGGTGGCTTATCTACCCATTGTACTGCAAAATCATTTTTGATGTGCTGTAGTTTATCTGCGTGTACTTCAGCGCTTCCATCATCGCAAACAATCACTTGAATATCTACTCTTTTAGGGATGGAGCACAATAGCTCAATCAACAAATCTGGTTGATTCAAATGTGGTATAATAATGCTGTAAGTATAATTTGACAATGAATTCTTATTTAGCTCATAATTCTCGGCAATCTACACTGAAATATCAACTAGCCAAAACATTTTTCATTTAACTTGCTAAATAATCGATTTGTAATCTGTGCTAAATACCCTAAACTCAGCTACATTAATTTAGCTCATTTAAAGAAGCCTCTATTTAAAGATGTCTATACCTATTTATGCCTATTTTTTACCTCAATTCTATCCAACGCCTGAAAATGATGCGTTCTGGGGGAAAGGCTTTACAGAGTGGACCAATATTCGCAAAGCCAAAGCTCAATATAAAGGGCACAGAAGTCCGCTTTACCCAGCCAACAACGATTACTATGATTTGTCTAAACTGAATGATTTTCAACGGTTAATAGATAAGTCTTTAGCCATAGGTTTGAATGGTTTTGCGTATTGGCATTATTGGTTTGGAGAAGGGCGCATTACACTGGAAAAAGTGCCGCAAATGCATTTGAAGGAAAAAGGCATAAAACAAGATTTTTTCATGGCTTGGGCAAATCATAATTGGACTCAGTCTTGGATTGGAAAGGAAAAAAATCTCATCTTCAAACAAAGTTATCACCTCCATGAGGTTCCGAAGCATCTCGATTACTTGACGCCCTTTTTCGAAGATAGCCGCTATATTTTTTGGGAAAATAAGCCCCTATTTCAAGTCTCATTCCCCCATGAAAAAGGCGTAATCCCCTACGTCCATGCCTTAGAAGAAGCGTGCATAAAGCGCTTTGGAACTGGTTTACATTGGTTATTTCCCACCCTAAATTTCTATGACAAAGTAGATCACAGTAAACTTAGTGGCTTGTCATATCACTGGATATGCTTCCCCCCAGATGATATTCAGATTCAGACACCAGTCTATAAATGGAGCAAAAAAATGGTCTCCTTAAATCCATTTAAAAAACCCGTGGCTACATCTATAGATAGTATTGCCAAACGTTTTGAGATGTTGCTAAAGAAACATGAAAGTACACCAAATTATGTAGCTGGTCTACTAAGCGGCTGGGATACCACCTATCGATATGGCCGTTCAGGCTCGGTTCACTCTGGATCTATTGAAGACCAATTAACCTCTCAGATTGAACTATTGAACCGACTTGGCTGGCTAGAGAAAACGCCTTTTTTACTAGTTAAAGCATTTAATGAATGGGCTGAGGGTAATATTTTGGAAAACTATGAGTTTGAAGGCAAAGTATACCAACTTGAAACTCATTTCAGCAAGCTCTTAGATACCTATGTGCACTAGATAATGCAAAAATCTAAGCAAAACGAAATTGTATGCATCGGTTGGACACATATTAACAGGGATCGCTACCTTTTTAAATCCTACGATAAATGCAATTATAACCAATTATTTAATGCCTCAACTTCCTCTTCACCAAGTCGGGTATTGCGTATAAAAGGCCTGCTAAAACTTCAAAAAAATATTTCGACTAAAACAGCCATTCATATTCGTTTGGGGGATTTTCAAGAAATTGATCCTTCCCTTGAAAAACTAAATTTGTCGATTAGAAATGCACATGGCAGTTTAATACGTATGTGTACTGCCTCTTTTCTAATCGGATTGCGTTCAAGCTTTTCACTTTTTGCTAATTATTTTGGTCAAATGCTTTCCCTTTTCTTTCTTGGTGCCATTCAGATACGGGAAGGAATATGTAGCAGGGACTCCATTTCAAGACTTCCCACAGTATTTTTGGGAAGGAAACCACAGTTGCTTTGTTTTCAAAACTAACAATAATTCAAATGAGCTATAAACTTAATTCAGATATGGTTATCGTCTTAAGCTATTTGACCATCGAAAAAAGCACCTCGCTTAAAGATTATGCACTCCATTTTTGGATTAATTAAAAAAAACACTCGTCTAATTCTAGTTGCTGTCACGCTATCGGTGCTTAGTGGTATTTTATCGACCCTATTACTGCGACAAATACATTTGGGTATTGATGAGGCACAAAGCTTTGATTTGTATTGGTTTACCCTCACCTTTTTTAGTCTACTTATAAGTTATTTTGCTATTTCAGTATTCAGCTCATTGAGTATTGGCAAAGTAAATCGGGAATTTATTCATTCCCTTCGTCTGGAACTTGCTAGAAAGGTGCTTCTTACTCAATATGAGCGAATTGAAAATATCAAATCGGATCTATTGCCCATATTGACAAAAGATGTGAATCACATCTCTGCACTAATTGATCGTTTGCCCACTGTTATGACTGGTTTGACTACAGTTATTGGGATTTTAATTTATCTCTTTTACTTGTCCCCATTCATGGGCTTTTTGACCCTTCTTGCCTTCATTATTCTTGCCATTTCCAATCACTTTAATGTGAAGAAAGTAGCCCATTATGCCATTCTAAACAGGGCGGAAGACAATAAAGTTTTTCAGAAATTAGAAGGGCTTATTTATGGCATTTCTACCTTAATGATGGTACCTGACTTTCGTAATCAATATGTAGATGAAGGCTTAAAAACCACTTCTGAGAAACAAACCTCCCTTTATTTTAAGCAGACTGTTTATAACGCCTTCAACAATCGATTAAATGACTTTATTCTTTTAGGGTTCTTAGGGGTACTACTTTTTGGGGTACATCAATTTCAATGGGTCAGTATTGATTTTTTTAGCACCTACCTGACCCTTATTCTTTTTATTCTTAATCCACTTTCATCTGTTAGTAATTTTTTTTCCACTCTAAAATCGATCAAAGCTTCTTTACTGCAATTTGAAAAAATAGGCTTAGAATTGAATAAAAGCCTTGAAGATCAAACCGTTGGGGATGATGTGCTTAATCTTGCAAAGTTAAACGATCGCAATGGGTTCACCATTTCCCTAAATAACGTTCTTTTTACTTATCGATATGTAGATGAGCCATTTACTCTGAAAGAAATCAATACTCAATTTGAAGAAGGTAAAATCTATTTTATCGAAGGCGGTAATGGCTCAGGAAAAAGCACCTTAATTAAACTCATTTGTGGCCTTTACGAACCGCAGTCAGGTACTATTAAACTGAATGACCACACTATCACTAAAGCTGAATATTTATCCTATAGAAATCTCTTTGGTATCATTTTAACGGATTCTTATGTGTTTGAGGAAATGCCGCATTTGGCGGATGAGCAAATTGAAAGGGCTACGTTTTTCCTAAAAATGACCGAGATGAACCAAAAAATATCCATCGATAACAAAGGAAAAGTTAGTACAAAACATCTCTCAGCTGGACAATTAAAGCGCCTACAAATGATTCAAATGATGCTTGAGGATAAAAAAGTGTACATTTTTGATGAATGGGTTGCTTTTCAGGATAGTCGATCGAAGCAGATTTTTTATGAAAAAATTCTTCCCTACTTAAAATCGAAGGGTAAGATTATAATTAATATTGCTCATGACTATTCTTATGAGCATGTAGCAGACGAAATAATACGAATGGAAGATGGTCGAATCATTGACGACTAAATAGTAGGGAACCTAAATTGGAACATAACGTCTAGAGAATATATAAACTGAATGACTACAGCTGTTTTACTGCTTTTTTAAATCGACCTGATACCACCTTTCAGGTACTATTAGTCATAAAAGAAGAGAATTGAAGCCACCTTAGATCTATTTAGCTTTGGATGGAGCCAGAGCAAATATCCCAGGTAAGCGTAATCTCGTAGAAAACTTAAGTACAGAAATCCAGCAAAAGATTGATTGGGATATTAAAAAATACCGACACATTCACTCAGACCTTAGACTAAGTTATAGACCGAAATGTAGTTCCAATGATTCATCGTTTAAGCAGGAAGAAAAGCCCTCAGTAAAGACTATAGCCATACAAGTACGAAGAGCAGATGTAAGTGAAAAGCAACAAGCGCATCGTTACATGCAAAACGAAAGCATAGTTAATCGTATTCAAGCTTTGATAGATCAGTATAAAAATGAGGGGTTTACGCTAAGGGTTCTTTTGTATTCGGTAGAAAACGAAAACGATTTTGATGAAGAATTAGCCCAAATTGTCAAACTTAGATTAAACCAAGTTATCTTTCAAACATTTGACGATTTGCATTATTCAGCCAAACTTATTTATTTCCCCATTTACAATAATTAGCGATTCATACCTTTAAACTAATCACTATTATTTACCTTCAGATGCCCGAATAGTAGCCTAACTCATAGATAAAAATTGAATGAAACCTTCCAAGGGTACACAATTATATACCATAACTAATTTTCGCTTTGAAAGTGATTATCTGGAAGAATTTGTAGCCTTTCATTTAGCGGCTGGTGTTAGCCACATGTTTTTGTACGATCAAGAAGGCAAGCCTGAAGACCGTGCCATGCTAGAAAAATACGTTGCTATCGGAAAGCTTACAATCATAGATTGGACCCATATAGACGATAAATATTGGCGACCGACTAAAGCCTGGCAGGCTAACAAAAATCACCTTGCATATACTGATGCTGCAAAGCGGGTTCAAAAAACCGCAGCCGACTGGCTTCTCAAAATTGATGTAGATGAGTTTTTGATGAGCACCGACCAGGCAAAGAGTATTCCTTCTATTTTGGAAGAGATAAATCGGAACTCAGATATACAACCTATTCGAAGCTTACGGATTCCTCGTTTTGATTTTAGCGCTTCTAGCCAT